>Ga0247837_1002339_pt1 | contig 36234 bp, 25 predicted proteins | sample LaCtaG_2_FD_187115 | JGI IMG/M metagenome (GOLD analysis project Ga0247837, IMG submission 187115) | Freshwater microbial communities from meromictic Lake La Cruz, Castile-La Mancha, Spain - LaCruzMarch2015_14.5m | ecosystem: Environmental > Aquatic > Freshwater > Lake | place: Spain: Castile-La...
CAGAGCTGGCAGTTACTTGAGTCTTGCACAGACATTGTCATTATTAAGCCCTAGCCATCCATGCTACTTGCCGCCGCCATTTTCGGTAGGCCAGAAGCCCGCGCTGCTCACAACTTTAACATAATCGACTCAACTCTTTATTTAGCATCTCTCCATGCAAAGCACTTATACAATTAGAGTTTCTGCTTATCTAGGCGATTAGTGCAATCTTAACTGCCTAGCGACCATCAACTACTCTACAGAAGAGGAAGCAGCAGTGCGAGCATTGACAGTAGACAGGCCAGAGCAGGCTCTGGAACACTTGGAGGAGCAGCTGTTGTGGCTGAGAGGTATGTGGGAGTGGCAGGCAGCGAAGGCCACAGTGGGTAGTTGTCTGTGGCTATGCAGTACACAGAGTACTGCGTTTTGGCCTGCAGCCCGGCCATCACCACAGTGTTTACGTCAGCATTCAGGTCAGAGGCGAGGCAGGTGGAGTTGACGGACTCATTGGAAGCGTCGAGTCCGAGAAGTACTTGTTCGGAAGTAGGCGCGGTAGTGCTTGTGAGAGGGATGCAGCAGGTTTCTCCTGCTATGCTGGCCCGCAGCGAGATGGAAATGGAGCTGTCTGTGGAGCTCAGCACTGCGGGGTCCGTTGCCCAGATGGGGTTGTTCCGGCCTGGCACTACTCCCTTCACAATGGAACTGATATTGTTGGCCACTCCATTAGAGCGCAGATTCGCTGCTAAAGCGGCCATTTGAGTGTCGGAAAACTTGACCTGCTCTGCAGGAGTGGGTGCTTCCCAACTGCGGTCAGGCACAAGTGTGTACAAGAAGGTAGAGAACAAGGCATTGGGGTTGTCCTGAAGGCGGCGAACGCTGGAGTACCCGGTATTGAAGAGGCGAAGCGGGTTGACTCCAATCACTTGAGCCACTTGCGGAGTCACAGAGAAATTGAAGGCTCTTGGAGCGTACCCTGTGAATTTGATCTCGAAAGGCTGGCAGTCTGGTTGGGGCTTGGTCTGGAATGTGACCGTTGCTACTGCGGGGTCGGTATTGGCTTGTGTGTCCAGGTACCCGGAGAGCTGGTACGTGGTGCCTGCGTAGAGCCAGTTGAATACAATGGAATCGCTGATTGAGGTTGTCATATTGATTGAGTTGATCCAGGTGCTTCCCAGGTGTTCACGGTAGAGACGTCGCTGGAAGCTTACCCAGCTTTCTCCGACTTTCGGCTCTATTTCCGGCACTGTGTATTCTGTTGCGTTTTGAGAAATGACAGCAGTTCTCAGTGCACTAAAGGAAGGGACAGCCATACCCGCTGCTCCCAGGATGTAATAAATGGTGCCTGCTTGGTCAGTAATTGGTGCAATGCTGACTGTGGTTCGAGTGGTGCTGCCCAAGCCCCAATTTTGAATGTTGCCCGGAGCAATGACAGTTGTGTTCGGCACTATGTTTATTTTCATGGAAGCGGAGATTTTGTATGAGTAGGCATCTGTGCCGGTCAGAGCGAATAGCAGATTCTGCTGCGGGAAGGCGACAGCATCGTAGCCGCTCGCTATTTGGATTTGGAAATACAGCTTGTTCACATCGGGTAAGAACTTGAACGAGGGGCTGGGGCCGACAGTGATATTCGCGGGGGAGCCCTGCACAGCTACGTTCACAGTCACGTCCGAATGAGGAGAATTGGAAACTGTAAGTCGGATGGGCACACTGCTGTACCCAGTTGTAAGCGTGGGAACAGAAGACACTGAAAACATGAACTTCGCAGAAGTCTTGGCCTGCACTTCCACCAGCGTACTCACAGGCGGGTCGTATTGGTTTTCACTGCGGCCTGCCTCCTTCGTCTCAGTAATCGTCCAGTCAATGTAGAAAAGTCCTTTGGACATGTCAATGGCCGCCCCTATTCGGAATGGAATGCTCCACTTCCCTTGCGAGAGTTTCCAGTTAGTACTGGTAGAGGTGTATGTGAGTTTGCCTGAATCCGGAGTGGAAGTGCTAGTAGCAGGGGAAAACTCTATCATCTTGGCAGCCAAAGGCTGATTGGAGTCAGCAGTGGATATCAGCAAATCGGTTGTTTGCGAGCCCGCAGAGACCACAATTCTGTTGCTTTTGCTGAAGGGATCGTAGAAGTTCACCCACAACGCTCGATTCGGCTGCTGGAAACTCGCATACCCCGCGTGCAAGTTATCATAGGAGCGCGAGGAGTAGAAGTTCGTGGAGCTGTTCTGGTACACGAAGAACTGGAACTTGCCAGACCACTGCGGGTCCAGCGGCCACAGCACTGGGTCGGTCACTTCGAAGTCTTGGGTGGGGTTCAGGGCCGTGCGATTTCGACCCCACTGCGGGTTGGGAACGCCTTCGATGGACCAGGAAACTTGCGCGGTCGAGGTGAAGGTGATGGCAGCTGAAGGCGGTGGCAGCCACACCCAATTCCCAGCAGTAGGACACTGCAAGGCAGCATTCCAGTTCTTCGCCAGTGCACTAGTCTGATCACTCCACGTGGAAATACACGAATACGAACTCCCCTTCAAGTCGAACTCAGCAGGAAACAGCGTCTTCAGAAGACTAGTGGCAGTGAGTGTGTCCGCCAGAATCAAACTCCACACGAAATTCGAGGGTTTAAATAGTCTCCGGTCAGACTGCTTGAGCGCCCTTACGTCCAAGTTAGTAGCGAGCGCTGTTATTGTGGCTGTCGTCAATTTCTGGTTCACAGCCTTATAGTTGCCATTGGTGTCCAAGTGGTAAAGCTGGAATTGGCCTGTGGGGCCTGGACCCGGGTTCACCACTCCGTCCAGTGTAAACGATATGGAAGTCATGTTGGTGGAGTTGTCGAGGGCAATGATGTTGCTGCCCTTCAGGATGACTCTGCGGTGGTCGGCTGCACACCAGGTTCTGCCCAGCTCTGCACTCGAGCAGTTCAGGTAGTAAATGTTGGGTTCGTTGGTGAAATACTGCCACACGTCCCCTACGAGGTAGTCGTACTGGGAGGGAAATTGCACCACGTACTGGTCTCCGGCTGATAGCTTGACCGTGTCATTGAAAGCGAAATAGTACGTGGCTTTTTCCCCTGCGTTTGTGGGCGAAAGGCTAAAACTAGTCAGTACCAGCTTAGCAGCAGGCAGAGCAGAAGCTGTGAAAGTCTGGCTGGACTGTATAGAGCCCGTGTCAGCGTCTATTGTGACTCCACCCCAAGAGCTTTTTGATGTGAAGCCGGTGGACGTGGACGAGGTACTTGTAGGGTTATCCACTGCAGAGTCCAAATAGAGTTCGAAGACTGTGCCGGCAGGGACGTCTTGATCCAGAGTGATTTGGACACTAGCGCCATTAGTGCCGCCCATGGAGCAGTCAGAGTACTGGACCGGGGAGAAGAAGCACTTGTTGTTGATAGTGGAGGTCAGTTTGAAGGCCAATGGCGAGGAAAGCAGGATAATTCCATAGCGAGGAATAGCATGCGGCAGAAGAAAGCGCAGGTAAAGGTCCACATCCTTAGCGCCTGCAGTTTGGGGTATAGTGGTTTTCTTCTGCCAAGTCGACCTGCCAATTGAGGAAGACGCAGTCACAGTGACTCCGCTGCCAGTCAGGACCGTGGCTGAGTCGATAATGCTACTGCTGTCTGTGGAGGAAGTGAGTGCGGTCAGGAAGGCCGTAGGCGAGGCTCCAGAAGCTGAAACCGGGGCAAGCAGTCCACTAAAACTCACCACTATGCTGGACCCTGGACTACTTGAGAAGTCTGCAAAGCCTGTGACCGTCGCCCGTCTAGAAGCCATTAAGCACCTCACAGTCCCACCAGGAGCCGGCTGCAATCCCGAAGCGCTACAGTTCGTAAAGACAGTCACGTCCCAGTCTGAAGCCATTGTCAGCGCAATGTTCCCGCCCAACGGCACTCCGTGCTGCAGTGTGAAGCTGACGGAGTGCTTCGTTGCCACTCCGTCTGGCCCTCTGGACTTGGAAGTGGTTGGAGACACACTTATCGAACTCACGCTTCCTGCTGCAGTCGCTAGAGGGAGTAACGGGGAGTAGTGCTGACAGGGACCCGGACTCGGAATCGTGGTCAACACATCCCCCAAAGCTGCTTGAAGACTCAGACTTCCAGACCCCAGTCCAGCTTTAATTCCAGTGAGGGCAACGGTTCCCACTGTCGGGTTGGAAACAATGGATAATGGAGTATTAGTGGTCCCAATGACTGAGTTGACCAAAGCCAGTGGGTACTTGAACTTCTGTGTGGGTGAGGAGATATACCTAACATTGGTGTATTGAGTTTCACTAGCTCCCACATTCAGTACTGACGCAGTGCTGCTCCAGGCGAAGCCAGGCGGAAGAATAAAGAAGAGATAGTGCTCCGTGGGAACCAAGTTGGAAGCCGGCAAGTTCACATAGAGCTTGCTGGACAGTGTTTCGCCAGAGACCAGGGCGCTGCTGATAACCAGGGCTGCCGCGAAGGCCGTAGGTGTGCCGGGGAGAGTCAGAGTCAAGGTGTTTGTGTCGCTTTCATGTGTGATGTACTTGTACCTGCGGTCACTATCTAGTATATAATACGACCGTATAGTCGGAGTGACAGCTCCTAACGCGAATCCTCCCAAGGGGAAAAAGATTGTTCTGGCCGTGGAGGTGGGCAGAAGTCCTATGAAGCCTGTAACTGCCACAAAGGTGGTTACTCCATTCGTATACATGCTGCCAGTCAGTGTCTCCGTTCCCAGTCGATCTAGCGGGTAAGGCACTGCGAAGCTCATCACGTCTTCCTGGTTAGGAGTGTTCACTGAGGTCGGACTCAATCCCGCATTAAACCCCACAGTTCCATCGAAATCAATTTCCACATAATAAGTAGCTGTGGGGGAGGAGTCAGGCACAGGGAGAACAGCGGGCAGCAGAGTAAAGGTACCAGGAATTCCCTCAATTTGTGTGGAGCAGGGAAGTGCAAAGGTCTTAGTAGTCCACTCTTGTGGCTCCACAATGAAGCGCACAGCCCCGCGATGAGTCGTTTTCCCTGAAGTCGTGACAGTGACTCTGCATTCATAGGCAGTCGCAAGGTTGTTGGAGACTCGCGGGAGAGTGATAAATGAGGTGGAAGAGCCGGGTTGACTGAAAAGCAAATGCAGGCCGCTGGACACTGTCCCTATAGCCCCAGAAAAGACCAGGCTTCCGGCTGAGGAACTGGTCCCGGGAGTGAGAATGGGCAGGTTGGCAGTCAAAGGACTTAGGGCGGTCACCATGTCCACAGCCACTGCAGAGGCACTGTCCTTGAACAGGAAGGAACTGGAAGGCACGCCAATGCTGAAGTCGCTCAGGGAAGTAGTGAAGGGACAGGAAATGGCGAAGTTCGACGCAGAGGTGATGTCGCTGATCGGACTGGGCACTACTATGAACTGAATTCCCTGTTTGTAGGAGCCATTGCCTCCTGCATCCGCATTCACATCTGAAGATATAGAGGTCGAGTCTTGAAACACTACTCCGAATGCAGCGATAGACACAGCAGAAGAAGCCGAAACCTGAAAGGCGCCCAACTTGAGTCCTTGGTCTATGAGTACTCCCCCAGTTACAGTACCTGCGAAGGTGCTAATTGATGTGACTGAAGCGGTCATGCCAGGGCCGCTCAGCAGCTTTACCACGTTCCTGAGTTTCACAGTTGAGCTTGCACTCATAGCTGGCAAGTTAGTCAGAGTGAGTGTGGAAGGAGGTGTAATTGTGCAAGCCACGCTGCTGCCCAGGTTCGAAACCAAGTAGCAGTTCAAAGCTGCATTTCCAGTCCACTTCGCATCCCCTTGACTCAAGTCCTCAGTCACCAAGATCTGAATTGCTCCGTTGAGAGGGACCGGGTTGGACAGACTGAAAGACAAGTCCATGAAGTAAGCTGACCCTGAGGTCAAGTCGGAAGCAGCAGTGCCCCAAGTAGGAATCCAAGTAGCGCTTGTAATTACATCAGGAACGATAGCCGGAGTTCCACTAACTGCTCCAGAGGCCAGAACCGTGCCTGTCCCGAACCTCATGACTTTCACAGTCCAAGTGTAAGGACTTCCAGGCTGCACTTGACTCGGAGTGGTCACTGGACTGATTCTCAGGTCCACGAACTTGTCGTCAGGGTTTGAGGCCGGGTTGATATCGTCAGTGGAGAGTCCGTAGATGTAGGCAGTCTGCCCGTCGTTGGTTTTCGACGTGGCCATACACTGGAGGGAGTGAGGACTGGATTGGCTGGTGCCGTTGAAGTTGTTGATCTTCCCAGCGTAGTCAGCCGAAGTACAGGCAACTCCCGCCCCAATAGTCCAAGCCAGGTCCACAACTACAGTGAAAGTATCGTATCGCCAAAGAGCCACCGCCAAGTTGAACTTGAACGACAGTGTATTTCCGCTCTTATTGACCGCATTCTGCACAGTCCCTGCAAAGGTAACGGTCAACCCTGTCAGGCTGCTGGCCTCTTCACTGATATACACGCTTGCGAATAGCAGGTTCACGTCCACTTGCTGGCCGCCCGCGTTGTAGCGTGTCCGCAGGGCAAAGGGTCCATAGGCTCCGGCGGAGGAAGGGTTCGTGACTCCCATTACACTCACACTGTAGTCCTGTCCTCCGCCTAAGGTCAATCCACTCATTTGGACGACCTGCCCAGTTGCAGTTTGGCGGTTAGTGGGTAGACTCAGGAGGCCGAAGCCTGCAGGAAAAAGGACCTCCAGCACGCCCGAGACCAGCGCCGTAGTGGGCGAGAAGCGGAAAGTGACCGTGACTTGGGTGGAGGCCTTGTTGTTCGCAGAGAGCTGAATCGCCCCCGAAGTCCACTGTGTGCGCCACCAAGTGAGAGGACTGGGGTCCAACATCGAGTTGACAGTGTTCAGCACCAAGTCTCCAAAACTAAGTTGGGGAAGCAATAAAAGCACCACCACGATTTGCATTATAGCCCTGCTACTCTACAGTTAGGAACACCGCCGCTAGCCACAGGCAACTTACAAGCCAGTCCGCCCGCTCTTCCGTCATCGCTTCAGTCACAACTCTCAAAGAAGACAGGTCAGTGAGGAAGGTCGGCCAGACCGGGTAGGAGTCTCCAGCCGTGCAGAAAAGTGCATAGGCGGTGGCAGGCTGCAAGGCTTCAATCTGAAGCTGGACTGAGGTTAAGTTGGTTGCTAGGCATGCGCCTGGTACTTGGACATTTGAAGCGTCGAGGATGAGGGCGACTTGCTGAGGAGTAGGGAAAGTGGAGGGGGCGGAGGCAATGCAGCAGACTTCTCCTGGAGTGTTTGTGCCTAAGGTTAGAGTAAGGGAGTGGGTAGTGACCTCCGAGAGACGGGGAGAGGTTGTCCATACTGGGACTTGACGGGATGGTAGGGGAGCAGTAGTGACTGAAGTAAGTGGGTTAGTGAGGCCAGTGGACTTTAAACTGGCTACTAGTGCAGTATACGCAGAGGAGGAAAGTATCGTTTGGCTCGAGGGCAGAGGTCCTTCGGTAAATCGATTCGGGAGAAGTGTGAATTCAAAGACAGTGGAGGTCCTTGCCTGCACTTCTCTTCGTCCTTGCGAATACCCGAACTCGCTTAATTGCGAGGAGCTGATTTCCAAAGCTTTGGCCATTTCCAGGGCCAATTTGGGCTGAAATGCATTTGAGACGTTTCCTTGAAATGTCACAGTGAAGGGCTGGCAATTCGGCACTTCCTCAGTAGTGAAGCTTTCAGTCCACCTTTCCGGCTGCCCCTGTCCTTGACTCTCCACATACCCACTAAGTTGGTACACAGTGCCCGCGGCCAGCCAGCCAAATGAGAGAGTCTCAGAGGAGGCTAAGGCCAAGACTCCAGTCCAAGCAGTCTGCAAGTGAGTTCGATACAGACTGCGCTGCCACTCCGTCCAAGTCTGGGAGCCACGGTCCTGCCATACTGCGGGCAGTACTTGAGTCAAGTTCAGCAGAGGGGGCAAGGCTGATTTCAGAGTAGTGAAAGAGGGGGTTGGACTCCCTGCAGCGGCGAGATGGTAATACAGTACTCCGGGATGGTCACTGACAGGGCGGACTGAGATAGAAGTACGAGTCGGTGTTCCTAGTCCCCAGCTAGTTAGACTGTTTGCCAGTTCCTCTCCCCGCTCCGTTATCGTGAAATTAACAGCCGAAATGATGGAAAAAGCAGCACAGTCGACCCCTACAAGCGCAAACCAGACTGACTGGACATTGCCCAGGCTGTAGTTTTCTGCGATTTGCACCTGGAAATAGCGCTCATTCACATCCGCACTGAAGACTAACACCCTGGGAGCGACAGTTACCAGCTGGGAAGGACTGGATATTGCAACTGTGCAGTCGTGGTGTGGAGCATTAGCAATGCTCACTTTTATCGGCATACTCATTGAGCCGCGGACTATAGCCGGGATAGCTGCAACTGAAAACCGAACATTTAACGTGGATTTATGTGTGACTTCCACTAAAGTATTGACCGGAGGACTGTACAAAGCAGGCCTGTTCGCCTCACTGTTTTCCTTCAATTTCCACTCTATATAATAAAGGCCTTTCGGCAGGTCGATAGCAGCCGCGACCCGGAAAGTCAGGCTCCACTGGCTCTGCCACATCACCCACTGGCTTTGAATAGAGGAAAACTTCAGTTTGCCGTCGTCCTGGGTCCTGGGGTCAGTGCTAGGACGCAGTTCCAGGCTTCTGGCGATTGCGGGATGCGCCCTGTCTGCAGTGCTTAGGACCAAGTCTGCGGTTTGAGTGCCTGCCCGCACCAGTAATCTATTGGCCTTGGTAATTGGAAAGTAGCTATTCACATAGAGGGGATGTAGGTGTGGGGAAAGGTGAATGTAGGCTGCATTGGTGTTGGAGTAGCTGCGGGAGCTGTAGCGCTGTTCTTCCTTTGCAGAGCGGTACACGAAGAAGGCTAGTTGCCGGGTCCAGAGGGAGTTGGAGGGCCAGAGAGTTGCATCGAAGTCTCTATCTGGGCCAAGTGCAGTGCGGGGAAGAGTCCACTGCGGGGCCGCTACCTCCTCGACTCTCCACATAGTGGCTTCTTTCTCAGTGAGTAGAGTGGTTCTGGAAGGAGCTGGCAGCACTATTAAGCCGCTATTGGCTGTGCACACTGAGTTTCCAGTCCAGTTGCTCCAGCAGGGGTAAGAGGCGCCAAGGGCGAATTCAGGCGGGAACAAGACTTGCAGCCTAGTTTCCCTGTCCAAAGTATCGCTAATGTGCAGTTTCCAGGTGTAAGTAGAAGTCTGGTGCATACGTACATCACTCAGTGGTAAAGGCTGCACAGTGATATCAGCAGGGAAAGGCGCAGGCGAGAACTGGCCTAAGTCTTGATTAACAGCCAGAAAAGCGGCAGTGGCGTTTAAGTGATATAGCTGGAAAGCTGTACTGGGTGTTGCAGGGTTCGCCACCCCTGCAATGCTGAGATCCAGCCAAACCCCACTATTCACCTCACGACTTCCTGTAACAGCAATTACTCTATTCGCTACTGAGCAATAGCACCGTCCTAGTTGCTCACTGGCACAGTCTAGCCAGTAGGTCTGCGGCTCTGCGGAGAACTGAGGAAAAGCCTCTCCTAGGAAGTAGTCGTATTGTGCAGGGAACACCAGCCAGTACTGGTCGCCTTGGAAGTACCCGGCTGAGTCCTGCCAGCGGAAGGTGTACACAGCCAGTTCTCCAGCAGTCCGAGGACTCACAGACAAACTGCCGTTCGTTATATTAGCGCTTGTTGTTACCACTGAGAAAGGAGTGCTTGTATTGCCTGTATCGATTCCAATCCCCGCGAAGGAAGAAGCCACCGAGAAGCCTGTCCCTGGCGAGGATATAGGGTTGTCCAGGGCGGAGTCCAAATAGACCTCTAGAACTGTATTCGGCTGATAGTCCTGTGCTAGCTTGAGCCACAGCTTCCCTCCGTCTACCCAACAACTCTGGTACTGGGTTGGCCGCAGGGAGCAGGAGTCAGTGAGAGGACCGCTGAGTTTGAGTGGAGTGGGACTGGTGATAGCAAGCAACCCGCACCTAGGAACTGTATGAGGCAGGGTGAACTGCAGAGAAAGGTCCACGTTGGTAGCGCCGGAAGTGGGCGGGAGAGTCAAAGCGGCCAGCCAGGTCGCAGTCCCTGGGGGAGTCCCTGCAGAGACTGTTATCAAGAAATCCGCAGTAGAAGCCAATAGGTCAATATCAGCACTTCCTGTCGAAGACTGAAGCACTTGTATGAAAGCATATTGGCCTGTTGTTGTACTAATAGGCGCCAATAAGCCGCTTATTTCAATACTGACTGCCACGTTTCTTAGTGCTGCAAAGTCTCCGAATCCAGCTACATTCACCGTATATGAGGAAATAGTGCATATATAAGAGCCACTGAGGCCTCTAACTGAGCATGTGGAACACTCCGTAGCCTCCCAGCTAGTGGAGAAGGTTAGCCGCAGGTAGCCGCCCTGCGGAATGCCATGCTCCAGTGTGAAACTCACAACTTGTCTGGTACTCACTCCGTCTGGTCCTCGGGCTGCAATAGCAGTGGGAGAGAGGGAAACCTGCGTAATAGACCCGGCGTTGATAGTCAGAGGCAACGCGAATACTCGAGAACAGGCGCTATTGGCACTTGTGCTGCCAATATAGACTTGCAAAGCCTGGTTTCCCGCTCCTACAGGCACACTCACTCCTCTAATGCTCACTGTAGGGGTTGCTGTTGTCCCGAGATACAGACTTCCAGTGCTTACCAGCACTCCTGGGAAACTGAACTTCTGACTTCCTGTGAAGTAGTGCACGCTTGCATAGTCACTGCCTGCTCCCTGGTGCTGCACTGCCCGGGCAGAGTTCCACTGCCAGCCCTGAGGGAGCAGGATGTAGAAGTAGTAGCTGGAGGCGTAGGAACTGCCAGTGTAGAGGCTAAGAGAGAGTGAGGAGGCTGAGGGAGACAGACTGGGTAGGGGAGTGGAGAGGGCGGGCAGAGGGGAGCTTAGCACAAGGGCGTTGGTAGAGGCGGAGTGGAGGATATGCTTATAGCGAGGGTCAGAGGTCTGCAGGTAGAAACTAGCAAGAGTGGCTGCTAGGAAGCTCCCTGCAGTCAGTCCTCCCAAAGGAACATACAGGGAAATAGGAGCTGCATAGACTGTTCCCAGTCCTGTGACTGCCACATAGTTGGCCCCTCCCCATACATACAGTCTTCCAGTGCAGTCCTGCACAGACGCACTCACAGGGTATTCAGCCGCATAGCTTAGTACTTCCTCTCCGTTTTGCGAGTTTACAGGTGAGACTTGCACTCCTGAATTGAGTCCCAGTGCTCCCGCTATTCGCACTTCCACATAGTAACTAACAGCATTGTCATTGGCTGGTACAGGGAAAACAGCCGGCTGAAAGGTAAATATGCCTGGCACTCCATTAACAGCGTCTGTGCAGGGCAGACTGAAGGCCTTTATCGCTAGGTCTTGTGGAGATATAAGGAAGCGCAGTGCAGCTCGCTGTGAGTGTTTTCCCTCTGTAACCGCAGCTACATGGCATTCATAGGCTGTAGCTAGGTTGTTAGCGACTCTGGGTAGACTTATATAGGCCCCAGGACTTCCTGTCTGATATACCAATATATGAATTCCATTCAAAAGCGGTCCAATGGCTCCAGTGAAGACTAAAGCCCCGTGTCCATTCCTACCCTTCGCCCAGGTCAAAACAGGCTCATTATTTGTTAAAGCAACTTGTGCAGTGTTCATATCAATACCCGAAGTCGTCCAATCGTCCTTGTAATAGTACTTCGCCCAGGGTACTCCTATGCTGAAATCCTCAATCCCCGCACTGAACGGACAGGCGATAGCAAAGGTAGTCGCAGTGCTGAAGTCACTATGCGGGTTTCCGAGGATAGTGAATTGGAAGGCTTGTTTGAGTGATCCTGCCCCGCCTGCGTTGCGATACAGTCCTGGCGTAACTGCTGTGCTGGTGGAGTCTTGGAAAAGCAGGTCGAAGGCGTACAGGCGGCCACTGAGACGGGAAAGGGAGAACTGCGCAAGACCACCGCCTGCGTCTACTAGTAAGTTAGCACTCACAGGTCCAAGGAAGGTTTTGACGTAGTTGACTTGCCCTATGTCATCAGCCTTGCTAGTGATTTTTACCACATTGCGGATCTGAATGAGGGCAGACGGAGGGATTGGCGGCAGGTTGGATAGGGTGATAAGCCCTGGAGACAGTGCACACTGCACATCTCTAGAAAGGTAGGTAATCACATAGCAGTTCCAGCCCTCCACCCAACTCCCATCCCCAGTAGTCACATCCTCCGTCACCGATACCCTGATCGACCCTCCGCCACTGAGTCCACTCACCACTGTCAATCCCAAGTCCATGAAGTAGCTTCCTCCAGACACCATTTCACTCGCTGCCAGTCCCCAGGTCGGCTTCCAACTCACAGCACTGATCTTTGCTGGCAGGACTGCTAGGGCTGCTTGCGACCTGCCAGTGTCTAGTAGTGTTCCTGTTTGGAACCGGTAGGTCTCGACAGTCCAAGTGTAGTCTGGATGCACTGCGTTTGGAGTTGTGATGGAGTCTATGCGCAGGTCGATGTATTGAGGGTCGATGAGGTCCACGTTTAAGCCGTATACATAGACTTTGTGTGAGGAGGGCAGGGACACACACTGCAAAGTGTGGGGACTCGCAGGGTCGGAGCCGTTGAAGTGGTTCCACTTCCCTGCATAGGCCACAGAACTGCATATCAGCCCAAAGCCCGCATTCCACCTGCTGTCAATCCCCAGCACAAATGTATCAAACCGCCACAAAGGACTACTCAGTCCGAATCGAAAGGCGAGGGAGTGACCACTGGTATTGACAGTTGCAGAGCCTCGAGGCATCGACACAGACAAAGCCGTAATAGCGCCAGGCGCCGCTGTGATATACACACAGGCGAAGGCAAGGTTGGCGTCCACTGGCTGGCCTGATGCAGTGTGGCGAGTGCGCAGGGCGAATGGGCCGTAGCCGCCTGCTGCGCTGGGGTTGGTGAGGCCTTCTATGGGTATAGAGTAGTCTAGGCCGCTTTGGAAGGACTGGTTGGTCAGCTGCACCAAGTGCTCGTGTGGTCCTGGCAGGCGGAACCCCGCAGGGAAGGCTACTTCCAGAACACCATTGTGCAAATCAGTGGAAACCGAGAAGTAGAAGGTCGCAGTGCTGGGCTGTGCAAGGTTATTGACCGACAAATGCACATTCCCAGGCGTCCACCCACTCCTCCAGCCTGTGATTCTCCCAGGACCCAGCCACTCTCCCGCCACCAGCAACAGCACTGCAGCCCACCTCAGAGCCATTTTACCTGCTCACTGTCCTTATAAAAGGTAGAATATGAGTTTCCCCTACGACCCAGACTTCACCAACTCATCGCTGCTCAACGGACAGCTTGGCGCTTGTGTGCAGATTCACGCAGGACGCAGTGAGCGTCATTCCCAAGAAGTGGTTTATAAGGTGTTAGAGGTAAATACAGCCTCTGAGTACCTACTGCCGTATGCGGAGCAGGAAGCACAACTCGCCAGTCAAAACCCTTCCAAGTACATCTGCAAGGTGCTGGAGTGCAAGTACGTGCAGGGCGAGGGCAGACAGTACTTCTGCATCGTCATGGAACGCTTGGAACGGGACTGGTTCCAAGAAATCGAAGCTCGGAGGCAGAGAGTTGATCACTACCCTGAAAAACTGCTATGGGACAGACTGTATCCGCTAATTACGACCCTTGCGGCTCTTCAAGATCGCAAAATCGCCCATCGCGACATCAAGCCTCACAACATTTTCCTAAAGGGCGACTCCTCGCAAGTGAAACTTGGCGACTTCGGCTCCTGCAAACTCTACGACCCATTATACTCAATGCAAACTTTGCAAGGCACTCCCATGTACCTCAGTCCCAAGGCACTGGATGCACTGCGCAGTGGACAGCAAAAAGTGATGCACGACTTGTTCAAGTCAGATGTGTACTCTCTGGGTATGACCTTTCTGCATGCGTGTTACTTAGATTTGAAGCCTGACTGGATACGGGATTCGTCTGGGGCGCTGAAACTGAGTCTTCCGGCTTTGCCCTATTCCAACAACTTGAGAGATGTGCTGCTGTGCATGGTGCAGGGGAGTGAAGAGGACAGGCCGGACTTCCTCAGACTGGCGGAGTGGCTGGGAGTGCACCCGGATTTGAACGAAGTGAGATTCGTAGCGGGAGTCAAGTGCTCGCAGTGTGCTTCGGACTGTCCGAATATTTTGCCCTGGCTGATGCCCTGCGGCCACCAACTGGCCTTCTGCACCCCTGCCTGCATCTCTACTTTCCTGCAACAGGACGGAGCGGGGACCATGCTAACCTGCAGACAATGCGGAGGCAGCTGGGTCAACACAGATATGAAAGCCTGGGGCATGCAGACCATCAGTGAGCACATAGCTATGACCAGAGTCAGTCCGGAAGCTCCTACTCCAGACACATTATTAGACCTTGTGTCTGACATGGTTTCCCAAGCGCCAGGCGTCTGCGACCTGTGTCGTCGTCACGAAAGCGTATTCCAACTTTGCCACCCTCTGTGCTTCGACTGCGCACTCACTACCGCATCTGCAGCTCCGACCTGTCCGGCCTGCCAAACCCGCCTGCCTGCAGGTCTTTTAGAACTATTTGGCCTTTGAGGCGGTTAGTTCTGCAGTTTGGATGGTGCATGGTTAGTAATGGGGTGCTGTGCCACTGCGCCGCTGGACACGACTGTAGTGTTCGAAGGAACCACGAAGCACTTGACCAACTGCACGATTATGACTACTCTCAGAGTGCAAATCGGCGAGTTATTTCCGCAACTTGCAGACATGCTCTTCGAAATGGTCGACAAGGACGGCAATAACTGGACTCAAAATGCATATCAAGCAGCTCTCACAGAGCATAAAGAAGCCACAGTCATTATTCGTCGTATCGTTCCCTACGTCTTTCAAGACCCGGAGTGGGAGCGGCTCTCCTCGTCAGTTTTCCGTCTGTACACTAAGTACAAGGTCTGCATCTGCGTGGGGTTCCTCATATCCCCCACCCTGGGAGTCACTTCCTGGGTGGCGATGAAGGGAGTGGAGTTGAGTGGACTGAAAGCGCACTTCGACAAGCCTGAAATGAAGGATGTGGACGTCGAAACACTCCCAGTGCTCAAAATCGCCCCTCGCAGTCGGGAAGCCCTGGCAGTGATTCGCCTGAAAGAGCCGCAAAACAGGCCCCTTTTCAAGTTGGATCGGAGTGTCAATGTGGCTGAAGGCGAAGCTACCACTGCAATCTATGTAACTCCCACCTAGTTCACTCAGCAAACGCCCATCCTGCAAGTCAACGAAACCGCGGAACTGGGCAAGCACTCTATCGGCATGTCCACAGTCGAGAAGGTGGGCGGCCATAGCTTCACTGAGGACTTCTGTGAGTACCGGGTGTATTACGGAGGCTCAGCCGGTGCACCAGTGTTCAACAAGAGAAAGCAGCTCTTGGGCGTAATGACGGACAAGGGAGTCGCGGCAGTGCCTGGAATTCTGAAGAATGTGGATGAGAAGATGGAACGCACGAATGAAAACAGCAAAAAGATACTGAGAGAACTGGTGACTGGAGACAAGCCTGAGCCCGAAAACCAGCGCAGACCCGAAAACCAGCCCGACCCCGAAATCGTGACCTTCCACCCTGACTCCAAGCCTGCAGTCCAAGCAGAATCTCCACCCGCAGAAGAGATCCACGAAGAAGCCATCGAGTTCCAGATCCAGTCGCAGCCTGTGCAGGCCTCCTCCCCTCCCGAAGTGCAATACCTGCCCCCTCCTGCGCCAGTCTACCCGCCTCCTGCCCTGTTCGGCTATCTGCTGGATTTGCCCGGCAGACGAGTGGCTGAAATAACGAGTAAAGGGAAGTTTGGGGGATTCACGAAGCATGACCATCGCTTCAATGAAGGAATCAGCTGTGTGTTGATTCCTGAAGGCCTGTTAATCACTGGCCCCGACCCTAACGGCCTCAACAACGCCGCTATCTTTACTAAGACGGAAATGCTGGAAATCACTTCGACCATCTGGCCCCGGCAGTTCCACACTTCAGTGTACTACAAGCACCAGGCACTGGTCATTTCAGGGACTTATACGAGTAATGTGGAGAGACTGGGGAGTCAGGATCATAGTTGGGAAAACGCTGGTTCTCTGCCCCAGAAACGAGCCTATTCGGCCTCTACAGTCCACAGAGACTTTATCTACCTGCTGGGAGGGGTCGTAGGCAGTGAGGCTGAACCTTCCAATACTATTATCAGGGGAGATGGAGTGACTTGGCAACGCATAGACCTGCAGCTGCCCTACGCAGCCAGAGGCGCAGGCTGCGCTCCGCTAGAAGACCGGATTCTGCTATACGGCGGCAAGGACAATGACGGAGTGTGGGAGGGCGACTTCCAGGCAGGGACCTTCACCCGCACAGCCAACTTCAGGTTGGAGGGCAACCTGAACGGCCTGCAGCCTGCCGTGTTCGAGCACCAGACAGTGGTGATCCCATCAGATGCAGGGACAGTCTACATATACCTGCACGCGGGAAGAACGTTCCTACCGGCGTTTAACCTAGCCAGCGTAGCCTAAGCCTAGGCCAGGGTCTATCTGCACAGTACAACATTGGCATTAGGCCTACATACTTCGGAACCTTCGCTCTTTCCGCTCCTGTCTTTCCGGACTCTCCTGCCGAATCGCCACTTTTCCCTCTTCGAACAGCAGTTTCGGACTAGCGCCCTCCCCTGGCGGCACGAGTGTGATAATCGGCACTTGTTCCCTTTCTCTAACATCGCCTTCTGACGGAAGCGACGCTTCCCCATTGGACACCACATCAGGATAGCAAGGAACCAGCACCTCTGAGAACCTGCGAATGGACGAGGTCAGAGGCGGGCTGGAATGCGGCTTCGGCAGTACGCGGGAATTGGAGGAACAGCACACTTGCAGCCAGGCCTGCACCGCACTCATAGTAATATGAGCACTGAGCGAGACTTCGAGCAGTGCTTTGGGCCGGTTAGAAGCAGGCTGGAGGCCATTTGGGGGCGGGTGGAAGGACTGCGGAGTCTCTACAGAGAAACCACTTTAGAGCTGTTTACAGACCTTAACAACTCATTTGCTCGGTTACTTCCCGAATATCGTCCTTGTAACAACCTCGACTTCGTGACTTACTGCGTCCCTCATATCGACTCTTTCCTTCTCTGTCTCTACCGTGACCCGGACTGGCAGGCCTGCGACCACTATGACCAGAACCTGCTGCTATGGGTGTGCGTACTACACGACCTGAAGAAGCGTATAGATTACAGTGGGGCGAAAGACCCAAGACATCCGTTCAACTCAGCGGCAGGGACGATTCGGTACTTTGAGAGGTGGGGGTGGGTCGGAGGACCAGTGGAGGAGGTGGCTGTAGGTCTAGAAAACGCAAAAAGGATTATATATGGGGACTATGAGGTGCAGGACAACTCTGTATTGCAGACGGTTCTGCCTGCGGTTCTGTCGCTTTGCCGGGTTCCATGCAGTACCTTTACCACGTACAAAGCAGCTGTTGCTACCCTGGAGGCCCAGGATAAGTCACAGCTCTTTGCTCTAGAAATCTTCATACTTGTGATGCTCCATCAGTCCTTGGACCTGCTGAGAGACCACCCCTCGCTCTCTCCTCTCCTAGTCGCTCAAATCCCTGTCTATTTCTCCAAGCGACTACTGGGACTTATGCGCATTGTGGCCAGATGTGACTCCTTATCATATGATTTCAAAAATTTACCACGAAATGCAGAGCTCCATCGCCAGGCAATTAATGAGAAGATAGACCGATACGCCCAGCTGCTAGACTCAGACCTTTAGACTAGGCAAAGCGCTTACTAGGTGTAGAACACCAGCATCATGAGGACCACCAGGATGATCACCAGCACGAGCACTGTGCAGAGGGTCTTCGAGTCGCTGGTCTTTAGCAGCTTGCCTAGCTTCTTCATGACGAAATTCATCTTTTCCAAGTCCTCATCAATCTGCTTATCCAAGTGATTGAGCATCACTCCCTGGTCCTTCAACTCCGTGTTTATCGTCTTCGCATGCATATGCAGCCGCTGTGCAATTTCCGAAATCTCATCCAGCTGCTGGTCCTGCTCCTTGATGAGTTCCTGCGTGGAGCGCATATATTATTAGTGGCTAAGTGGGAGGTTGTCCACAGGACAGCGGGGCACGCGGCCCAGCCAGTTGTCGATACAGGCGAAGTGGAAAAGGTGGGAACAGGGCAGAGTCCGGACTTGCTGGCCTGCACTGATGACTTCTGTGCATATAGCGCATACGTCTTCTTTCCCGGAGTAGAGAGTAGTGGGGATGTTGCGGATTTTGCCGATGCTCAGGCCTTGGCCTGGCACGTACAGTTCTCCGTCGAGCTTGAGGAGTTCCTGAGTGGGGGGTACCTCGTAGTTGTTGGGGGACACGAAGTCTTCGCCCTGGTAGTCCTGTCGGTTTCCCCGGTCCAGGCCTCGGTTCATAGTCTGCAGGTCGAAACTGTGGGCGGCCACATGGTCTTCCCGCACTAAACTACCCCTTACACTGGGAATTCATCCCTTGTCTGCACACTCCACAAGTCCACTGGTCACCCTGGAAGCTGCCATTCGGCTGCTTACAGATTCTCGCGTGCAGTTCAAAGGTGGAATAGCGCTGAGGCCGCTGGCAGTTCGGACAGAAGTAGCTTTTGGGACAGTTCGCCTTGTGGTTCCGGATCTCTGAGGCAGGAAAACGGAGGTAACAGAATTGACAGCGTTTTATAGCTTCTGGGACTGGCCTGGGGGCGGATATTGAGGCAGATTGGGGCTTTTTTCGAGGCAAGGTGGAAAATTGGGCGATTTGGTGACTGATTTCGTGGTCGTCCAACTCGGATGTCGGCAGAGCTAAGCCGCACACCTTGCAAGTGACCTTCAAAGCCGCCGGACAGACCTGCAAATGCCTATTTTTGTCCTGAACAGGCACAAAACCCGAACAATTCAGACAGCAAAACGCCTTTTCACACCCCTCATAGTGCCTTTTCAGTCCCGATTCCAATACCGAAAAGCCGCAAAAGCGACAAATCATCTGTTTCGCCTCTTTCCGCTCCTCTCCAGTACCCCCACTGCCGTTGGCTTTCGATAGACAGAGCCGGTCGTGGTGCTCCCGGTTCTCTAGGGTGATGTAGCCCTTGCAGGAGACGCACTGGGAGACTTGGGGACAGAGGGGCATGTGCAGGACTAGGGAAGGACACAGTGCACTGCAGAAGGGACAGTGGTGTATTGGGTCTGAGGACTGGGACATGTTGTTATATAGACATTGGGAAGGATATGTATGGGAAATGCAGGGAATGGCCTAGATTTAGTCTATCGGATAGCCACAGTTGCCAAAGGATCAATCCAGCGAGCAGCACCAAAAGAACTGTAGCTACCGACACATTGCCACCATCCTACCAAGGAGACTGCGGCTTTCTCCCAATCGCTCTCTATCTTCCCTGCATTTGCGACTTCCATATACTTGGGCAGGTCTCCCTCGTACTCCTGCTCCATGAATAGGGCGGCTTCTCGGAGAGCGGCTATATGCACTTCGAGACTTTCCAATCCGAGGCTCCAAGCGCTGTAATAGTCAGGGTATACTTGGAAACTTCTGAAGAAGCGCCCCCTATAAGCACCTCAAACCGTCTTATCAGTCCCAGCCCGTCGCCCTTCAATTCTATATCTGTTTCCCTTATTGTCAGATTGTGAATTTCCACGACGAAAGCCACTTCCCTCTTATTTACCTCTGCAAACACATATAAATCCGGGTTTTCTTGCAGTGTCTGTAAGTCAAAGGTGAGAGTATGCACTGAGGCGGAGGTTACGTTAATGTAGAATCCGTCCATTTGGTCATTCTGGATAGTGCCTGTGTGAATAGACTTGGTGTGGAGGAAGTGAGGGAGGACTGAGAGGCACTGCAGACCTGAGTGAGGAGATGCAGCAAAGGGAACACTAGCAGCATAAACATGACTGGAGACTGAGGGGAAGTCTGTACTGGGTATGGGGATTTGCCTAGGCTTAGATAAGTCTATAGGCTAATTCCTCGTTTTTCCCCTGTCTCCCGCCCCATTTCCGCCAGGCACACACTCCAGCCCCCAACAGCAGCACTCCCCCCACTACTCCCATCCAGCTGTTGCTTGTCTCCACTGCCTTCATATGCTTGCCCACGTCTCCCTTGTACTTCTTTATCGTGACCAGCTCGTCCTCCTCGCAAGCACTATCTTCGAAAATGTCTTCTGTGTCAGGCTCCCAATCCGATGTTGCAATTTGCGTAATTGTCAGCTTATAGTTGGTTTCTTCGCGCGTAATGGCCATAATCCGAACCTGAAACCGTCTTACGAGGCCCAATCCATCTTCTTCGAACTGCACATCCGTATCAAAAATTTCCACATAGTCATCTCCTTCCGTCAAACTACTCCACCCCCCTCCTCCATATGCAGACACAAATATATTTGGGTTTCCCGAGTCTGCTGTCAAGTTGAAGGTGAGAGTGTGCACTGAGGGATTAACGACATCGAAGAAAAACAGTGAGATTCCGTAATAACCGAGAGTACCACTGCTGCAGTCTTGTTTTTCGTAGGAGATGGGGGAGGGAGTGAGGGAGGGTTCAGAGGCGCTGCAGACTTGGGTGAGGAGGAGGACCAAAGGGAACATTGGTTATAAACATGGCTGAAGACTAAGGGGAGTCTGTACTGGGTATGGGGAATTGCCTAGGCTTAGATAAGTCTATAGGCTAATTCCTCGGTTTTCCCCTGTCTTCCGCCCCATTTCCGCCACGCTACTACTCCAACCCCCAGCAGCCCCACTCCCCCCATCACTCCCAGCCAGCTGCTACCTGTCTCCACTGCCTTCATATGCTTGCCCATGTCTCCCTTGTACTCCTTCACCGTGAACAGCTTGTCCTGTCTGAGAGCATCTACATGCGCTTCGAGACTTTCCCCTGAGTCAGCCTCCCAATCCGATGTTCCAAACTGCGTAATGGTCAGCCTAAAGCTTGAATCTTCGTTCGAAGCGCCGAAAACCCGAACCTGAAACCACCTCTGGAGGCCCAATCCCTCTCCTTTGAGCTGCTCATCCGTGCTCACAATTTCCAAGTACTCACTCCCCTCCGTCAAACTACTCCAAACCCCTCCTCCATATGCATACACATACATATTGGGGTTTCCCTGCAGTGCTTGCAAGTCTAAGGTGAGAGTGTGCACTGAGGCAGAAGTCACTTCGAAGAAAAACAAAGAGAGTTCGTAATGGCCGAGAACATAAGAGCGGACTTCTTGGGTCTGGTAGGAGAAAGTGGAGGAAGTGAGAGAGGACTGAGAGGCGCTGGAGACTTGAGTGAGGAGAAGGAAGAAAGGGAACATTGGTAGTCAATATGGCTGCAGGACTGAGGAAAGGTATGGGGAATTGCCTAGATTTAGGAGAATCTATAGGCTGATTCCTCGTTTTTCCCCTGTCTGCCGCCCCATTTCCGCCAAGCCACTACTCCAGCGCCCAGCAGCACCACTCCCCCCACTACTCCCAGCCAGTTGTTTCCTGTCTCCATTGCCTTCGCCAGCTTGGTAAGGTCTCCCTTGTACTCCTTCACCGAGAATAGAGCGTTGTTCTTGCGAGTGGCTACATGCGTCTTGAGACTTTCCGCTGAACCAACTTTCCAATCCGAGGCTCCGAGCGCTGTAATTGCCAGTGAATATCTGGAAACTCGAGTAGAAGCTCCGACAATGTATATCTCAAAGCTTCTCTGCAGTCCCAGCCCATCTCCCTGCAATTTCATATCAGTTTCCGTAATTACCAAGTAGTCGCTTCCTACCTCCTGACCGTACCACTCCTTTTCCACGCCATTGACATATGCAAACACGTATATATCTGCATCTCCTTGCCAGACTTGCAGGTCGAAGACAAGGCTGTGCGCGGACGTAGAGGATATTTCGATTAAGAATCCGTCCACTGCTTCATATTCGAGAGTGCCAGTGTGAGTGGACTCGCTTTGGAAGGAGAAGGTGGAGGAAGTGAGGGAGGACTGAGAGGCGCTGCAGACTTGGGTGAGGAGGAGGACCAAAGGAAACATTGGTTATAAACATGGCTGGAGACTGAGGGGAAGTCTATACTAGAGTGTGGGAATAGACAGGGGACGGGTATAGCCTTAGGTAAGTTTACTACGGGCTAATTCCTTCTCTCTTTCCTGCACGATTACCACACAGACCCATACACAGCAAGATCCAGCAAGAGTCGCCAGCACCACTACTAGTGGCCAGATGTTTCCGCGGATCGTCTCTTTCACTAACAAAATCAGCAACTCGAAGACTATCCAGAAGAGTAACTCTCCTGCCAGACTTTTGGCCCCTGACCCTTTTGTACTTTTCTGCTTGGACAGATCTCCCTTCTTTGCAGTGAATAGGCTGGTCTTGCTGAGAGCGGCTATGTGGGAGTTGAGACTTTCCTCTGAAGCGACTTTCCATTCCGAGGCTCCAAGCGCTGTAATAGTCAGTATATACTTGGAAACTTCTGAAGAAGCGCCACCTATAAGCACCCCAAACCGTCTTATCAGTCCCAGCCCGTCGCCCTTCAATTCTATATCTGTTTCCCTTATTGTCAGATTGTGACTTTCCACGACGATAGCCACTTCCCCTTTATTAACCTCTGCAAACACATATAAATCCGGGTTTCCTTGCAGTGTCTGTAAGTCAAAGGTGAGAGTATGCACTGAGGCGGAGGTTACGTTAATGTAGAATCCGTCCATTTGGTCATTCTGGACAGTGCCGGTGTGAGTAGACTCGGTGTGAAGGGAGAAGGTGGAGGAAGTGAGGGAGGACTGAGAGGCACTGCAGACTTGAGTGAGGAGAAGCAGCAAAGGAAACATTTGTTATAAACATGGCTGGAGACTGAGGGGAAGTCTGTACTGGGTATGGGGAATTGCCTAGGCTTAGATAAGTCTATAGGCTAATTTCTCGGTTTTCCCCTGTCTCCCGCCCCATTTCCGCCAAACCACTACTCCAACCCCCAACAGCACCACTCCCCCCACTACTCCCATCCAGCCACTCCCTGTCTCCACTGCCTTCATATGCTCGGGCAACTCTCCTTCGTACTTCTTCATCGTGAACAGTGCACTCTTCTTGCGAGCGGCTACATGCTTATTGATACTTTCCTCCGATGCGACTTTCCAATCCGAAGTCCCATACGCTGTAACAGTCAATGTATATTGGGAAAGTTGCGTGGAAGCGCCCATAACATACACTTCAAACCGTCTCTGCGGGCCCAACCCCTCTTTATTCAGACCATAGTCCTTATCCGTAATTGCCAGATAGTCACTTCCTACAGCCAGAGCTTTCCACTCCACTGGCATGTTATTTACCAGTGTATAGACATATAAGTTTGCGTCTCCCTGCGAGACTTCCAGGTTGAAGGTGATCATGTATACTGATTGGAAATTTAAGTCGATGAGGTAGCCATTCGTTCTTTCAAATGAGACGTAACCAGAGTGGGTATAATAACTGGAGTAAGAGAAGGTGGAGGAAGTGAGGGAGGACTGAGAGGCACTGCAGACTTGAGTGAGGAGGAGGACCAAAGGAAACATTGGTTATAAACATGGCTGGAGACTTAGGGAAGTCTGTACTGGGTATGGGGATTTGCCTAGGCTTAGATAAGTCTATAGGCTAATTCCTCGGTTTTCCCCTGTCTTCCGCCCCATTTCCTCCAGGCACACACTCCAGCCCCCAACAGCACCACTCCCCCCACTACTCCCATCCAGCTGTTGCTTGTCTCCATCGCCTTCAAATACGGGGTCACGTCTCCCTTGTACTTCTTCACCGTGAACATCTTGTCACTCTTGCGTGTCGCTACAAAGGCCTTCATGCTTTCCCCACAAGTGCACTCCCACTCCGACGCTCTGTGCGCCTTGATAGTGAGCGTGTACTCTGAAGAGTCCATCGAAATACCCTTGACAAGCACGAGAAAGGCACGCTGCAGCCCCAGCCCATCAATGAACTGATAGTCGGTGGCGTTGATTTCCAGGGTGTCGTTTCCCCAGGCCAAGGCATACCAGGACGCGAATTCTTCAGTTCCATTAAGTGGCGCGTTCACATATAGGTCTGCGTCGTGCCCATCTTCGACTCCGAGGGTGAAAGACAGCGAGACCACATCGTCAGTGGTCACTTCGATGACCAGTGCGTCTGCATGGCCGGACTCCACGCTGCCGGTGAGCGTCGTTTCTCTCTCGAAGTGGAAAGTCGAGGAGGTGATGGCAGTAGGCGTGGTGCCTAGAGCCAGACTCAGAAGAAGCGGCCAGACCAGCATTAATTATTGGCTACGGGGAAAGGGAAATGGTAGCGGCGGAGGTAGACGACACAGGCACCGCCGATAGACTTAGTTGATCATTATATATGGGAAGGACCGGAATTCGAGGGGCTGGGGGAATAGGGTGGGAGACGGGTTTTATAGTGGGGAAGGTGCATATGTATGATGAGTTGGACTTTCTGACTGCTTTGAAGTGGCTTTCTGCAGGAATATCGGCTGTTTAGGAAGGAAATATTGACGAAGGACTGGAAAACAGGGTGGTTATAGGCTCTAAATACCCTTATTTCCAGGTAGCAGTCCTTATTGTGAATATTTCACCTCTGAAGACTCCTATAGACGCTTCCTGAGTCCAACAAATTGGCTGTGATTTCTAGACAACTAGCATAGAAGACAGCTGAAAACAGGTCTTTTACTATACTATTTCCTATTTCAGCCGTAATCGCTACCAGTGGAAAAGCCGAATTCCTCGTTATCCCCCTGTCTTCCGCCCCATTTCCGCCAGGTACACACTCGAACGCCCAACAGCACCACTCCCCCACTACTCCCATTCAGCTGCTGCTTGTCTCCATTGCCTTCATATACCCACTAGCGTCTCCCTCGTACTTTTTCACAGTGAATAACGCGTCTCTCCCACAGGCCGCTACATGCGCATTGAGACTTTCCTCCAAGTCCGATTTCCACTCCGAAGCGCCCTGCGCCGTTATAATAAGTGTATACTGGCCGTCTCCTCAGAAACAGATCACCACTACTACAAATTGTCTCTTCAACTCCAGCCCATCACTCAGTTTCTGGCCATTTCTCTTGATTTCCAGGTAGTCTCCGCCTTCTGTCTGCGAGGTCCAGGCCACTTCCTTCCCATGTACTACTGCGACCACGCCCAAATCCGCATTCCCCTTGGAAACTTGTAGGTTCACTGCGAGGGTGTGGACGCTGCGGAAGTGACTTCGAAGAGTAGGGCGTCTGCAAACTTGTAAGACACGCTGCTGACTGCAGTGGTCCATCGAAGCCGAGGGTGAAGGAGTCCAAGACTGAGGGAGAGGACGGGCACTAGGAGGAGAGGCAGAATCCACATTTATTTCAGCCCAGGGAGAGGAAAAAGGCCTGGGGAAGAGTCAAATTCACTATCGTGTTTAGGCGAAATCAATTAGTTTATTAGGGGAAATTACCAGTGACACCTTGATAGATCTAGTCTCTAGACTCACTGAAAGCCGCAGACAGAGCCATTTAAAAGCCAGCCACCTGCTGGCAAGCCCTGCAGTGCTTTAGCGTCTCCCTGTGAGTGCCACACACCCAATGCCCACACTTCAACTTCCGGTCCCGAGGACTTCTCCTCCCACAGCAAGCACTCACTCTCTCAACTACCCTTCGCTGCTTGTAATAGCCTTCTTCAATTCTGAAGGTCTTTTTTGGACTGCACAGCCGACATGTGCCATATGCTTTGGCAGAAAAGCCTAAAATGCTGTGCTTTATGACTGTGACGCAGTCTTGGCAGAGCTGGCAAGGGGCGGAGAGCTCGAACTCATCGAGTTTGATTGCAAGTCCGCACACATGACACTGCTTGTACCCTCGAAGTGCTAGGTTTCTCCCATCAAAAGGATAAAAACCGCCACATATTTCGCAACTGGCCTTACTTTCCTGCCCAACCAGTGCTTGAATTATGCAATTGCAGCACTGGCACGCCTTTGAACACTGATAAGCTCGGTCCTCATCTGTGTACCGTCGCTCACAAGTGGCACAAGTTGAGGACTTTGCAATAGAGGTCGTTTCCCCTGCTAATGGGGCTGATTCCCCACTCCTTGGGGTTGCTTTAGTGGCTTCGAGGCAACTTTCACACAGGCCGAACTCACTGGAAGGACTGATATACTCGGAGCAATTCAAGCAGTATAGTTGGCTATTGGCGGACGAATAGGCTTTTTCCAGTTTCGGCGAAATTTGCACTTCCTCAAAAGCCATATCGCCTAAATTCCCAGCCCATCCTGGCAGACCCCTAACCAGCGCATCAACCCTCAGTCCCAGAGTTGTCTGTAAAGTCGCTCTGGACACTTCATTGACTTTAAGGGCAAATAAGCGGACTTCGCCTATAGCCCCCGCTCTCATAGCCTCCATTACAGAGGTGGCTACAGGGTTGGAAGAGATGTATGTAGCGTCCAGACAGTGCTCGCATACTTCTTGGATCGCCGCTTGCACTAGTTCTTCAGTGGGTTTTCTGAGTTCTTGCAACTGATATAGATATTCCGCCTGCATTCCTGCTAATTCCCCCTGGATATCCCTAAACAGCGCCTCAATTTGTCCTTGCAAGGTACTAAACGCTTCCAGACTGTTCCTCCAGTTCTGCAGTATCGCGCTAGTCCCCACCAAATAGCTATGCCACTGCAGCCAGTTCCCCTGCTCTACAGTCTCCCCAGCGTTCAAAGGCAGTGCGAAATGACAGCCCGCGGAGAAGGAGTGCTTGGAGTGGCAGTCGGAGCAGACCTTGGGCAGGGGGAACTGGCAGATGCAGGTGCAGGCTGCGGAGGTGGTTTGGCAGAAGTCGCAGACCAAATTGGCTGTGTCCATTGCTATTATAGGATGGAAGAGGAGAATCGATTTCCCCAATTCGCTCTAACACCCTATATTGTCTACGGATACAGGTAACTCGTCATCTGCGCCTGCTGCATACACACTCTACACCTCTTCAAGCACTCCGCATGCACTCCACACACCCAATGTCCGCACTTCAGCTGCTGCATCTTGCCTCTAGCCTTGGAACAGCAGGCCCTGTCTCCGCTCCTGGTCAGGGGGTAGATTTCCTCGTCGACTTCGATAACCTGCTCCTTGCAGTCGGAGCAGTGGCCTGTCATTTTGGCCCAGGGCTTCCACATCGGCGCCTCAGTAATAGTCACACAGCGTTGGCAAGGCCTACACCCCAGTCCCTTTTCCACCTCATCCACAGGACTAACCGCTACTCCACATACATGGCAAGCCATATAAGCAGCAGATATCTGCGATTTCTTGGGCTCTGGGTACGGCTGAAGACAAAAGGCGCAGTTTGGTGCATCGGGATGGGAGATGATGGCTTGGGTTATGCAGAAACTGCATTGACAGGCCTCCGCACACTGGAAATCTCTATCGAAAGCGGTGAATTCCTCACAACAAGTCTTACAATTGGCGGCTTTCTGTCTTTTCCCCAGGGATATTTCAGGTAAAGTCGGGTCTGACCGCTTTAAGTGGACTTCTATAAGGGCCATTACCTTCTTTTCCACATTTTCTATGTCCACCACAGGCTCGTACAGCTGCATTTCCCGCAAATCGCCCATATTCGCGTTCATCCACACCCACTTCCCAAGCGGAGAGCGTAATTCCGGGTGCGGACTGAAGGCCTGAGCCTTAGTTTCGTCAATTGCCCGGCTCACCATCGCGTTTAGTTCACTTTTTACCCGAATTAGCTCCGATTTATAGGCATTTTTCATGCTTTCGACCTGTTCATCGATAAGTCTGAATGCATTTTGCAGCTTTTCCTCTAAAATAGAGACCGATTCGACGATTTTGGCTATATCTTGGTGGGCGTCGCTGAGGCCCATAAGCCACCTTTTCTGCCTTTTGAAGGTCTCTGCGGTGACTAGGGAAGCCAGGGAAAGCGGTAATTCGAAGTGGAAGGGACCCTGGAGACGGTGCTTGGGCAGACAGGCGGTTTGGCAGAGGTGGGGCAGGGGGAAGGTACAGACACAGACTACTTCGGCGGGGTGGAAGTGGCAGAGGGAGCAGAGGATGTTGCTCTCTTCGGCCATATATATAGGGAACTGCAGGGAGAAGGGGTTAGGATACTTAGGAGTTGGGAATTAAAGGGAGGGAGTGGGTGTTAGGCAAATACGGGGATGAAACTGCGGATTTCACGTACAGAGTGCCTTATTGATACTGTAGGAAGTCTGGATTGCATATACACTGCTCTATTAAGTGAATCGGGGACGTTGGCAGGACCTGCAGACCTTCAAATTGACTTCGTGAGTTTGGCAAACTCTGTGGCCGCAGGATAAATCCTGATCCTCCATAGTGGCTCGGGTGCAACAGGCACTAATAGGCATTTTAGCCAAAACTTTATACAGCTGTGAGTCGATAGCAAAGGTCATCTCCGGATTACATGGACAGGCGGCTTTGGTGGACTTCGACGCCCTAGTATTGGGCTCCAGAAAGAGCAGAACACAGCGTCTACACACCTTATTGCAGGGAGCCAATCGCTCCATTTCTGTACATTTAACTGCAATTCCACAGATATGACATCTATCGAATTTGTCATCAATGAGCTTTAGGGTGCTCTTAGGGAAATATTCATTACAGTTCTTGCAGAAGTATACCTTCTCTCGGGCTCTTGCTTCAATGATACAGTGGCGACATCTACAGGCCAGTTGACACTGATACACCTCATCCTTACTAGTATAGGCTTTTCCACACACCCTACAATTCGTATATTTTCCCTCTCCTAAGTCCCTAGACTGTACCACAGGCCTGGGAGGCAATTCCTCTGCTTGGATCAAATCGACAGGTATGTCGCTAGTTGTCCCAGGCACTGCCTTGACTTCCTCAGCGTCTATTGGCATCCACTGTTCCACTCTATAGTCCGGAACTTCCCCTTGCTGTGGCAATGGCATTCCTCTCATTAGCAGTTGTTTCGTCTGTTTCTGCACTGCCAAATTCGCTTTATTTCCTGTCTTTGTCTCACTTCCAGGCAATTGCATCAACTGAGGTCCTTGATACAATAGATTGGGAACAACTTCTGTTTTCATAGCTTGTAGCGCCCTCTCTACTTCAAAGCTCTCCCTTTCAATTCTCTGCTTTAAGTTCGGAACAAAGTTTCTGCTGCTAGTCACAGACATTTGCAAACTGCGTAAAGTCTCAATTACTCGAGAATCAGGATTTTCCGCTAATTTGGACTGTTTATCAGTCTGTGTGCTGCGAAAAAAAGTAACTTTAGGAGTCGTTTGAGTGAATTGTTCCTGTCTCCATGGAGTACAGGCGAATCCAGGAATGCCTTCATACAAAGGCTCCACTGCTATAGCCACCCACTTCCCCTTTTCCTGCTGCACTTCCAGCCTCGTCCTAAACAGCCACTCCTCCCCCCTGTACCCAGGGTCCGCAAACTGCCAAATCCACCCAGACAGCGGATTACTAAATACAGGAGACGAGCAAAAGACCTGAGCACTAGTTTCAGCCACTGCATTTTCAATCATTTCCTTCACATTTGCCTGCAAATTACGCATTGCGGTCCTATATTCCTCCCGAATGTCTTCAATTTGTTGGTGCAGAAATGCAATCGCGGCCTCCATTTCCGCTTCGAAAGTGGACAAAAGGGATGCGTTTTCTTGCAGTTTTTCCTGTGCGCGCCTTAGGTTGAATAGCGAATTCTGCCAATTTCCGAAGTTTTCTCTCGACACTACCAGGGTGGTGGACATCGGCGCTTCGAAGTGAAACTTTTGGGGGATGTTCCTGTGCTTGACCAGACACTCGGAGCTGCAAAGGGGCACTAGTGGGTAGGAGCAGAAGCAGACTTGAGTTGCGGGTTCGGTTTTGCAGACTGAGCAAACGACGTTCCCGTCCATTATTACACGAAGGGGTCCATCCCTTCACATCGGCTACAGGGTGAAATGACACCCTTGATTCTGAGGCAGTAGAAAGCTTCATACATTCAAAGTACCGCGGAAGTACGTTTCTGGCTGGGCTATTCTACAATTGATAGCTAACGTGGTTAATGATTATTAAGTATATCGGGGACGTTGGCAGGACCTGCAGACCTTCAAATTTGTTTCGTGAGTTTTACAAACTCTGTGGCTGCATGATAAATCCTGATCCTCTAAAGTGGCTCGGGTACAACAGGCACTAATAGGCATTTCAGCCAAATCTTTATACCGCTGTGGGTCGATAGTAAAGGTTATCTCCGGATTACAGGGACAGAAGGCTTTGGTGGACTTCGACACCCTGGTGTTGGGCTTCAGATTGAGCAGAACACAGCGTCTACACACATTATTGCAGGGAGCCAATCGCTCCATTTCTGTACATTTAACTGCAATTCCACAGATATGACATCTATCGAAACTGTCATCAATGAGCTTTCGGGTGCCCTTAGGGAAATTTTCATTACAGTTCTTGCAGAAGATTACCACCTTTCGGGCTCTTACTTCAATAATACAGTGGCGACATCTACAGGCCCCTGGACACTGATACTCCTTATCCTTAATAGTATAGGCCTCTCCACACACCCTACAATTCGTATTTCTTCCCTCTCCTAAGTCCCTAACCTGTACCTCAGGTCTGGGAGGCAGTTCCTCTCCTTGGGTCAAATCGACAGGTCTGTCGCTAGTTGTCCCAGGCACTGCCTTGACTTCCTCAGCGTCTATTTGCATCCACTCTTCCCCTCTATTGTCCGGAACTTCCCCCTGTTGTGGCAGTTGCTGTCCTCTCACTAGCAAGCTTTTCGTCTGTTTCGGCATTGCCATATTCGCTTTATTTCCTGCCTTTGTATTTTTTCCAGGCTGCTGATATCCTTCATTTTCTAGACGAACCCACGGATTTTGCATGTCTAAAGCTTGATATGAACCCGGTAAAGCCGCTGTTGCAGGTCTTTGCCCCTCCATACCTGTCCTATAGCGCTCAGACCAGCTCATTTCCTTGTCATTTTTCAGCCTTTCCATCGTTCCCCTCATATGAGCATGAGTATCAATCAACATTTGACGGATTTCTAGCTGAAGTTCTGGGGAAATATGAAGCCGGCAGCAGGGAGTTAAGGCGAAATTAGCAGTAAAGTAGTTCTTTGCCACACAATTCGCGCAAATTCGGCATTTTAAGCACCATTTCGGCTTCTTTTCGAGAATTAGTCGTCCACATAGTTTGCAATCTTTCGGGTTTTTAGCATTTGGAGGTGTAATTTCGCTGCTAAAACAGCAATTTATCACGATTTCCCTCACATCTTGCCTACAGCAGTCACTCAACACCTCAATTCCCCCCATAGTTTCCTTATTGACCGCCCACTCCCTGCAGACACCCTGCATTTTCCTATACAAGTCGTATTTCAGTGCGAAATGAGGACAATTCAGGTCAACAAAGCTGTCCAAAGTGAAATTCGGGTACAGTATAAACAGACTTCCCCGATGATGGGCCAGGGCCACTTCGATATTAGCGCATTTGCGGTTGATTTTGTCTCCGAAGATACTGTAATTGAGGCAAAATTGGCCCTGGGTGCAGAGGGGCTCAAGGGACTGAGAATCTAGGGGTTGGGGGTTGTAGTGGGTTTGGAGATGTTGGGAAATACTCGAAATTGACTGAAAAACCGCTTCCTTGTCCCTGCCCCCAAAGCTCCCAACCACCCCAGCCACAAACTCCTGCCACTCCCGCCCCTCTATGAGTCTATACAGACACTGCACAGCTGGGGCAGCCCCAGGCTCCCCAAAGGGCTCTTCATAGGCCAATTCCAGCAGGCGGAAGACGGTAGCGGGCAGGAGGGCGCTTTGGTAGGGCCCGAAATACCGCATTTCGGGGAATTCGTCTTGGAACACCCCGCGTGGGGCTTGAATTCGGTCGCCGAAGTTCATATTGCCTGGGAATTGATGGACGGGGATTGGCTTCATAGGGGAAAGCGCATAGATATGGGAAATGCTTAGAGATTGGGGGGATTTGGAGTCTACAATAGGAGAAATTAGGGGAAATACCGCGAATAATTGGGGAAAAGTGAATATAAGCGGATTTTAGGTCTAAATAATCGAGTTTAGAGCTATTTTCGCCTACTTGGGGACTGTACTACGCTTGTTTGGCAGGTTCTGCAGTTCTTCAAGTGACTTTTGTGGCTTTTGCAGACCAAATGGCCACACTGCAGCTTTTGGTCTTCTTTCATATGGCAGCCGCAGCAGGCGGACATGAGTCCCTTCTGCTTGATTTCCCTGTAGTACTCCTCGTTGATAGGGAAAAAGCTGTCCCTGCACACTCGGCAAAAGCCCTTTGTTCTCCTGGCAGTGGTGAGTTTCGGGGCGTACTGGGGAGTCACGCACTTGCAGCAGATCTGGCAGTTAGCCGCTAGCTCCATTTCCCTGGTTTCCACCGCAATCCCACACACATGACACCTCCTTGCAGCCTTATTCACCAAGGCTACCACCTCTTTGGGGAACTCCCTACTGCACAGCTTGCAACTCCCACTACTCGTCCCAGTCAACGCCTCAATCAAGCAGCGTTTACAGCGACAAGCACTGGGACAGTGGTACTCCCAGTCCTCGGGACTGAACTCCGCCCCACACACCCTGCAGTGCGCGGTGTCTTGCCCCAGGATCACTACTTCGGTTGAACTGGTTTCAAAGGGGTTGAAATGCTCGGCGGGGGATAGGTCGGATTGGCGGGGTTTAGAGTCGGCTGGAGGGGAGTAGTGGTATTTGGAGCCGGGACGGATGTCGCTACAGGAAGTTGTTCTGCCTGTCGGACGAGGGTCGGGCTTGACAGGCTTATAGCGCAGGGAAGGAGCCAGTCCTTCCTTCTGTGCATTACTTGCTTCTGGTATATTGATAGTTTGGACATTCGCGTCGATTTCTTCTCTCAAAGCCGCTTTTTGCACCCTGGGAGGGCTGAAAAATAGTGGCGATTTACCAATATATGTGTCGATTTGAGGCAAAGACGGCCATTTCGGCTTCATTTTTACCTCAAAAATCCCCTCAATTTCCCTGATTTCCACCTCCATTTCATACAACCTCGTCTCTTCCACACTACTCGACTCCGCACTCCCCCGCAGCCACTCTCCTAACAGCGACTCATACTGGCCTTTCGGATTAAAGGCCTTCACCGTAGTCTCCTCAATCGCCCTTTCCGCCATAGTCCCCAACTCCTCCCTCAAAAGTCTCAAAGCCGCTCTATATTTCCCCTTCATTTCCTCCACTTTCGCCTCAATCCCTCTAAAGGCCTTTTCCAGTTCTTCTTCGATTTCCGTCAGTTTCTCGACTCCTTTCCTCAGGTCTACCTGTGCATGTGTGAGTTTCAGCAGCCAGTCCTGACACTGCTTGAAGTTCTCCCTGGTGATGTGGGCTTGCACGGAAACTGGGTACTTGAAGTGGGGGAGGGGAGGCTGGCAGTGCTTGGGGTGGCAGGAGGGGCAGAAGAGAGGCAGAGGGAATTCGCAGAAGTAGACAAAGCCTGCGGAAGTGACATGGCAGAGGGAACAAATGGAGTTAGTGTCTGCCATTTGTATGAAAGTTGGCTTCTACACTATAGTTATATAGTCGCAAAATCGCGATTTTTCAGTCTTTTCCCTGAATTTCTCTATATTATGCCTATTTTATTGCCTTTGGACAGCTTTGTTGCACGTTCGGCAGAACTTCAAATGCTCACTATGCGTCCTGCACACGTAATGTCCACAATTCAGCCGTTTTCCCTCTATAAGGTTAAAGGAACAGCAAGCCGAATAAGCGTCTTTTTCCCTTATAACCCTGTAATACTGCATATTTATGGGAAATGGTGTGACGGAGTGGTATTGACATCTCCCTTTCGGGGTCAAAAGGCCTAAAAACGTCTTTTCTTCACTGATAGTTACGCACTTTATGCAAATTGTGCAACTTGCAGTTGCAACTTCTTCCTGCTTCACCACAATTCCACACACATGGCACCTCTTCCAGCCCATATTTACCAATTGCAGTACATTTGGCTTGAAGGAGAATTGGCAGCATGTGCATATGTCGGCTCCGCGGACCTCTACAAGTGCTTCGATTACACAGTGGCGGCAGCGGCAGGCTTGAGGGCAGAAGTAGGCCTCGTCTTCAGGGATGTAGCGGAGTTGGCAGGTTTTGCATTGGAGTAAGTCTGAATTTTGTCTCTTTTTCTGAGATACAGTCACTTGAGGGATGTTTGCAGGGAATAACGGGCGAGTTTCCCTGTTTATCGCTTTTTCCTCTTCCATGGGTGTCATCTGATTTCCAGCCGTTACCCACTTTCTTTGGTCTTCTGCCATTACCGCAGCCACAAAATCCGTTTTTTTACCCTTAATTTCCACTTTTTGCAGAATTTCGATTTCCACTCCTTTCGACAATTTTAGTTCCTTCGCCTTTAATTGGCTCTCCGAAGGTCCAGGAAATTGCCTATTTCCCAGGCCTATTTCGGAAATGCATAAATTGCTCGAAATGCCCAAAGTCGGTTTCGCACTCTGATTAAACGGGAATAGGGGTAAAGAAGGACTGAGCGGCTGGATATTTACCAATATCACTTTGTGGATGTCTCCGATTTGGATTGATGTATTGTAGAGCCGGAGATTGCCAGTGTTAGCAGGACTGGCCCCCCACCATATCCACTCTGAGAGGGGACAGGTGAACTGGAGTTCGGAATGAAAGGCTTGGGCGGTAGTTTCCTCTATAGCGGCCTCTATCATTTCCGCTACAGTATGCTTTAACTCTGCTATCGCTGCTTTATATTCGCCCTTCAAAGCTGCTATTTCCCTCTCTATGTGCTCAAAGATTGCTTCTATTTCCCCTTCCAAAGCCTCAACAGCGGCATTGTTCTTCCTCAGTGCCTGCTGAGCGCGGCTCAAATTAAAAAGCCAGCTTTGATAGGCGCTGAAATTGTCCTTATCGACTCTGGAGCAGACCCAGACTGGACTTTCGAAGTGGAAGCCTGGGCTTTGCCTGTGCTTTCGGATGCATCTGCCTTGGCAAAGCGTGGTAAGTGGGTAGTCACAGAAGCAGACCACCTCCGCAGCGTCTACTTTGCATGTAGAACACAGGACGTTGCCCTCCACCATTCCTTTTACTAAGTGTCTACAGACCTGTCTGAGGCTGGGGACTGGGTATAAGGAAGCGGGTATGTGGGAGTGCTTTAAAGCCGGAATGAAGGTCGATGCTTCGTTGAAGTGGACTATGAGTGGGCGTTACAAAGTTGAAAGGACTGGTTTTTGCGATATATCTGGATTAGGTGAGGGACTCACACGATAGTTCTGTCCTGTACAGTCCACGCCTGTGTGGGTATAGTTAATGTTTATAGTTGATTTTAGGGCTGAAACTAAATGTGGAGGGTGGCGACCAACTGTGAAATTTCAATATAGCATTGAGTGCAGGAAGATAGTAATTTGGCAAAATCTGAGAGTCCAGGTAGGAAAATAGACCATTCCTGAAAGTCATGAGGGAATAAACGAGTCCAGAAGTCTATATTAAATCATATATATAATGAAAAAGGCCTATCTACAATTCGTTCTATTCGATGAACTGTCGAAATTCCAACTAGTATGCACTATTGCACACACAAAAGGCACACAGCCCAGTCTTTCCCCTCACTAGTAGCCCTGGGACAGCAGGCCCATTTCGTCCTTCGCTGTAATTATGTGTGTAGTCCTTATCTATATCAAAGGGGTGTACAGGCGTGACAGTGCTTTGGGCCTGGATTTAATATGGAATTTGCATTTTTGGGGACTTACATATGGTAATATTTGCAAATTATCGACTCCCTAATACCTTCTTTGACTTGCATAGGCGACATAGGAAGGCTTTAGGACTGAAATAGGCGAAATCCTCATTTTTATAGATTGCTTGGCACACAATACAACTAATTCGCTCAAAATTCACTGTGAAATGCTCGGAAATATTTCGATTTTTGCCGGTTTTCCGCCCTCAGTCTTAATTTCCTCCCTCAAAACCCTTCTCCTGTCCTCGAGTTCGCCCAATTCGCTCAATTCTGCGGCCTTTATTATTGGATCTAATGCTACTTTTCCCTCTGGGACATTTTCTCTGCCTGCCACAGACTTAGCAGCTAAGTTTCGACTTTCCGTATCCGACCCGCAGTGTATATCCATAAAGCCGGCACTTTATATGTGCATATTTGGATTCATTTTCAGAGGCTTTGAATAATCGCTCTCTGGCTAAAGACGGTACTTTTCTTGATAGAACTGGTGCTTCAAGCCTAAATATATGTTTGAAGCCGGGCTTGGATTGCTTGATTTTTCTTCTTTGATCCTCGAAATGGCCGGCAATTCGATTGGCGCTAAAGACTGCATGTCCAGTTTGGTCTGAAAAAGGGCCTCAATACTAGTAAAATGGAAAGCGAGCATAAAGGACTCGTAATCTTTTTTGACATGAAACCAGGTGGAGTGGAGGG
>Ga0247837_1002348_pt1 | contig 36160 bp, 28 predicted proteins | sample LaCtaG_2_FD_187115 | JGI IMG/M metagenome (GOLD analysis project Ga0247837, IMG submission 187115) | Freshwater microbial communities from meromictic Lake La Cruz, Castile-La Mancha, Spain - LaCruzMarch2015_14.5m | ecosystem: Environmental > Aquatic > Freshwater > Lake | place: Spain: Castile-La...
CATGGAGTGGCTCGCGGAGATGTTCGACGTCCTGCCGTTTTCCCTCCCACGTGCGACCTGCTCTAATCTTGCGGAAAGCACCTTTCGTCGGCTCGCTTGCATGGATGATTCCGACGAAGCATGGATGCCCTTCGGCACCATGGGTCCGCTCCTCCTTTGCGCGCACTACAGCCCTACGAGCGAGGCTTTTTGGGGAATTCCCCGGGCGTTCATTATCCCGGTCCTCGTTCCGCAGGTCCAGTACGACGCCCTCTGCAAGGACGTCCTTACCAGGCTGGCGCTCAAACCGCTCCCGGAGCGACCCCGACTCGAGCTCGCAAGCCCTCTTCCCGAGGATCACGGACTCCACCCTGCGTTTGACTGGCTGATCGACAACTACCCGTTTGACGACGACGAACGCATCAAACTCCGCCGTGCTGGCGATGCGTTAAAGGAAGAGAAGCACAAGCGCATCAGCGACTTCACGCGCGTCCTCCCGAAGAACTACTCCCTCGCGATCAATTACCTCGCGCGCGGGGAACTCTGTTTCAATGCGGAGCATGCCCCGGCTCAGGAACAGTTCCCGGATGCGCTGCTCGAGAAACACAACGTGTACCCCCTTTTCGCCGGAAAACGACGGGTGTATTTGCTCTGCGGGGATCGAAACATCTTCACGTTCGAAGACGAATGGTTGTCGCTCGGCAACGAGGCGATCCCCTGCGTGCCTGTTCTGGCGGACGCCGAGACGATTACCGCCGCGATCGCTCGCAACCGCGGACGCAGTGTCTCAGCTGCCGCAGCGGAACTCGACAGCTCGGAACTCTCATTCTCCGACGCCGCCAACACCGTCGAAATTGACCCCGGCGAGGTCAATCGCATCAATCCGGCAAACATCAACGTCACGCCGGAGCAGGTCATTCATTGGGTCCTCTACCGATGCATGACCGGTCGGGCGAGCGATCTCCACGTAGAGAAATATTTCAACACCGCCCGATTCCGTGCCCGCATCGACGGCGAGTTGAAGGTCATCCACTCGTGTTCCGAGGATCTGCTCCCCCGTTTCATCAGCGTCCTGAAGAACTACGCCAACATGGGCCAGCGGCGTCAGGACGCACAGGACGCCCGTTTCTCCATGCGGATCGGCACGCGTCGCATCGACTGCCGCGTGTCGGCCATCCCCTGCCGCAGAGACCTTCAGAAGATCACCATCCGTTTCCTCGACAAACAAGATGGGGTGAAAAAATTGACGGAGCTCAATCTCTCCGAGCGTCAGATGAACATCGTTCGCGAAACGATGGGCCGCGATCAGGGATTGGTCCTCGTGACAGGTCCGACTGGAAGCGGAAAGACCACGACGCTTTACGCGCTGCTCAATGCGATCAACGCACAAAACATCAACATCCACACGATCGAGGATCCCATCGAGTACGAGATCGAGGGTCTGAACCAAACACAGACGGATAAGTTCAACGGGATTGATTTTCCCGAGGGGCTTCGGCGGCTGCTCCGTGCAGATCCTGACGTCATTCTGATCGGGGAGTGTCGTGACGAAGAGACGGCCACGGCGGCGGTCAATGCGGCGCTCACCGGTCACTTGGTGCTGACGACCCTTCATGCAAATGACTGCTTTCGTGCGGTGAGCCGTCTCCTGGCGATGGGCATTCCCTCTTATCTCCTCGCGGATGCCCTTGCGCTCACGCAGGCGCAGCGTCTCGTTCGGCGGCTCTGCGTCTATTGCAAGGTACCCGTGTCGCTGACCCCGGAGCTTCACTCCCACTTTGAACGCAACGGGGTTCCTGTGCCGGCCGGCACGGAGTTCATCTATGGAGCAGGCGGTTGTCCGGAATGTGGCGAGGGCGGATATACGGGACGGATGGCGTTGATGGAAATGTGTCCGATCGATGCGAGTCTGAGCGACCTCGTCGCGAAAAACGCCCCGCAGATGCGCATGCGGGAGATCGCGTCGCAACGCGGCGTGCGAACGCTCTACCAGGAAGGTCTTGCGCAGACGCTCGTGGGTCAGACCTCCCTAGACGAGATCAGTTGCCTGAGTTACACCGCGATTTCGACTGACGATTGAAGTCCGATGTCGTCGCGGGCTGCGAACTCGTCGGGTAAAGGTTCCGCTCGTTGACTTTCCGGGACGGGTCCCGTTTACTTGCTCTTCCACTCCATCTCCCTTGGCGCTCAACGACGATTACATCATTGAAGTCCTTCTCGACGTCGGCATGCTCACGCGGTCGCAGATCGACGAGGCCCGCAGCGAGGCCGGAGGTGCCGCGCTTGTTCCTTTCCTGATCGATGCCGGCATCCTCACGCAGGAGGACGTGGCCCGCACCCTTGCTGCGCAGAACGGGCTGGAGTTCGTGGATCTCACGCAACTGAGCATCTCGCCGATGGCGATCCAGTCGTTGACGCCGGAGAATGCCAAGCGCTACCGGGCGATCCCGCTGGAGGCAAATGAGGATTCGGTCCGCGTCGCGGTCAGCGATCCTATGGACTTCGAAACGTTCGACAGCCTGGGATTTTTGCTGAAGAAGGAGGTCGAGTTCGTCTGTGCGACGGAGGAGCAGATTTCCAACGCGCTGGTCCAGTATTATGGCACTGCGGAGGATGCAGCGAATCGTCTCGGAAAAGGGGATGATTCCGATTTTGCGACCGGCGGCGGGGGCGGCGAGGGAGAATCGACCGAGGGCGACGCCCCGATCATCAAGATGGTTTCGACCCTCCTCCTGGAAGCCTACAAGAATCGCGCGAGCGACATCCATTTGGAGCCCCTCGAAACCTCGTTCCGCGTGCGGTTCCGGGTCGACGGCATTCTCCAGGAAATGCAGGCCCCGCCCAAGAAACTCCAAGCGGCCATCATCAGCCGGCTCAAGATCATGAGCGGCACGATGAGCATCGCGGAGAAGCGCCTGCCGCAGGATGGCCGCATCCAGGTGCGGCTCGGAAAAAAATCCATCGATCTTCGCGTTTCGACCATTCCCACGACCCACGGCGAAAGCGTGGTCATGCGAATCCTGGACAAATCCTCCCTCGTGCTCGGACTGCCGGATCTCGGCTTCCTCAGCGACGATCAGGCCACTTTTGAAACCTTGATCCGTTTGCCCGATGGCATCCTTTTAGTCACCGGTCCCACGGGCTCGGGCAAGACGACCACGCTGTACGCGTGTCTCAATTACATGAACAAACCCGACCGGAAGATCATCACGGTCGAGGATCCCGTCGAATACCAGCTCTCCGGCATTAACCAGGTTCAGGTGAATGCGAGCATCGGGATGACCTTCCCCGCCGCCCTTCGCTCCATGCTGCGACAGGCCCCGAACATCATCATGATCGGAGAAATCCGCGATATGGAAACGGCCAGCATCGCCACCAATGCGAGCCTCACGGGTCACCTGGTTTTTTCCACGCTTCACACAAACGACGCCCCAGGGGCCATTGCGCGTTTGGTGGATATCGGAATCCAACCGTTCCTCGTCTCCAGTTCGGTCCGCGCCGTGATGGCACAACGACTCGTGCGCCGTCTTTGCCCGAACTGCAAACAGCCCACGGAACTCTCGCACTACGAACTGCTCACGCTCCGCATTGACGAGAACCAGGCCGCAAGCGCAAATCCGATGAAGCCCGTCGGCTGCGACCAATGCCGTGGCCGCGGATCGAAGGGACGCATGGGGATTTTCGAGATTTTCGTCATCGACGACGAAGTGCGGCGCATGGTCAACGAACGCGCCAGCACCATCGAACTGCGCATGCGCGCCCGCGAACTCGGCATGCGCACCCTGCGCGAAGACGGAGTGCGAAAGGTCCTCGCCGGACTCACCACGGCCGATGAGGTGATCACCACCACGATGTCCGACGCCAATTAGTACACTAGCAGTACACTAGCGATCTCATGAACGCCCAACAGATCACCGATATTTTTGTCGAACTCGGTTACATCGACGCCACGACGGGCGCCGACGTCCTCGAAGACATCGTTCGTAGCGGTAAAGCGGTGGAACAGGGGTTTGTCGACGCCGGGATTGTCTCGGAGGAGGGTTTCTTCCAGGTTCTCGCGGAGGCCATTGGAACGGAGTATTTTGACCTTGCGACGTACGTTCCCAGCTCCGACGTCCTCCACCTGGTGCCAGCCGGACTCGCCCGGCTGCACATGGCCCTGCCGGTCGGTGCGGAGGGCAACACCATCACGGTCGCACTCTCCGATCCTCTAAACACGCAGATCCCCGAGGACCTTCGGTTCGCCCTCGGTCGCGAAATCCGCACCGTCGTTGCTGTTTCCTCACGGGTCGAGGAACTGATTCGTCAACATTATGGCTCGGACACTGCGTCGATGGAGGAGATTCTCTCGACTCTTGGGCAGTCGCCCGAGATGGAGTTGGCCGAGGGAGAAGAGGCCGCATTCGATCTCCAAAGCATCCAGGCGGAAGCCAATGCGACCCCGATCATTCGCTTTGTAGACCTGGTCATCATGCAGGCGATTCAGGATCGGGCGAGCGATATCCACTTCGAACCGTTCGAGCAGGAATTCAAGATCCGGTACCGCGTCGACGGCGCGCTGTACGAAATGGCTCCCCCGCCCCGTCACCTCGCGCTCCCAATCATTTCCCGTGTGAAGGTCATGGCGAATCTGAACATCGCCGAGCGACGCCTGCCGCAGGACGGGCGTATCCAGCGCGTCGTCAACGGACGTCAAGTCGACCTCCGCGTTTCGAGTCTGCCCACCCAGTACGGGGAAAGCATCGTTCTGCGCGTGTTGGATCGCGCCGCCGTGAACCTCGATCTCGAAACGCTGGGGATGCCGGATTACATCTACGAGTACATCCTCAACGTCATCGAAAAGCCCAACGGAATTTTCATCGTCACGGGGCCGACCGGCTCGGGGAAAACGACGACGCTCTACTCGTGTCTGCGGAAGATCAACACGATCGATTCCAAGCTGCTTACCGCCGAGGACCCGGTGGAATACGACATCGATGGCATTATCCAGGTCCCGGTGAACGAGGCGATCGGCCTCAGCTTTGCCCGCGTGCTCCGCGCATTTTTGCGTCAGGATCCCGACCGGATCATGGTCGGAGAAACCCGTGATATCGAAACGGCGCAGATCGCGATCCAGGCTTCGCTGACGGGCCACTTGGTTTTCACGACGCTGCACACCAACGATTCCGCCGGGGCGGTCACGCGTTTGATCGATATGGGCGTCGAGCCCTTCCTCATTTCCGCCTCGCTGGAGGGTGTCCTGGCCCAGCGTCTCATCCGCAAAATCTGTCTGAATTGCCGCACCCCCTACGAGCCCAGCGAAAATCTCCTCGCACAGTTGGGTCTTTCCCCGATGGACATCGGCGACAAAACGTTCTTCTACGGTCGCGGTTGCGAGGCCTGCAACCAGACCGGTTATCGAGGCCGAAAGGGCATCTACGAGTTGCTCAAAGTCAGCGATCCTTTGCGGGAGCTCATCAACCGTCGCTCGCCTGGCGTCGTGGTTAAACAAAAGGCGATCGAACTCGGCATGACCACCCTCCGCGAAGACGGACTTCGCAGTATCTACGACGGCGAGACAACGATCGAGGAAGTGCTGAAGTACACCTGATCGACGTCCACCGCGCACCCAACGGAAATTTGCGAATTTCCGGATTGGCTGTCGTCGTTCCATTGTTCGATGGTGAAGGGGTCTCGATGAACAATCGCTGGGAAAAACTCGGACGTGCACTGCTGGCAGCATCTCTGGTGGCGACAGCTTCCATCCATGCGACGGGAACCGCTGCAGCCAGTGAAACCGCTGAAGCCATTCCCTCCGCGACGAGTTCCCTCTCCTCCGATCCGATCGCCGAGCCCTCCCCTTCCGTTTCACCGTCGCCCTCATCCTCTCCCTCGGATCCCGCGGCGGCGGCGGATCAGTCACCGTCGACAGCCGCGGCGGAAACACCGGAAGACACTGCCATTCCGCCCACGCCAACCCCCACTCCGGATCGCTCCCTTGAAATCTCGGAAGCCGTGTTCCTGCGGGACGCCGCCCGCGTCCAGGCCCTGCTCGCCGAAGGCCTCGACCCGAACACGGTGGTTCCGGTGCCCGCACCAAAGGAATGGCTGCGCGCGAACGATGACAACCTCCTTTCGTACTACCTCAGCCGGGAAACCGGCTTCACAATCCTCATGCTCGCCTGCGGTCAGGGCAATGTGGAGATGGTCGACATCCTGCTCGCCGCCGGAGCGGATCCACATCGACGATCGAAACGCAGTCGCGTGTTCCCGCTTCACCTCGCAACGCAGGCCAAATCGATTGAAATCATGCGCCGGTTGATGAAGATCGAACCCGGATCCGAGGCCGCCCGGACGCGAATCGCCGTCAGCCTCTCCACGCAAACCGCCTCGCTTTGGAGAGACGGCGAATGCCTTGCCGTCACGCCGATTTCCAGTGGTCGAACGTCCCATCCGACTCCCAAGGGAGAGTACCTGGTGACCGACAAGTACAAGACATGGAAATCGACCATCTACAAGGTTCCCATGCCATACTTCCTGCGCCTTTCCTGCGGGGAGGTTGGTCTCCATGCGGGAAATCTGCCCGGTTATCCCGCCTCGCACGGCTGCATCCGTCTGCCCGCGAAAACCGCCAAATCGTTCTACGAAACGGTTCCGGTTGGCACCTACGTGAAGGTGGAGTGACCCGTCGTCGCCGCTTGCACAACCGGCGCGTTTCGGCAACATGATGGGCCTGCGCCTCCGAGCGTCACTCTCCCATGGAAGCCACCGCCACTCACCGAATCGAAACCGACACAATGGGCCCCATTGAGGTCCCCAACGAAGCCTACTACGGGGCGCAGACCGCACGCTCGCTGATCCACTTCGATATTGGAAACGACCGCAAATCGCCCGAACTCATCCGCGCTCTCGGTATTCTGAAAAAGGCGTGCGCGCTCGCAAACACGGGCCTTGGCAAGTTGTCGGCCGAGAAGTGCGGCCTCATTTGCGCTGCAGCAGACGAAGTCATCGCAGGACAACTCGACGAGCATTTTCCGCTTCGCATCTGGCAGACCGGCAGCGGCACCCAGAGCAACATGAACGCGAACGAGGTAATCTCCAATCGCGCAATCGAGATCAGTGGAGGCATCCGGGGTTCGAAAAAGCCGGTCCACCCCAATGACGACGTTAACATGTCGCAGTCATCCAATGACACCTTCCCCACCGCGATGAATATCGCTGCGGCCACGGAGGTCGTCCGCCGCCTTCTCCCGGAGGTGCGGGCGCTCCGGGACACGCTCGACCTCAAGGCGCAGGCTTTTGAATCGATCGTGAAGATCGGCCGCACGCACTTGCAAGACGCCACCCCGCTCACGCTGGGCCAGGAATTCTCCGGCTACGTCAGCCTCTTGGACGACGACATGCGCCGCATCGAGTGCACCCTTCCCGGACTATTCGCGTTGGCCATCGGCGGAACCGCGGTCGGCACGGGCTTGAATTCGCACCCGGAGTTCGGCGAACGCGCCGCCGCAGAAATTGCGAAACTCACGGAACTGCCATTTGAGTCGCATCCCAACAAATTCGCCGCGCTCTCGGCGCACAACGAGTTCGTTTTTGCGAGCGGGGCGTTGAAGACGCTCGCATGCACATTGATGAAGATTGCGAACGACATTCGTTGGCTGGCCTCCGGTCCCCGCTGCGGGCTCGGGGAACTGAGCATTCCGGAGAACGAACCGGGGTCCTCCATCATGCCGGGCAAAATCAACCCGACGCAGTGCGAATCCCTCACCATGGTGGCCGTTCAGGTGATGGGCAACGACACCGCCATCGGCATTGCGGGATCGCAAGGCAACTTCGAGCTGAATGTTTTCAAACCCGTCATCATTTTCAACTTCCTGAATTCGGTCCGCCTCCTTTCAGACGGCATTGAGTCGTTCAACGAACACTGTGCGATCGGAATCGAGCCGAACCTCGACCGCATTGCGGAATACGTGAAGAATTCGCTCATGCTGGTCACGGCGCTCAACCCGCATATCGGCTACGACAAAGCGGCCGCGATCGCAAAAAAGGCTCACAAGGAGAACAAGAGCCTGCGCGAAGTCACGCTGGAGTTGGGCTACCTGACAGGCGAAGCGTTTGATGAAATCGTTCGCCCGGAGAAAATGACGCACGCTTGAGGCGCGTTCGACTACTTCCGCTGCGGAAGGCTGGGAAGCCCTGTCAAAACGATAGGAGCGGAATCTTTCTCGCTGCGACTGTGCGCTTTTCGAGAAGGAAGCCCATTTGGGAGGGCCTGCGAAAATTGGGGGGAGTTTGAGTCTTGCGAGGAGATCGTTGAGGTGAGCAGGAGCTTTTCTGAGGCGGCGGGATGAGAGTTCGCGGAAGATGCGGGTAAACTCGTCGGTTTCCCCGGATGTGCCTAGCGGTCAAGCATCGCACGGGAAGAAAGCAGGCGCGAGAACACCATCGCTTTGATGAGGGCACGGTCGCGCTCAATGCCGATGTCGCACAGGAGTTGATCGAGTTCCATCGTGCGCCATGCCTGCACAAGGGCGGCAAGCTCCCCGCAATCCAAAGTTTGTTCGGGACTAATGGCTTCGGCTTCCACAAAGGTGCGCCCAGAAAGGGACTCCGCAACGAGTTTACGCACGTGAATTTGCTGACAATCAACGACTCACATCACATTCGCGGTAAAGCGAGGCTAGACCTCGGGATCGTTGTTTCCCGGCCACACGGCGAAGACGGCGCTCATTTGGACAGTGAGTTTCACTCGGTCGCGGGAGTGGCGCGCGCCTCCCAGGCCGGATCCCAGCCTGGAGTTGGCGTGCGGGCGGAGTCGAGATAATCGCAAATCTTACGCGTCAACTCCGGATGGGCGGCGGCGACATCGGTGGTTTCGGAGGGATCGTTCAAAAGATCGAATACTTCCGGAGTTCGCTCAGGTCCGCCGCGGCGGATGCCCTTCCACCTTCCCTCAAGCAAAGCAGCTTGCTGGAAGCCATTTTCATGGAATTCCCAATAAAGAAATTCCGGCGGCGATTGAGGCTTTCCCAGCAGGGTCGGCACGAGGCTGCGACCATCGACCTCGCCCGGCGGTTTCGCGGCGGCCAATTCCGCGGCGGTGGGCAGCCAGTCCACGAGGCCGCCAACGGTGCCGGTGACTCCGGCGCGAATGGTTCCCGGCCACCATGCGATAGCTGGCACGCGAATGCCGCCCTCAAGGAGGCTGCGTTTCATGCCCGAGAACTCACCTGCGGGGCGGAAGCGGGCGGTGTTGTGGCCGCTCGAGTTATGTGGTCCGTTGTCGCTGGTGAAGATCACGAGGGTCCGCTCGGCAATCTCCAGCTCACGAAGCGCGGCAATAAGCCTGCCAACATAGCTGTCCATGCGGGTGATCATGGCCGCATGTCCTTTGTCGGGCGCCGGCCAGTCCATTCCGGCGTAGGGGCCGTAGTCTGGCACTTGGGCCCCGTCGCCCAACACCTTCCATCGTTCGTTGTTGGAATGGGGAACGACCATACTCCAAAAGAGAAAAAACGGACGCTTGGCATTGGCAGTGACGAAGGCGATCGCCTCGTCCGCAAAGAGGTCGTCGGCAAATTCGACCGCTTCCGTGGCGTAACCAGCTCCGGCGTTCCCAACCGGAACGATCACATTGGCGAGAGGCTGCCGAGTCTCGTTGCGCCAAAGAAAATCCGGGAAGTGGTTGTGGGCGTGGCGTTGGTTGAGATAGCCAAAGAACTCGTCGAAGCCTTTCCGGCGCGGGAGGCCGGTCTCGTAATCGCCGATATCCCCCAGTCCCCATTTGCCGACGAGCGCCGTCCGGTAGCCCGCCGCTTGGAGAACCTCGGCGATGGTACGGTCCTGGGGTTGAAGGGCACGTGCGAGCGCCGGGGCAGATCCGGAATTCCCACGCACCCGGGTGTGCCCGCCGTGTAGACCGGTCATCAACACGCTGCGGGACGGAGCGCAGACAGCGGCTCCCGCATAAAATTGGGTGAAGCGCAGGCCTTCCGCTGCCATGCGGTCGATTTGCGGGGTTTGAATAACCGTCTGACCGTAACAACCCAACTCGCCGTATCCGAGATCATCGGCCAGGATGAAAATCAGGTTGGGAGGAGGCTCAGCAGATGCTGCGGAAAGCAGGGTAGTGCCAAGAGCAACGAGAAGGGCGTGAGCGGGCTTCACGACAATCTGCAATGGTTCGCCGAATCGATGAACCGCAGGACTTCGAGGGTTTCAGCCGCTGTCACGGGTGCTCGGCCGGTCTGGAAAAACCGGATGACCTCCTCGATGAGCGGCCCGTAGAGCGGTCTCGGGTGGTTGTTAACGACGCAGAATCGCGAGCTTTCGGCCGAATGAATCACGCCGCCGAACTGGTGCTTACCGCCCCGATTGAAGCGTACGGAACCAATCCGCCCATCGGACCAATCGGCCACCAGGATCTCATGGTCCCCGGCAGAGTGCAGCGACACGGAGCGGAATCCGGGACCCATCGCGGAAAGCAGCATCTCGACCCCGTGAATCCCGTACCAGGAATACCCCGGCTGGGTCGCCTCCAGGCTCAGGGGCGCGTGAATGTCAGCGCCAAGCACGTCATCTCCACCCATATTTTCGAAAGTCTCCGTCCACGCTGCGGCAAACCGTAATGAGGAACAACTGAAGAGGGGCAGGCCTTTGGTCTTCTCAAACATGGTCCTACCGGCTGCCTCCGTGAGTGCAAGCGGTTTGTCAACAAAGACCGGCTTTCCGAAAGTCCCGATCCTCTCGACAAGTTCCGGGTGGATGCGTGCGTCGAGAGCCGCCACCATCAGGGCGTCCACCTGGCCTGCCACCGCCTCGGGTGTTTCAAGTATTTCGACGGCGAATTCTTCGCGCAGGATCGTGGTGAATCCCCCAACGCGCTCGCGGCTTAGGGGGATGTCATCCGATCCGCCGGGCCAGGCGCAGACCACTCTCCCTCCCGGCACATGCCAGGGATCACTTTCGTTGTTCAGCAGCCGAGTGAAGGCCTCGCAATGCGAGGTATCCAGGCCGAGGATTCCGATCCTCAGGAGCGGCTCCCCGGGCGTCTTTGCGTTGGCTTGAGCGCTCATGCCGGGAGGTGTTCAGGCCGCTTCCAAAACGCGGGAGACTACCATGCGCTGTTCATCTTTTCTAAGGAGCGGGTCGCCGGTTGCCTGACGACGGGTACCCAGCGCCACGCGCATCTCTGTGAGCACTTCCGCAAAAGCCGGGTCGACGGCAAGGTTGCGGGTTTCCCCGGGATCGTCGGTCAGATCAAAAAGCGACTCCGCCCCCGGCCGGAAGGTTGCCTTTGCCCCACGATCGCCAAAGCCGATCTCCGGCGATGCACAGACCGCAGCGAAGGAATCCGAGTTCACCAAGTCGCAGGGCACGGGCATAACGAGTTCCGGCTCGAGGCGCAGGATGTATTTGAAGCGATCCCGAACGAGGACCCGATACGGAAAATACTCGTTTACGCCATGGAACATTTGAGAGAGATAAACTTCACGGGCCGGTGGCTCGTTGCGTTCGAGCAAACCCCACAACGAGGAGCCATGGCAGGGGTCGGGCGCGGGTTGACCGAACCACTCAAGGATGGTCGGAGCCACGTCGGTCCAGCAGGCCAGGGCGTCGGTCTTTGCCCCTGAGGGAACCACCCCGGGGCAGGCCATGATCAGCGGGCAGCGGTGCCCTCCCTCAAACGGACTCGCCTTGGCCCCGACAAATGGCATGCCGTGGTCGCTCATGACCAGAAAGAGCGTGCCTTCGTATTGGCCTGCTTCGCGAAATTTCCCGAGCATCCTCCCCACCCATGCGTCGAATCGGCTCACTGCGGTGTAATAGCCGGCAAGGTCGGCACGGACACCGGGCAGGTCACCAAGGAACGAGGGCACCGGTACGCTCGCGGGGTCGTATGTCGTGCGCCCCAGTGAATCAAAAACCGGGCTGTCGAACCCGCGCACCGTCCGGTGCGGCAGCGTCGAGCCCATATAGAGAAAATAATCCCGGTCGCCCGCCTGCAGAAGGAAGTCGTCCAACTCGGCCTCGCAGTCTTCCGCAGACTGCGAAAGTTTGTCGGTAACAACGTAGTCGAACCCGCAGGCAGAAACCGGCTCGACGTGACGCTTCCCAATCGCACCCGTGAAGACCCCCGTCGCCTGCAGGAGCGCGGGCACGGTTGCCACATCGGTGCGGAGGCGAAAGTAGTTGATGCCGTGTGGGTGGCCGTATTGGCCGTGGGCGTAAGATTGCAGGCCAGTGAGAAGGGTGGCCCGGCTCGGGCCGCAGGAGGGCGATGCGCAGTAGGCTCTCCGAAAAACCGTGCCCTGCGCGGCGAGCGCGTCAATGTTCGGAGTTCGGATGACGGGATCCCCATAGCATCCCGCAATCGGGCTCCAATCATCGGCGATGAGGATAACAACGCGTTTGGGCTTCATGAATAACGCAGGACGGTGCCGATCATATCATCGGGAGGAGCTTCGAGGCAGGCGTAGGCTTCAGGGGCTGCCTCGAACGCAAATTCGTGTGTGACGATCTCGGATGAGTTCAGGAGGCCGGTGGCGAGGGCTCGTTCGAGCACTCTCAAGTTGCGGGAAACGGTCCATGGCACATAACCCGCAGTATAATCCGCACCGCCTTCAAAGTCGCTGTCCCGGTAACCGGGCCCGGCCTTGGCGGAGCTGACAAACTCAAGGTTGCCGCTCGCGGAGGCCATTTCAAGGGTGAGATGAACACCACCGGGGCAGACAAACCGGCCTTGGATGATGCCATCCGGCCCGCGGCTCATGCACTCGAAAAGTTGCCTGGTGATCGCGGTACCGTCGCCCCCGAAACAAAGAAACACGACCTCGACGCCGGGCTGCCCGAAGATCTCACTGATGGAATTTGCGATATCCCCATCGGGCGGAAGGGTTTCAACTCCCCGGGACACGGCCGCAAGGCGAGCCGGGACAGGATCAATGAGAACGGTGTGGCAGCCCGCAGAGTGGCTCATCTGACTGACGTATTGCCCCATCGGGCCTCCTCCCACCACCACCACATTCTGCCCAAAGGCGAGGCGGGCCTTCCGCACGGCCTCGACTGCAAAACCCATCATGGCCATCGGGGCCGCATGACGTTCGGACACCGACTCGGAGAGCGGGACGACGAGCCGTTGGCTGACCACCACAAATTCCGCATGAAATGCCCCCGTGCCGATGGCCGCCACACGGGCCCCTGTCTCGAGTCCGTCGACGGCAGCCCCGACGGCAATCACCGTGCCCGCCAGACTGTATCCCATGGGAATCGGCTCCCGGAAACCTTCATCGTTCGCCCGGGCCTTGCGAACGACAAAGATTTCCGTTCCGGCGCTGATGAAGCTGGTGTGCGTGCGGATGAGAACTTCCCATGGGCGAATCACCGGAAGTTCGCGGGAGAAGGCGGTGATACCAACGCCGGGCAGAGTCTGAAGCGTGCGCGAATGGGTGGGAGTTTTCACGGAATGACGAGCGGGCAGAGCACGATAGGAGGAGCAGATGGAGCGGGAGGCAGGCTGCCGGACGGCAGGTGGAGGTCCCCCGGGAGAACCACCTCCCGGCCCTCGATCCACCCGCCTTCTATCAGGGGAAACGTGTTTTCAACATCGAGGAAGACATGGGATTCCCCGCCGGTCGCCACTGGAATTCGCAAGATCGTCAAAGATGGATCACATGGGGCCAGCCTCAACCGGCGCTGCGCGAATCCCTGTCGCGGGCTGGAGCGCAGGGCGGTTACCCCAACGGGAAACGTTGCCGTCGGGTCGGGGTAACGCCCGAGACCTGCCCGCAATTCCGTGTCGCCCGCCACCAGCGAACGGCATCGCAAAACGATTTCGGCTCCCACCAAGCCATCGGGCAGACGGGCGTGGATGGCGAGCGTTCGGGGGCTCAATTTTTCCACCTCGGCGGCAGGTCCCGGAATGACGTGAAGGTCGGGAATGCCCTCCGGGGTTCCATGCCGGGCGGGATGGCCCGCACGCGAGAACACCCTGCCGGGCGATGCATGCCGGTTGACAAGCCCATCGGGCAGAGAGGGTCCTCCCTGACACAGAATTCTTACTTCATGGCTGCCGAGGTCGCCACCCGCACCCCCGACCGGCAGGCATGTCGGATAAATCGAGCCAAAGGTCTGAGGATCGATCCCGTCGGCCAGCAGGGAGGTTAATGATTGTGGATGGGGAAGCGGGTTGCGGATGACGAGCCATTTCCGCTCATCATCGGAATGCAGGTAGCCATAAACTTCGCCGAGTCCCGGATTGCCTCCCACCATGCGGGTGGCGGCTTTCCACAGGATGTCCTCGTTGGCGCGGAACCACCGCAGAGATTCCCGCAAAGCCCATGCGCGATCGGTGTGAATGTCGTATGGTGCCGCGTAGATCTGGAGGTAGTGATTCCCCCGCCCCAGCCACATGACCAGATTGTTGCACCACGATGTGTCGCTGTCGAAAACCGGATTACGCCGCGAGTGGGCGAATTCATGCGGAACGAGCACGTCGAAATCCACCGGCGTCCGGCAGGTTTTCATGACATGGAAAAAAACGGCATCCCGGCTGGTGAGACCCGCATCGCGCTGGGTGAGGCTGGGCAGGTCAGTCGGCTCCATGTCGCCGGAGTTGGGCAAGTGGGTGTTGTCCACGTGGGGAAACCACCAGGGACTCGGCCACCACGCGCCGCGCAATCCAAAGCCTTCCCGCGCCGCGTGCATGCGGGCATAGATCCGGATCATGGCATCCGCGATCGCCTCGCGCAGGTGCTCCGGCGTGGGAAACAGGGCGGGATCCAGCGCAGGATCTTCGACGGCGTCGTTGTCCCAATCGCCCTTCATAAAGTCCACACCGGCCGAGGCGATGAGTTCCTCCATCCGTTTCGAAAATTGCTCCTCCCAGTTCCGGTCGGTCAGGCAGAGGTAGGACAGTTTTCCCCCGGCCGACGCATAGCCCGCTCCGGCACCGCGGTTGGATGTCCGGAAACCGGCCCCTCGCGCCCAGTCGATGTCGATGCCAATCGGGCCATTGAGTGAGAACCACAGGCCGAATTGGAACCCTTCATGCCGGATCTCATCGGCCAAACCGATCAGCCCGCCGTCCCCGGGTCCTCGCAGGGACTCCTGTGGCCGATAAAGCGACGCCGTGTTCTGCCAGCCGGCATCCAGCAAAAAATGGGAGACCAGCCCTCGCTCGCCGTCCAACACCCGCCGGCTCCACTCGCCCACCATCCTGCGATAGGAAGGCAGGTCGGTCGTGTACCCGACCCCATCGCTGTAAACGTCGGTCCAAAATGTGTTGATCTCGACTATCGCGCGCGCGGGTCGAGCGCGGCGGATGGATTGGAAGTAGCCCGCGAAGAGGTCTCGCGGACTCTCGGTAGCGCTGGGGAGACCGATGAGAAGCGAGGGGCACCGGATGAGCCCATCCACCCATTGAGGGTGGTGCAGAAGGCGCAAACGACTCCCCGCGCGCTCGGCACACCCCATCGGATGGGCAATCCCCCAAAATGCCTTTTGCCCGAAGACCGGGTAACCATAAGGTGGCAAAAACCCGCCGCCCTCCTCGGGCGGGCGATCCCTGAGTGCCCGAATGGCCGCAGGGGAATCGGCTTCGCGCCAACCGACATCCCCCTCGAGTCGCTCGCCATCCAAGTCGTGTTCCAGCAGGAGGACGGTTGGGCTTTGCGCCGTCCACTCGGAGCCCTCCGCGCGCAACAGCAGATCCATCGCAAAAACCCTCGGTATGACCTCCTGCCAGCGGAGCTGAAAGCTGATGCCCCCGTCGGCAAGACTGCCCTCAACGATCACCCTGCCGCCTTCATCGGTTTGGATTTCGGAAATGTTTGGTACCAAGACCAGTGCGGAAAATTGCAGGCGGAATGGCGCGGGCGAGCAGGTGAAGACATTTCTGCCCGCATCCGGGCACAGGACGAGACATCCCCGAAGGTGGTCATGCGCGATCCGGGCCGACGGGTGGGCCGGTTGCAATGCGTAAGAGCTCATCGCTTCTGCGGATCCCCCAAATGCTTGACGAAGAAATCACACAGCTCTTTGTCCAAGGAGGCCTGCCACGGCTCCCATTGTCGTCCATGTCCGCCACCTTCGAGCAATTTCAACGTACTGTCCAAGCCCGCCTCCCGCAGGGCTTCATCAAAGCGCACTGCTTGGGGGTGGGGCACAATCGGATCGGCAGTCCCGTGAACCAGGAGAAATGGAGGGGCCGGCCTACGCACATGATTCACGGGCCCTGCCCGGAACGATTCCTGCTTGTGCGCAGCGGGCGATCCACCAAAAAACATCCAGAAAATCGAGCCCTCTTTTTCCGGCTTCATCCCACTGCCATCGGCAATCACCCGGTCAAAATCATACAGCCCGCAGTAGCCCGCCACCGCATCCACCACCGGGGCTGCTGCCCCGGCAGGCTCCTCCCCGCCCCAGTCACCCTCGTCGGTCAATCCCAAAAGTGCGGCCAGGTGTGCACCCGCCGATGAACCCCATGCTCCCACTCGGCTGGCGTCCAGCCCATATCGATTCCCATTGGCCCGTATCCACCGGCACGCGGCCAGCGCATCCACAATCTGCGCCGGAAAGGGAGCGGTTCCCGTCAGACGATAATCAATACTCGCCACCGCGAACCCCCGGTCAGCCAGAATCGCGGTCCGCCCGCAATTCTTCCGAGACCCCTTCCGCCATCCCCCCCCATGTAACCACACCACCACCGGCGGGTTCTTCACCCCCTCGGGAATCAATAAATCCAAGAATAACGCCTCGCCGTTCACCCGGGCATATTCCAAATCCAAAACCTGCCGGAAACCCGGCATCTCGCCCCAACCGTCATCGCTCGAGTCCCTCTCCACCGCAGAATCCACCTCACGCTTCTCCGCCGCCACGGCGCCACCCATTCCTGCCATCATCATGCTAACGAAAATCATCACCCCCATCGGGCACATCACACGATCCATATTTCTCATAGAAAAGGACAGAATTCGCGGGGTGTCAAATTCCTACGCACTTAATTTCGCTACTTCTATGAGAAAGTTCTTGGAGGTTTGGGGATCGTGGGTGATAGCGTTCCCTCTGATCGTCGGCCCCTAACGGAATCGACGACAGAATTTGAATTTATGAGAGTGCCGAAGACCGAATTTCCTCCGTGCGGGTGGAACAGTTTTGATTGCTATGGGTTGTTTATCAACGAGACGCAGGCGCTGGCGAATCTGGAGGTTTTTGTTGAGAAGCTGAAGCCGTCCGGCTTCGAGTATTTTTGTTTGGATGGCGGTTGGTATTCCGACTACGCATTTTTGAGCGATCCAGCCGCACCGATCAACAAGCGGAAGGCCGTGAATCACATCGATGAATGGGGGCGTTTTGTGCCGTCCCCGTCGCGTTTCCCGCGGGGAATGGGCTTTCTGGCAGATGCCTGTCACGATCGCGGGGTTAAGTTTGGCCTGCACATTCAAAGGGGGATCGGGCGGGTGGCGGTGGAGCGGAACACTCCGGTGATGGGAACGAACGTACGCGCCTCGGACATTGCAGATCTGTCAAGCACCTGTCCCTGGCTGCCCTTCATGGCCGGGGTGGACATGGCACGACCGGGGGCGCAGGCTTATTACGACAGCTGGATCGGGCTGCTCGCGGAGTGGGGAGTGGACTTTATCAAGGCAGACGACATCGTGGCGTATCCGGACGAAATCGAGGCGGTAGCAGCGGCGATCGACAAGGTCGAGCGTCCCATCCTGCTGAGCCTTTCGCCGGGAAAGGACCCGTTCCGACCGGACTGGCCGGTCTTCGAGCGGTGCGCCAACATGCTCCGGATCACGACAGACATCTGGGATCGGAACGGCGATCTGACGCTGGCATTTTCGAATTGGGAGAAATGGGAGGACTACGGCGGACCATCCTGCTGGCTGGATCTCGACATGATTCCCTTCGGAGCCCTCCAGGTCTATGCGCAGCAGGCTTCGGAAAATGCCGAACTCAGCGGCTTCGGCACGGCCCGCCAGAGCCTTCTCAGCCCGGCACAGAAGCGGACCTTCATCGCGCAGCGCGCCCTGGCCTCTTCGGCCTTGTTCTTTGGCGGGGAGCTGACCATGACCCCCGACGAAGACTTCGCGCTCGTCACCCATCCGGGCCTGCTGGAATGCAACCGCAGCGGTCGGCCGGCCAAGCGCATATATTCCCGACGGCATGTGGATGTCCGGCGCAAGGAGGCGGCCAATCGAGGCCACGGGTACCTCGGCATTTTCAATACCCACATTGTTCCTGCGGATGTTGCTCTCCCCTTGGATGCGCTCGGCTTTGCCACCGGACACCCGGTGGAATTTGTCGATGTCTGGACTGGCAAGCCGGTGCCTCCCGTCCAGGGTCGTCTTCTGCTGAATATCGAGCCCCTGGATGTGGCCGTGCTGAAGTTTCAAGCCTAACCCGACTTCGCGGACTGATCGACAAATAGCCCCGGCCGTAGTGCCGACCTTTTGCCACCGATCTTGCATCCATGCGCCTTCAGCCTCCGCAAATGCCCCCAGTCGGCGAAGTCGGGCTAAGTGTCCAGATCCCCGCCGCCCCTCGGCAAATGCGGGCTTCGATTGGGGAAGGGGTGAGGACGAAGGCCGTCCGTTGTCCTTCGCTCTCTCAGGCCGCGTGACGGCGGCGTAGCAGGGCGAGAAGCCCTAAACCCGCCAGCAGCGAGGCCACTGTTGACGGCTCAGGAATGGCGGTGGTGGTGAGGATGATGTCGCTGCCGGACAGCGAAAGCACGGCGTTGAATCCGCCAACCGTCCCGCTCAGGCCGCCACTCGCCAAAGTCCCCGACATCGCTGCGTTGTCGAACAGCGTGTAAGTTCCCTCGCCAAATCCAGACAGTGCCGTGAACTCGAAGTCCGCGAAATTCAAAAGGCCGGAGCCGATACTCAGGGTTCCCGAGGAAAGACGGATTTGATCGTAGGTCGTGCCGAAAGTTGTGTCGGCTCCCAGCTCGAACTTGAGCCATCCAGTACCCGCCGTTGCTGCCGAGACATCCAAATTGGAGCCTGAGCCCAATGCGTAGGTTGTCAGGCCGGCCGTGCCATTCATCAGCCCGGCCGCCAAGCCGCCGCCGCTACCAATGATCACATTGTCGCCGTCGAGCGTGGTGATGGTTCCCGTTCCACCCAGAAGGCCTGACCCGGTCACGCTGACCGCTGTGGCACCCGAGGAATCTCCGAAAGAGGTGGTTGAGCTGTTAATGAACAAACTGCCACCATTGACTGCGGTCGTGCGCGTGAAGCCGCTCAGGTTTCCCGAAAGGGTCAGCCCCCCTGCGCCGGACTTTGTGAGACTCAAGGTGGAATTGGTGCCTGTGGCGCTGATGTTTCCGGAATAAAATGAATCTCCGCTGCCATTGACCGTGAGAGAATGCTGGGCAACCGAAGTATTCGCGCGCACCGCAATCGAACCGGAGCCGACGAGCGTACCGACCGTTAGATTGGAGCCAGCGCTCGAAGTATTGTCCCCTATCCGCAAGGCCCCGGTGCTTCCCGGACCGACCCCTGAAAGGTCAAGCGTCCCCATCGTGGAACTGCCACCAGTTGCCAGTGAGAACCTCCCCCCACTCTGAACGGTAACATTTGCGGTTGCAGAGAGGCGGGCCGCGTCAGTCACAGAAAGCTCGCCCGACGCACCGATGATCGCAGTGCCTGAGTACGCCGTGGCCGTGCCGATGGTCGCGAAGGTCGTGGTGCCGCTCGCAACGCTCAGATTTCCGGTCACAGTGACACGGTTGTTCAAGTTGAAATTCCCGTTCAATGCTCCGCCACTGAAAGTCATGGTCTGCAAAGTTCCGCCGTTGTTGATGCGGACGACCTGCGTTCCACTTGTTGTCAAGCCCGCAACGGCGACATTGGAGCCAGCAATCGCAACGTCTAAATTCCCCCCCGTCCCTGTGCCAAAATCCGCGACGTTCCCATCTGTCCAGACCGTGCCAAAAGGACCACCTGTTCCCGTTGTTCCCCACGGAGTCACTCCAAACCACCCCGGATTGCCGCTCCGGTTGTAGTAGAGGGTTTGGGCGCTGAGAGGGAGGATCCCGCCTACGATGAGCGAGGTTGCCAAAACCAACGAGAAAATGTGTGCGCTTAGTCTAGTCATGGCAGGTGTCTTATTTCTATGGGTTTTAGCGACGCGGTTACGTAGTGTCAACGGATATTCTCAGAGAATTCAGTGCCTTCCGGGGCTGTGAAATTCAGAATCGGTTTGCCGCATGTGGCTTGCCGTTGTGCCGTGAGGCACAAAACGTGCCGTAAGGGCCTTGGCGGGTTGCTTGGGAGGATTGCCGGCGAGGAGGGAATCGAGGTCGCTGGTAAGGGTGGCAACGGTTTCCGCGGGATCCACTTCGATTTTGGTGACCGGGAATGGGTAGAGGGTGTCGGAGTTGTGGGTGGATTGAGTGACGACTTCGAGTTGCTCGGGAACGCGGATGCCCATCTCAAGGATGACGGTGGCCACATCGGGGAAGAATCCTTCGTCGCCGATGAGAAGGGCGTCGGGCCGCTCGGTGCGGGCCGACCAGATTTCTCGGAATTCCTCCCAGCCGGAGCCCCGGTCGCCCGGGGAGAGTTCGTTGCGTGTCCACGCGGGCTCGAACGCCAGGCCGCAGGATTCTAAGGTCTCACGAAAGGCGGCAAACTGAGGGCCTTGGTCATGGGCGGCCAGGGCGGAGCTGGACCTGTAGTGAATAAACGCGAATTTTCGACGACCCCGGGCGGCCAGCCAGCGAACGCTCTCCCGGATGCCTGGAACGAGATCGGTGAAGACTGAGGCGTTCGCTTCCTCGGCGGCTCCCATCGCTGAGAGGAATGGGATTTGCCTCGCGCGGATCACTCCGCGGAGGTCGTCCGAGATCACGCGGAAGAGGTTGATTACCCCGCGCACGCGGCCAGCCGATAGGGCATCTTCCAGCTCCGGATAAGCCGGAGCCTGCTCGCTTCGGAAAGAATCCAGCCGCCCCACATAGAGGGTGTTGGCGATCGACCGCCGGTCCAACTCACGACAGAGCGCTTCGTACGTCAGGTTGAAATTCGGCGTCAGCCGCTGCCGACTCAGAAATCGCGGCATCAGGACGGCCACATGACTCCATCGCGATCGGTCCTGAACGACTGTTCCGCTTCCCCGCCGCCGCACGACCAATCCAGTCCTCGCCAAACTCGTCAGTGCCTCCCGCATCGTCACCGGACTAACCTGGAAGTCCTTCGCCAGCTTGTTCTCCGGCGGCAGCTTGTCGCCCGGCTTCATCTCCCGACTGATCAGTTCCTCCAGATGAACCGCCAGGCGAGCGTAGAGCGGGCGACGGTCCAGCGATTGGCGCAAACGAAGCAAAGTGTCCGCATCTCCTTGGAGCTTTTCAAAAGGGGAATTTTCCATATGGGAAGGTGGTATTACTAAGAGAAAGAGCGAATCGTTCCGGAAGTCAAGTGCGAGGTCCAGCGAGAACCCATCGGGAACCCCGCAGAAAACGGGGTAGAGCGTTACTCATCTGAGCCAAGCAAAAAAAGCTTGTTCATAACAACATAACACATAGTTTTGAGAGAGTGAAGAACGCATCCATAGGGAGAAGGTCCGCGGATGGACGGATTATCAGGATTCTGGCGGCGATTCTTGGGGCGACAGCGGTGGGAATTTCGGGAGAAAATCCCTGGACGACCGTGTGGGAGAGTCCGTCTGGTGGAGGCGTCATGGAAGTTGGGGAGGATGGGAGCGCGGTGGTCACGGTGGCCGGGGGTGACAAGGGGGTTTTCCTTGAGCGGACGATCCCTGCGGACGAGCTGCAGGCGACGGGGGATGTGATGAAGCTAGTGTTGGAGCTTGAAATCACGGGAATGGAGGGTGAAGAGCACGAGCTACAGGTTCTCCTGCAAGCTCCCGGGGCGACATCTTACCGTGCGGACGCACCGGTTTTTCTCCAGGCAAAGCTGAAGAATGCGCAGCCGACGATCTGGGCGACCGTGCTGGGCCCGGGCTCCCAAAAGAAGGAAACGAAGAGGACTCCGGGGCTGACGGTTGGCGCGACCGCGACGATCACGGCCTTGATTAACCTGGAAGCAGGGAACACTGAGCTCGTGATGGAATCAGGCGGCAAGGCGGCAAAACTGCGTCGGGATTTTGATGTCGGGGCGGCCACCGCGTCGGCCAAGGGTTTGCAACTTCTCTTGAAGGGAGACTCGCCTCAGGGCTCATCGCTCACCCTTAAGATTCGGGGCAGGCTCGAAGCCGGGGGAGCCGTGCAGCCATGAATCGCCTTGGCAACGCGGCGGGGAGTCGCGCGGGCTTCACGCTGGTCGAACTGCTTGTGGTCATGGGCATCGTGGCCATCCTAGGCGCCCTGAGCTTTGCGGGGCTGAGTGAAATGCGGTCCACGGCCGGGAATGCCGCCTGTCTGAGTAACATTCGCCAGCTTGCTACAGCCGGTCTTCTTTATTCTGCGGATCACAACTCGCTGTTGCCTGCCAAAAACTGGTTTGCCGAGCCGGGGGTCAGCGGCTCGATCCTTGGATACCTTCCGCAAGGTTCGCGCGAACTCCGCAAAGGGGTGTTGACCTGTCCGCTTCTGGCGCGCGCGAACCGGCCGGGAACTGGATACGGAAGAACGTACGGCCAGAACACGTACGCCATCGGGTCCCCATGGGAAGCCGGCGGCAACGTGGTTGAGCCCTACGGACCCACCCGGCTTGCACAAATTCCCTTTCCTTCCCGAATGATCTTTTTTGGAGACTCGTTGAACCCCAAGTGGGTGGCAGCCTGGAGCGCCTACGATTACAGCGGCACCATCGGACCCCAGGGAGTGGGCTCCAATAACTACCAGGACACGGGAGAACTCCCCCACCAGAGAGGGCTGCAGTTTGCGTTTCTGGACGGGAGTGCCCGCAGAGTCGCCGCAACCGACCTTACAACCGCCGGGAGTACGTCGGAACTTTGGCGGGGTGGTTACTCCAGCGAATAAGCCTATAAACCGCAGCTCGAATTACCATGAAGCACTTGAAGATAATGAAGAGGAATGAATTAGGCATGTTCCCGGGCTCCACGGGTCTTCCCCTTTTGGGTGAAGTTGCGGGCCAATTTTCTGAGCTGTCGATTCCTCTGTCCCTTCATGTCCTTCATGAACTTCATGGTGAATCTGACCATTTCTTGGGTTTGAACTGCGGGATTTAGGATAAGGCCCCCGCGATGCACTCATGAAACCCACCCTCCTCTCCGCCCACGATCCCTTATCTATGCCACATTCCAGATTCCCGTCCCGCCGATCGCGACCACGTGCCCTCGGTTGGCTTCCTCTTGGACTGCTGGCGTACGCCTTCGGGACGGTCGCGTTGGCGCCGGCATTCGCTGCCGACGGCCAGAACGGTGCGGTGCCGATCGTGGTCGATGGAAATGCTGTCGCTCGAATTGTGGCGGACACTCCTGCGGGTGCGGGCAAGAAAATCACGAAGGGAACGCAGGCGGCCATTCGTTTATTGCAGTTTGCCGCCAAGAGGGCCAGCGGCGTCGAACTGAGCGTTCTCGAGCTTCCAGACGGAGCAGCATTGCCTGAGGGTCCTGTCATCCTTGTAGGTGGCGGGGCGCGAACCCGCGAGGCAGGTTTTTCAACCGAGGGGTTCCGGCGGGAGGAATTTCGAGTGGAGACGAAGGGGGACCGCGTGGCGCTGTTTGGAGATCTGGACGACAGCCAGGAACGATCGAGCAAATTCTTGACTTATTATCCCACAGCCTATTGGGCGGTTGCCGAGGTTGTGGCCAAGCAATGGGGAGGTCGCTGGCTCTGGCCCGGGGACGCCGGTTTTGTCGTTGCCCCGCAAAAGTCGCTGTCTATCGCCGGGATTCCGGGGACATTCCGGCCGCAGCTGGCCACCCGCCTCTTCGGCCTGACCCCGATGGGCACCAAGCCGAACCACGTCGAGCCGGCCGTGTGGGATCAGGTTGTCTCGGAGACCGAGGATTGGCTGCGCTTCCATCGCGTGGGGTCGCGCGAGAACCGTTACCGCTCGCCGCACTCGTTCGAAGATTGGTGGGAGAAATACGCGAAGACCAAGCCCGACCTTCTCGCGCAGCCGCCCGCCGGGGAGGCGATGCCCGCCAACAAGCCCGATCGCGTCAAACTCCGCGTTGGGAATCCGGATGTTGTCGCGACGATTCTTGAGGAGTGGAACGCAGCGGGTCGCCCGCCGGAGTGGGCAGTCGGGCCCAACGACGGTGCCTTTTTCTGTACGGCTCCCGAGAGCATGGCGATGGACATCCCCACCGGTCAGGACCCCTCGGCGGTCTGGAAGGGCGAGGGCAAGCTGTCGGCGCGCTACGCCAAATTCTATCAGAGGATTTCCCATGCGATGAAGGCAGCCGGAGCTGACGTCACCCTGATGGGTTATGCCTATGGTTGCTACCGGGACGCGCCGCCTGCCGCCGCAGCCATCCAAATGGAAACCCCAGTCGTGCTCGGCTTTGTCCATGGATTCGATGCCAACGCCAAATCGCAATGGAGCGGTTGGAAGAAAACCGGCGCTGAATTGTTCCTGCGTCCCAACTGGCTGCACTCCGGGGCAATGGCTCCTTACCTGCGGACCGAGGAAATGGTGGACTGGTTGAAGTGGTCGATTCAGGACGGCTCGCAGGCATGGCGATTCGACAGCCTGCTGGGCAACTGGGCGGCGCAGGGACTCAATTACTATGCGATCGTTCGCGCGAGCGAGGATCCCCGCCTGGGCTATGCAGACATTCTTGAAGAATATGTCGCGGGCTTCGGCAGTGCCCGGGAGCCAATCAGGCGTTACTTCCAGTATTGGGCCGATTATTCCAAGCGCGCCGCCTACCCGGTTCCCGCCGGTGGAACATACCAGATCGATCCGGAAGGACTTTACATGAAGGCCGTGCGCGAGCATGGCATCCCGGAAAACCCCGTCTCCGGCAGCTACTGGGCCAGTATTTTTCTTTATGGTGACGACGTGGTGTCGCCGGCCCGGGCGATTTTGGATGAGGCCACGGCAGCTGCAGCGGGCGACTCCGATGACGTCCAGGCCCGCGTCGCGTTTTTGCGTTCCGGGCTCGACCACTTGGTACTCACTCGCGACACCGGCCTCGCGGCCCTCGCCGCCGCCAAAACCCCATCGCCTGAAGCGGATCAACGCCTGCTGAATCTGCGCACCCAACTTCAGATCCTGAGAACCCAACTCACGCCGCAGCACGCGGTCTGGGGCGACCTGCTGGATCTTGCAGAGAAGCGCTCGCGCAGTCCGGTTTCGGGCAGCGCGAAGCCCTATGATCCTTCCCAAGACCGGGGAATGTGAGCAGACTGGCTTCCGGGTCCTGCGATCCCGGAGCGATCTGCCGCCTTATTGCCCAGACCTCATGCCAAACATCCTCCTGATCACCAGCGACCAGCAGCATTGGAATACACTAGGCCGACACCTGCCGGAAATCCAAACACCCCACCTCGACCGGCTCGCCGGTCAGGGAATCGACTGCCGACGCGCCTACTGCCCGAACCCTACCTGCACACCGTCGCGTGCCTCGATCATCACCGGCCAATACCCCAGCGCCCACGGTGCGTGGTCGCTCGGTACCAAGCTCCCCGAGGATGTCCCCACCGTCGGTGGCCTGTTCTCGCGCGCCGGCTATTCGACCGGGCTCATTGGCAAGGCCCATTTTCAGCCCCTGGCCAGCACGGAGCGGTATCCGTCTCTCGAATGCCACCCCATGGTTCGGGATCTCGACTTTTGGAGAGACTTCCATGGCCCATTCTATGGTTTCGACCACGTCGAATTGGCCCGCAACCATGGAGATGAGGCCCACGCCGGACAACACTACGCACTCTGGATGGAGGAAAAGGGTGCCCACGACTGGAGTCGCCATTTCCAGAGTCGCATCGGAAAGAACGACTACTCGAAGGGCTCAAACCCGAACCCGCCGCAGCACGGCGCATGGTCTTTGCCCGAACGGCTCCACATGAACGCGTGGATCACCGAGCGAAGCTCCGCCTTCATCCGCTCCGCCCGGGACGCCGGACGCCCGTTCTTCCTTTGGGCGAGCTACTTCGACCCCCACCCTCCGTACCTAGTTCCCGAGCCGTGGGCCTCAATGTACGATCCGGAGACGATCACCCTGCCGACCGGGACTCCCGGCGAACACGACCGCACCCCCCCCCACTTTGCGCTCACCCAGAGCCGCAATCCGGATTTCTCCGCCTACCAGGAAACCCCCCACGCCAATCATGGACTCTCTTCGCACCTCATGGATCCGGGTGCCCTCCGCAAGGACATCGCTGTTTACTACGGCATGATCTCGATGCTCGACCACTACGTGGGCAAGCTTCTCGACGACCTCGAGGCTCAGGGTCTCGCCGAGGACACCCTCGTGGTCTTCACCAGCGATCACGGTCACTACTACGGCCATCACGGTTTGACCAAGAAAGGGCCGTTTCATTACGAGGATGGAATCCGTGTGCCACTTATCGCACGCTGGCCGGGGCGGATCCCCGCCGGTCAGAAATCCTCCGCGTTGGTTTCGCTGGTGGATCTTCCCGTCACCATGCTCGGCGCCGCGCGGATCGACCCGGACCCCGGGATGGTGGGACGTAACGCCCTGCCTGTCTGGCAGAGCGAGGCACACACCCTGCGCGACGACCTCCTCGTCGAATTCCGCCACCAGCCCAACACCATCCACCTCCGAACCCTCGTCGGCCCACGCTACAAAATTACTATTTATCGGGGTCAACCTTACGGCGAACTCTACGACCTCGAAGAGGATCCCGGCGAGATCAACAACCTCTGGGACGATCCCGCCGCGTCGGAGATTAAGGCAGATCTGATCCGTCGCATGCTTGATGCCTCGATGGAGGCCGAACCCCTCTGGATGCCCCGTATTGCCGGAGCCTGAAAACCCATGTCACCGAACGTCATCGTCTTCTTTACCGACCAACAACGCTGGGACACCATGGGCTTGCACGGCAATCCCCTCGATCTGACTCCCAATCTTGACAGGTTCGCCCGCACCCACACCCACCTCGCGAATTGCTTCACCCCTCAACCGGTTTGCGGACCCGCCCGCGGGGCCATGCAGACAGGCATGATGCCCTCGGCCAGCGGGTGCATGAACAACGGCGACAGGTTGCCGGTCAATACTCCCTGCCTGGGTGCCCTCTTTCGCGACGCCGGCTACCACACCGGCTACATCGGCAAATGGCACCTGGCCGGGCACGGCCAGCCCAAGGGACCTGTCGCCCCCGACCTCCGTGGCGGCTACGTGGAATGGCTCGGTGCGGAGGTGCTCGAAGCCGTATCCACCCCCTACGATTGCGCCGTCTTTGACGGCGACGGTCGGGAACTCCACCTTCCGGGCTACCGCGTCGATGCCCTCGCCGATGCCGCCATCCGCTTCATCGACGCCCGCAAGGAACGTCCGTTCTTCTTGTTCGTTTCCCTCCTCGAGCCCCATCAACAGAACAATCAGGACGACTTCCCGCCGCCGCAGGGTACGCGTGAACGATACGCCGGACGCTGGCTGCCGCCGGACCTGGAAGCTCTCGGCGGAAGCTCGGCGCGCCACCTAGCGGGATACTGGGGCATGGTCAAACGAATCGACGAGGCCTACGGGCGCTTACACGATGCCCTCGCCAGCCTCGGACTGGCAGAGAACACCGTAACGCTTTTTACGTCCGATCACGGCTGCCATTTCCGCACCCGCAATAGCGAGTTCAAGCGCTCCTGCCACGAGTCTTCGATCCGCGTGCCGGGTGTTCTAACCGGATCGATGTTCGCGGGTGGGGGGCACCGCACAGAACTCGTCAGCCTCATTGACTTTGCTCCCACGCTCCTTGAAGCCGCGTCCATCCCCATCCCCGCTTCCATGCAGGGCCGCTCGATTCTTCCCCGCCTCCGCGACCATTCGGTCCCATGGCGCGGCGAAGTGCTCAGCCAATTCAACGAGGACGATGGCGGCACCGCCCCCCGCATCCGACGCGTCGGGCGAATTCTCCGGACCCGGCGGTGGAAGTATTGCGTCTCGGCGGATGTCGAGGACACCACCCTGCTGCACTATCCCGGATACGCAGAGTCGCATCTCTACGATCTCGAACACGATCCTTACGAACTCGAAAACCTCATCCACCTCCCGCAGGCCCGCCCGGTCTGCGAAACCCTCCGCAGTCGGCTTGTGGCCGCCATGGCGGACGTCGGCGAGCCCCCTTCCGAAATCCAGCCTGCCAAAGCCACCACCCGCCCCGGCCAGCGCAAACTCCCACCCGGCACGGAGTAACCCGACGGAGGGCCCCGGCCTTGCCTACACCAACCCCAGTTTCATCCGGCCCGCCTCGCTGATCATGCCCTGATTCCATGGCGGGTCCCAAACGAGCTCCACCTCGGCATCCGTTACCCCGTCGAGTCGCAGGATCTTTGAGCGGGCGTCCGCCGCGATGGTGGGACCCATTCCGCATCCCGGAGCGGTGAGCGTCATCTTGACGTGAACGTTTGCCCCGACTCCTTCACGCTGGATCTGGCAATCGTAAATAAGCCCCAAGTCGACGACGTTCACCGGAATCTCGGGATCGTAAACCGTTTTCAATTGATCCCAGACGAGGTTCTCGTTGAGTTCCCCGGGCGCGGAGTCACTCGGAATGGGCGGTGGCGTGGCCGGCGTTTCGGTGAGGATACCGACCGCTTCCGCGTCCTCTGCGGAAATGCGGGCAAGTCCGCCGGGCGTGGCAACGGTGTACGTTCCGCCAAGGGCTTGGGTGACGACGACCGACATGCCAGCTGGCAGGACAATCGGGTGTCCGCTCGGAATCTGGATTGCGTCGCAGTCGCGGGGAAGGACGAGTTCTTGGTGTGGGGTCATGTTTCGCTCGGTTGAGACTTAAAGACGATGCGTGAGGGCTTCGATGCAGCTGGGGCGCTAAACTGCTCCATCAGGGTCGGTGCGCCCGCTGCCGGAGTTGCCACGGGCTCTGATGACAGGGCGGATTTCAGTGCGTTCTCCACCAACTGGGCACAATGGACCTTCATGGGAGGGAGCGGCCCGAGCGATCCGGAAAGATCTTCCCCAGACAGGGAGAGAGCCTCGCTCGCGGTCTTGCCGGCGATCATCTGGGTGGCGAGCGAAGCGACCGCGATCGCGGTCTGACAGCCGAAGCTTTGGAACGTGGCGCGGTCGATCACTCGGCGCCCGTCCTCGTCGCGAAACTTCACCCACATCCGCAGCATATCGCCACAACCCTCGCTGCCGACCGTGCCCACGGCGTCGGCGTCCGGCATTTCTCCCAGGTTCTGCGGGTCGCGCGCCGCTGCTTCAATGCGTGCTTCGATGCCTTCGCTCATGACGGCTCCAAATCGTAACGGGGGATGGAGGAATCCACTTCCCGGCTCCAGGCATCGATACCCCCACGCAGGCAGCGGGCGTGGACAAAGCCGTGTCCCGCGAAATACGTTGCGGCATCGAGCGAGCGTTCGCCTCGGTGGTCGATGATCACAAGGCGAGTTTCCTTGGGCCACGTGGCGAGGATTTCCTGCATGAGGGGCTGACTGAACAGGTGGGCGCCCTCGATTCTCGCCGCTTCGTACTCGTCGCCCGAGCGGATGTCCAAGAGGCGCACACCGCCCTCAGCCAATTCAGTGGCAAGATCGGTCGGCTCAACGGTCATTCGTTGGTCGGCTTCGTGACCCTCCCGAACCCGGGCGAGCATTTCGAGCGGGTCGATCCCTCCGCTTCGCGCGCACAGGGCGGCGATCGTTTCATCGTGCCGGTATCCGCAACTCGCGCATCCGCCGAGGTGGAAATTCCGGAAGAGGGCGCGTCGGGCGCCGGGGTAAACGCTCTCGAGTTCCTCCAGGGTGGACGTCGGGGATAGTTCGGTGGTGGTCATCCGCTGATAGCTTACGAGCGATCGAAACAATTTCAATCCTTGCGCACCGCGGGTTCCGCGTCCACTTTTGCCGCTCAACCTCGAATAAAACTATGGCCTACGAACTTCCTCTCCTCTCTTACGAGTACGCAGCGCTGGAACCTCACATCGACGCAAAGACGATGGAGATCCACCACTCGAAGCATCATCAAGCCTACATCACCAACGCGAACAAGGCGTTAGCGGATTACCCGGAACTTGCGAGCCTCCCCGTCGAAGTTCTCCTGACGCGCCTCCCAGAGGTCCCGGATGTCGTCCGGACGGCTGTGCGCAACAACGCGGGTGGGCATGCGAACCACTCGTTCTTCTGGCAGATCCTCGCCCCAAACGCAGGTGGAGAGCCAACCGGCGCCCTCGGAGAAGCGATCGTCGCAAAGTTCGGCAGCTTCGATGAGTTCAAGGCAAAATTCGAAGCCGCCGGCGCCGGCCGCTTCGGCAGCGGCTGGGTTTGGCTCGTCGTCAATTCCGGAAATCAGCTGGAAATCGTCACGACGCCCAATCAGGACAGCCCGGTGACCGACGGGTTGAAGCTTGTGATCGGAGTCGACGTCTGGGAACACGCGTACTACCTGAACTACCAGAACCGCCGTCCGGATTACCTGAAGTCGATTTGGAATGTCATCGACTGGAACAAGGCCGCCGCGAACTTCGCTTCCTGAGATTCGTTCCACCGGCACTTAAATCCATCTCTCACCACAGGAAGCGCGCGGACGAAAATCCGCGCGCTTTCTTTTTCCCGGCGACACGTGCAGTGTGCCGACTCCACTTTAACGTCTGTCCTTCCGATGGCATTCCTCAACGCGAATTACCTCAAGCTCAAAGCCGGTTATCTTTTTCCCGAGATCACCCGGCGCGTCACCGCCTTCACAAAGACCAATCCCGACGCCGCCCAGCGCCTGATCCGTTGTGGGATCGGCGACGTGACGGAACCCCTCCCCGCCGCGGTCCGCGCCGCCATGCACCGTGCGGTCGATGAAATGGGAGAATCCGGCTCGTTCCGCGGTTACGGCCCCGAGCAAGGCTACGATTTCCTGCGATCCGCCGTCGCCGAGAACGACTACCGCTCGCGCGGCATCGCCGTCGAAGACGATGATGTCTTCGTTTCCGATGGGTCGAAATGCGACTGCGGGAACATCCTCGACATCTTCGGCCACCAGAATTCCATCGCCGTCATGGACCCCGTGTATCCCGTTTACGTGGACACCAACGTCATGGCCGGACACACCGGCGAGGCGGATGAAAACGGTCTCTACGACGGATTGGTCTACCTCCCGTGCACGGAGGAAAACGGCTTCGTGCCGTCGGTTCCCAACCACCCCGTCGACCTGATCTACATTTGCTCGCCGAACAACCCCACCGGTGCGGTGGCCACCCGCGAGCAGCTATCCCGATGGGTCGCCTTCGCGAGGGCCTACGAAGCGGTCATCCTTTTCGACGCCGCATACGAGGCGTACATCACGGACCAATCGATCCCGCATTCCATCTACGAGATCCCCGGCGCGACGGAGTGCGCCATCGAGTTCCGGAGCTTTTCGAAAAACGGCGGTTTCACAGGCGTGCGCTGCGCCTACACGATCGTCCCGAAGACTCTCATGTGCCGCGTGTCCAAGGGAACGGAGAAGCGTCCGTTGCATCCATTGTGGAACCGACGTTTCAGCACGAAATTCAATGGGGTCGGCTATGTCACTCAGCGCGCTGCGGAGGCACTTTACTCGCCGGAAGGCCGCGAGGAAGTCGCCGCTTTGGTTTCCCACTACATGGGCAATGCCCACATCCTGCGCCAGGCGCTCGCGGGCGGCGGGCTCGTGTGCACCGGAGGAACGAATGCACCTTACCTCTGGGTGAAAACTCCGGATGGCATCGGCAGTTGGGAAATGTTCGACCGCGTGCTGCAGGAGTTGAACATCGTCGTCACGCCAGGTGCCGGGTTTGGTCCCGCCGGCGAAGGATACTTCCGCGTGAGCGCATTCAACAGCAGACTCAAAGCCGAAGAAGCCGCAGGCCGTTTCGAGTCCGCCAAATGGTAACCCCACACTCTCCGATGAAAGCAGTTACGATCTATGACACGACCCTGCGCGATGGTACGCAGGGCGAAGGCGTTTCGTTCAGCCTCCGGGACAAAATCCGCGTCGCCGAACGCCTCGCCGCGTTCGGAGTCGATTACATCGAAGGCGGTTGGCCCGGATCCAATCCGAAAGACATCGCATTTTTCAACGAAGCCGCTGGACGCGATTGGGGTCGCACCCGCATCGCCGCGTTCGGCAGCACGCGCCGCCCGAATCTCGCGGTCGAGAAGGACCCGCAGATCCAGACGCTCCTCGACGCAAAAACGCCCGTGATCACGGTGTTCGGCAAAAGCTGGCTCCTCCACGTGACGGAGGTCCTCGGAGTGACCCCCGCCGAGAATCGATCGATGATCTCGGACAGCGTCGCTTACCTGAAGCGGCATGGTCGGGAAATCATCTACGACGCCGAGCATTTCTTCGACGGTTACAAGGATGACCCCGAGCATGCCCTCGCAACCCTCGCCGCAGCCAGCGAAGCGGATTTACTGGTTCTCTGCGACACCAACGGCGGCACGCTGCCGGATGAAATCGCTGCGATCACGCGCACCGTCATGGATCGCATCGGAAAGCCGGTTGGCATTCACACCCACAACGACTGCGAGGTCGGCGTTGCGAACGCCTTGGCGGCCGTCCGCGTGGGAGCGATCCAAGTTCAGGGGACGATCAACGGCTACGGCGAACGCACGGGGAATTGCAACCTCACCAGCGTGATCCCCAACCTCCAGCTCAAGCTTGGATTTCCCGTGGTCGAGGACTTGTCCCGCCTTCGGGAACTCTCGATGTTCATCGACGAACTCGCAAACTGCCCGCACAACATTCGCGCTCCCTTCGTGGGAAGCACCGCGTTCGCCCACAAAGGCGGAATGCACGTCAACGCCATCCAAAAAGTGGCGCGCAGCTACGAGCACATCCTCCCGGAGTCCGTTGGCAACCACCAAAACGTGCTGGTTTCCGAACTCTCGGGTCAGAGCAACATTCTACTGAAGGCGAAGGACATGGGGATCGAGCTCGAGAAAGGCTCGCCCAAGGTCGCGGAGCTTCTCAAGCGTGTGAAGCAGATGGAGCACGACGGCTATGAGTTCGAGGCGGCCGATGCGTCGTTTGAGCTCCTCCTTCGCAACTTGCTCGCGACGCGAAAACCCCTGTTCGAGCTCCGGGAGTTCCACTGCTCGTTCCGACGTTCCCAGCCGGGCTGCGAAAGCTGCGAAGCCACCGTGAAGGTCATCGTGGACGGAGTTCACGAGTACACCGTCGCGGAGGGAGACGGACCCGTGAACGCACTCGACGCCGCCCTGCGCAAAGCGCTGCGGCCTTTCCATCCCTGGGTGGACGACATCAAATTGACCGACTACAAAGTTCGGATCGTGGATGGATCGCGGGGCACGGCAGCGCGGACGCGCGTCTTGATCGTCTCCGGCGACGGCACCCGCGACTGGGGAACCGTGGGAGTGTCTGACAACGTCATCGAGGCCAGCTGGCTGGCACTCGTCGACAGCCTGGAATACGCAGCGCTCCTCCGCGAAAACCAAACCTTGGTAACCTGACATGCCTCCCGAACACCTGCACCTTCTCCTCAATCACTTCCCCATTGTGGGCCTCGCGGTGGCCCTGATCCCGCTGGTCATCGGGATCGCCACGCGACATCGCACCACCATCGGCGCCGGATTGATCGCCGTTTTGCTTTGCGCGGGGACGATTCCATTTGTCATGGAAACCGGCGAGGAAGCGGCGGAGCGGTTTGGCGACGACAAAATCGCGCCACCGCTGGATGAAGCGGGATCTCGCGCACTCATGACGCACGGTCGCCTCGCAGAACGTGCGAGCAAACCGGTTTATGCCGCCGCCATTCTCGCGGCGATCGGACTGTTGACACTTTGGAAATTTCCCCGCGCGTTGTTTCCCGTGGCCATCGTGACGCTCGTCATTGCAGCCATTGGCGTCGCCGCATGCATCCAAACGGCAGACGCAGGCGGAAAAATCCGGCACCCGGAATTCCGGCAGGCCCCGTAGATTGGAGCGGCCTGCTTCCCTGGGGATACCCCAAAAATGATTCAGGCCGCATCATCCGCGCATCAGAAACAAGGAAAACTGAGCGGAGAGCGGCCTGAATCGATTGCCTTAACCAATAACTTTGACGCCTGCGCGGGGAATTCGTTCAACGGCTTGGCAATTTTTTTCAAATTTCTTTTAAAAGCGGCCCGGCAGCCCTGAGATCGGGCTCGTGGGCGGATGGGGAGGAAACGGGAAAGATGCGGAAAAATCGCACAATGGCATTCGACTTACCCGCGATTTACGTATCGAATTTTTCCATCGCCCGGGGTAGAGCCAAACGTATCGAGTCCGGGAGCCCAATATCCAAACCACTGCCATGCAAGATACCGTCCTTGTTGTCGAAGATGAAACCGATGTCGTGGACCTTCTGCGCTACAACCTAAATCGCGCCGGTTTTCAGGTTCTCATTGCGAAGAACGGTTCGGAAGGGCTTGAAAGTGCGCGAAATCAGCGGCCGGATGTCATCGTCCTAGATCTCATGCTCCCCAAATTGAGCGGCCAGGAGGTCTGCAAGACGCTGAAGGGGGACCCTCACACGACGAACATTCCGGTGGTCATGCTCACCGCAAAGAGCCAGCCCGAGGAACGGGTCGCGGGTCTCGAACTCGGAGCGGACGATTACGTTACCAAGCCGTTCAGCCCCCGCGAACTCGTCCTTCGCGTCCAGGCCTTGCTACGCCGCATCCGCGCTTCCGCCAGGGCGGACATCATCGAATTCGATGGATTTGTGGTCGATAAGGGCAATTTTGAAGTTCGTGTGGACGGCCGCCGACTCGATCTGACGACCACGGAGTTCAAGCTTCTTTCGCTGATGATCGAACGGCGCGGCCGCACGCAGTCGCGCGACGTGCTCCTTTTCGACGTCTGGGGTTACACGAACGTCGTGGATACGCGGACGGTGGATACCCACATGCGCCGGCTCCGGGAAAAACTCTGCAATCAGGCTCCGCGTCTTGAGACCATTCGCGGAGAAGGTTACCGCTTCAACGCGGTCGCACCCGTTTCTTGAGCGACACAGCGGTATTCGCGGGAATCGCGATCGCCCTGGCCGCCATCGGGCTTTGGGTTTGGCGTCGCGTCATCCGCCCATTCCGGGAAATCCGTGAATCCCTCCACGGCCTCGTCGCCGGAAACTTTGAAGACGTCGTGGTGGGACCCGCCACCGCTCCCCTCGCCCGGCTCGGCCGCGACATCGCGCGGGTCGCGGAGATCCTTCAGCGCCAGGATCGACAACTCGCGGACGAAGGCTTCAGCCTTCGCGCCATCCTCAGCAGCATGGTCGAGGGCGTCCTGATCGTCGACCGCTGGCAGCGCATCCGCCTCGTCAACGATCCGATCCAGCGGATGTTCCGACCCGCCCAGTCGCCCATGAACCGAGGGATCCTCGAGGTCTTCCGCAATCACGAACTCCAGCAGGCCATCGCAGCCACGCTCCGGGACGGCGAACCGCAAAATCTCGAAATCCCGCTCGATACGCCAACGGACACCGGTTACACGACCCGGTTGTTCGAAGTCTACGCCGCAGCCCTCGTTCCTTCCACTTCACGGGAAGCGGTGGGGTCGGTCGTCGTCTTCCACGATATCACGGAGCTCAAGAACCTGGAGAGCGTGCGGAGGGAATTCGTCGCGAATGTCTCGCACGAGTTCCGGACCCCCCTTTCCATCATCAACGGTTACATCGAAACTCTCCTTGATGGAGCCCTCGATGACCGACCCATGAGCGAGCATGCGCTGAAGGTCATGCACAAGCACACCCAGCGGCTTCATCTGCTCATCGACGATCTTCTGACCATATCGAAGCTGGAGAGCCGTTCGGCGAAACTCGAATTCTTTCCGTTGGATCTGGCCGAACTGTGTCGTCACATTGTGGAGCAACTCGCACCCGCGATCGAACAAAAGCGCGCCCGGTTGGAGTTGCGGTTCGACGCATCGAATTTCACGGTCATTGCGGATGAAATGCGAATCGAGCAAGTGGTGCTCAACCTGCTCACGAACGCGCTCCAACACGGGAGCAGCCAGGAAACCGTCATCGCCGTGGAGGGAAGCCAGACGGACCGACATGTGACGATTTCCGTGGTCGACAACGGCCCGGGCATTCCCTTGCAGGATCAGCCTCACATTTTCGAGAGATTCTACCGCGTTCATAAGGACCGATCGCGCGACGGCGGTGGGACGGGATTGGGTC
>Ga0247837_1002350_pt1 | contig 36145 bp, 27 predicted proteins | sample LaCtaG_2_FD_187115 | JGI IMG/M metagenome (GOLD analysis project Ga0247837, IMG submission 187115) | Freshwater microbial communities from meromictic Lake La Cruz, Castile-La Mancha, Spain - LaCruzMarch2015_14.5m | ecosystem: Environmental > Aquatic > Freshwater > Lake | place: Spain: Castile-La...
GATGTATAGTTCACTTTTAAGGATCGGTTAATTCCTTCTTTTATACAACAAAAGTAAAAAATTAACCGTAAAAATTTTCATTCTGCAAACTAAGGGATGATGTGAAAATGTGGTGATGTGATGATATAAAATACCGGCTGAATTTCTGAAAAGAGATTCAGCCGATTCAGTTTTATATGTCATCATTTGTTGACATAATAATTAATGTTTGAGTTAAATAAAAGTCATTTCACTGAGAGAATCAGACTTTTTATTGAATTTGTTTGATTTTCAATTTGAAATAAATTACTTTTAGACCACAGTTTATGTATAGGGAAATAGACATTAAATCTATTAATTCATATTTTAAAGATTTGAAAATCATGAAACTTAACAACCTATTTATTAGCATATTGTTGCTATCGCAATATATAACGGTTTACGCACAAACTTCGAAAGTTGTGGGAACAGGTCAAGTAAATTCGTATAACAATACCAGCATTATTACTTTACCCACTGCGGGTCAAGCATTTTTCGGTCAAAACACCAATCATCCCGGAAACACACCTTCGTACACCGACAATGGCGATGGCACTATTACCGACAATGTTACGGGTTTAATTTGGGAAAAAACAACCGACAAAAACGGTGATGGAACCATTAATTATTACGATAAATCGACTTATGCTGTGGCACTTGCTGGAGCATCTGCTTGTAAAACCGGAGGTTATACCGATTGGCGACTTCCAACTATCAAAGAGCAGTACTCTTTAATTATGTTTTATGGCGCAGAATCAAATCCCACGGCCACAACGCAGGGCACTTCTGTTCCGTTTATCAATACTAATTATTTTACATTTGGCTACGGCGATATTAACTCCAGTGCACATGGAGCAACTTCGGACGAGCGAATGATTGATGCTCAATATGCCACATCGTCCATCTATGTTTCTACTACCATGAATGGTACTTCAACCATGTTTGGTGTTAACTTTGCCGATGGGCGTATCAAAGGGTATCCTGCCAACAATTTGAAAAAATATTATGTACAATATGTGCGTGGAAATAAGGTGTATGGTGTAAATAATTTTGTGGATAATGGTAATGGAACGATTACCGATAATGCCACAGGGCTTATGTGGATGCAAAATGATAACGGGACGCCCATGCTTTGGGAAGATGCGCTGACTTATGCCGAAGGTTTAAGTTATGCGGGTTTTACCGATTGGCGATTACCCGATGTAAAAGAATTGCAAAACTTGCTTGATTACAGCCGCTCACCTGCCACAACAAGCTCGGCAGCCATTAATCCGGTGTTCAATTGCACCCAAATTACCAACGAAGCTGGAGTCGCTGATTATCCTTTCTACACGAGCAACACAACTTTTTGTTCGCAAACTCCCACCAATGGAGCGGCAGCTTGTTATGTGTCTTTTGGAAGAGCAATGGGCTATATGAGTGCTTTTGGCGGCTGGATTGACGTGCATGGAGCAGGTGCGCAACGAAGTGACCCAAAAACTGGAAATCCGACAAATTATCCTACCGGTTTTGGACCTCAGGGCGATGCCATACGCATTTCAAATTATGTACGATTAGTCCGAAATGTAGATGTAAATTCCAGTGTAAAAACCACTGAAACAACAGATAAGATTCGTATTTATCCAAATCCCACCTCAACTAACTGCACAGTTTCATCATCTCAAAAACTGAAATCAATAGAACTTTTTAATTCAGTGGGAGAATCGGTACTTATTTGTAAAAATGCAGACTACAATTACAACTTTGATACAAACCAATTTGCGTCTGGAATCTACATTTTAAAAGCAATGGATGAAAACAGCCATTCTAACACTCAACTGCTGGCAATTAGAAAATAGAAAAACGATTTTTTACGATTAAGGAATGTCGGTTTTGGTATTGGCATTGGTATAAAGCTTTGGTGTCAACGTTAAAAAATAAAATGGGAAGTAAGGTGGCAATTCATTTGCAACTAAGCTTCCGGTTTCGCCTCCTGGACAAATAAAAGTAAGGTGATTAAGCTGGTAACCCGTAAGCTTTTCGTAAACATTGATTTGATTTAATTTAGTAGTTAATCCCACACCAAGTGCTTTGAGCAATGCTTCTTTGAATGTCCAGATAGTTTCAAACTCAGTTAATTTTGATGTTGCTGCATTTAACTGATGCTTTTCGAAATCCGAAAAAGCATAATCGGACATGGCGTTGATGTCTTCGTTGCCTGATAACTGTTCCATATCCACTCCTACCCGCCTGATGCGACTTAATACTATAATATATGCCGAATTGGTGTGACTTACATTGAAGTTCAATGGGTTATTTTCTAAAAATGGTTTTCCCTTTGAGGTGGTTCGAATGTCGATTTCGTGAGGCAAAGTGTGGCAGTACTCCGCCAATATCAATCGAAGTACTGCCCTGCATTGAAGTGCGGTTTTATTCCTGAATTTTGAATAATGATTCAATTCCTTTTCGGTTAATAGGGTACAAAACCAATCCTGCATTTCGGGTTGAAGTTGACCATAAACTACAATTAAAGCAGAGTCGAAGTCAATATTAGATATACTGCTAATTTTCTGCCACTCCATAAGCTTCAAGTTTGGCTAATCTGTTTTCGATAATTTCGGCAAACAGTCGGTCGTAAGGCGCTGCAAACAGTTTGGAATGCTCGCTTGGTATTGTGTGCGTGGTTATTCCACGCTTTGCAAATTTTTTCCAACCATAATATTCACGCTCATAAATAAAAAAAGTAGCTTTACCGGCTTTAAATAAATCGATATGAAAATCGGCCGTATTAAGTTTATATTTTTTCAAACTTTGGTTCATGGCTATAAGCACATTATCCGATAGAAATGACAGTTGTTCAAGCTCTTCGCCAATATGTTGTTGCTTAATAAGTCCCAATTTTGTAAAATAATACAACATACTTAATTTGAAATTTTTATTTTTCAGTTTTATAAACCGTCGCTTTTCGTCGTTGGGAGTTTTTAAAAATAGCCAAAACAGGTAAAACGGACGATACAAAAAGCATATAGCATCCACTTTAAATTTTTCGAAATTCGAATTATAGTAATGTGCCAAAAACGAAACGGAATCGATTAGGCCTGTAAACTTCAAGCTTTTACCCAATATGCGAAGTTGCATAGCCATTTCGTAAGCAATAAAACCACCCAACGAAAATCCTAATAAAATATACGAACCCGTGGGTTGAATGCGGAGCATTTCGTCAATGTACTCGGCAGCCATTTCAGGGATGCTGTTTTTTATTGGTTTGCTTCCATCCAACCCGCTTGCCTGAAATGCATAAATGGGACGGTCGGGGTCAAGATAGGTTGATAAGGATTTGTATAACAAAATATTAAGCCCGGCACCATGTATTAAAAAAATGGGGGTTTTACTACCTTCTGTCCTGATTGGCACCAAGCAATTCCATGCATTCGTTTTACTTTCGGCAGTTAATAGTTTCGCAAATTTATGTATCGTTGAATGCTGAATTAAACTTGCAAGTGGCAGTTTCAGGCCTTTTTCCTTTTGTATTTGAGCCATCAATGCAACTGCTTTAAGCGAATGACCTCCAATTTCGAAAAAATCGTCGTGAATGCCTATATGCGAAATACCAAGTATTTTTTGCCACAAACCAAGCAAGTATTCTTCAGCCTCCGTAGTAGGTTTATCGATTGCCGACAATTCAAGTGATTGCTGCTCGTCGCTCATTACCAATAGTTTGCGTTTGTCTATCTTACCATTCGCTGTTAGGGGAATGAATGAAATAGCAATAAAACTTTCGGGGATCATATAAGCAGGAAGATGGCTTTTCAATTGTTCTTTTATTGCCTGAATGTCTCCGTTTTTTGACTTTAGCTTATAAAAAGCAATCAGTTTTAAATCTCCGTTTTTTGATTTTTGGGCTAAAACAATACTTGTTTCAACACCCTCCATTTTATTCAGTTGTGCTTCAATTTCGGCTGGTTCAACTCTGTAACCTCTTATTTTTAACTGCTCATCGGTTCTGCCAATAAAATAAACAATCCCATGTTCGTCGGCATACACTTTATCGCCTGTGCAGTAGCATCTTATAAGCTCGTTGTTCGGATTTTTGAGCCACACAAAAGCCTTGTTGTTGCGTTCATTCACGTATCCGGGCGATACACTATTACCTGCAATAAGCAACTCCCCCACCACTCCCGGAGGCACAATATTGTGCTGTTTGTCAACAATATAGGGCTTATAACCATACAATGGACGACCGATTGGAATTGCCTTAAACTCCGCTTGCGAAGCATCGATATATTGCGCTAATGCCACAACAGTAGTTTCGGTTGGTCCGTAGGTATTTACCAATTGATAGCTCGGATTTGTTGTTTTCCAGTGGTCAACATCGGCGGGTGTAAGCGCTTCGCCTCCAATAATTATTAGTCGAAGTGATTTGCTGTTTATAGATTTTAACGCATTGGTATGTATTAATTGTCGCCAATAGGAAGTTGGTAAATCGAGCAACGTAATCTGTTGTATATCAACAAAATGACTTAACTCTGATGTATCCAGCATTTCGTCGGTTCGAAGATACAAAGATGCGCCACTGCAAAAACTACAAAAAATTTCCTCGATACTGGCATCGAACGAAAGCGTGGAAAACTGCAATATTTTATCGTGTTGTTCAATTTGGTAAAGTGCAATAGCCCCCGATACAAAATTTGACAAGTTACTGTTCGATATTTTCACTCCTTTGGGCAAGCCCGATGAGCCGCTTGTGTAAATAATATAGGCAGTATTGTCGGGTTCAAGCACCAAATAATCAATTTCAAAATCTTGATTATCAAGCAATTCTTTGGCTACATCCAGTATCTTTAAATCATTATCGAAATTGTTTTCACGCTCCGAAACTAATATTAGTTGTGCTTGGGCATTTTCAATAATATATTTTTTTCGGTCGATGGGTAATTTGGTGTCGATGGTCAAAAATGCTGCTCCATGATGCAAAATAGCCATAATGGAAACAAAGTAATGATAGGTCTGCTCAATAGCAACCGCCACAACAGTGTTCGAGTTGATGCCCGTTTTTTTCAATCTTGCTGCTAATGTCAGAATATCTTCCGAAAATTCAGCATAGCTATATTGCTTTCCGGCATCGTAAATGGCTATATTGTCAGGGTGTTTTTTTGCAATTTCCCAAAATATTGCAATAATATTCTCAATTCCTAACGCTTCCGAAACCGGCGTGTGGAGTTTATCGATGGCTACCAATAGAGTTTCGGGCATTGCCAAAGGCAGAGTGGAACACAATGTTTCGGGTTGATGAAGTGCATTTTCGAGATAATAACCAAAGTTTTCGAGGGCTTGCGTAATGCCCGAAAATTTTGCCCCATGGTGGGTAAATAACTTAATAAAATCCTGATTAACTTGTATTTGCAAGCGTTCATCGGGTTGTGCAATCAAGGTTTCGTTTACAAAAACCAATGAGGCTTGCTCGTTTGATTTATCGGCCAATTCGGGATAGCGCTGAAATATGTTTTGCGTAAAAGTTTGTGCTGTTTGAGCTTTTTTTAAGGCCGTTAAAACACTTTGTAGCGCTTGCAGCAAAGTTTCATTGGGTTGTAATTTAATATTTAACGGAACGATGGCGCTAAACAATCCCGCATCTGCAAGTTGTTTCTCCGTAGTATCCATTTGTGTTAAAAGTCCGAAAGTGGTTGTTTCAGTATAGCTAAGCCGCACTAAATAAAGTGCAAAAAGTGCTTTTACAATTTCGCAAATTTCACTTTCGGGAGCTAAAGTCTGCAATAATGTTCGTGTGTTAGCATCTAAACTTAGCTGAGCTTCGGTTTGCTTGTTGTTACCAGCCAAAAAAGGCCACGAACAATACTCAGTACTAAGTAATTGCTTTTTCCAAAAAACTTCGTGTTTGGCTATTTTACTAAAATACGCGGCTGCCTGTACTAACAAATCGCTGTAAGGACTTTCAATCAGGTCACCCGTCAACAACAACTCTTCAGTGGGTACACGCTTTCCATTTGGGGCAAAAACAAGTTCGAGTACAACAAAACCATCGGTACAATAGAAACCTCGTTTGTCATCCACGTTTGCAATTTCACCAGCTTGCCCTTTTATATTTTTTAAAACAGTAGCTTTTGCAAGGGTGTAAAATTGGTTTTTTACAAACAAAAGCGGGAGTAAAAACTCGTTGGCATGGTGCGGTCCAAAATCTGTTGCCCGAAGCAAACGGTCAATATCCGTTGCATGTTGGTTGGGAAAAATACATCCAAAATTCGCCGGACGGGTTCCCAGCCCGAAATAAGTGCGGAGTTTTAAATCCTGCGGAATTGTCTGCACAGTTTCGGTTACGAGTGCCTCCACTAATTTTTCGAAAGCAACGATTGCCGCTTCGAAACATTTGGTGTTGAGCGTAAAAGCCGTTTCGTTTTCCGAAATCTCAAATTGCTCCGTTTGTAAAATAGCACCTGCATCCACTTTTTCGGCAATCACGTGCCACGATATGCCATGCTTTTTTTCGTTATTTAGCAGTGCCCAATTGCTTGCATACATACCGGCATAGCAAGGAAGAAGTGCATCGTGATAGTTGATTGCCAACTTTTTAGCCAACGCAATAAAATCTTTTTTTAGTACAATGCTGTTGTTAATACTAAAAATATAATCGACTGGTTGCAGTTCTGTTTTGCCCGAATTTAAGGCATCTCCATGATACGAAGTATTGGCATAATCTGCTAATAACCAATCGTCTATCGAAATTACCTTTTGAATCTTAAAACCATTTTTTGTTAATATTTCGATGCAATGAGCTGCCAATTTACCTTCGCCAACAACATAGCAAGTAGGCGAGTCCGAAAAATCAAAATGTGAGATTAGCGTATCGTTTAAAGCCTTAATTGTAGCAGAAGGCTGTTCGGTAATGTATTTCAGGCAACTTGTGATAGCTTCGGCTAACTGCTTAGTAACTGAAAGCTCGAAAAGTTCGGTATCGTACTCGAGCCAACAACAATAACTTTTATCCGTTTTTTCGACATTTAAAAGGAAATTTGTTTTCGAAGTATCATTCCCTATCTCACGTTGTGAAAACGTAAATTCAGGTAAATTATAGTCAATATGTGGCCAGTTTTGCAAAACAAATATGGCATGAAAAACAGCATTTGAAGCAATTCCAATCGTCTTATTTAACTCTTTTGCCACTTCGCCATACGAAATAGTTGAATTTGCAAACGCCCCAATTATACGGCTATTGCATTTTTCGATAAATTGCTGAATCGAATCCGTTTCGAACCACGAGCCACGAATACAAACCATGTTGGTATAATAACCTATCAGATTGTTTATCAGCTCATTATTTCTATTTGCCAAAGGCGAACCCACTACAATATCGGATTGATTGGAGGCAGCACCCAAAGCCAATTGATAAGCCGACATAAAAATTGTATATGGCGTGGTGCGAAATTTTAACGCCAACGCTTCAATTTTTCGGGTTAATTCAGCATCTATCATCCACCAATAACGTTTACCTTTTTTTCCAACCTGAGAAGGATTGAAATTTCGCTTTTTGGGTAAACTCAATTCAGTAGGAATATTAAGCAATTCTTTTTTCCAATAATCGAGTTCACGCTTTGCTTTTGCCTGAATTTCAGATTGTTTCAGGTAATTTGCAAAATCGGCATTACGATATTGAATTTGCGTCAAAGTCTCATTTTTATAGTAATTGGCTATTCGTTCCATCAGTAAATGCAATGACCAACCATCGAAAATTAAATGGTGAGAGGCCATCAACAGTCGGTATTCGTCAGTACTCCAACGTACCAAAACAAACGAAAACAGAGGTAAACGTTCTAACTCAAATACTATTTTTCCGTTCGATTTTAGTATATTTTCGTAAGTTGAATTCTTTTCTTTTTCAGGCAATAAACTCAAATTAATTTCGCGAATATCGCATGTAACATCAGGCATTAAATGCTGCACGGGCAGCTCGTTTTTCAATTCAAAAAACGACCGAAACATTTCTTCGTGCTTTATCACCTCTACAACCGATTTTTTGAACCGTTCAATGTCCGGATTTCCTTTCAGCACAAACTCAATTTGTATGTTATGCGTAAGCCCTGTACTGTCGAGGCTGTTTACTATCCACATCTCAGACTGTTCGGGCGTAAGGGGGAATATTGTTTGTTTGGCATCAATTTTAGTGCTTGCAACTATTTTGTTTACAGCACTATATTGATTGTTGTCAATACCTTGTGACATTGCATAAATACTTATTCCATCGTAAAAATCAGTCATTGGTATTTCTATTCCAAATTCCGACATTACCGATGTTATTAATTGCACAACCTTAAGCGAATGCCCTCCGGCTTCCATAAAATCGTCGGTCAAGCCGATAGTCTTTTGTCCTAAAATACGTTCCCAAAGTGCTTTTAATTTAGTCTCGGTATCTGTCAGATTCTGATTGCTGATTGAAGGTTCATCGGTATTATCAACGGTTGTTTTAAGTAATTCAGCTCTGTCGATTTTTTCGTGCGTAGTAAGCGGAAATTTTTTAAAAATTATAAAATCTGCTGGCAACATATAGTCGGGCAACCATTGTTTCAACTGATTCCAGAGATGCTCTTTTTGAGTTTTCGAAACCAGATAAAAGTCCGTACTTATTGTTGTGTCGAAAGTTTGCATACGCAAAAAAGCCCTTAAACTATCATTTCCGCTACGATCTTTGCTCATTAAAACCACACATTCGGCAACACCCTCGAGTTGCAAAAGTGCATGTTCAATTTCGCCAATTTCGATACGCAAACCGCGCAACTTCACCTGAAAATCGACTCTGCCAACAAAATCAAAACTACCATCGTCGTTTTTACGTCCAATATCGCCTGTTCGGTACATTTTTCCATTACCGGTAAAAGGATCATCCACAAATTTTTCGGCTGTAAGATCCGGTCTGTTCAGATAGCCTTTTCCAACACCGACTCCTCCAATATAAATTTCACCCTCTTCACCTTCGGTTACAGGCTTTTGGTTTTGGTCAAGTATATAAAGATAGTCGTTTGTAACCTCAAAACCGATAGATATTTTTTGCTCCGAACTTATTGGTTTACAGCAATAAGTAGTGGCGTAAACAGTTGTTTCGGTTGGCCCGTAAACATTAATAAGTTTTGTGTTTTTGTAATCGAATATTGTATAAAATGTATCCACCAAAGTCACCGGAAGTACTTCGCCACCTACCGAAACCCATTTAAGACTTTCGAAAACCGTATTTTGCAATCTGCAATAACCTACAAATGCCTGAAGCATGGAAGGTACAAAAAACAAAAAGCTAATGCGTTCATTAATTATTATTTCGCAAAGTATAGCAGGGTCTTTTTCTGCGCCTTTGGGAGTAATAAAAAGCGTGCCACCCATTAACATCCAGCCAAAAAGCTCCCATATAGAACCATCGAAAGTATAAGGCGATTTAAGCATTACCACATCTGCTTTTGATAATGGATAAGTGCTCTGCATGTATTCTACTAAGTTCGATACTGCAACATGAGGAATAAGAACGCCTTTTGGTGTGCCTGTAGAGCCACTTGTAAAAAGAATATAGGCTGTTGTTGTATCCGAAATATTGGGCAGAACTACAGTTGCTTTCTGTTTTGTAGGTCTGCAATCGGGAACAATTGCGATAAAACCCAGTTCATTAACAAAATCGGACAAATCGGAAGTTGTAACCACCCATTTTACGTCAGCATCGTTCAAAATGGATTGAATTCGCTTGGGAGGATGCGACCCATCGACTGGCAAATAAGCTGCACCGGCTTTGAGTATTCCAAAAATTCCAATCAGCATTTCAGCTGAACGATCTAAACACAAACCGATTACATCGTTTGGTTTTACTCCGGCATTAATGAGTTGCTTTGCAAAATTGTGTGTAGAAGCATCGAATTCACTATATGTAAACTTAAATCCATTGCCTTTGATGGCAGTTTCGTTAGGGAAACTTTTTACTGCAATGTCGAGAATTTGGATTAAGTTCATAGGAATTCGATAAAATGGCTATTAAAAGTAGATTCCAAAACAAGAAAAGAAATGCAAATATAGTGATTTTTTGATAACTGCATTGGCACGGCAAAAATGTCGACATGTTGCCATAAGCAATACGGTAATGGAAAGTAACGTAGCTACAATAAAGTGGAAATAGCGTGTTAAAACGAAGATAAAAACAACTTATAGAGTTTATAGCTATATCGTGTTTGGTTTTTGTGTTAAAGTTGCTTTATTATGAACATAAGTTCATAACTATGCTTATCTTTGTACTTACAAACTTTTCAAACTAATATATATGCCTCGGCCAAAACAGTTCCGTAAAATGGTTTCACCGCCTTTAATGAAAGGCTATAAACCTTTTGGAATTTCCCGATTTGAACTTGAAACTGTTGTTTTGAGTTTTGATGAATATGAAACTATTCGTTTGCTTGATTATGTGGGATTAACGCAGGAGCAGGCTTCTGAGCAAATGAATGTGTCACGACCAACCCTGACACGTATTTACGAAAATGCACGTAAATCAATGGCTAAAGCTTTTGTAGAGGGTAAAATGATATTAATATCGGGTGGCAATGTAGAGTTCGATCGACAATGGTTTCGTTGTAGGAAATGTCATAAGTTAGTGGATGGAGTTGAAAACCACGTACCTTGTAAAAATTGCAAAGTGTTTTCGAATGATGAATTAATAAAATTATAATAATGAGAATTCAGGTATTAACAGACAATCAAAAAATAACAAATGAACTTGAATCGGAACATGGTCTATGTATCTATTTGGAAACGCAAAGTTGTAAATTCTTACTTGATACTGGTGCCTCTGATTTATTTTTGACAAATGCTTCAAAGATGGAGATTGATTTGCAGGATGTGGATTACGTTTTTATATCACACGGACATGCTGATCATACAGGTGGCTTGTCAAAGTTTCTTGAAATAAATAATAAAGCAAAAGTTATCACATCTGAGAAATCATTTAGTCAGAAATTTTATTCAATTCGAAAAGGAAAAAGAAATATTTCAGTTGAAAATGATTTTAGTCAATATTTCGAAAGATTTATTTTTGTAGAAGATTATCTGGAGATTTGTACTAATATCAAGATTTTTAATTGTAAAAATACAGAATTTCCAATGCCAAAAGCAAATTTGGCTTTAATGGTTGGAAATGATAATGAATTAATTGCGGATGATTTTAGTCATGAATTGGTCTTTACTTATGGTCAGGAGCATTTATTGGTGTATTCGGGTTGTAGTCATAAAGGTGTAATAAATGTACTAAATGATATTAGAGCAAAAACTCAGAAACAAATTAACTTGTTGATTGGAGGTTTTCACTTACTTGATGATAATTATGAAACGGAAGAAGAAATTACTGATATTGCTGAAAATATAGCTAAAAACTATCCTGATACATATTTATTAACCGGACATTGCACAGGTTCTAAGGCCTATTCAATATTAAAAAAGACATTAACGAATCGGTTAAATTATTTTTACACAGGAGTTACGTTCGTAAATAATAAATACAAAATAAAATAATCAGAACAAACAATGAAAATTGCAGTACCAACAAAAGAAGGAAACCAAATTGATAATCACTTTGGACATTGCGAATTTTACAGTATTTTTACGGTTGAAAATAACCAAGTAGTTAACAAACAAACACTCGAATCGCCACAAGGATGTGGATGTAAATCGAATATTGCCTACGACTTAGCTAAAATGGATGTGAAAATCATGTTAGCAGGTGGAATAGGCGATGGTGCTATCAATAAACTAACCTCACAGGGTATTGAAGTTGTTCGTAATTGCAAAGGTGATGTTAACGAATTGGTTGAACAATACCTGACTGGAACATTAAAAGATGGTGGAGCAAGTTGCGCTGCTCATGCTAACCTTTCACATCAAGATGCACATGTTTGCAACCATTAAAAACTTTAACCATTTATAATTGATCATTCATAATTAATCAATGATTACACACGATTACAAATTCAGGGTTTCCTATCCCGATACCGATAAAATGGGAACTATGCATCATGCAAACTATGTGAAATACTACGAAGCAGCCCGCTGGGAGCTTTTTCGCAGCATTGGTGTTTCGTACAAATCGGTGGAAGAAGCCGGCGTAATGTGTCCGGTAATTCGTATGAATTTTAGATTTATTAAAACCACGCATTACGACGAGTTACTCACGGTTAGAACAACCATAAAAGCAATAAAAGGTGTCCGTATTTGGTTCGAGTACAAACTGTATAACGAACAAAATGAATTGATTAACGAAGCCGAAACCGAAATTGCGTTTGTGGGTTTAAACGATTGGAAGCCTTGCAAAGCGCCTGACTTTTTGCTGAAAGCTATTGAGGTTAATGCTTTGAAGTAGTATTTATATTCGTGTTAATTAGGCACTTATTAAACTGATAGCAATGGCATGACAAACGCTACCTCCAAGCACAAACAAGTGCCATACAGCATGCATAAATTCAACTTTTTTGAGTGAATAAATTACTGCGCCTACTGTGTAAAAAACTCCACCTGCTACTAGCCACCAAAAAACAGGCATGGAGTCTGAGGCGGAAAGTACATCGATAAGTGGTTTAAATGCAACTATAACCACCCAACCCATAGCTACATAACAAGCAGTCTCGAGTTTACTTGCGTTTTTTAGTTTGGCAAAACTAAGTAATACTCCTGCCAAAGCTGCAAGCCAAATTATACCAAAAAGTGACCAGCCCCAATAGCCTTCGTTACGTAATACTACTAATGTAAATGGTGTGTACGAACCAGCTATGTGTAGGTAAATGGCTGCATGGTCGAACTTCCGAAGTAATAGTTTTTTGCTTTCGGCACGCTGGTTATGATAAAGCGTTGAAGTAATATACGAGAAAGTCATAAATGTGGCATAAACCAAAGTGCTGATTAATAGCCAGTAATTGTCTGATGTTAGATTGTTTTTTAAAAACAGAAAAAATACAATTATGCCAAATGGAATGCCAATGGCATGAGTTAAAGTGTTTGCTTTTTCTTCGCGTAAGGTATATCTCGACATTTGATTTGAATTTTGAACTGCAAATGTACACTGTTTTCGCCAATAATTACTAACTTTGCTTTTCAAAGAAAATATTATTTAAATGAAAGCTCTAATTTTTGCAGCAGGTCTTGGTACGCGCCTCAAACCGATTACCGATAATTTACCTAAAGCCCTGGTGCCCATTGCTGGTAAACCTTTGCTGGAACATGTAATCCAGAAACTTAAAGCGCAAGGTTTCGACGAGATTTTGATAAATGTACACCATTTTCCAGATCAAATTATCAATTTTGTTAAAGTAAATAATGCTTTTGACATTCGGATTGAAATATCCGATGAGCGAGAATTGTTGCTCGATACTGGTGGTGGAATTAAAAATGCTGCTTCCTTTTTCGATGATAATAAACCATTTTTAGTTCATAATGTAGATATTTTGTCTACCCTAAATTTAAATGAACTGTATCATCAGCATCTGCGCACAAATCCATTAGCTACGCTTGTGGTTAGTAAGCGCGATACTTCTAGATATTTGCTTTTCGACGACGATTTGAGATTGCGTGGTTGGATTAATGAAAAAACAGGCGAAACAAAACCATTGGACTTTCAACATCCTGAACGTTTTGCTAAATTTGCATTTTCGGGTATTCAAGTTCTTTCACCACACGTATTTAACATAATGGAATCTTATCCTCAGAAATTCCCAATTATGGATTTTTATTTGGAAAATATGAAGCAAAATAATATTCTGAGTTTTGTACCTGTTGATTATAAAATGATTGATGTTGGTAAACTCAATGTATTAGAAGAGGCTGAGAAGTTTGTTGTTAACCAAAAATAATAAATTATGAACGTTACTTTTTTTGCGAATCAAAATGACTTTAGAATTTGGCTAGAGAACAATTATGAAAAAGAAACGGAATTGATAGTAGGTTACTATAAAGTGAATTCAGGAAGACCTTCATTAACTTGGTCAGAGTCTGTGGATCAGGCACTTTGTTTTGGTTGGATTGATGGAATTAGAAAATCTTTAGATGAATTAAGCTACTGTATACGGTTTACTCCTCGTCGTAAATCAAGTATTTGGAGCGATATAAACATTAAAAAAGTAGAACATCTTACTAAAGCTGGTTTAATGACTGAAGCCGGTTTAAAGGCATTTAGTTACCGAAAGGAACAAAAATCGGGTATATATTCATTCGAAAATAAAAAAGTACAGTTTGATGACGTTATTGCGAATCATTTTAAACAAAATATGTTGGCTTGGGATTGTTTTTACTTGAAAACTCCTTCGTTTCGTAAAACGATTACACATTGGATAATGAGTGCTAAACAAGAAAAAACTAGATTGTTGCGGCTCGAAAAAGTTATGGAAGATTTATGTAGCGCACGAACTTAGTAAACTACTTTTATTTGGTTTGTAATAACCAGCTAAAATTGACTGAGGCATTCATGTTGTTTGAAGCATCAAAATAGTCGCTTGCTGCGTTAGAATAGAGATCAACGGCTCCATAATTGGCACGAGCTTCTACCTGAAACACTTGTTTTTTTATGCGCATATAAAATCCAGTTCCAACAACTAAACCATACTCAAAAGGACGTTCAATAGCCTTAATGTGTTGTTCTTGCGTAGAGTTTACGGTATTATTTAGGAGCGTTTTTTCCGAAATTAAATAGCTTAATTTTGGTCCGATATTGAAAAATACCCTAAAGTTTCTTCCGAAATTAAAGTGAGTCAAAATTGGCAATTCAATATAATTCAATTGTTTAGAAAAAAGTCCGTCCTTTTCAGTCCAGCCTCGCTGTGAATAATTTAATTCAGACTGAAATCCTAGACTTTTGTCATTAATATATCTAAAAACAATTCCTCCATTATTTCCCAATAAATACGATTGATTAACAGTTGGTTTGAATCCAACCATCGAACCTGTCATTCCTGCATTTATCCCCCAGTATTTTTCGGTAGTATAATTTTTTCGTTGCGCTAGGGCGTTGTTCGAAAAAAGTATGACAAAAGATAAAACAGCTAGTACTGACAAATTTTTGAATTTCATTATCATTTTAATATTATCTAAATAATAACTTTCTTTATTTTACGTGCTGATATAATTGCTTGTTTACAAAACCTGAAGTTACATTGTTGCGCTCAAATTTTAAAAACGATTGAATACCCGATGCCAATGGAAGCTGTTTTTTATCCCAACTAAACTGTGGTCCAAACTCGTAAAGTAAAGCTATAAAGTAATTGCCTAAGTCATATCCTAATACATCGTATTGTGGATTGTTTGAAGATTTTTTCCAACCAAAATTACTGTTAAACAAGCTGTTGTATTGTTTTAAATCTTCATCGTTTATTAAGGGTTTAAATGGCGCTATGCTAAATGATTTAAATTTAACCTGCGCATTTTGATTTTTCCAACTGAATTGTTCGTAAAGTTGTATGTCATATTCCATGGCTTTCGAGTTTAAAAAACTCAAATAAGGAAAAATGCCCGAAAATTTATCAGTATTGAATATTATAATATTCGATTTCTCTTTATCAAAAACAGTTGACGATTGAACTAGTTGCTCTGTAGCCATATCAATTACTTGAAATGGTTTATTTTTGGCTGATAGTGAATTTTTTAAATTTTGCGAAAACTCAAATCCACTATCACTGGCAGTTACAGTTGCCAAATCAATAAATACAATATTTTCTGGTTTTGTATTTTTATTCAATAAATTACATAAATACTCAGTTTCAACATAATTGGTAGCGTTAAACTGGAACAAATAAGGGTTAGTAGCCAAGTCGGCGACTTTGGACGAGAATGGAATAACGCAATTAATTTTGTTATCTTTTGCAAATTCACTTACCAACGAAATTTGATTGGTATAAGCTGGTCCAATAATTAAATCTACATTTTTTAGCTTTTGATTTTGAAGTACTTCAATAATTTTATCTTCTGTTTTTTCGGTATCGAATGTGTAAATTTCAATGGATACGCCTTTATTTTTAGCTTCGTTAGCTGCCAAAAGAAATCCGGCATAAAATTCCTGAAAACGCTCATTTACAGCATCTGTTTTAGCGTTTTCGATAACCAATGGCAATAAAATTGCAATTTTCAAAGGGGTATTGTTAGGCTTAACATTTTGAACTATCCGTGTTAAGTATCTCACATCATCAACGGTAAGTTTTGCTTTAACTATTTCAGATTCAATTGGTTTTGGCGTTTCTGCTACTTGTATATTCTTGGTTTCAACTTCACTTTTATCTTTGCATTTATTTTTGTGTTTTTTATCATCGATGGATTTGTTGCATGGAATGCGGAGAGTCATACCTGTTTTTAAACCATTTTCAAGGTCTGGGTTGAGTTTTTTTAATTCATCCACTGATATGTCGTACTTGCGACTGATAGCAAAAAGGGTTTGTTTTTTTTCGACCAAATGCTCAATAAAGTTCGTTTCAGCTATATCGTATTTTAAAACTGTCGATTTTTCGGTTTTGTTATTTTCAACTACTTCAGTTTTTGTTTTTTTCGATGAAGGAATTAACAGAATTTGTCCTGTTGTTAATCCGTTAGCAGCATCTGGATTTAATTCGTTTAATTTATCGAGAGTTACTTCAAATTTACGTGCTATACCATAAAGCCCTTCGCCAGCTTGTACAGGATATAAAATATACTCCTTGCCTGCAATCTTTTTTATTTGATAGTTCTGGTTTTGTGCGCTAAGTCCTTCACATACAATAAGAAATATAATTATCAGAAATGAATTGAGTGCTTTCATTCGTTATGGTGTTTTTTTAATTAAACGTTTTTAAGATGTAAGTCTGAAATTTGAAGATTAAATCTGAAATTATGAATCAATAACTGTTCCGAATTCAATTTAAACTGCAAATTTACTAAAAATAAACGTTTGAATTTATATTACGGCAATAATTGCCATTTTTTTTTGTTTTTAAATAGAAAGCTGTACATTTGTATCTTTAAAATCAGTATTTGAAGTACTGAACCCAATAAGTATCTTAATTAATTTTTATATATGAAGCGTTTTTTGTTGTTCTCAATTTTTATACTAAGTTTTTTGTATGTTAAGTCAGCTTTAACTGCTACTGGTACTTACAAAATGTACGATACTATGCCAGGCATCGATTTTTTGTTTGTTTTTGATGGTGTTAATTCTCAAACAGCAATTATTTTTAATGGAGTAAATGCAGATAAAGTGAAGTGGTATAGGTACGAAAATTTAGTAACTCCTATTACGTTGCAAACTCCGAACGAAAATTTTAATATTGAAAATGCAACTGGGTATATTTTAGAGGAAGAAGGCGGCAAAAAAACTTCAATATGGGTTGTTGATTATACAAATTATTTGCCTGTGTTAACAGCTTTAGTTCCTGAAGATAAACCCAAGGAGCAATGTGCTGAACTAGTGATTAATGTAAGTGCTACAGTATTGCCAATTCAATATAAAACACCTCAAAATCAAGTTAAAACTGCTCCACGCTCTTTTCAGTTTGTATATTCAAGCAAAGAATGGAGCAATAAAAAATGGAATGATGCCGAAGTAAAAGTTGATTTTGTTTTACCTGCTACTAAATTAACAGTATTAAATCCTCCTTTGAGCGATACCAAGTTTAAACTACTTGGTGATAATTTTGCAAAAGATTTAGGTCGAACACCTGTTGAGGTAGAATCGAACTTTTATAGTGCTGTAAAAACAGAATGTCATATTGTTTCCAATGCTACTACACGTATTGAAACAAATGAAGCGGATCGACCTGATAAAGCAGATATCACTACTGCTTCGGCACCGCTCGAAGTTGTGTTTGCTAGCAATGCTAATATTCCTGTGGCTGAGTTTTATCAATGGCAAATTTTCAAAGAAAAAAGTTTGCTGTTTACTCGTAACGATCAGGATTTACGATTTACGTTTTCGGAAGCTGGTTTGTATAATGTAAAGCTTACAACAAGCAATGCAAATTGTAGGAATAGCGATTCGGTAACCATAAAAATTGTAGAGTCAAAATTGGAAGTTCCACGTGTTTTTACACCAAATGGCGATGGTATGAATGATGAATTCAGAGTGGCATATAAGTCAATTGTTGAATTTAGGTGCTGGGTTTTTAACCGTTGGCAACAAAAAGTGTATTACTGGACCGATCCTCAAAAAGGCTGGGATGGTAAAATTAATGGAAAACCTGCGAGCACAGGTGCTTATTATTATGTTATTGAAGCACTTGGAGCTGATGGCGAAAAGTATAATCGTAAAGGAAACATTAATCTTTTACGAGGTAAGGAAAATTAGGCCGTTTTCTGAACTAAATACATACTGCAAACTCCAAATGTAAACTTGTGGTATATAACTAATTTAAATCCATTGTTCTCAAGTATTTTAATAAGTTTTTCGCCACTCGCAAACACATGCATCGATTGTTGTAGGTAGTCGTAAGCTTTTGAATCGTTTGAAAGTATACGTGAAGTTAGACTTACAAAAACCCTTGTGTAGAGCTTGTAAGCAGCTAATAATAATCCTTTTTGTGGTTCATTCATTTCTAAAATCATCAAATGACCATTCGTTTTTAAAACACGATAGATTTGTTTAAGACTTTCATCTAGTTTTTCGAAGTTACGTATGCCAAACGATATGGTAGCAGCATCGAAAGTGGCATCTGCAAATGTCAATGTAGCACAATCCTGCACTTCGAACGTAATTTTCCCTGTTAAACCCGCTTTTTCAACTTTTTGTTTACCAACTTCCATCATTTGGTCCGAAATGTCAACTCCATAAGCTAATTCAGGTTCAAGGTATTCAAACGCTTTAATGCAAATATCGCCGGTGCCGGTAGCTATGTCAAGTATTGTTTTTGGATTGAAAGGTTTAAGACTCAGCAGTGCTTTTTTACGCCAATAACGAGCCATGCCCCAAGTCATAATATCATTAAAGGCATCGTACTTTGCCGATATGGTGTTGAACATACGTGAAAGCTGTGTAGTCTTTGCTTCGTGTTCGTTATAGGGTTTAACTTTGGTATATTCCTTGGTTTCTGATTGCATTAGTCTGTTTCTAAAATTGAATTTGTATACTTTTATCAATAAAGTACGGCTCAACTAGTTTTCGATCGGCCACACTTAACGTTGATAAAACATTATTTCGAACATCTAGTTCATTCGAATCGTTAAATTTCATCGAATAATACTTTTTATCCAATAGCGTTTCAATCCATGACGTTTCAATATCCGATGTAGTTATCTTTGTGTAATTTATCCAACTTTTAGTTTCAGGTAGCTCAACTTTAATAGCTATTCTCTGCCAATTTTCATTATAAAAACTCAAGGTTGAAAACATAATCGGTTGCGATATAGTATTAATTATTGCTATTGAAAATGAATGGTTTGATGCGTTTAGTCGTTTTATTTCGGTAGTGCCTGTAGCCGAGGTTTTAACAATGATATGGCAGGAAGCAGTGTCATATTTAAGCAAAATTGTATTGGAACCAACTAAATTTTTAACGCTATCATTTTTTCCCGCCTTAAAGTATTCAGTTAATTCATACCGTTGTTTGGATGTGAGAGTAGGTATTAAATTGTCGGGTAATTTAATAAAAAGCGAATCGGTAGTACTGCTAAATGCCGAAGTGGAAGCTAGCAATAAAATAGCTAATATTTGAAAAAGTTTTTTCATTATTTTTTATAAACTAATTTTGTCTGATTCTTAATTTTCTCATTAAAAATCGTCCAATAATACCGAAACATTTCATTAACACTCTGAAAATCTTCTTTGTACACAAATCCCATTCCTTGTGTTGTTTTGGCTTCTTTCAATTGTGCGCGGTCAATAGTATGGCTGTATGCTTTGAATCTCAATTTACCACTTTCGGTTAATAAGTATTCAAAATCCACATCCCACATATAACGGTCATCTGGATTTTGGGTGTATTTATCAGCTCGATAACCTACATTGCTATTTACAATTATGCGATCGTTTGGCTGTAACATTACCTGCGCTTTGTATTGATTATCAGTAGCATCGGTTTGTTGCCAATCAAAACCAAACGAAAGCATATCACTTTTCAATGTTTTTTGGATAAAATTATTTAAGTGAGCACTTAATGTTGATGTTACAAACGAACTTATTGCACCTTGGTTAGCATTTGTGACTTGCTCAGGATTGTAAAAACTATTGGCTGCCAATAAATAAGCAATCTGACGATTCATCATCTCTTCGGTATTAATTATACTACGTAGTTTCTGCTTCATACTTTCATCGGCAGTAGGTAGGTCAATTTCGAATTTTATGGTCGGAGTCATCAAATCGTCGGTAAGTTTTAGAATACAATTTACAGGCATGCTTGTGCGTCGAGTCGACGAAGAAAGCTCTTCAGCCTTCATAATGCTACTTAACGAGGCTGTAAGCGGGTATATGGCGCGTATATTTACTTTTGCACCAAAAGGATCGCCCGTCCACGAAAGTGTACTTCCATCGTCAATTTTAAACTCCTTACGCACAATTGTTTGTAGTGTAAAAAGGTAATATCCATTGTTTATAGTATATGTTCCATACAGTTTTATGTCCGAGAATGTATCGAATTGTACTCGCAAACTTCCATTTCCACGACCAGCAATTACGTCGCCAGCTTTTGGATCAACTATTAATTGCATGTCAGCATCATTAGTAACATCGATGTTTAAATCTACCTTCGTATTGAAACGGTTTTTGTCGATTATTGGTTTTGTTGCAATACTAGTATTCGACAGACTTTCGAATCGGATAAAGCTGTTGTCCGAAGCAGTTGAAACACCACCCATTTGGATAAATGCTTTCGATTTTGGCTGTGTTACTGCATTTATTACAATGCTACATTCATCGTCGTTTCCAGTAATGTTTACAGTACCAGTAGCGTATGCTTTGCCATAAAAATAATCATTATCTTTGGATTGAGTATCCATGCCAATAATATTTTTGCCTTTGATATTGATATTGTAATTCATTTTTGAGAACAAACCATTGTGATTAACAATTCCATTTAAAGTGCCTTTATTTCGTTCGGCATCATAAAACTCAATATTCTTTAACTTGATGGATTTGCGTGTTAGTTTAATTGTATCGCTAAAATAATAATTTGTTTTCAGAACACTTACTGTCATTTGCGCTTTATCAATATATGCTTCACCCTCAAAACCCATAGTTTTAGTTGGTCCAAACATGCGAATTTTGCCATAACCATTTCCTTTTACATTATCAACTACACCTGCAAAGTAACGCTGCAAAAATTCGATGCTCAGTCCATTTAAATCAAAATTTACATCAATCGAATCTGTTTTTGGTTCAAAAATACCTTTAGCAGTTCCAATGGTATCTTTTTTGTTTTTTATAAAATCGGCATAGAGTAACATTTGGCTGTTTTTATTATCCCAAGTCGATTTTATTGTAGCATCGCCAATATTTTTATTATTAATCATTGCGTTGTTTACGAATAAATTAGCTAAAAAAATTGGCTGATTTTGTTTTGTTTGAAGCGAAGCATTTCCAGTTACAAAACCACCTATCTGAATGCCTTTAAGCTTGAGTAAATTCATTACAAAATCCAAATTCAAGTCATTCATGGCAAAATTCAGATTGTTGCCCATTTTTTTCGAAACTGTTCCATCAACATGTATGAATTGTGAATTTTTTTCGAATTTAAAATTATTTATTGATAATGTGCTGTCTGATTTGAAATCAATTGAACTGGGCTGAATTTGCCATATTGAATCAGATATAATTAGTTGAGTTGGCTTAAACTGCAAATTAGCAGCTAGTTTACCATCGGAATTAGTGAATTTGGTAACTGCAGCCACTTCGCCTGCATTAGTTACAGCTTTTGAATCTGATAACCATCCAAGTACGGTCGAAACTGAATCGTTTGAAGCTATTGATGTGAGGTATACATTGGTTAAACCTTGTTTTTGTAACAATTGACCACGAGTTGATATCTGCAATTGTTTACCTGCATTATCGATATTCAATTTTATTTTCTCAATTTCTTGTTTATTATATCTAAACCTTGGTATGTCACCTTCAATTTTTAGTTTATTACTAATGTTATTGATACTACCTTTAATTAGGGCTGATTCCATTAGTTGATAAGGTAATTCTAAAACTTCCGAAATTGCTTTGGTGTTAGTTATTTTAAGGTCAAAATCAATATAATTATTGCTCGATTTTACAATTTGGTTTTTGGCTAACGATGGTAAATAATTTTTTAAAATATCGTTGATTATACTTGGAACCTTGCTGTATTTAAATTGTCCGGCAAAACTACCATTTAAAAAGTCGGAATTTATGCTGAAATTAGTGTTCTTATCATCAATTCTGCTTATAAATTTTATGTTTTCAATATTAAGTGTCTTGTTTTTATTAGTAAAAACTATGTTGTTAAATGCCACATATCCGTTAATATCATCGGCAGTTTTTCCCATCATATTTGTTTTTCCATCAAATGCAAGCAATGAGCCTGCATACTTTTCGGTGATGTTTAATGCGTGTATATCAGCATCTTTTACATTTAGTGTAAAATCGAAAACGGGTAGTTTTTTTGTTAAGTCAATAATTCCCTTAAAATCAGCATCAATATTTTTATCGTTTACTTTAACAGCTCCATCAAAACCAGAACCATCGTATTTGCCGTCGAGCAAAATATCATTGTAGGTGTAATTGAGCAGTTGCAAACTTTCAATTTCGCCTTTTACCTTGCCTTTCAATGGTTTACCTTCCAGTTTTTTTCCATTAGTAGAAATATTCATCGACAAAGCTCCAATTTTTCCCGAATTAAGTAATTTGTTGATTTCGAGGTTGTTCGTTTTTAAAGAACCGCTGTAGGTAAGGTCTTTCAGTTGATTTTCGAATTTTAATAAAATATCAGTTGAAATTGAACCAATATTTGTTTTGAGATTGCCATAAGTAACTAAATTACTCAAAAAACCAGTTATATTGCCCTTGTAGCGCATTTGTCCTAAGTTGTTTATTTCTTTAGGTAGTATAAGTGGTTTTTTTGTGATTCGCGAAACAAAATCTTGAATCTCCGATTTATTTACCGAAAATTCCTTTATATCAGTATATATAAATGCATCTTGAATTGATGGAAGACCATTTATTTCAATATCAGTGTTTAAATACAATGATTTTCCATGTTTCAGCTCTAAGTTTTTGACTTTAAGATTTGATATACTCCCACTCAATGTGCCACTAATGTCAACAAATTCGGTGAGATTTTCAAATTCGGGTACAAATGCTTTAAAATCAGTTAAGTTAATTGACGAACGATTCAATGGTATTTTAAGTTTCACCTTTTCAGCAAAATTCTTAAAATTACTCAAACTGTCGTATTTAATTTCAATATCTGATAAGTTTAAACTTGATGTTGGCAAATCGAGTTCAATAAATTGAATTTTTGCTTGTTTTGTTGATCCAATTAGTTGAGTTGATAATTTTTTCAATTCAAATCCAGAAATTTCTTTTAAGTTTATGTTTTTAATGTTTACACTTATAGTGTCTGATGTTAATGTATTTAATTCAATATCAGCATTTAAATCGGTGAATTGCAGGTTTTTTGGGTCAAATTTCCCTTTGTGTGGTTTTGGCGTATCTGTTTCGGTTTTGTAATTAAATGCAGAATTACGAATACTTAAATTACGGATTTTATATTCCAAATTGGAAGGTTTTTTATCTTCTGTTTTTTTAAAGGCATTGATTATAAAATCAATATTTGTTTTGCCATCATTAAATTGTTTTACATTACCACGTAAATTATCAAATTCTAAGGCTGTAATAAGTACTTTCCCTTTCAAAAGTTTCCATAATTGTAGATCGAGATAGGTTTTTTTGATATATAAAAGGGTGTCTTTTTGTTGATCTTCAATATAAAGATCTTTTATACGAATGGTGTTAAATAATTGGTAATGTATATCGCCAATTGTAACTTTGGAAGCAATTTTTTGAGAAATTTCCTTCTCGATTATATTTGAAAAATAGTTTTGTATTCTGCTGAATTGCAGCGCAATAGGGATTGTGGCAGCAGCTATCATTAGCGCAGCAACAAAATTGACAAATATATTTATCGTTTTTTTTATACCTTTGGACATTATTTTATGCAAAAATAGTGATTTATTTTTGTTTTTCGGCATTCAAGAGTGCTTAATACACAATTATTGTTCCATAATTTTTTAGAATGAAACGAGTTTATATTCTTGGCATCGAATCTTCATGTGATGACACATCGGCAGCTATAATTAAAGATGGAATTTTACTTTCCAATATTACTGCCTCACAATCGGTACATGCTAAGTATGGTGGTGTAGTTCCTGAATTGGCATCCAGAGCGCATCAGCAAAATATTATTCCTGTGGTGCACCAAGCAATCAAGGAAGCTGGTATTTCGAATACTGATTTAAGTGCTATTGCTTTTACACGTGGCCCCGGACTTTTGGGGTCATTGTTGGTCGGTACGTCATTTGCAAAAGGCTTTGCACAAGCGCTTAAAATACCATTGGTTGATGTTAATCACTTGCAAGCACACGTGTTGGCTCATTTTATAAGTTTAGGTTCGGATAAAGAAGTAATGCCTCAATTTCCATTTTTATGTTTGCTGGTTTCGGGCGGAAATTCACAAATTATTGTTGTTCGCTCGTATACCGATATGGAAATTATTGGTCAGACAATAGATGATGCTGCGGGCGAAGCTTTTGATAAATGTGCTAAAGTAATGGGCTTGCCTTATCCTGGTGGACCTTTTGTTGATAATTTGGCAAAAACTGGAAACCCAGCAGCATTTAAATTTAATAAACCACAAATACCCGAATATAATTATAGTTTTAGTGGATTAAAAACCTCGTTTTTGTATCTGGTAAAAGATAAATTAAAGGAAAATCCAAATTTTATTACCGAAAATCTAAACGATTTGTGTGCGTCGATTCAAAATACGGTGGTTGAGATACTTATGGCAAAACTGCGAAAAGCTGCTGTTGATTTAAAAATCAATCAAGTGGCCGTAGCAGGTGGTGTGTCAGCAAATTCTGCTTTACGACAAGCTTTTTATGATCATCAAAAAAAGTATCATTGGGATGTTTTTATACCGCCTTTAGCTTACACTACCGATAATGCTGCTATGATTGCCATTACTGGTTATTTTAAGTTTTTGAATAATGATTTTTGTGAATTAAACGAAGCACCTTATTCAAGAGTGGTAATGTCATGATATAATGATATGTTGGTGAGTTGATATAATGATGCTATGAAAGTTACGATTTTAAATTGGTAAATAGTAAATGATAAAATGGTAAATTCTTTTATATTACCCGAAAAATTGCGACCATACAGTGGAGTTATTTACTTCATGGTGGTATTGGTATGTGCTCATTTCTTTTGGAAATTTACTGTTCGTGGCGATGAAACTGATACGATTGTAACTTTCTTTGGATTAAATTTGTCGACTCCATTTAATTTTATGGCTGCTCATGTGGCTAACACAACTGCAAATATTTTGCAATTTTTTGGATCGGATATTCAACTTTTGGATAATAATGTGTTGCGACATGCAAATGGTGTTGCAGTACGTATAGTGTGGTCGTGTACTGGACTGAAGCAAGCTTATATATTTGTTTGTTTAATAGCTTTTTATGCAGGAAATATCAAACAAAAAATGTGGTATATTCCTCTCGGATTATTGCTTGTTTATTTAATAAATATATTCCGAATTGCAGCAATTACTGCACTGGTTGAATCCTATCCTGCACAGTTTGAATTGCTTCACGAGCATTTGTTTAAATACCTGTTTTACGTTATTTTGTTCGGAATGTGGGTATTGTGGGAAGAAAAAATTAAGAATTAATTAAAGTGCTTTTTATTTTTAATTCTCGTTGAAGTTTCACTATGCAAAATGCAGTGAGAATTGCACTTATTACTCCTAAATAAATGGTATTGCCCGTGCCTATAGTGTCCATATTAGGCATTTTTACTCCATTAAAACTTAAGTAATAAAATACAACACCTAAAGCATTATTCAACGTGTGTGCAAGTATTGGTAACCATAAATTATTGCTCCATGCGAGTAAGTATCCAAAAAATGCACCTAAAAGTAAGCGCGGAAAAAATCCATAGAACTGTAAATGGATAGTGCTAAATATAAATGCAGCTAACCAAATTGCAATAATCGTATTTTGCTTTTCATTAAGAACTTTCTGGATTATTCCTCTGAAAAAAAGCTCCTCGCCCAAACCTGCAAGTACTGCTACTAGCATTAAATTTATTATTAAATCCTTGATGGTGTTAACGTTTAATATGCTTAAAGTTAGAGCTTCAAGTTGTGCTTCGGTTGCTTTCATCCAGTTTTCAACAGGTGCTAGTGCTTCGGGTAGTGCAATTTGTCTGTTTAAATCAGTAAGTAAATTTATAAACGGAATGGCTACAATCATTGTGATAGCAACCAACAGATAATTCGAAAATTTTGCTTTTGTTTTAAGTTGTAGAAAATGTAATGGACTTTCGCTCCAGAAATACGCCATTAAAAATGGAACACCTACAAACAAGCACAATGATTGTATCAATTGCATTTGTTTTACTGTATTTATGTTTTTTAAATCACTATCAGTGAGTAGAGTAGTGAGTAATGTCATGAATATTATAGCAAAAAAAGTGACAACTATAAGTTGAATTATCTTATAGAGAAATCTCGAATTTTTATATTCACCTAAAATCATGTTTTTCCAATTTTAATGATGTTCAATTTTTTAAATACATAAGGCTGATTCGCATGTTTGAATCAGCCTTATTGTTTTTCGAATGTCAGATTAATGTATTAATCTTCTTTTACTTGAGGTGTAATCAGTTTGTAGCCTTTACCGTGAATGTTGATAATTGCTACATTCTCATCGTCTTTTAATAATTTGCGTAATTTGGTGATATAAACATCCATGCTGCGAGCATTGAAATAGTTGTCGTCAACCCAAATTGTTTTAAGAGCAAAATTACGTTCAAGAATGCTGTTGGCATTAGCTGCTAGTAAGTTAAGTAATTCCGATTCTTTAGTCGTCAATTTTTTAGAATCACCATCAATGCTTAGAGTTTGTTTTTGAGCATCGAATGTAAATTTACCAATACTGTAAATAACTGCTTCTTTTACTTTTTTACCACGTACGCGGCGAAGTATTGATTCGATACGATACAATAGTTCTTCCATGCTGAATGGTTTCGATAAATAATCGTCGGCACCCAATTTGAAACCTTGTAAAATATCTTCCTTCATCGATTTTGCAGTAAGGAAAATGATAGGCACTTCGGAATTTACCGAGCGAATATCAGCAGCTAACTGAAAACCATCTTTTTTAGGCATCATTACGTCGAAAACGCACATGTCATATTTGTTACGTGTAAAAGCTTTGTATCCAGCTTCACCATCAGGTTGCAAATCAGCATCGTAGCCTTTTGTTTGCAAATATTCTCTCAATAGCATGCCAAGATTTTCGTCATCTTCGCACAATAAAATTTTAACTTTTTCTTCTGTCATAACTCGTAGTTTTTTAATGTTGGTATTGTAATTGTAAATTTTGTTCCTATGTTTAATTCGCTTTCAACTTTAATAGACCCTTTGTGTTCGGTTACAATTTTCTTTACATAAGCCAAACCAAGTCCAAATCCCTTTACGTTGTGGAGGTTTCCGGTAGAAACCCTGTAGAATTTCTCAAATACGCGTTTTAAGTCGTCTTTGTGAATTCCGATGCCATTATCTTCAATCGAAATCAATATATTATCTTTTTCGTTACGTGTTTCAAGTGTTAATAGTAAATCTTTGTCGCTGTATTTTAGCGCATTGTCCATTAAATTGAAAATTACGTTTGTAAAATGTACTTCATCTATCAATGCCAAATCATTTGTTGCATTTAATTTCGAAGTTATTTGTCCTCCTTTGTTCGATACTTTGAGCGAGAAATTTGTTGTGATTTCTTTTATTAACAAATTTATTTGCATTTCTCGTACTTTTAAAATCGATGTATCTTTCTCAAAAACAGCCATTTGCAAAACCTTTTCGACCATAAAGCCCAGTCTTTTGGTTTCATCCCTGATTACTTTGGATATATGACTTAAAGTTTGAGGTGTTTTGCCCACGCTTGGGTCTTGTAACATTTGCGACGCTAATGATATACTCGAAATTGGAGTTTTTAACTCATGAGTCATATTGTTAACAAAATCGTTTTTAATATTGTTCAGTTGTTTCTGTTTGAAAATGATAATAATAGCGTACGTAAAAATTAATAAAATCACAATAAGCATTAAAACCGACGGTAGCAATAGATTTAACGATTTTATTATAAAATTTTGCTTTGTGGGAAATGTTACCTGCAAAAATGCTGCTCTATTCGAATCTTCCGATGGAAATAATTTTTGAGAGTAAACATTATTGTTGTTTTCGTGTTTATGAATCTCCTTTGTGCATTTATAAATTATGTTTCCTTGCTTGTCAACTACCGAATAGTAAAACGGTAATTCAACACCATTGTTTTGTAAAACATTTTCTAATATATTGTCAAGTTCTTCAAAATTAACTCGTTGATTAAAATCTTTGTTTTCGGATTCTTTTAACCACCTAAATACAGCTTGATCCAATATCGTTTTCGAACGCGAAAAGTTTTGTCTGAATTTTTCTTGTAAATAACGTGATGTTTCTTCAATTGTAGCATTTCCATGACGTGTGCTCAAACGGATAAATGGTTTGTTTTTGTCTAATTCTAGATTTTTCGAAACGCTATCAATTGTTTTTCCAAAGTCATTTTCTTTTTCGTTTAATAAAATATTCTTCTTGTCTCTAAAGTCAGTTCTTTCTAAAACTTCGCCCAAATATTGTAATGCTTCATTTTCCTCAACTAATATTGCTGTTTGAAACAAGCTTCGGTCAACGCTCTCGTTAAACTGATTTTCAATCATTTCAGCATTTATGCTAATGTATCGAATTTGTAGAATTATCAATGCTACAAAGGTTACAATCATCGAAATGATCAAAATGTATATTGTTGTTCGTTTCATTCTGAGTGCAAATATAAATCTAAAATCTTAACATTAACAAGTTGAACGCTAAAAATTAACATTAATTTATTAAAATGGGCGTTTTACTTGCTTTTACGTTTTGATTTGTTTTGTTTTAACTTAAAACATTCTTTGTGTGTATTTAGTTTTGTAAGTCGCAAAAAATACCGTATTTTTGTTTCGCAACTAAATAGAAAAATCAATGCCAAATAATAAAACAATTAACTGGATAGCTCTTTTTGCTAGTAACTTTCTAGGTGTCTTTAACGATAATTTATTGAAAAACAGTATTATATTTTTCGCTGTTACTTGGAAATTACCTGAGTGGCTAAACACTTCTCAGCTTATTTCGATAGTTTCAGCTGCTCTAATAGTACCCTACCTTTTGTTTTCGCCTTATGCTGGTAATCTTTCTGTAAAGTTTTCGAAACTTGCTATCTTTCGATTTTTTAAACTAATTGAAATACCTATTATGGCTTTGGCATCCATAGCTTTTGTTTTCGAAAATGTATATTTGGCAATTTTCACAGTGTTGTTAATGGGTATTCAAAGTTCGCTATATTCGCCTGCAAAATATTGTTTAATACGCGATATTGGTGGTGAAAAAAAAGTAGCATTTGGTAGTGGAGTGTTCGAAACTATGGCTTTTCTGGGTATATTATCAGGAACAATTATTGCCTCTGTACTTTCCGATTTTGCAGGTATCTGGGCACTAATAGTTGTATTTTTAGTAACTGCTGTTGTTGGATATATTACCACATCTATGCTTAAAGTAGAAGAGTTACCGGTCGAAGATAACAACAAGAGCAATAATCCATTTGTTTTTTTATTTCAGGCATATAAAATAGCAAAACGGTACAAAGGCGTAAATGCTGCAGTTATTGGTTCGTCTGTTTTTTGGCTTATTGGTGGAATGCTGCAAATGAACTTAGTCGTACACTCAAAAAATTATTTTAATGCTACGAATACCGAAACAGGTTTTGTAATGGCAATAGCAGCTATTGCCATAGCGACTGGATGTTTTGTTGCTGCAAAAATAGCAGGAAGTACTTCAGGTCAAAAATTAATGTTGCCTGGCTTGGCAGGAATGATACTATTTCTGGGGTTAATTGCTTTTTTTGATCTGAATATTGAGTTTTACACAATAAGTGTTTTTGGTGTTGCCTTTTCGGGAGGTTTTTTTCAAGTTCCTTGTTTGACTACTATTCAGAAATCAAAATCCGGTCGTTTGTTGGGCGATTTATTTGCTTACCTTAATTTGAGTACTTTTGTATTTGTTTCATTTGGTACTTTTTTATTTTGGTTGATTACTTATTTTACAAATCAAGATACTCAGATTGTATTTATAGTATTATGGATAATTAGCATTATTACTTTTTATTCGTTTAATAAATATTTGCCTAAAAAGAATCATAAGTAATTCGTATGGATAAAAAACTTTTTTTGCTCGATGCGTATGCCATTATTTATAGGGCTTACTATGCATTTATTCGTGCCCCACGTGTCAATTCAAAAGGATTAAATACTTCGGCCATTTATGGTTTTGTAAATACGCTCGAAGATGTGTTAAAACGCGAAAAACCGACTCATATTGCCGTGGCTTTTGACCCTAGTGGGCCAACTTTCCGACACGAAGCTTATGAGCTTTACAAGGCGCAACGTGAATCGACTCCGGAAGATATTAAATTGGCTGTTCCGTATATAAAAAAAATAATTAAAGCCTATAATATTCCAATTTTGGAAGTGGCAGGTTTTGAGGCCGATGATGTGATTGGCACTGTTTCAAAACAAGCCGAAATTGCTGGTTTCGAAGTGTATATGCTTACACCCGATAAAGATTACGGACAGTTAGTGTCCGATCATATTTTTATGTACAGACCTCGCCATACTGGTGGTTTTGAAGTGATGGGGCCTGATGAGGTTAAAAATAAATACGAATTAGATAGTCATGAGCAAGTTGTTGATTTGTTGGGTCTTATGGGCGACTCGTCGGATAATATTCCTGGTTGTCCCGGTGTGGGTGAAAAAACAGCCGTAAAATTATTGAAGGAATTTGGAAGTATTGATGCTTTATTAACTCGTACTGATGAGTTAAAAGGTGCATTGAAAGAAAAGGTTGAAAAAAATAAAGAGCAAATTCTGTTTTCGAGATTCTTAGCTACTATAAAAATAGATGTACCTATTGAGTTTAACGAAAAATCATTGGAAATAGACCAAGTTAACGAACAGGAGTTAAAAGCTTTATTCGATGAACTTGAGTTCAGGACTATGACTCAAAATAAATTTGGTGCAAAACCTTTTACGTCGCTTCCACCAGATATGCCTACAACAACTATTCAATTTGCACGGACAAAATCACCAGCTGGTCAAATGAATTTGTTTGATGCATTTGACGAAGCTGAGAATCCAATAGTCAAGAAGAAACCAACTGAAGTTGTGAAAATTGAGCAAGTTCTTGAACCTGTTGCCGAAAATGAGTTACATACATTAAAGAATGTGGCACATTCTTATCAATTAATTGATACAAAGGTGAAACGTGCCGATTTGATTTCGAAACTCTTTATGCAAAAATCAGTTTGTTTTGATACTGAAACTACTGGTTTGGATGTGTTTTCAGCTGAATTAATCGGTCTTTCGTTTTGTTTTGTTGCAGGTGAGGCATATTATGTTGTGCTACCAAGTGATAGGAGCGAGGCTGATGAAGTTTTACGCGAATTTAAAGCGTTTTTTCAGAGTGAGCATATCGAAAAAATTGGTCAAAACATAAAGTTCGACTTGCTTATGCTTACAAATTATGGTATTGAACTAAAAGGTAAACTTTTTGATACTATGATTGCTCATTATTTGCTTCAGCCAGAACTCAGACATGGTATGGATTATTTGGCCGAGATTTATCTTCGCTATCGAACTATTCATTTCGAAGAACTTGTAGGTAGCAAAGGAAAAAATCAGATGGATATTCGTTTTGTGGATATTGATTTATTATGTAATTATGCATCGGAAGATGCCGATATAACATTTCAGTTGAAACAAATATTGTCCAAAGAGTTAATTGAGAGTGGATTGGAAAGTTTGTTTTACGATGTTGAAATGCCGCTTGTGCGTGTTTTGGCTAAAATGGAACAAAACGGTGTGCGCATTGACAGCGAAGCTCTCAAGCAAAGCTCCGAAATACTTACGGCTGAATTACTGCTTATTGAAAAGGAAATACATGATATGGTTGGTTTTTCATTCAATGTATCGTCGCCGGCTCAGGTGGGCGAAATATTGTTCGACCGTTTAAAATTGGACGATAAAGCCAAGAAAACCAAGACGGGTCAGTATTCTACTTCGGAAGATATTTTGGAGAAAATACGATCAAAACACCCAATTATTGCTAAAATACTCGATTTTAGGGGGCTTAAAAAACTACTCAGTACCTATATTGATGCGTTGCCATTGTTGATAAATTCAAAAACTGGTAAAGTGCACACTTCATATAATCAAACAGTTACATCAACAGGAAGGCTGAGTTCAACCAATCCTAATTTGCAGAACATCCCTATTCGGGATGCTCAGGGCAAAGAAATTCGGAAGGCTTTTATTCCAGATGCTGGTTGTGTGTTTTTAAGTGCCGATTATTCGCAAATAGAGTTGCGCATTATGGCTCATTTGAGTGCCGATAAAAATATGCTCGATGCTTTTAATAGTGGTTTGGATATTCATACGGCAACTGCAGCTAAAATATATAAAATTCCGGTGAGCGAAGTTACTTCGGATATGCGTCGAAAAGCAAAAACGGCTAATTTTGGTATTATTTACGGCATTTCCACTTTTGGACTTTCGGAGCGATTGGTTATTCCTCGTGCAGAGGCTAAAGAGTTGATTGATGGTTATTTTGCTACTTATCCGGATGTAAAAATGTATATGGACGATTGCATTCAGCGTGCTAAGGAAAAGGGATTCGTTGAAACAATTTTTGGACGTAAACGATTTTTGGCCGATATCAATTCGCAAAACAATGTGGTACGTGGATTTGCTGAACGAAATGCCATAAATGCACCTATACAGGGATCGGCAGCGGATATTATTAAAATAGCAATGATTCGAATTCAAGATAGAATTGAACGAGAGAATTTACAAACCAAAATGACCATGCAAGTGCACGATGAGTTAAATTTTGTAGTTCCCGAAATGGAAATTGAAACAGCAAAAAAAATAGTTGTCGAGGAAATGGAGCACGTTTTAACGCTCAAAGTTCCATTAATTGCGGAATGTGGTGTAGGGTTAAACTGGTTGGAGGCTCATTAATTGGCTTTTATGTTTATTTTATTTACCATTTTTTTTAATTGATTAAATTGCTTATTTATGCAGCCTTTAGCTGAGCGACTTCGTCCGAAAACACTCGACGAATATATTGGTCAAAAACACCTAGTTGGACCAAAAGCCATTCTACGTCAGATGATTGAATCGGGCCATGTGTCGTCATTCATTTTATGGGGACCTCCCGGTGTAGGTAAAACTACATTGGCCAAAATTATTGCTAATAAATTGGATCGACCATTTTATACGCTTAGCGCTGTGACTTCGGGCGTAAAAGATGTGCGCGAAGTGATTGAAAAAGCGAAACAAAGCCGTTTTTTTTCGCAAGGTGGAAATCCAATTTTATTTATCGACGAAATTCACCGTTTTAGCAAATCGCAGCAAGATTCACTGCTTGGAGCTGTCGAGAATGGAACCGTTACACTTATTGGCGCTACTACCGAAAATCCTTCGTTCGAAGTTATAACTCCTTTGCTTTCGCGTTGTCAGGTTTATGTGCTAAAATCGCTCGAAGATGCTGATTTATTGGAGCTTGCCAATAAAGCAGTACTTGCTGATTCTGAAATTAAAGGCAGGAAAATAGTATTCGAAGAAACCGAATCCTTATTGCGTTATGCAGGAGGTGATGCTCGTAAATTATTGAATATTATCGAATTGGTTGTTTCGTCGGATGAAAATGAAACTATCCGATTTACAAACGAAATAGTAACTGAACGATTGCAACAAAATCCAATAGCCTACGATAAAGATGGTGAAATGCATTATGATATTATCTCCGCTTTTATAAAATCCATTCGTGGCAGTGATCCCGATGCTGCTATTTACTGGCTGGCTCGTATGGTAGCTGGAGGCGAGGACCCAAAATTTATTGCTCGAAGGTTGGTGATTTCAGCAGCCGAAGATATTGGGTTGGCCAACCCAAATGCTTTGCTTTTAGCTAATGCTTGCTTTGATGCTTTGACTAAAATTGGGTGGCCCGAAGGAAGAATTATTTTGGCCGAAGCTACCGTATATTTGGCATCATCGCCTAAAAGCAATTCGGCCTATTTGGCTATCGACGAGGCACTTGCACTCGTTGAGCGTACAGGTAATTTGCCTGTGCCATTGCATTTACGAAACTCGCCTACTAAATTGATGAAGGAATTAAATTATGGGAAAAATTATAAGTATTCACACGATTTCCCAAATAATTTTGTAGTTCAACAGTTTTTACCCGATAAACTTAAAAATACGTCAATTTGGAAAGTTCAGGATAATCCTTCTGAGAAAAAAACAGGTGAATGGCTACGATTTTTATGGAAGGACAGATTTTGATTAATTCTGCACTTTATTTCTTAGCATTAAGTTTGCTCATAAACCGTTGTACGTCAACTACAAATCGTTCATGACTGCCTTCGCCAACTAAATCGCCTTTTGAGTCAGTTACTTTCAAATCGAAAGCATATCTGCGTCCTTCGTTTTCGATAAGTGTAGCTTCGCAACTAAGTTCTTCGCCTATTTTACTGGCTTTAAGGTGTTTTACTGCTATAGCTGTACCTACGCTTGACCCACCTTCGGGTAAGTCAATTAATTTCATGGCAGTGTTTTCCATAAAGGCTACAAGCGATGGTGTTGAAAAAACAGGAAGTAAACCTGAACCGAGTGATTCAGCTGTTTGCTTTGCGCTAACAATAAGTGTTTGAGTAAGTTGGGCGTTCATAAATTGAAACAGTCGATGGTATAAGGTGAAGAATGAAATTGTTAGATGCTAAACGCAAGTTGAATTTTTCGGGCAATTTCAGCCATTTCTTCTTTGTCAAATTTTAATTTAGCATTACCAAAATTCATATCTGATTCACGAGTAATTGGAATTAAATGTATGTGAGCATGCGGCACTTCAAGGCCAATAACAGTAAGACCAACTCTATTGCATGTTATGGTTTTTCCAATAGCCAAAGCTACTTTTTTCGAAAAAACGATCATTCCTGCAAGCGTTTCGTCATCCAAATTAAATAAATAATCTTCTTCAATTTTCGGAATAACGAGTGTATGACCTTTAGCTAGTGGATTAATGTCCAAAAAAGCAAAGAAATTATTGTCCTCTGCTATTTTATAACATGGTATTTCGCCCTTAATTATTTTGCTGAAAATTGTCATGCAATGAACTGATTCAAATCGTTTAATAGAGTTTTTTAAATATGCTTATAAACTAATTTCAAGAACTTCGAACTCCATAACGCCTGATGGTACTGTTACAGTTGCTTTTTCGCCAATTTTTTTGCCCAGTAAGCCTTTGGCAATAGGAGTTGTAACCGACAGTTTGCCTTCTTTTAGGTTGGCTTCGCTTTCCGAAACAAGTAAATACGACATCAACTGATTTGTTTTCGTGTTTTTGATTTTAATACGCGTTAAAATCTGCACTTCATCCGTGTTTATTTTCGTTTCGTCAATCATTCGAGCTGTCGAAATTGTTTCTTTCAAAAGCGATATTTTCATTTCGAGCATACCTTGAGCTTCTTTTGCTGCATCGTATTCAGCATTTTCCGAAAGGTCGCCTTTGTCACGAGCCTCAGCTATTTGTTTCGAAATGGATGGACGCTGTACGCTTTCCAACTCATTAAGTTCTGCCATTAATTTTTTATAACCTTCAGCGGTCATGTAAGCAACTGCCATAATTCTAATATTTTAAGTATGAGTCCACTCCGAAAAGTCTGAGCAGACAGTTTTAATTGATTAATACTTTGGTTTAAAAAATGTCATATAATTGGGTAAATTTACCCAAAAAAGTTCTTTGAAATA
>Ga0247837_1002352_pt1 | contig 36129 bp, 22 predicted proteins | sample LaCtaG_2_FD_187115 | JGI IMG/M metagenome (GOLD analysis project Ga0247837, IMG submission 187115) | Freshwater microbial communities from meromictic Lake La Cruz, Castile-La Mancha, Spain - LaCruzMarch2015_14.5m | ecosystem: Environmental > Aquatic > Freshwater > Lake | place: Spain: Castile-La...
TAAAGTGGTGTAATAATTACTCTTTTTGAATGTCATAAACAAAAATTTATAGATTGAATTTTTGTTTACGGTGAATTTGTAGTTAATTTATCGTATGATTAGAATGCTACCGAAGGTTTGGTTCAACGACCAGTATGCGCAAGTTTCAGGGGTAATTTCTCAAGAAGCATCTCCAAAATATGCTGGTACTTATTTAGATACACGTATGCTGATTTCACAAGATTTTTTGAAATTCGAACATACCGATGGTTTGAATTTACTGAGTTTTGATGCAGAATATTATATACAATTGTTTGTAAATAGGAAAAATACATTAGGCGTTTATTTGCAGAGTGGGGTAGGAGGAATTTTTGTGATTCCACGCTCTGATGTGCGAATTTTTGAAAAGGGCCTTAATAACAGATTCCATTTAGCAGGCTATTCAATTTCAGCAAAAACAGGTCCTGAATTCCGTTTTTATAAAAGGTGTTTTTTAAGGTCTCAAGTGAGATTTGGGGGTATTTATTTACCAGATGTGCTCACTGCTAACGATGACCCAATAAGAATAGAACAGAGTTTTTCATTTATCCAATGGAATTTTACTGCAGGTTTTTATTTTGGATTTAAAAAGAAGACTATCGCACCCTAAGCTTTCTGCCAGGGCGTAACTTTGTTTTCTTTTTAATCTTATTTAATTTGCAAAGTTTAGAAACCGTGGTTCTATTTTTCTTAGCAATTTTACTAAGCGTGTCACCTTTTCTAACTTTATAGTATTTGCGAGTAGAAAGTTCGGCTTTGTGCTTGGCGGCTGCATGTAAATAATCAAAACTTTTGCTTGTAATCTGTATTTCAGGATTTGTACAAACATATTCTTCAAAGGAAATTACTTCTCTTGGGTTAATCTGCTGACCTAAAAAGCGTACTTCAAAATGAAGATGAGAACCTCTGGAATGTCCAGTATTTCCGCCTAATCCAACAGCATCACCTGCTTGAACATATTCACCAGCAGTAACTTGAATCTGAGATAAATGGGCATAAAGCGTTTCTAATCCGTTTAAATGTCTGATAATTACATAATATCCATATGAAGGGCTATACCTTGCTACCCTTATGGTTCCTTCAAATGCAGCCAAAACCGCATCTCCAGTTTCCAAATTAATATCAATTCCGTAATGATATCGGTATTTTCTCCAGCCAAATTCGGATGTAATTTCCCCGCAGGCAGGGTGCGAATAATCGCAAACCGGATCGTGCAACAAGCGAAGTAAAGTTGTATCTTTCTTCAACTTCAAATCAATCATATAAGGATTTATCCTGGTTGTGTCCCAAATAGCATTATATAAGTCACAATTCAAAATGGCACATAAGCCTTCATCCTCTATTAATTCAAATGCTTCTTGATTTATATCTACAGCAGCAGAATCATCATCTTCACTTTCTTCTATGGAACTGGAATCTGAAGCAATAATGCCTTCACCTACTTGAGCTCTTAATTTATTACCTTCAGAAAATGAAATAAAAATAAGGAAAATACTTATGGAAATCTGTTTAATAAATAATCGCATTACACCTACCAACGTTCTTTTTAATCAATTATTTTAGACGGCGAAATTAGCAAGTAATAATTGGTCAATAATTATTAGCTGAAATAATTGTCAACAAAATTATGCAGTACGAAACGGAGGAAATTTTTTTACAAGGTAAAAAAGTTGAAAAAGAAAACAAACAACTAGTAGAAAAGCTTATTAGGAAAAAGCCTAAGAATCTTGATGAAGTTACAGAAAAACTCCACAATGAAGCATTTGAGCAAATAGATTGCATGACTTGCGGTAATTGTTGTAAAACTACAAGTCCTATATTTTACCAAAAAGATATTGATAGACTTTCTAAACACCTCAAAATGAAACCTGGAACTTTTGTAGAAAAATATTTACACATTGATTCCGATCAAGATTATGTTTTAAATACAGCTCCTTGCGCATTTTTAAACCCCGATAATTCTTGTTCGGTATATGATGTTCGGCCTTTAGCCTGTCAAACCTATCCGCATACCAACCGAAAGAAGTTTTTTCAATTACTTAAATTGAGTTTTAACAATACCTTGGTCTGCCCTGCAGTGCAAAAAGTGTTTGAAGGATTGAAAAAAACATACGTTTGATTCCTTAAAAAAGATATTTGTTAAACTATAATTGCTAATTTGCTGCTTCATTTAGATAATGAATAGAAAAATACTTAAAGCTCTTTTACAGTTATTTGCTCTTGTTGCGAGGGCAGATACTAACAATGAAAGGGGCAAATCTGTGGTAGAAAATTTCTTCAAACGACAAATTAGTCATGAAGAGGTAGAAGAGTTTATGCTTGAATTTGATGCATTAATTCAAACAAATCACCAAAGTGGAGATGAAAAGAAAGATCGAAAAAGGGCAGCATTATCGTCTGTTAAGGTTTTAGTTATCTGCACAAAAATTAATGAAGAGCTTACCCATTCTCAAAAATGTTTTGTGTTTGTTAGACTGGTAGAATTCCTATCTGCAAGTGGAGAATTAAATCAAAGAGATAATGATTTTGCACTAACGGTTGCTTCTACTTTTAATATTGATGAAAACGAAATAAATGATATTTTAATCTTTGCTGGACCGCATGGAGGACCACCGAATTCTGATAAATGGTTGGTGATACATGGAGTAAATGTTCCTGCACCAAATATTGGTCATCATTTGGTTTCAAACGGCCTGGACGTTAAATTGAAAGTACTTCAATTGAAGACATCAGGTATATATTTTCTTAGAAAGTTTGGAAATGATGAGGTTTATTTAAATGGGCAACAGTTGTTTCACGGTTTTATCTACGCTTTTTCTCAAGGCTCTGTAATTAGAGGTCCTAAAATTCAGCCTATTTACTACAGTGATGTTATTGGGCATTTTCTAAAGAAAAATACCGAACAGAAAATAGTATTTGAAGCAAAGAATATTCAATATAAATTCAACAATGGAAAAATAGGTCTCCATAAATTCAGTTTTATTGAAGAAAGTGGTAAACTCATTGGTATTATGGGCTCCAGCGGAGCCGGGAAATCAACTTTATTAAATGTTTTAAATGGAAACATAAAACCTTCAGCAGGTAGTGTGCTTGTTAACAAAGTAGACATTCACCAGTTTAAGTCTGTAAGCCAAGGAGTTATTGGTTATATTTCTCAAGATGATTTGCTTATTGAAGAGCTTTCTGTATTTCAGAATTTATGGTTCAATGCGAAACTTTGCTTTGCCAACTTATCGGAAAATGAATTATTCATGAAAGTTAATAAAATACTTGAAGAATTGGGATTATACGAAATCCGCGATTTGAAAGTAGGGAGCTCTTTAAATAAGACTATATCTGGAGGCCAACGCAAACGTGTAAACATTGCATTAGAGCTGATTCGTGAGCCTGCAATTTTATTCGTTGATGAACCTACTTCTGGTTTATCGTCTCGAGATTCTGAGAATATTATGGACCTTTTAAAAGAATTGGCTTTAAAAGGGAAATTAATTTTTGTTGTTATACACCAGCCATCTTCTAGCATTTTTAAAATGTTCGATAAATTATTGTTAATGGATATTGGTGGGTATCCTGTTTATTATGGTAATCCCGTAGAATCTGTAATTTATTTTAAAACAATTGTAGATCACAATAAAGCAAATGAAAGTGAATGTGCAGAATGCGGAAACGTAAACCCTGAGCAAATTTTCGACATTCTCGAATCGCGCGTAGTTGATGAACATGGTTTAAGCACTTCTAAAAGAAAAATAAATCCCAAAGAATGGAATATATTCTTTAAAAGAAGCGTAATTCCTTCTATCGAAAAGATAGATGAACATTATATTTTGCCTGATAGTACTTTTAAAAAACCAGGAAGATTTGCCCAATTTAAGGTCTTTTTTACAAGAGATTTTCTTTCAAAATTGAGCAATACTCAATACATGGCGATTAATCTATTAGAAGCGCCGTTATTAGCATTATTAATGGGTTATTTTTTAAGATACAGTCCAGAAAAAGAATACACCTATTTTTCAAACTTAAATATTCCAGCCTACTTTCTTATTTGCGTAATTGCTTCTTTATTTTTTGGATTAACAGTTAGTGCGGAAGAAATAATAAAGGATAAGAAAATACGCAGAAGGGAGAAATTTCTCAATTTAAGTGAACATAGTTACTTGTTTTCTAAAGTAGCTTTATTATTCATCTTATCTGCTATTCAATCTGCATGTTTTGTTATTGTTGGGCATTTAATGATGGGAATTTCAGGGCTTTATCTTCAAGACTGGTTTATTTTATTTAGTGTCTCTTGTTTTGCAAATTTATTGGGATTGAATATTTCTGCAACATTTAATTCAGCCATTACTATTTATATTTTAATACCCATCTTAATAATTCCCCAGTTACTACTTTGTGGTGTTTTAGTAAGTTTTGATCAGTTAAATAAGTCAATGAAAACTTCAATTGATGAAGTTCCATTTGTAGCAAATATGATGACGTCAAGATGGGCCTATGAAGCTTTAGTTGTAAATAGATTCTCCCATAATGAAGCAGAAGCACCAATATTTAAATTGAATATAGGTATTTCAGAGGCTAATTATACAGTTAATTATTGGATTCCCAGAATGGAGGCCTTAGTAGATAGGTTAAACGAAGGGAAATGGAAACCTGAATTCAATGAAAATTTAAATTTATTAATAAATGAAATAAAATTCAAGAATGATTCTAAAATGTATATTACTTTTTATAATCCTTTGCGATTTGCCGATAAAGAAATTAAGCCGGAGGAATTACAGGAAGTGCAAATTTGGTTAGAAAAAATTAAAAAAATATGTAATCAAAGGGAAATTAAATGGAGGAATGAAAAAGATATTGTAATAAAAAAATGGGGGCAAAATGTCAATTTAATTAATAATAATAGTTTGAATGACCAACTTAATAAATTATTATTAAAGAGCGATCAGTTTGACAAAATTATTCTCGATTCTGATGATAAACAATACGTGAGAAATTTTGAACCGATATATCAATTGCCCTATAAAGGGAATTTTGTATCAGGTCATTTTTATGCTCCATATAAAAACATAATTAAAACAAAAATTCCAACATTTTGGGCCAATTTAATTGTTATTTGGCTGATGACTTTTATTCTTTACATCACCTTAAAAAGCGAAACCCTAAAGAGAATAATGAAGTTAGATAGGGCTTTTGTTCAGTTAAAAAATGCTGTTCAAATAAAAAACAAAATCAAAACGAAAGTTTAAATTTCACTTCTCTTAAAAGGCATATTTATAGAAACATTTTAATCTTTTTTTGGTTTATTGAATAATTTTATCTTGACTTGTAAAACTTATATTTACAAGTTACAATTTGCTTGAATTCAACTAATATGATTCCTTGTTACAAGGATTTTTAAAAACTACAGATGCTTATCAAATTAGCGCACAATTGTTATTCTTGAAACCAAACTGTATTTTTTGCCTTTGAGAATTGCATAGTATTTACCGTCTGCCAATTCTTGCATATCGACTTTAATTAGACTTTGTTTTTTAACTCGCCCAATTTGTTGCTGCATAATTTTGTTTCCTTCACAATCTTGTACTTCCAGCATCAGGTGTTTTTCTTTACGAGGTAAATCCAGTTGGATTTCTGCTTCCATTTTATTGTTGTGAGGGAAAATTACATAATGTTCCATTTCCTCTAATTCAAGAGGTTGGGAATTATCGATAACATTCACTTCAATTGACTTAGAATAGGAATTTTCTCCATCACTAGCTTGAAGCGTTACATCATAAGTACCAGCTTTGGTAAACTTATGTTTTACATGCTGAAATCCGCTTACAATGGTTCCATCACCAAATTTCCAAACAAAATTTTTAGCCCAGCTTGTTTTAGCAGAGAATTCAACTTGTTTTTCTGATTTCAAGTCAATGTTTAATTTAGAAGCTTTAATGTCCAAATCAAGCATTTCCTTTCGTTGAATTGGTTTAGGAGCTTCAAACTCGGCAGTCAATTCCGAAAGAATGTCATAATTGGGTGAGAAATCACCAAAAGCAACTGGATCTCCTGGTTGAGGATTAGTCTGGGCGAATGAGTTTTCATGCAGAAAAGTTGCGCCTGTTGCAAACATAATTAAAAGAGGTAAGGTCTTGTTCATAAGTTATACACTTGTGTGCTTAGCAAACTTAGTTTTAGACCATCGGCTTACTTTTCCAAATTCTTATAGATTGGTAAAGTGTAAGAAATTACTTCTGATGTATTAATTTTTATGCTAATTTTATATTATAAATAATTGATAATTAATAAATTAAGATATAAAATTATTTGGTTCGTGTTGATTTTTTATTTCAAAAATTTCCAATATGTTTTTGTAACCTTTAAGGGTTACACCTTATTTAAAAATAGTTGAAGCGTTAGCTAAATACTATTAACGCAAGATTTGAATTTTTGTAAATAAAAAAACCGCAAATCGTTGCCGAAATGCGGTTGAACAAAACACAAAAAAACAATTAACTTAAGAGTAATTTTGAAATTACAATTTTTTGAATCTCAGATGTTCCTTCTCCAATTGTACAAAGCTTTGAATCACGATAAAACTTTTCAACCGGAAAATCTTTTGTATAGCCGTAACCTCCAAAAATTTGAACTGCTTCATTGCTTGCCCAAACACACATTTCTGAAGCGTACAATTTAGCCATGGCCGATTCTTTGGTCATCTTTTCTCCTCTATTTTTTAGGTCGGCAGCTTGGAAAGTAAGCAACTCTGCTGCTTCGTATCTGGTTGCCATATCTGCCAATTTAAAAGCTATTGCTTGAAACTGAGAAATTGGTTTTCCAAATTGTTCTCTTTCTTTAGAATATTTTAAAGCTGCATCAATTGCACCTTTGCCAATTCCCAATGATAATGCTGCAATAGAAATTCTTCCACCATCTAATATCTTCATTGCTTGGATAAATCCATCACCAATCTTACCTAACACCTGATCTTTGTGTATGCGGCAGTTATCAAAAATCATTTCTGCAGTTTCAGAAGCACGCATTCCTAATTTATTTTCTTTTTTGCCAGCATTAAAACCCGGAGTTCCTCTTTCTACAATAAATGCAGTCATTCCATGAGAATCAAGTAATTCTCCAGTTCTAACTATCACAACTGCAACATCTCCACTAATTCCATGCGTAATCCAGCACTTGGTGCCATCAATTACCCAATAATCGCCATCTTGTTTAGCCACACATTTCATGCGCATGGCATCCGAACCAGTATTTGGTTCAGTAAGTCCCCAAGCGCCTAACCATTCACATGTTGCAAGTTTTGGTAAATATTTTTGCTTTTGTTCTTCATTACCAAACATTAATATGTGATTAGTGCATAAAGAATTATGTGCAGCCATAGAAAGCCCTACAGAACCGCAAACTTTAGAAACCTCAGTTATTGCAGTTACATATTCAAAATATCCTAAACCAGCACCGCCATAAATTGTAGGTACCAGCATTCCCATTAGTCCTAAGGCACCCATTTTAGTAAACACTTCTCTTGGAAAAAATTGTGTTTCGTCCCAGTCCATAAAATAAGGGCGTATTTCTTTTTCGCAAAAATCACGTATCATATCAGTGATCAAGCGTTGATTCTCATTTTGTTGAAATTCCATCTTTCTTGTTTCTTTTTTGAAACGCGGTGCAAAATTAATGGAATGCTTCGTTTTTAAAACAAAAAATACGTTAAATAATTATGAAAAACTCAAAGTGTCATAATGACAATCTAAAAAATTATCGAATTGTTAATTAATTGCCTTTTGAATTATTAAGTTGTTAATAATACTTTATAAAAATTTTCAGAAATATTTTATCCACGGTAAATGATGAACAGAATTGTTTGTAATAATTGCAATCCAATACATTCCGTTCACCTGATTTGCTAGATTTAATGAAGTTTGATAATCATTAATTGTCTGAGAAAGCACAATTTTCCCGCAAACATCGGTTACAATAATCTCCTTAATTTTCTGTGAAGCACCTTTTATAGTAAATTGACCTTTGCTTGGATTTGGATAAATAACAAAATCGCCGTATTTATCATTAATAGAAGGTAAATATGTGGCCAGCACACCGCCGAAATAGTTTATTCCACCAGCATAGTTTCCTGTTACAGCTTCAGGGAATGCATCATCTGTCATTTGAGATAATGTGATACTAGAGCGTTCGCCAATAGAAGTGCCCAAAAAAAGCGAATCTTCTAAAGTAAAATTACCATTTAAATTTCCATCAATACCAGAATAAATATAAAATGCACCATACGTGCTTCCCGATATTATATATGTAATACCACTTTTACGAAAAAGAACTGGTGTTGAATATCCGTTTGGTTCACCTTCTAATGCTGTATTGATATTTCCAAAATTACTTGATATCTCAGTAAGTTGAATTTGTTGGTTATTACTTGTATTTCTATAGTAAGAAACCTTTCCATCTTTTTTACCAATCAGCAAATCTATTTTTCCATCAAAATCTACATCTCCTAAAAAAGGAGTTGCGAAAGTTCCAATATCTATTCCCTGGAAATTAGCATCTACAAAGATGAAATTTGCAGGTTGTCCGCTAGTTGCAGTATTATCAAGTCTAAAAATTCTCCCATCTGAAGTTCCAACTAACATATCTAAATCTCCATCACCATCTAAATCTCCAAAAGTTGGGTGGTAACTTGTAGAGTTTCCAGCAAGGGTGCCAAGATTCGCATAATCCCTTGTTATTAAATCGAATATTGGATTTTCATTTGTACCATTATTTTTTAAGAGTGCTAATTGAGGAGCATAAGTGCCGTCAGTTTGAAAATAACCATAATTACCTACAACTAAATCTTTTTTCCCATCATTGTTATAGTCAAAAAAAACAGGAACGGCGCCTTCGCCAAAGTCTAAAGTCTCATCTACAAATAATTGATTTTTCTCAAAACTGAAAACAGGTAAAATATCTGTTCCTTCATTTTTATAAAACCAAATACATGTAAAATTTTCTGACCCACTTCTTGAATTCGGAGAAACAACAAGATCTCTTTTCCCATCTTGATTGATATCAACATAAAATGCACCTGGAAAAATTGGCAAATTAATGAAGGTTGTATTGGGAGGAAAGTTGGTTTGTTGCTCAGTAATTAATGCTTCGTTTGCATTTCCTCCATTTATTAATTTAGTTAATGTTGCATAAGCGATATCTCCAATCAGTAAATCTTTATCATTATCACCATCACTATCGAAAGCCAAAATTGTAGAACCAACGTGTCTTTCTCCAAACTTTCCAACCATTGACCTGTCGCAACTATCGTTGAATGTTACTGTATTTGAAGAAAAACTTTCTGTAAATTTTCCCCAATTATCTGTTTCCAATCTTAAAACAACAGTATCGCATCTACCCAAACTTTCTTGGGCCATATTTCTATGATATTCAACACAAGAACCGAGTAAACTAAAAACTAAAAAATCTAAATCTCCATCATTATCTATATCTGATGCATTAGGAATGTCAATTGGAATGGTAAAAACAGGTAAAATATCAGCATTGTTATATAATGATTGCAAACTTTCCTGATATAATTCAAATTTTAATCCGTCAGATAAAGTAGAAATATTTTTGTATAACCTCAGTCCGCTATTAGCAAATGTTACAATGTCTTCTTTTCCATCACAATTAAAATCTACTAACTGAATAAAATTACTGATTAAAGGAAAAGCTGCAGTATACCTAAATTCATGTTTATATCTAGGAAGCTCCGGAGTGCCAGTAAACACTAAAGGAATCAACCTGTCACCGGTCCTGTCAAATACGACAACGTCTTTTTGACCATCTAAATTCAAATCAATATTTCCAACTTGGCAGAAATTAAAGCCTCCAGTCCATGGAAAATCTAAAGAATCTATTCCAATTGTAACTTTTACAGTGTCGTTTCGTTGCAAGGCAAGAATTGTTTGTTGGGCACTTAAATTTGAACCAAAAAAAGACAAGAAAATGATAAGTAGGAGTAAATTTCTCACAAAATAAAAATTGATGATTAGCTGCAAATGTCCTAAAAATAAAGCATTTTCGAAATATTTTCTTGAATTGGTATTTAATGCTTGATATTCTATATTTGCCGTCCGAATTTTAAGAAATTTTAACAGAATCCAATGCAAAATAAAGGTGCGATTAGTTTTTTCGCGATTCTCTTGTCGTTAGTTTGTCTTTTCGAATTATCGTTTACATGGAAAGTAAGTAGTATAGAAGGTGATGCAAAGTCCTTTGCAGCCGGTGACCTCCAAAAGGAAAGAGCCTATATTGATTCTATTTCCAGCGAAGTTGTGTATAATGTATTATTTAAAAAATACACTTACAAAGATTGTAAAGAAAGAGAATTGAACTTAGGTCTTGACCTAAAAGGTGGTATGAACGTAACTTTAGAAGTTGCAGTTCCAGATGTAGTTAGAACTTTGGCTAACAACAGCACTGACCCAACATTCCAAAAGGCATTTAAACAAGCCGTTGATAAGCAAAAAAGTGGAGGAGGTGATTTCTTAAATCTTTTCTCAGCAGCAGTTTCGCAAATTGATCCGCAAGCAAAAATGAGTTCTCCAGCTTTCTTTGGAAATAAGGACATGAAAGATTTGGTGAATTCAAAAATGACCAACCCTGAAGTACTCGAAGTAATTCGCACGAAGGTTAAAGCTTCGGTAGGGAACGCATTTACAGTAATTCGTAACCGTATCGATAAGTTTGGTGTTGCTCAACCAAATATTCAGCAATTAGAAGGCTCAGGAAGAATCTTAGTTGAATTACCAGGAGTAAAAGATCCAGATCGTGTTCGTAAATTGTTACAAGGAGCGGCAAAGTTAGAGTTCTGGGAAACCTATGACAATAAAGATGCTTTCCAGTATTTAGAAGCAGCCAACAAAAAATTAAAAGAGTTGAATGATTTAAAAGGCGGAACTCCAGCTCCTGTTGATACTTCTGCTATAGTAAATGCAGCTGCTGACACCTCAATTGCCGCAAAAGCTGCTGACACTACCAAACTAACACTTGCGCAAAAACTTGCACAAAAAGATAGCGGGAAAGCCTCAAGCGATACTTCAAAAGATGCCTTGAGAGCAAAAAGCTTAAAAGAAAATCCTCTTTTTGCTGTTTTAGGACCTAATGTTTCTCAATCTGAAGAAGGAAGCTTCTTTCGTCCAGGTCCTGTTGTAGGAATTGCTGCAGCAAAAGATACTGCTAAAGTAAATTCAATTTTAGCAATGCCACAAATTGCTAGTTTGATTCCTAAAAATGTACGTTTTTTCTGGGGCGTAAAACCTTTTGATGATAAAGGAAATGCTTTTGAAATGGTAGCTATTAAAGTACCAAATGATGGTAAACCTAGATTAACAGGAGAACGTGTTACAAATGCACGTTTGCAATTTGGTCAATTAAATAATAAGCCAGAAGTGAGCATGTCTATGGATGGTGAAGGTGCTGGTATTTGGAAAAGAATGACTGGCGAAAATGTTGGAAAAAGTATCGCTATTGTGCTTGATAATTATGTTTATAGTTATCCTAACGTTCAAGGAGAAATACCTGGAGGAAACTCATCAATCAATGGTAATTTCACAATTAAAGAAGCAGAAGATTTATCCAATATCTTGAATTCAGGTAAAATGGATGCTCCTGCGCGTATTGTAGAAGAAGCTGTTGTAGGTCCATCTTTAGGTCAGGAAGCTATCAATTCTGGATTAATATCTTCAATGGTAGGTTTACTTTTGGTATTCTTATTCATGGGCTTTTACTATAGTGGTGGTGGTCTAGTTGCAGATATCGCATTATTGGCAAACGTATTTTTCTTAATGGGTGTTATGGCTTCTTTGGGAGCAGTGTTAACTTTACCAGGTATTGCAGGTATAGTATTAACCATTGGTATGTCGGTAGATGCCAATGTACTTATTTACGAGCGTATTCGAGAGGAATTGGCGGCTGGAAAAGGCTACAAATTAGCAATTGCCGACGGTTATAAGAATGCATATTCTGCCATTATCGACTCTAACGTTACTACTTTATTAACAGGTGTTATTCTATATATTTTTGGTACAGGGCCAATTCAAGGATTTGCGACTACATTGGTTATCGGTATTATCACTTCATTATTTTCTGCGATTTTCATCACTCGTTTAGTTTTTGAATTCCTTGGTGCAAGAAACAAAACTGTAAAATTCTCAGTTCCAATGACTGCCAATATTTTAAAAGGCAGTAATTTCGATTTCATCAACCAGCGTAAAAGATTCTATGCAGTTTCATTAATTGTAATTGTTGTTGGACTTGGTTCAATGATTTTTAAAGGTTTTGGTTTCGGTGTAGATTTCGAAGGAGGAAGATCTTATGTTGTTCGTTTTGATAAACCTGTTACATCAGATAAAGCAAGAGAAGTATTATATGCAGCTTTTAAACAGGCACCAGATGTTAAAGTATACGGAAGCTCAAATCAATTGCGTATTACTACCGACTTTATGGTAGACGATGAATCATTGGCAGCAGATTCAATTGTAGGAAAACAAGTAGTTACAGAATTAACAAAAATTACAGGAATAGCACCCGAGATTGTATCTTCTCAAAAAGTAGAACCAACTGTAGCAAACGATATTAAGCAATCTGCAGTTTTATCTGTAATATTCTCGTTATTAGTATTGTTCCTTTATTTATTGCTTCGTTTTAGAAAATGGCAATATGGAGTTGGTGCAATTGCGGCTTTAGCTTACGTTGTTATTTTTATCTTATCTATTTTCTCCATTTTTAATGGCATACTTCCATTCTCATTAGATATTGACCAAGCGTTTATTGCGGCTATTTTAACTGTTGTTGGTTATGCAATTAACGATACTGTTGTAATCTTCGACCGTATCAGAGAGTACTTGGCTATGAATAGCAGTAAAAAAGAAGAATTATCTGTTGTAATTAACAATGCATTAAATAGCACACTAAGTAGAACAGTTGTAACGGGTTTAACAACCATTGGGGTATTAATTATCTTATTCCTATTTGGTGGTGAGGTAATTAGAGGTTTCTCTTTTGCAATGTTATTAGGAGTAATTGTAGGTACTTACACTTCTTTGTTTGTTGCTTCTCCAGTAGTGGTAGATTTAACAAGAAGAGTTGTTAAAGACAGCACATCAAAGGAAGAAAAGAAATAAAAAATTAGACAATAAAAGCTTAATTTAGTGGCGGATTTCTGACAAGGGAATCCGCCATTTTTTATGCTTTCAGCTGTATTATTATTTTTCGATATTGGAGGTGGTGAGTTGTTTCTCATCATGATGTTTGTATTAGTTTTTTTTGGTTCAAAGAAAATTCCAGAATTAGCAAGAGGACTTGGAAAAGGAATGCGGGAATTTAAAGAAGCTTCTGCAGGAATTCGAAGAGAAATTCAAGAGGAAGCTGATAAAATTCAGAAGGAAGTGAAGGTTATTAAAGAAGAGGTAAATCTAGAAGAAGAAATAAAAAAACTGAAAGAATAGCTTGGTTTATGTATCAATTTTTAGTCAAGCCTTTTCTTTTTCTTTTACCACCAGAGAAAGCCCATCATTTTTCGGTTACATTTTTAAACTTAATTTTAATTCTCCCATTTGGTAAGGCCATTGTTCGTAAATTATTTGTTGTTCAAAATAGTTCACTTGGGTTTTCAAAAAAGAATTTAAACTTTCCCAACCGCGTAGGACTTGCAGCAGGATTTGATAAAAACGGCATTTTTTATAAGTCATTTCAACATTTTGGATTTGGCTTTTTTGAGTTAGGAACTGTAACACCAATAGCTCAACCAGGGAATCCTAAACCTCGATTATTTAGATTGCCAAAAGACGAAGCATTAATAAACAGAATGGGGTTTAATAATGATGGTGTAGACGCATTAGTTGAAAGATTGAAAAATAGACCTGTTGACCTTGTTATTGGCGGAAATATAGGAAGAAATAAAGATACGCCAGAAGAAAATGCAATAGAAGATTACCTCATTTGTTTCAGAAAGTTGTACAATTATGTGGATTACTTTGCCATAAATGTGAGTTCTCCCAATACAACAGGATTAAGAAATTTACAAGGGAAAGAACCCTTAACAAATTTATTGAATGCATTAAAAAAGGAAAAAACTTCTTTTTCTGTTAATCGTCCTATTCTGTTAAAAATTGCTCCAGACCTAACAAACGAAGCAATTGATGATATTGCTGAAGTAATAAAAAAAACAGGAATAGACGGTGTAATTGCTACCAATACAACAATATCTAGACAAAATTTAATTACAAATTCTGATGAAATAGAAGCAATGGGAGCAGGTGGATTAAGCGGAAAGCCATTAACCCAAAAATCAACAGAAGTAATTAAACAATTACGAAATTTACTGGGGAATTCTTATCTCATTATGGGAGTAGGTGGCATTCATTCTGCAAAAGATGCCCAACAAAAACTAGAGGCCGGAGCAGACGTTATCCAACTGTATACAGGCTTTGTTTATGAAGGACCAACTTTGGTTAAGAAAATTAATAAATCGCTTTTAAAAAGAAAAAAATGATTCATCTTACAGAATGTCCGCGCGATGCAATGCAAGGTTTGTTAGATTTTGTTCCAACAAAAGAGAAAATAGAATATATCAATTCACTTTTAAAAGTAGGATTTGATGTAATTGATGCCGGAAGTTTTGTATCACACAAAGCAATTCCACAATTGGCAGATACGGTAGAAGTGTTTAAAAAGATTGATTGGAGTAGTTCCTCATCCAAGATTCTTGCGATTATTGCAAACATGCGTGGGGCTGAGGAAGCTGTAAAAATGGAAATGGTTGATTTTATTGGATTTCCGTTTTCTATTTCCGAAACATTTCAACTTAGAAATACAAATAGTACCATTTCACAATCACTTTCAACAGTAGAAAACATTCAATCACTTGCAATTAAAAATAATAAGCAGTTAAGAGTTTACCTTTCAATGGCCTTTGGGAATCCTTATGGCGATGAATGGAATGCCGAAATAGTATATAAATGGCTTAATAATATGGTAGATTTAGGTATTACTGATATTGCACTTGCCGATACGACAGGTGCATCAGACGTAAAGACTATTCAACAGCTATTTGGAGAAATTATTCCTCAATTAACTCAAAACATAAAGCTAAGTGCACATTTGCATGCTCCAATTGATGAGGTTCAAATAAAAGTGAGTGCTGCGTATAATGCCGGTTGTAGATATTTTGACACAGCATTTAAAGGTTTTGGCGGTTGCCCTATGGCTTCTGATGCTTTAACGGGAAACACCGCAACTGAATTGGTTTATAACTGGAGTAAATCTCAAAACATAAAAACAAACATCAACGAATCAGCATTTTACAAGGCGGAAAATAATGCAATTGCTTTGTTTAATAAATATCATTAAATTATTAACTTGCAAGCGCTCTTCCAAAATATGAAAAGAATTTTATTTGTTTTTTTACTTGTTTCTACCGCTCTTAGCGCTCAAATTCAACAGCATTCGCAAACCGAATGTTATATTCGTTTAAAGAAATCCATAGCTCAGGAACTCGATTTTTCAGCAATTCAAAAACTTCTGAAACAATACGCTTCTCCATATCACATAGAAGTAAAAGAAAGTTTTAAAGTTTCAAAATCAGAAGCTTTAAAAAGAACCTATCGTGTAAAATGTCTAGAAGAAGGGCAACTAGATAATATAATGCGAAAATTCTCTTCAAATCCTCAAGTAGAATATGCGGAGCACATTCAATTTGCACAACGATTTATTACTCCTAATGATTTATTGCCAAATTCAGTAGGTGCAAATGGACAATGGTATATGTATAAAGTTAAAGCCCAACAAGCATGGGATATACAAACCGGAGACAGCACTATTAAAGTAGCTGTTTGTGATGATGCTTTTGATATTAACCATCCTGATATGCAAGGCGTTTTTGAACCTGGAATAGATGTGGCCCAATTTGATAATGATGTTACTCCTCCGACCTCAGCATATGACCATGGGACATTTATTGCGGGTTTGATTGCTGCTAATACAAACAACAACTTAGGAATTGCCTCATTAGCTTATGGCGTAAAAATTATTCCAATTAAAATTGCTAACGATTTCGATCCAACTCAAGCCGCATATGGTTTGGAGGGAATTAATGAGGCTGTGAATCAAAATGCAGATTTAATAAATGTTAGCTGGGGTTTTTCACAACTTTCTCAATCATTACTTACTGTGGTTCAAAATGCGCTCTCTGCAGGAATCCCAATTATTGCAGCAGCTGGAAATACAGGTGACGTTTCAGTAAACTATCCTGCAGGTTGTTTAGGAGTAATAAGTGTAGCGTCTACAACAAACACTGATGCCCGTTCTAGTTTTTCAACTTATGGTTCTTCAATAGATATTTCTGCACCTGGAAGTTCTCTTTATTCGATAAAGCCAGATGGTTTGTATTCCGTGAAAAGCGGAACTTCTTTTGCTGCTCCATTGGTAACGGCGGCAGTAGCATTAATGCTTTCTCGTAATAGTGATTTGTCAAATGAAGCAATAATTTCTTGTTTAAGAAGTGGTGCTGATAATATTGATGTTTTTAATCCTTCAGCCCAAGGATTAATGGGAGCGGGAAGACTTAATGTTCAACAATCTTTGAATTGTTTAGTGCAGTCAAATGCTCAATACGATGCTGAAATATTATCAATCCTTAATCCTTCATTAAGCAGTTGCAATACTAATTTTCCTCCTGTGGTAAGGGTAAGAAATAGTGGATCGCAACCAATTACTTCGTTTGTTTTAACCTACCAATTAGACTTAGATTTTCCATTTCAATTTGAATGGAATGGAAACTTAGGGCCCGGAGAAATTGAATTAGTTACTTTAGGTAGCCTAAACGCTCCAGTAGGGAATCATAGTATTAAAATAAGGTTAGGCGCTACTTTAAATCAAACACAGGCTGATGCTTATTCTGGAAATAATCAAAAAATACAGTATTTTCAAATTGTATCTAGTACAGGGCAATCTTTACCATTCAATGAAAATTTTGAAAGTGGTGGCTTTTCAGCTAACAACTGGTTTATAGATAACCCAACTTCTGATTTTACTTGGGAAATTTCCGATATAAATGGTAATACTCCAGGAAATACTGCTGCTAGACTTCCTTATTTTATCGATACTCAAACAGGAATTAGAGATTATTTAACAACTCCAACATTTAACTTTTCTGGCTATGATTCAATTTACGTGGATTTTGATATCGCTTATAAAGAAAGAATATTTGGTATTATTGATTCATTAATATTAAGTATTTCAACAGATTGTGGAGAAAATTGGATTAGATTGCTGGAGTTACCAAATTATACTGATCAATCCGGAGGTTTGATTACTTCAGTAAATGGAAATGATTATTTCGTGCCACAGCTTAATAACGATTGGTGCGGTTTTAATTATGCTCCATGTCGCTCAATTGATTTAACAAATTTTGCTGGGTTTACAAATGTTAGGTTGAGGTTTGAAGGTTACAATGGAAATGGAAACAATATTTATTTAGATAATATAAGTATTAATGGAGTACCTTCTAATGCTCCTCCAATTGCAAACTTTAATGCAAATGGTAATCAAGCAGTTTGTCAAAATCGTCAAGTTACATTTTCTAATACAAGTTTAAATTTACCAAATAGCTTTCAATGGTTTTTTGAAGAAGGTATTCCTGCTTCAAGCAGTTTAGTAAATCCAACAATAACTTATAATAATCCAGGTAATTTTGATGTAAAACTTGTAGCCACCAATATAAATGGTACAGATACTTTATTGCTTGATGATTTTATTACTGTTTATCCTTTACCTGAAGTTGTTGCAACAGTTTCTCCTGATTCTGTTTGCAGGGGAAGTAGCGCATCATTAATTGCATCAGGGGCAGCTCAATATCTATGGAATTCAGGTTCGGGTTTGTCTACTTTAATTGGTGATACAATTCTTGCTACACCCTTCAATTCTTCTAATTATTCTGTTACTGGTGTATCAGAAGATGGTTGCACCGATATAGGAACTACATCGCTTACTGTTCTGCAACTTCCTACTCAACCAATAATAACATTAGATAACTTTACTCTTTCTGCTACACCTGCAAGTTCTTATGTTTGGTATTTGAATGCTATAGAATTGCCTAACTCTGATACAATTTCTTGGAGACCAACAGCAAACGGAAATTATAATGTGAGAGTTTACGATGAATTTGGCTGTACTTCTATCTCTGGAATTTTCTCAATAACTTTTGTGGGTATAGAGCAACTAAATGACTTCACTGGTAGTATTTATCCTAATCCCGCTAAAAACAAAGTTTTTGTTAAAACAATGGGAACACTTTCTAAGTTGCAATTGTATTCTATTGAAGGAAAGTTTGTGAAAGAAGTTAATAATACCAACGAACTTGACCTAGAAGGAATTTCAGATGGCACTTATCTGTTAAAAGTTGTAGATAGTAACAATGAAGTTGCAGTAAAGCGATTGATTGTTTCAAATTAGCTTATCAGTAATTTCGCGGCTTTTTTTCCTACCAAACTTCCGATAGCGACACCCATTCCGCCCATGCGAACTGCACAAATACTATGCTTTCCAACGGCTTGAATGATTGGTTTTTTTATTTGTCCTAGACCTAAGGTTCCACTCCAGCGCTGTTCAATTGAATAAGATTGACCGGGTAAAATCACTGTAGAGAGCAAATTTTCTAGTGCTTTCTGTATTTTGTCTGTAACCTCATGCGAATAAGTTTCTTCTTCCTTAAAATCCAAATTGCGCCCACCGCCTAGTAAAATACGTTTTCCTATGTTTCTGAAATAATAATATCCTTCATCAAAATGGAAACAACCTTTTATTTTTAAGTTTTCAATTTCGCTGGTAATCAACACTTGTGCTCTTCCTGGTTGCACATCTATTGCTGGCAACAATTGTCTTGCAAAACCATTGATGGCTATTATTAATTTTTTTGCTTTGATGGAGCCCCATTGTTGCGTTTCTAATTCAACACCAACTTCAGTTTCTGTCCATTGCTTTATTTCTGTTCCACCAATAATTGTAACACCTAATTGCAGCACTTTATGAATCAGGGCTTTCATCATTTTTCCTGTATCAATTTGACCTTCTAAGGTGTTTTTAATTAAATGTTGCACACCACTAAAACCAAAGATTTTGTTTGTTCCTTCAGCGTTTTGATAAATGGGAGCGCTTATTTTAAAACGCTCTTTTAGTAAAATATTTAACCGAGGCATTAAATCCAAACAACGTTCATATAAGTTCTCTTGCGCTGTGGTAAACATTTCAAAACCGCCCCATTCTTTGTAATCAAGCGCTTCGTCTCCCAAGGTTTTTCGCAATAATTGAAGTCCAAGAAATCGTTCTTCAATTAAATCTAACACTTCATTTTCGGGCATTTTATTTAAATCAGAAAGAATTTCACTTAAGCTTCCGAAACAAGCAAAACCTGCATTTTTGGTACTCGCACCTGAAGGAAGAATTCCACGTTCGAGGACTAAAATTTTTAGTTTAGGCGCATTTGTTTTTAAATGCAAAGCCGCATTTAAACCAACAATTCCGCTTCCGATGATACAAACATCAATGTTATTGAACCATGTGTCTTTTTCCCAAAAACTAAGCATAGGCATAAAATAAAAAATTCTGTTTGCAACAAAGAAACAGGATTTTGAAAGGTTTGAAAGCTAAATTATTTAACTTTTTGTTCTTGAAGTTTTGAGTTGTTTTGAGTAAGTAAAACTAACACACCAAAAAACAAAAAGCTGAATACAAAAGTGCCTAAAATGTCGTTGCGATAAAACGGAATTCCTAATTCATACGTTGCCATTAAACCCGAAAAAGTTTTAGGAAGGTTGTTGTGTGTCCATTCACCAAAGTTTGTAGTGAGGAAAAATAATGTTGGCCCAGCGAATGATGCAATACCCAAGTTTGACCAAGTTTTGCGGTTGCGCAACCAGAAGCCCATCAATGTCATTCCAATAAAGCTGAGATAAATTAATGCAGTGTAGGGTGCAGTGAAATACTCAGGAATATTAATGTATTGATAATTGATAAGTGTAATGGTTAACACATCGCCCAATAGCATAGCAAAGAGCGGAAAAATAAAAGCGAATGTTCTGTTTTTAATTAATGCACCACTAACCAGTGCAATTGCACACATTGGTGTAAAGTTTGGCATAATCGGAAATAATCTGCTAAATGCTGCAAGAATAAGTAAACCTATGATGATGGCAAGTTTGGGTTGTAAATGCTTCATTTTATTTTTTGAATAAGGCTGCGAAGGTAGGAATTTTCTTATTTAAAAATGCCTCTTTTTTTGCTTCCGAAAGCTGTTAAATCTACTTACTCAATAATTGGAATTAAACCTCTTAGCCCCATATCTACTACATTTTCGTTGGCATCGGGTTCAACATCCCATTTTCCATTTCCATTGGTGTCGACCCATTCGAAGCTTTTGTTGACAGAAAGTGACATGTTAATTGTGATATTTGATGTTTCGTTACCTGTAATCTGCAATGGCGATGCGAACTGACCCGTAACAACGCAAGATCCGGCTGGAATAGGAGAAGATGCAAACAATGGATTAGGAACTGTGGTTGCTCCTGCTGGGGCTTGACCAAAGGTGATGCCGTTGATGGTTTCGAATGCCCAAAAGCCTTGCAATTTGTTGGCACCAACTGTTAACTCTTGATTTTTTACCGGAAATTTTGAAATGTAAGTATTAAAACCCACAAAACTGGCAACTGTGCCCGTTAATGCTAAACCATTGTAGTAAAATTGAAGGTCGTAATTTTGATAAGAAAGAGAAAGACGTACCCATGAATAACTTCCGGGAGCAATATTTTTTAAAGGAATTTCGAGAAATACAGCGCCAGGACTTACAACAGTACTTTGGCTAAAATTAATGGCAGTAGCTCCGCCAGTTGTGGTTTCCGGAGCATGATACAATACTTGCCCTGCACCTAAAGCCGTAAATGCACTTGGTGCCAATTCGAAGTAATGTGCTGAGATTTTATTGAAAGTTGGATTTTGTCCAGCATTACCAGTAGGTATGGAAGTTGGTTGTCCTGTATTGCCCAATCTTGCTTGATTAGGATTGGTAGAAAGTTTTACAATAAGTTTGGGGCCAGCGCTAGGGAGCGGAGTTGGTGTTACATCTTCGTCTTTTTTGCAGCTTGATATTAAAGTTAAGGCAATAAAGATTGTCAGGATTTTCTGATATATCATGATGAAATGTTTTTGAAATTTAATAACGAAGAAGTTTTGTGCAAAGTACTGATACCGATTTTAGTTGGAAAGCTCTGCGAGGGATTGGAGCAAGCCACCGTGTGGCGCGGAAAGCCCGGCGCCCTTTCTGAAAAGGCATTGGTTTTTGAAATGTATATAGGGCGCGCAGCCAACTATTAATTTTCATACTATCGATATAAGGTAACTCTTCCTTGGCTGCTTTCTACTTGCTCATTTTTAAACTTGATGTTGTACTTATAAACATACACATCGTTTTGGGCTTTGCGCTCGTTAACAGTTCCATCCCATTTTTGGAAAGGATTGTTGGTATAGAAGATTACTTCTCCCCAACGATCAAATACCCAAAAATTAAAGCCATTGTCTTGGGTTAATCCTTCGAAGTACGGGCCAAATGTGTCGTTAAGTCCGTCACCATTAGGAGTAAAACTGCTTGGAGTAAATACTGAAAGTTCATCTTTCATGATGAGTGGTTTTACGATTGAATCTGCACAACCATTTTCATTTGTAACTTTTAAGGTAATGTAATACACTCCAGCAACCGGATTTAGATATTGATACGAAGCTTTAAAGGAATTGTAAAAATCTCCATTCCCAAAATCTATGGCAAAACTACTTCCTCCAATAGATATATTTTCTAATTGAATAGTTGGCAAACTGGTAAATGCAATTTCAGGTGTAATGTTAAAATTGGCAGTAGGTTTTGGGTAAACGGTTACTGCATCTTGTAATGTTAGTGTGTCGCTGCAAATGCCATGTTTTGCAATTAATGTGATGGAATAAACTCCTTGCTCTGTGTAAATATGCGAAACATCGTTTATTGTACTGCTGGTTTGGTTTCCAAAGCTAAATTCAAATGCTGTAAAATCTGTTGAAGCATTATTTAAGTTTACAAAAAGCGGCTCGCAACCCCGAATAGGAGATGGTGAAAAATCGGCTGTAGGCTGATTTAAAACTGAAATTGGTTTGGTGGCTGTATCTGAACAAGTAAAGGTGTTTTGGGAAATGAGGCTTAAGGTATAGTCGCCTTCTGTTGCATATTGCAAAGTGGGTGCATTTTGGTTATTGCTGCTACCATCTCCTAGTAGCCAGGTAAATCCTATGGCTCCTGTTGAATTGTTGGTGGTTGTAATAGCAGTTGGTACACCGCAAACAGCCGAATCGCTCACTGCAAAAGCACTCACAGGTTTTGGATAAACCTGAATGGTAAGCGCTGTTGTGTCGGCACATTGGTAAAAATTAGTGCCTATTACATTCACATTGTAAGGACCATCGGCTGGGTAAATTGTAGAAGGATTGCTTCCAATGGATGTATTTCCATTTCCAAAATCCCAGGAATAAAAACTAACATCAGAACTTGTGTTGGCGAAAGTTACTGTTAATGGCATGCAACCTTCTGCAGGCTGGGCTGCAACTTGCACCTGAGCGGTTGGGTTGACGCTAATTGGCAATGAAATGGTATCGGGACAGTTGGTAACGTTTGTAAAACCTATTAATTGAATATTGTAATTTCCGTCGGTAGCATAGCTGTGAGTAGGGTTTGGGCCAAGGGTTTGAAATCCATCACCAAAATCCCAGGAATATACACTTGCACCGGTTGAATTGTTAATGGCAGTAACGGATTGACCAGTGCAGATGCTGTTTTCTGAAAGACTGAAATCTAAATCGGGTGGACCATTTACCTGAACATTGCTGTAGAAAGTATCGGCAGTGCAGGAGTTTATAGCAATGAGTCTAACAGTATAATTTCCGGCATCTGTATAAGTTACGCTGGCATCTTCGGTATTGGAGCCTGAACCATTGCCAAAATCCCAAAAGTAATTAGTGGCGCTACCAGTAACGTTAGTTAGGTTCACGGTTAATGGCGCGCAACCAATGGCAGGGAATGTATTAAAAAATGGATTGATGGTATTGGGAAGCACGTTTACAAAGTTGAAGAAAGTATCGGCGCCACAAGTATTGCTAACTATTAAGCGGATAAAAAAAGTGGTATCAGCCGTTCCTGTTACAAATGGAATGTTTACGGGTAAACTATCTGTAGATGTATTTCCATTGCCAAAATCCCATTGGTAATTTTGTGGGTTTCCATAAGATATGTTTTGGAAAATTGGTAAATAGGGTGAACAGCCTTCAGAATAATCGGTGCCAAACTCAGAAACTGGCGATGCGAGCACTAAAATATCGGCTGTATCTCGCTTTAAGCCACATGCGCTGCTGAGTTCTAATATAATTCTATAAGTAGTATCATTTAAAATTGGTGCAGGAAAAATAATAGGCGGAGGTAATGGTGATGAAGAAAATTGGGTTGGATTTAACCAAGAATAGGAAACATTAAATCCAGAAGATTGATTATTAATGGCAACAGCCAATGGGCCACAGCCTTGGTTAACATCGGTTGAAAAATTTGCTACGGGAGCGCCAATTACAGTGACTAATTGACTAATAGAATCTTTACAACCTATGGGAGTTGAAGCGATTAGTTTTACATTGAAATCGCCAGTATTTGCAAAGTTGAAAATGGGGGTTGGTAAAGAGGAAAAGTTAATGTCATCAATTTTCCATTGGTAGGTTTCAGAAGCGATTGGGTTTGTAGTTGGAATGACTGCTTCGCTTGAACAAACAGTATCTGGTAAAGTAAAAGCTGCGATGGGCATGGCTTGTACGTCTACCAAAATTGAATCACTGTTGTTACAACCTGTTGTTGCATTGGTAAATGAATAAGTAAGTGTTGTATTGCCTATTCCTGCTATGCTTGGCGTGAATGTATTTCCGCTTAAACCATTGCCTGTCCAGTTTCCTCCAGTAGGTGTAAAACCTGAAAGGGCAAATGCATTGGCTGCAAAACAAACAGCTAAGTTATTTCCAACATTTACAATTGGTAGTGCATTAATGGTGAGTAATAAAGAATCTTTGGTTAAGCAAGTTCCGCTACCTGTTTCATAGAAGATATAGCCTTGTCCTGCTGAAAGTGGATTTATTAATCCAGTGCTTGAAATACCTCCAAAACCTGACCATGTTCCGTTACTGGGTGAACCAGTAAATTGTACCGCATTTCCATCTAAACAAATGCTGGTATCGTTTCCTACAACAGTGTTTTGTGGAATAATTACATCAATCAATACATCATCAGTTCCGACACAACCTAATACATCCGTGACGGTATAGGTAAGACTTGCAATTTCAACTACTGAAGGTGTAAAATTGCCAGAAGCACTTACACCAGCCCCAGACCAGGTTCCATTTATGGGACTACCATTTAATTGCACCGAAATGCCATTTAAACAAACTTGCTGGTTTACTCCTGCATCTGCAATTGGTGAAGCATTGACATTCACATTCTGAACCACATTGTTACTGCAGCCGCTAACTGCATCGGTGTATGTATAGTTTAATGGTGTAATTCCGATAGGCAATAAACTAACATCTAAACTACTGTTTGCAGCATTAACGCCAGTTCCGCTCCAAACGCCACCAATAGGTGTTGGCCCAACTAAATTTACGATTGTATTTTCCTCACAAAATTGTAATGTTGGGGCTGCCGTAACTGTGGGCAAATCCATAACAGTAATAATTCGTTGGCCCTGCGCGGCGCAACTTCCAGTACCAACTATGTACGTTAAAGCTACAGGTCCTACGGTTGTAGGATTAAATACTCCACCAGTTGTAACCTGAGCGCTTCCTGACCATTGCCCGTTAGCTGGAATTCCATTGAGCTGCACATTTATAGCATTAATACAGATACCTGTATCATTGCCAGCGTTGATGCTCGTGGGACTTGTAACTGTAACATTCACTTGGTCGCTTCCAATGCAGCCATTCGCATCTGTATAAGTATAAGTTAATAGAGCATTTGCACTTGGAGTGAAAAGTCCGGTAACTGTAACATTCGTTCCTGTCCATGTTCCTCCTGAAGGATTTCCAACTAATTGTTGGACTGCTGTGGTATTACAAAAACTTGTATCGTTTGCTGTAACTATTGGCAATGCATTCACCGAAATGGTAACTTGATTGCTACTGCTGCAACTGTTGCTAGTTCCTGTTACTGTGTAAACTGTAGTAGTTGTTGGGAAAGCCCTAACTATATTTCCGGTAGCATTGTTTAAGGTTAAAGTAGGGCTCCAAACATAAGTGCTTGCTCCGGTTGCAGTAAGCGTACTGGTATCTTGTACTGCACAAATAGTTGAAGGATTAGCTGTAACATTTACTATTGGTTGAGGTGTTACAGTTATTATTTTCACGTCACTTACTGCGCAAGAACCGCTGCCCGCGCTATATGTTAAATTGAATGTTCCACTTTGTGAAGTATTGAATTGGTTTCCGCTAATTTGTGCCGAGCCTGACCAATTTCCACCCAGAGGACTTCCAACTAATTGAAGTGCTGGAGAATTCTGACAAACAATGGTATCATTTCCTGCATTAGCTGTTGTAGGATTTTCAACATTTAACAATATCGAATCTACTGCCGTGCAACCTGTTATTGGCTCAATATAATTATAGTAGGCCATAAAGTTTCCAATTACACTTGGTGTAAATTGACCATTTGTTAATAAACCTGATGGTCCAGACCAGGTTCCTGTTCCAGGCATAGCAGTAAGCTGCACCGCAACTGGTTGATTACAAATAATTCCAGGAGGTGTTATTGCAATAGTAGGAATTGTATTGGCATTTAAAGTTACACTTGCTGTTCCTGGGCAAGTATTTCCATTCAGTAATCCTGTAACTGTATAGGTTTGAGTGCCTGCAGGAGATGCAATTACACTTGCAGTATTGGTTACATTTAGCCCTGTTGCTGGTGCCCAAGTATAATTACTTGCTCCCGATGCAGTAAGCGTTACCGTTTCCTGCCCCGGACAAAAATCTGGATTTAAAGGAAGAATGTTAATTATTGGCGGAGCATTCACAACCACTGCTATTGTATTTGTATTACTGCATGTGCCAGCTGAAGCAGTTACTGTGTACGTTCCGGCGTTGCTGCTTTGTATATTGGGCAAAGAAGCTGTAGTTCCTGCCGCAGAAAATCCTCCAGGGCCTGACCATGTGTAATTGAGACCCGTAACTGGTGTTACCGATAAATTCAATGTTTGCCCCACACATAAAGGAGAGTTAGAAGCAATCAATGGCGGGGCTGGTGGACTTGCAACCGTAAAATTTTCTGAATCAGTTGCTGTTCCACATTGATTGGTAACACTTACAGAAACGGTGTAATTACCACCTGTAGCGTAATTTATTGGCGTTGGGTCAGCAATATTTGAACTTGCTGGTGTGGCGCCGGTAAACGTCCAATTGATGGCTGAAATGGTACCTCCGCCGTTGCTAATTAGAGCAGAAGGATCTATTGATGTTGGTGCGCAGCCCGCCGAAATAGGGTTTATAGCAACCGTTGGCGGTGCCAAAACTGTAACTTGTTGCGTGGAAGTTACTGGCCCGCAACCATTACTAGTAGTTAGCGAAATGGTATAAGTTCCTGCAGCTGTAAATAAAAATTTGGGCTCTGCAGATGTAGCATTGGTACCATTGGTAAATGTCCATCCGGTAAGTGGTGAAACAGTCCATAAAGAACTCAATGAACCACAAATGGCGTTACCTGTTGAGCTGTTGGTAGTGTTTACAGCCAACGGCAAACAATTATTTGAGGGCAAGGCAGTAAATACTGAGGTTGCAGGGGTTTGAACGCAAATAGATTTAACTATTGTATCGTTTCCGCATGCAGTGCCTTGTCGAGCAATTAAGCGAACCTGTTGTATACCAGGTATATCAAAACTCAATCCGATACTATTAGTTCCAGTTGTTATAGTAGTTGGAGGGGGAAAACCATTCCCCAAAGTTCCGCTTGTAAGTGAATAATCGGAAATTGGCAGCAGAACTTCCCATTTTAATAAAGGTGATAAGCAATTATTACCACTTTGGTAAAATCCGCCAATGCTTGAATTAGTTAGCGTTACAGGTGTACCTACACAAGTTTGGGCTGGAATCGAAAAATCAGCTTGAGGTCTCGAAAAAATTGTAATATTAGGTGTAGTGCTTGGTAAAGGATCCAAATTGCAACCATTTATTGCTAACATATAAACAGTAAATGAAGCTGAGCTGCCCGCTCCACTGCAAATGCTCGAATTAAAAACATGCGTATAATATTGCTGCAAAACTCCTGGTAAAACAGGGTGAACAATAGTAGTTGTATCTGTATTATCGTTTACCCAAAATTTGTAAATTGTTCCAGGTGTGTTGTTGAAAACTTCGTTGTTTATCGGAAATTGAATAGTTGCTGGTGAACAAAGGTTTTGAGTACCGCCGGGATTACCTACGCCAGATGCTGGGTTTGAACCATTAAATAATGTTTGAGTCCATGTTGCTGTGCACCCATTTCCCCCAGTGACAATTACTTCTAATGGAAAATTTCCCAATCCAGTATAATTTCGAGTAATTTCTCCCAAACTTGGCCAAGCTGCACCAGAATAACTGTTTGTGCCATTTCCCCAATTTACCGCGTAATTTGCATTTGTGGAAGCAGTTGACGAATTATTGGTTAAAATAAAATTAAATTGTGATGCATTTAAACACAAAGCAAAAGGTTGCGGATTATATGCATCTATAAAATCAGCATCTGGTGTCTGTTTTACGCTTACTGTTGTAGAACCCGATACAATACAACCACCTGAACTAGTTGCTGTTACAGTAATGTTTGGTGCTAATGTTCCATTTCCAATACCTACTGAAACAGGCCGTGTGGCGCTAGTGCCAGTTGCAGTTGCGCCACCAGGAAACGTCCATGTATAAGTAACATTGGCTTGAGGATTTGTAATGCTTGTAGCAACATTGTTTCCAGAACATACAGGTTGCGTGGTGCTTACATTAATATTCGGCACATTTAGTGCAGCACCAATCGTAACGTTTATCACCTCAGTTGAAGTGGCACATGCGCCACCATTCGCAGTTAAAGTTAGCGTTCCAGCAGCAGTAGCAGTAAGTTGTGGATTTGCAACATTCGCATTGTTTAAAGTTCCCGTTCCAGCAAATACCCACGAAAAAGAAGTATAGTCATTGTTCAATGTAGGCGATATTTGTGTTGCTTGTCCGTTACAAGCTGTAACCGCCGCAGGGTAATTAATTGTGCAAGGTTGTGCTAATAATTTCACTGAGAATATCGCTATTAATAACACAATCAGAATGAGACTTTTATGTAAATTAAAATGATGGTAATTTCTATTCAAGTTCATTTTTTTGTTAAAAAGGCGGTGTTCGAAAACGGTCTTCAACGAATCTGCAAGATATAAATTATAGAATAGAATAACTATCAGGTATATACCTCATTTTTCAATCAAAATAAGTTAATAAGTTAATCCCTTGTTTTTTGGGCGCAGTTTCGCGTGCTCGGCTATAGTCCCGACCTTACTGCGTCGGTCGGGAGCTATTTGCCTCGCCCACGTGCGCGGCTTTTGTTTATAAATCGGATTGAATGTTTTTTTATACTTTCTTTTTCTATTAACGGTTCAACGATGCTTGCTGAAAAAATTACAAGAAAACTTGTTGTTGCGCTTAACGAATTTTCCTTCATCTTGAAAATGAAAAAAGGTAGATAGATTGACGAACCAGTAGAAAAATAAACAATAGCTTCATTAAATAAGAAAAATAATAACATCGTGAAAAAGATGTTTGGGTTTTATCTCTTTCATTTAAACATTTTAGTATGTTTGAAAATGCGTTTTCAAACGGAGCATTTCGTTAAAAAGTCCCATACATCTTCTACATTTAGAACGTTTGTCAGAAGCCTGCTTGGTGAAATACCTTGCTAAAATGTGAAGAAACTAAAATTTATTATATCAGGTTAGAATGAAACTTATTACCTTATCACGAAAAATCAAAATAATATTAATTATTACTCTTGCAGCTATTGTATATGTTATTACAGCATTTAATTCTCATGGTTTTTATCATGCGGATGAACATTATCAAATAATTGAATTTGCGGGTTTAAAGCTCGGAACTCATACACCTGATGATTTGGCATGGGAATTCAAGGCTCAGATTAGGTCAGCTTTTCAGCCTGTTATTTGTTTTGTTTTAATTAAAGTATTTGAAATTATTAATATAACAAATCCATATAATCAAGCAAAACTCCTTCGTCTATTGTCCGCTATATTTGCTTTAGTAGTTATATTGCTTTTTATAAGGAACACAAAGAATCTCATTAAAGATGAATCGTTGGAAATACCATATTATTTGCTTTCTTACTTCTTATGGTTTATCCCATTTATTAGTGTTAGATTTTCTTCTGAAACATGGTCAGGGCTTTTTTTCTTGTTAGGATTAGCTCTTTTCTGTAACACTACTAATGAAGAAAAATCTCCTTTTAAAATAGGATTGTTATTTGGTATCAGTTTTTTAATTCGATTCCAAATTTCTTTTGCAATTTTAGGTTTTGGTTTGTGGCTATTATTTAAACATCGCTCAAAATTGAAGCTTTTATTAAAGATGTTTAGTTCATTTAGTGTAATTGTATTACTCGGTTTGCTATTAGATTCTTGGTTTTATGGTGAGATTGTTTTTGCGCCTTGGAACTATTTTTTATCGGTATTTGAATCAGGTGGTAGCGGATTTGGCACCTCTCCTTGGTATTTCTATATTGTTAAGCTATTAAGTTATCCAACTTATTTTATTGGCATTCCCCTCGTTTTATCGCTTATTCTGATGCTAATTTTTAAGTGGAACAGTTTATTCTTATGGTGTTTTATTCCATTTGTAATCATTCATTCGTTCTTTCCTCATAAAGAGGAACGTTTCCTATTTCCTTTGGTATATCTATTTCCTCTAATCCTTATTGATGGTTACTCAATATTTTGTCATTTATTTAAGAATCGTTTTTTAGTTAAATTTGCAAACTATTTAATCATAATTGTATTCGTTATAATTAATTCAATTGGGATTATTGCAATGGGGCAAAAATCTGCTGGAATTGGGCGAATGGAAATTTCAAAACATATTCATGATAAATATGGAAGCCTTAAAATTAATTTGATTTACTGTTCATGGGCTAACCCGTATAATCCTTGGAGTAGTCTGCCTGTTAAATTTTATCTTGAAGATTCGTTAACTGATCACAGGATTAACAATTTATGCGAATTAAACGATTCATTATATATTGATAATGCTATAAATTTAGTAGTAATCCTAAAAAATGATAAGGATAATATTGAATGTTCTCAGGTACTAAGCACAAATAGTTTCGTATTTGAAACTCAAAGTATCCCAAAGTGGATTGAAAAGTTAAACAAGAGATATGAAGGATTTGAAAATCATGATATTTTAGAACTATATAGGTTTGAGGGTGCGAAGTAAATTTATTATAAAAATGAAAAGCAAATTAGAAAAAACTGGAATTTTGGTTGTAATAATTGGATTAGGTTTGATTTATCAATACAAATATTTAAATGAATTCCCTTCTCATATTCATGCTTGGGCTCAATCTGACAGGTATGCGCTTTCATTAGGTTTTCTTGATAACGGACTTAACTTCTTTAAGCCCGAAACTTTTGTTTACAATCACCAATTCCCTCATAAGTGGAAAGTACCATCGGAAACAACGATAACGGCTGTTGATTTTCCTATTCATGATTATATTCCTGCGGTATTAATGAAAATTTCAGGAACTACATCACCTTATATATTTAGGATTTATATTTTGCTGTACAGTTTTATAGGACTTTTCTTTTTATTCAAATTAACATACGCTATAAGCAAGGATTATTTGAAATCGGTTTTTCTAGTGATTTTTGCAGCAACTTCGCCTGTATTTGTTTACTATCAAGGAGGGTTTCTACCTACAATACCCTCACTTGCAAATGCTATTATTGGGGTTTATTTCTATGGCCAGTTTATAAATGGTAATAAGAATAAAGATTTTTGGTTATGTATACTTTTCCTTGCTTTGGCAGCTCTTTCAAGAACAACTTTTGCAATCCCGTTTATTGCAGTATTATGCGTAGAGTTTCTTCGATTGTTAAGAAGGGAAACCAAATTGGCTTCAAAATTATTACCAGTATGTATTTCTATTTTAGCTATAATGTCTTATTTTTTATACAACGGTTATCTTAGAGAAAAATACGGTTCAATATTCCTAAACTACCTGATGCCAGCAAAAAGTTTTGAAGAAGCAAAAGAAATATTAAAATACGTTTATGATAGCTGGTTTTTCCAGTATTTCACAAAACCTCATTATTATATATTTATTGCTATAGTTATTGTTTCAGTATTCTTTATTGCCATAAAAAAAATTCACCTTCAGAAATCTAAGATTTATCTCGGAATTTTATCTATTACTTATTTGTTTGGTTGCTTGATTTTTGCGACTTTAATGCTAAGGCAGTTCCCCGCACATGATTATTATTTCATTGATACATTTTTCTTTCCGATAATTCTGATTTTAATATTTATTTTATCGATATTTCCGACTGTCGAAAAGAAAAATCAAAACATTATATCAGCGGTTATTCTTACAATATTTTCTGTGGTTTTAATATTGCAACCAATTAAATCACAAGAAAAAAGAAGAGAAACAGGTTACTGGGACAAAACAGAAATAACTATTAATAATTATCGTAATTCGGCTAATTTTTTAGATTCTTTAAATGTCCCAAAAGACGCGAAAATACTTGTTATAGATGCTGTTGCACCAAATATTCCATTTATTTTATTGCAGAGAAAGGGATATGCAGTAATGGATATAGACCAAGAAAACATAGAAGAAGCATTAAAATGGGACTATGATTTTATTGTTATACAAAATGAGTATTTTATTTCTGATATTTATATGCCTTTTCCTAATATTTTATCAAAAATAGAAAAGATTGCCGATAATGGTAAGATTACTGTTTGTAAGTATTCGGAAGGAGACCAACAGAGTATTCTTGATTATATTGGAATGAAAAATAAAAAACCAGTATATGAAACTTCAGTAAATTTTGAAAGTACTCCCGATAGTCTTCTATGGCAAAACTTCAATTCCACTGCTGATTTCTCTTATAATAGTGGCTATTCTGGTCATTTAAATAATGGTATTGAATATGGCTTGACTTATAAAACAAAAAAACTTCCTGAGTTAGAATCAAGTTCTCGGACTTTGTTTTTCTCTTCATATTTCCTTCAAGAAAAAATTGAAAATTGTGAGATAGTTGTAACAATTAATTCAAATGGACAAAATATTTATTACAAGTCAAGCAATTTAAAAGATCTAATCAAAAAAAAGGGTGAATGGGAGAAAGTTTCATTGATATTTCAATTACCAAAAATTGAAAGTAGTGATTATGAATTAGTAGTTTTTATTTGGAATATAGGTAAATCTGAATTATACTACGATGACTTTGGATTCTCACTTTACTAATGTTAAAAATCCTTATAAGAATGTAAAAGGCTAGTGTATAGCATTCGGTATAAAACATTGTTATTTATATAGTTGCGAGAATATTTTGTTTTACTGTTCTCAATAGTATGACTATAAAACTATGATAAGTATCTTTATAGACAAACTTTTTTGAATACTACCCTTTTCATTTTGTAATCAATAATTTATACTAATTACTTTCCCCTTTAAGTCGAATGAAGTTCAAGTTGAAATACTTTTCTCTAGGGGTAAAAATGTTCTAACTTTGATAAAGTAATAAGAACTTAATTTCTCATCAATATGAAATTGGTATTAACTGTAATGATTGTTTGGTTTTCATCATTCTTGAAGGCCCAGAATTACACTGCGGATTCGCTCTTTGGCGATAACGGCATTAAATCATTAGCCAACTACGGTTTTTTTTATAATGGAGATGTTTCGATATTTGATGATGGTGATATTTTCATCCAAGGCCGAAATCAAAGAATTGTATTCTTTCTCGGAATTGAAGAAATAATTCGTTCGGGGTTTTATCATTTGGATGCCTGTGGATTGATTGATTCCAATTACCCTTTGAGCGGTGTTTGGAACAACGATTTTGAGCCTATGTATTTAGAGAAGTCGTTTATGCTCAACGATAAAACTATGTATGTTGCAGGTGCAAGAATAGTCAGTTCTATAAGTACTCCTTGCATGCAAAAAGTTGATTCTGTAGGAAATGTATTGGTCGAGTTCCAAAGTCCATCTAATGTATACTTTACGAATTTGGGCGCAACAACCTATTGGAAATATCTTGATTTTCATCATGATAGCACTCACCAAAAAACAACTTGTGTTGGAACGTATCTATACGGCAGCGAAAGCGGGGTTTTTTTGAGTGTATTTAATGAAGACGGTACTCGTGACTTAAACAGTTTTACAGAGGGAACACGTATAATTCCTGTTCATTTCGGTGAATCTTATGTATTCAATAGGAATTTCAAAAGATCAGTACAAGTAGATGATAACAGATTTTTATTGACTGGCTCAAGCTGGCAAGGCGATTCATTGTTTTTTGCGATGGTGAAATTGGATGGAACATTGGATACTACATTTGGTAACAACGGCTTACTATACGACAATTCATACAACTTGTCGGAAGGATTAACGAGCATTGTAACCACTGAAAGACGATTCTTTCAAACTGAAAGAATTAACGAGCATTTTTTTACGTCAACACTTGAATTCGACAATGATTCTTTCCGATGCAATTTGCGGAAGTATGATTTAACGGGTCAGTTGGATAATACTTTTGGAGTGAATGGCAAGAAAAGCTGTTTCACTTTTGAGAGTTCGTCTTTGAGTACTTTTTTAATGGAAAAAGTGGGCGAAAATCAATTGCTTTTGAGTTACTTGAAATTCAACAATCAACCTACAGATTCATCTTTTTTCATGTTATTGAATGAAATGGGGAATACGGTAAATAATTTCCCCATTTCTCGAAACAGTTTAAGGTACAACAATGAATTAATGATTGTAGACCAAATAGAAATCCTCGAAAACGGAACGGCTTTTTTATTAGGATCAACAACTTCTGGAAAACTGATATTGATGAAGTTTCGTAACGAAGCATTAAATCCTGAATTAACTTTAAATGGCAATTTATTAAATTCAAATATTACATCCACCGATGTATATTTTGAGTGGTTTTTTGACGGGACAATTATTGAAGGTGAAAATACTTCAGCAATTTTAGTGAATTCACCTGGAGAGTACATAGTGAAAGTGATGAATCAAAACTGTTCATCTTCTTTGTCAGATACACTTTTAGTTGAGAGTGTTGGGCAAGAAATGCTTACCAATCGCCAATTCTCATTTTATCCAAACCCAGCAGAATCTTTTATTTCAATTCATTCTTATGCACCAATTGCTGATTTTTTTATTTATGATATTTCAGGTCAGGTGATTTATAGAGGCAAATTCGATAATCATATCCAATTAGTTGATATTAGCAATTTTAAACACGGTATGTATTTTATTCGATGTGGAAATTTGATTGAGAAATTAGTTGTTGGTTTTTAGTCGTGCCTTTTGAGGAAAATGTTTTGCGCAAACGTATTAGTTGTGAATAATTACATTCTTTAGAATAAGGACTTTTACTTTCAACTAAACACCTCTCCATTACCACACTTTTTTTAAACACCGAAACTAAATTTTTCATTTCTTTCAAATGCTTTATTTTGGTGTCAATAGAAAGCAATTTCTCATCTTTGTCGCAAATTAAAATAATTTTAATGGCAAAAGCGTTAATTACAGGAACATCCAATGGAATTGGTTTGGAATTGGCAAAAATTCATGCTTCAAAAAGAGGCGATTTAGTTTTAGAGACAAGGAATATTGCGAAACTCAATTTTCGTCTAATTAATCAATACAACTAAATATATGGCATCAGGCTTTTTTGCGCTATTAGATGATATAGCGGCACTTTTAGATGATACAGCAGCATTGAGTAAAATTGCAACAAAAAAAACTGCCGGAATTTTAGGAGATGATTTGGCTGTAAATGCTAATAAAGCTTCAGGTTTTGCATCATCAAGAGAAATTCCTGTTTTATGGGCAATTATGAAAGGCTCATTTTTTAATAAATTAATTATTCTCCCGCTAGCATTTATTCTAAGTGCTTTCGTGCCTTTAGCTGTTAAAATAATTTTATTGCTCGGTGCAGTTTATTTGGCCTACGAAGGTGCAGATAAATTATTTGATTATTTTTTCCCTCATAAAAATTTTTCAAAGCAAACTGAGTCTGTTGATTTTTCAAAAGAAGAAATATTAAAGCTAGAGAAAGATAAAATCAAATCAGCCATTTTTACAGATTTTATTTTATCTATCGAAATAGTAATAATTGCTTTAGGTACTGTATTAGAAGAACCATTTATTAATCAGGTTATTGTTGTGTCAACTGTTGCAATGATTGCAACTATTGGAGTTTATGGAGTTGTTGCATTAATTGTTCGGTTAGATGATTTTGGCTTTAAATTAATTAAGATAAGTAAAAATGGTTTAATAAAAAAAATCGGCAATTTATTGGTAAAAGCATTGCCATTAATTATAAGGTTCCTTACTGTTATAGGAACAATAGCGCTGCTGCTGGTTTCTGGTGGTATTTTCATGCATTACATTCACTTTCTAGATAATTATTTAAATTCTTTTACCTCACTTATTGCTGAATTTATTATAGGATTAGTTATAGGAATAATTGCTTTGTTCATAATTAAATTCTTCAAAAAGTATTTTCTGAAAAATAACAATTTGAAATAGGATGAAACTATAAATTAAAACATATCACTGTTTTGGCGTTATTTCAAATCATATTATTAAATTTACAATATGTATTTTAATACTCGTTGTGCGGTTAAAATGCAAGTGCATGTTTAGTATGATTTAAAGGTCTTTCGCTTATTGTATTAAAGTATTGTAGACAAGTAAAACTACCAATTTTACTTGTAATTCTAGCAAAAAAGCCT
>Ga0247837_1002354_pt1 | contig 36104 bp, 29 predicted proteins | sample LaCtaG_2_FD_187115 | JGI IMG/M metagenome (GOLD analysis project Ga0247837, IMG submission 187115) | Freshwater microbial communities from meromictic Lake La Cruz, Castile-La Mancha, Spain - LaCruzMarch2015_14.5m | ecosystem: Environmental > Aquatic > Freshwater > Lake | place: Spain: Castile-La...
TTAAAGGGAGTCGTGGTTGAATTTCCTTTGCTTCAACAGTGATATAGACTCTATTTCCGAAACTACGAGTTAATCCCTACTTTTATCTAACTGCTGAAGATCAAATCGCAATAAACGAAGTGATTAGTGCTTGGCGCCTCTATCCATTCCATTAGATCATTCTCGAAAAGCGAATTCGTGAATTGAGGCACTGTCACTGGTGCTTCATCTATAAAAGCTAAAAAGAATGTTTGCATACCAGAAAAGGAACTTCGCAACACAAAGCGTCACCCTCATCAGTCTATACAAGAAGTGAAAGGCCTCGAACACAGAGGAAAGTCAGAGACTTAGTAAGGGTCATGACAGCCCTGTCAAACACCGATTTAAACCGCTTCATTTCCCCTCGTTCCCAAGAGTTAAAGCCGGAGGCAGACTTCTCTTGCACATGATCGCCGGTTCTGTTAATCCTACTCCACATGCAGACTGAAGGCCTTATCAGTCCCGCTCTCCTGCACTGCGCCTCAATTCCAGTCTACTACACCTCTGCGGAGTCTGTGTGTAGTCGCTCAGTGTCCAAATCTCCGCATTGTCTCTATGTCAGTACTGGATTGCTATTACGAAATGTGCAGGCACTATTTAGCAAACGGCGATAGGGAGTTGTTCGCGAGTAGGATGATCGGCCCGAATAGAGCTTTATCAGAGAGTGTAGTTGCAAATCTACTAAGTGAGGAAGAGGAAGATAAACAGGCCTTGCTGGAGACTTACTACCAGTACATGAAAGAAGCACTGAGAGTCCGTCCTGCTCTGCTCAAATCGCAAAAAATCGACCAATTTATTGATAAGGCAGAGTAGGCAATTAGTCTCCTAGAGGACTTGGCTTCCAAACTATAGGGAAAGTAGGGGAATTTAAATGCTGTTTTAGAGATTTATGGGAAATTGCAGGCCTGCCAAAATGCAACAACAAAAAAACTGGAGACTTGTTGCATCTTTCCAAGCTTTTGCAAAGACTTTTCAGGTAAATTGAGAAAATCGGGAAGAAATCAGTAAATTTCAGTCTAATACCTCTCCCAGTCTTACAGCTTCACAGTCTTTGCATTGCATATATATGGAGAAGTAGCCGCAGTCAAAAGACCCAGCGGTTTCACCCTGTTTCTCTCCTGATCTAAGGCTAGCCAGCTCCAGCCATAATAATCACCAATGCAGCTCGACGACCTCGTGACCTGGTAAGCCCTAGTCAGGATCCTGCAGCGGCCCACGCAGTACCCAGGCCGGCACCTGCAGCCGCAACCCCGCACCAGCTCAGAACACAAGCCCTTAGAAGCCGCCTCCCAGCTCCTTATTGTCTGGAAGTGCACGATTGAGTACTTGCGGGAGCGCCTGAGTCTGAGCCAGGGTATCAACATCCCTGGGTTTGGAGCTTTTACCTTTGATGTGGAGACGGAATTGCCTAGATTGGCTTCGGTGAATCCGTCTGCTGGGCGTGTTGAAGACCAGCGGCTCGAGCGCAAGCACATCCACCGCAACCGGCCTGTCTTTGTCGTGGACCCCAAGCTGCAGACCGCACTGCTGCGCTACCACCTGAAGCAGCAGTTGGAGAGACCCGCTTCCCAGCACTCTGTGTACCAGAAGGGGTTTAACATGGTCTTTTGCAACCCGGTGCCCATTGCGCAGGCGTGCTACTTGGACAAGGAAGTGGTGAGAGATGCACATAAGGCACTGTTCAAGGCAGTGTACGACTTGACCAAGTTAGGCAGAGGCCTGGTCCTGCAGTTCGGCTTCGCTGTGGTGGTGATATCGAACCGAGACCTAAAGGTCAAGTTCGACCCTCGCTTCGAAGCCTCCCTCAACGACAAGACCTACGAATCCCGCATGCGGCGCAGCGAATTCCCCTGCAGAACGATATGGAAAACCAGCTACGACGCCCAGTGGATGCGGTCCTCCCTCTCCAAACTCGTGAAGTCCCCCAGCGTGTCCACAGTCCAGCAGCTGAACGAAAGGACCCTCGCACTGAAGGTGATGAGTCTGGACCTGGTCAGCAACTCCAGTGAAATGCGAAGGTCCACTTCTCACTTCGAGCCTAAGTCGTAGAGATTCGTGAATATGATGGCAGACTTGTGCTTCATCTGCCAATAAAAATAGTCCTGTTTCGCTATGAGCACTTTTGGCTTTCGACGCAGTGGTACAAGTCTGACTCCGGGGTCTCCAGGCGTGCTGACGGGCAGTGTTTCGAGATTGCTCTCTCCAGAGATGCAGAAGCCGAGGGCGCTGCTGGTCAGGAAGAGGACCTCCGTAGTGACAGCTTCGCAGCAGGAGCCTGCGCTGCCTTCGCTCACAGGCCCTGGACACCAGGCGGCTTCTCCTGCCTTTTCCAAGTCTTGTCACCCTCGCCTCCAATCCCCTACAGCTTCGTCCTACGCAATCACTATCACCCCTGCAGACTCGCCCAAGCCCCGGGCCTCTCCCCCTACCCGCAGGGAACTCCGTCGCGCGCCGACTATGAAAAAAGGGCCCGGTGGACATGTGATGGACACTGTTAGGGCTTTGGAGCTGGCGGCCAGACTGCCCAGACCCTCAGAAACAATGCTAGTGGCATCCAGAATAGCGCTGCCGCCTGCAAGAAGGCCGCAGACAATTGTATTCGACCTGGAAGAGACTTTGGCGCATATCTGTGAACACAAAGCTTCAGCTGAGGTGCTTATAAATGGCGGAAGTCTGGGGTTCAATATGAGGCCGTATGCGACTCAGTGCTTGTTGGAGCTACGCAAGCAGTGGGAAATCATTGTCTTTGCTTCGTCAGAAAGGTACAAAGCGGACGGGGTGTTGGACTACTTGGACCCGAGCAGGAGCATTGTCGACCATCGACTGTATCGAGACCATGCGTTGCACATACAAGACGTCCTAGTGAAGGACCTGCGACTCCTTTCCGGGCGAGACCCGCGGCGCACCGTAATCGTAGACAACTCAGCCACCGCCTTCGCCTTCCAACTCGACAGCGGCATCCCCATCAAGACCTGGCGCAACAGCACGCAGGACCGAGAGCTGCTGCGACTGCTGGACTTCACAGCGGAACTGGTGCAGGAGACGGATATGCGTGCGAGGCTGAGGAAGACTTTTGACTTAGCGCATTTGCGGGAGGATTTCGCGAAGGCGTTTCCGCTGTCATAGCCTAGTCAGACCTAATTGCATGCTCTAGGACTCGCTGCAGCTCGCACTCGGTCAGTTGGAAGAAGGCGCTGAGCGCGGCCACGCTGCCGCCGAGACTGGGGTCCTTCACTTCGCTGAGAACACGCAGCACTGCGTCGCGGATAGAGGGCGGAGCACCTGTAGAGTCCAGAGAACTGCGGAGTGGGTCAGTCTGCCTCACTAGCGGCTTTCCTTCGAAGGACATTCGCAGTTCAGGGGAGTGGTGGGGAGACAGGGGCGGACTCAGTTGGCCCTCGGCACAGGGCGCTGGCAGAGACAGCAGGGAGCGGAGGGCCGTTTGCAGGTCGCTGGGCTTTAGAGTGGGGGAAAACACCAGTTGCTGGATTTCGTGTAGAGTGGAAAGAGGGTTCGCGCGGTCACTTAGGGCGGGAGGGATAGGAGAGGCAGCTTCTAGGCCGAAAGAGCACTCCCCGCCCTCCACGAAGTCCATCCTCCCCAGCGCCGAAGAGTCGTACTCCTCTCCACTGCTCTCACTCCTTTCCTGCAACTCCACCCCCTTCACAGTTTCCAGCCTCTTCTTCATCCTTTCCTCGAAATCCGCGATTTCCTGCAGCGCCGCAGGACAGGCCTTCACCGGCTCCCTAGGAGTCCTGAACTCCGAAGTAGGAAAAGAGCCTTCCAAAGGAATAGGACTATAGGGAAAAGGCGCAATTTCCCCTCCTTCTGTCCTCACTCCCATCCCTTCCTTTAAACTGGCTCGAAGTCCGTCGTTTTCTACCTCTAGGGAGGTGATTTCCAGGCGTAGTCGGTCTTCTAGGTTGAGTTGCTCGCGCCACTGCGCCTTCACTGACCCGAGCACTTGCTCTAGCTCCACTAGTAGGTCGGAGGGAAAAGGCCTGCTAAAGGCACAGTTGCAAGCCTTCGACTCACGAGACAGGCTGGAGTTATCGTGCAGGACCGTGGAAAGGTCCGCTTGCAGGCTTCTGCAGTGGTCTTCCAAGCGCAATATATGCGCAAAGCAGTCCTCCAGCTGCATTTCCCTCTGCTCCCATAGGCTTATTTCTGTCCTTTGCAGGATGTCAATAGTGATTTGCTGCGTTTTCAGGTCAGAATTGGCCTTTTCGAGAGCGGAATTGAGCGATTTGGAGTCCTCTAAGGCCTGAGAAAGCTGCAGAGAGAGAGAGGAAACTGCACTTTCCGCAGCGATTTTCTGCTGAAGCAGGGAATTTAGGTCCACTGGGGGTAGGGAGTCGTGGGATTGGACGGTGGAGAGGGAGGCGGAGGGCACTTCTCCCTGCAATTTCTTGCCGATTTCTATCGTTTTCCGCTCGTCCTCCAGCAAAGCTCTGGGTGTCGACCCGACTGATGCAGTTTTCCCCACCGTAATTCTCTCCTTAGTGGCATTTAACGACTCTTCCGTCCTAGACAAAGCATCCCCCAGCGTCTGAAACGGACTTTTCCCTCCACACTGCGCGAATTCCAGTGCCCTTTGCGCCTGGTACTGCAGTAGCTTCTTCCTGACCACCAAGGTTTCCTCCCCTGCATAGCAGGCTTTGGCTGCGGACTGCGGCTTGCCCTTGGTCCAGTCCTTCGCTGAGGCTTGGGCGAGTTCGATAGCAGCCTGCAGACTGTCTCGGGCGAGGGAGACGGATACGTCGGGACGGGTGAGGTAGGGACTGACGGTGGAGACGTAGCGCTGAGTCCAGGTGATGAGGGCTTGCAAGGCCTGTAGAGTCGGGGGGAGTTTGGGATCGAAGGTGGGGCGGGGCCGGGAGACGGAGGGGTGGCTGGGGCTGGATACAGGCTTCTCTACCTTGGCTTGCAGGCTAACGACCACTCGTTCCAGCAGTTTATTCTGGTGAAGTAGGTAGGATACCTGCTTCTTGGGTTCTTGTCTCTCCACCCTCCGCTTGTCTTCCCACGCCAGCATCGAGCTGTTGAGGCGTGCACTGATAACTGCCTTTCCCTTGTCAGTGCCCAGACTTCGGGTCTGAGGCCGAGAGACGGACTGGGCTGGAGGAGGGGAAGGGTGGATTGAAGTAGAACGCGGCTGCTTGGGTATAGAGCGGTAGCGACTGGCCTGAGCCTCCGGCTTCAAGGGCGAAGAGACAGGATTGATCCTTGGCTTCATTTTATCCAGCGAGAATTCAAGCGATTGGTAGAAGAACTAGCCTAAAGCGCGCTTGCCGAAGTTGACTTCCCTCTTGCAGTGTTGACAAAAGTGCTTCGGCTCCTGCATGCTTTCCATGCAGAAAGGCAGCAAACAGCACCCGAACCAGCAGCCCAGGACACACATGCCACTGCAGGCGACCCAGGACCGGCTGCCTGCCTGCAGGGACACTTCGGTGTTGGAGTCGTGGGAACAGAAGGGACAGTGGAAGGACACGGAGGAGTGGCCGAATTTAGGAGTGGGAAGGTGGGGGATGAGGGAGTGGGTCAGGTCACTGCGAGGCTCTTCGGTCATATTAGAAGTAATCGCTATTCTATGTGTACCTGCTAGAGTGGCAGAACTACCAGTGTATCTCCTAACTCTCCCTTCTTCGATTCGATCTGATGATTCATAAAGCTATATCTACATGGAAGAGCTGCTGACCAGAGGCTTCCAAAACCTCGTACTAGTCCACCAATCCCCCAACGCCTCAGTGTACCGCGCTTCCCACCCTTCCTGTCCCAAGTGCACTCCTCAAGTCGCTATCAAGCTCCAAAGTCTGCCCTCTCCCGCAGCCCTCCAACATGCCTACAAGGAAGTGGTCATTATGGAGAGTCTGCAAAGTCACCCCAATATCATCCAACTCTGTGAATATTTCGAAAGTCGGGCTTCAGATGGCAGCTGTATGCTAGCCATAGTGACAGAGTGGGGGGGAAAGGACCTGATGCAGCATAAGGTGCAGCGGAAGACCAATGAGTTCCCTTGGTCTGAGGAGGATTTCAGATATATAGCATTTAGTGTGGTGCATGCACTGGCCTTTGCAGAGCGACAAGGAATTGTGCATCGCGATATAAAGCCACAAAATATCTTCTACAGTCCTATCACGAAAGTGGCGAAATTGGGAGATTTCGGGTCCGCTACTAACATATATAGCAGACTTGAAGCATCACTAGTAGGCACTCCCGCCTACATGAGTGCTGAACTACAAACAGGCATGCGGCAGGGAGCGCAGAGAGTCATTCACGATATGGTCAAGTCTGATGTGTACTCTTTGGGTCTAACACTGGTCGTTTTGGCGAGTTTAGAACAGCCTGAGATGAATCTAATGGCGGAAAGACAGACTGAGAAAACGCAGCAAAAGATAGCGAGTTTGGTCTATAGTGAGCAAGTAAAGTGGCTGCTGTGGGAAATGGTGAATCCTGATTGTGAGTTGAGACCCACATTTATGCAGTTTGAAAGCAAGTATTGTCCATTGGAAGAGAATAGGCCTTTGCCTCTGGTAGAACCCATTCGCCCTGTAATTGACTTTCCCCAGCCAGTCCAATCAGAGCCACTTCCCTATCACCAACCTCAACACCCGGAAATTACTCCCGAATCCCCAGTTATAAACGTCCTAAATTCCCAACCAGCCCACATTCCTATTAACCCGCCAGTTCAACTTGAGCCACTTCCATTTCCCCATCCTCAACATCCAGTAACGACCTCCACGTCTCCAACTATAATCGTCCCAGAGTCCCAACCAGCCCCATTTCCTATTAACCAGACAGACCTGCTCTCTGCTCATCTGGCTTTTCAGTGCTGTGGAAACCCGCAATTAGCTTTGGTGCCAGTGCACCTGCTTTGCTCTTCTAGCGAGATTCTCAGATTTTGCCAAAAGAGCTGTTATGTACAATTTGCGGAGCGGGAGACGCGGGAGTATACGAAAATGCAAATAAACTGTCCCATTTGCCAGGGAGTGATTGAGGAAAGAGAAATTTTAGAACCTTTTGGAGGAGAAATCAATCATTATAGGGCAAAAAAATTCAGGAAAGGACTGAAATGTGTGAGCTGCAAACAACGCCAAGCGACTCACACCATCGAATGTGGCCATTTGTACTGCAAGCCCTGCTTAGACCTGTATAAAACGCCCGTTTTTACACAAAGGAAGTATATATGTGCAGACTGTGGCCTGGTCTCTACCAAAAAAGCCAAAAAATGCGAGGAAAAGCCCTTCTTATTGAAGTTTTTACTATTCGGTGGTGAAAGAAGCGACGACAGTGAAGACGCATAGCCTAGTTTGATAACTCCCAGTTATAAAAGCACACAAAAGGCTAGATTAATTGAAAGATAATAGAGTTTAATTAGAATAACGATTTGTCTCAACAGGCGATTTAGCCGAACCACTGCAAGTGTTCATTTAACTTGAGGAAATATATGCCGCTTGCAGCCTTTAAACAGGCAATTATTGTCACAATTAGAGGAATAGTGAAGGTCCGAGGATCGCCTAGCGACTCTCTTTCGTTGGATGTGCGGCCTTTTCCTTTAGCCGCATGATGCTGATGCCTGGTGTCGGATTGCTCAGAGGCTTTTCGTAATATTAGAGAAAGGCGCAATTCTATGTATACTTAATTTAGGCCACTCTACATTGGCAGAATTGCTATCAATATATTTCCCAACTCTCCCTTCATATATCCGATGTATTGGACCCTACCTTCCAATTTCCTAAAGCACCTATATGAGTTGGCGACAAAAATGAGTTTTCTCTAGGTAAACGTTCAACTCGATAGACCTACCCCTTTGTCCCTATTCCAAGGTCTGGGACGCACAGCCCCCTTCAACAGGCCATTAGCATAGTAAAATATAGACATGGAAGAGCTGCTGACCAGAGGCTTCCAAAACCTCGTACTAGTGCACCAATCCCCCAATTCCTCAGTGTACCGCGCTTCCCACCCTTCCTGTCCCAAGTGCACTCCTCAAGTCGCTATCAAGCTCCAAAGTCTGCCCTCTCCCGCTGCCCTCCAACATGCCTACAAGGAAGTTGCCATTATGGAGAGTCTGCAGGGTCACCCCAATATCATCCAACTCTGTGAATACTTCGAAAGTCGGGCTGCAGATGGCAGCTGTATGCTAGCCATAGTGACAGAGTGGGGAGAAAAGGACCTGATGCAGGATACAGTGCAGCGGAAGACCAATGACTACCCTTGGTCTGAGGAGGATTTCAGATATATAGCATTTAGTGTGGTGCATGCACTGGCCTATGCAGAGCGACAAGGAATTGTGCATCGCGATATAAAGCCACAAAACATCTTCTACAGTCCTATCAAGAAAGTGGCGAAATTGGGAGATTTCGGGTCCGCTACTAACATATATAGCAGACTTGAAGCATCACTCGTAGGCACTCCCGCCTACATGAGTGCTGAACTACAAACAGGCATGCGGCAGGGAGCGCAGAGAGTCATCCACGATATGGTCAAGTCTGATGTGTACTCTTTGGGACTAACCCTACTCGTACTAGCAAATTTGAAGCCGCCTGCAATGGGGCTGGACGTGGAGAAGCAGGCTGAAAGGGTGCAGCAGATTGTGACGAGTTTGGCCTATAGTGAGCAAGTAAAGTGGCTGCTGTGGGAAATGGTGAATCCTGATTGTGAGTTGAGACCCACATTTATGCAACTCGAAAGTAAGTATTGTCCATTGAAAGAGACTAGGCCTTTGCCTCAGGTAGAACCAATTCCCCCTGCAATTGGCTTTCCCCACCCAGTCCAATCAGAGCCACTTCCCTATCCCCAACATCAACACCCGGAAATTACTCCCGAATCCCCAGTTATAAACGTCCTAAATTCCCAACCAGCCCACATTCCTATTAACCCGCCAGTTCAACCCGAGCCACTTCCCTATCCTCAACATCCAGTATCTACCTCCAAGTCCCCAACTATAATCGTCCCAGAGTCCCAACCTCCCCCATTTCCTGTTAACCAGACAGACCTGTTCTCTGCTCATCTGGCTTTTCAGTGCTGTGCAAACCCGTCAAAAGCTTTTGCGCCAGTGCATCTGCTTTGCTCGTCTAGCGGGATTCTCAGATTTTGCCAAAGCAGCTGTTATGTACAATTTGCGGAGCGGGAGACGCGGGAGTATACGAAAATGCAAATAAACTGTCCCATTTGCCAAGGAGTGATTGAGGAAAGAGACATTTTAGAGCCTTTTGGAGGGGATATCAATCATTATAGGGCAAAAAACTTCAGGAAAGGACTGAAATGTGTGAGTTGCAAACAACGCCAAGCGACTCACACCATCGAATGTGGCCATTTGTACTGCAAGCCCTGCTTAGACCTGTATAAAACTTCATTTCTGCAACAAAGGACGTATATATGTGCAGACTGCGGTCTGGTCTCTACCAAAAAAGCCAGAGAATGCGAGGAAACGCCCTTCTATTTGATGTTTTTACTATGCAGTGGTGAAAGAAGCGACGGCAGTGAAGACGAAGCCTAGTTAGATAACTCCCGGCTATTAAGCACACAAAAGGGTAGATTAATTGAAAGATAAAAGAGTTTAATTAGAATAACGAATTGTCTCAACAGGCGATTTAGCCGAACCACTGCAAGTGTTCATTTAACTTGAAGAAATCTATACCGCTTGCAACCTTTAAACAGGCAATTATTGTCACAAATGGAGACATAGTGAAGGTCTGCGGATTGCCTAGCGACTCTGTTTCGTTGGATGTGCGGCCTTTTCCTTTAGCCGCATGATGCTGATGCCTGGGGTCGGATTGCTCAGAGGCTTTTCGTAATAGTAGAAGAAATGCGCAATTCTATGTTTACTTGGTTTAGGCCACTCTACATTGGCAGAACTGCTACCAATATATTTCCTAACTCTCCCTTCATATATCGATGTAGTGGCCCTTACCCTCCAATTTCCCAAAGCACCTACGTGAGTTGGCGACAAAATGAGTTCTCTCTAAGTAAACGTTCTACTTGATAGACCTACCCCTTTGTCCCTAATCCAAGGCTTGGGACGCACAGCCCCCTTCAACAGGCCATTAGCATAGTAAAATATAGAATGGAAGAGCTGCTGACCAGAGGCTTCCAAAACCTCGTACTAGTGCACCAATCCCCCAATTCCTCAGTGTACCGCGCTTCCCACCCTTCCTGCCCCAAGTGCACTCCTCAAGTCGCTATCAAGCTCCAAAGTCTGCCTTCTCCCGCAGCCCTACAACATGCCTACAAGGAAGTTGCCATTATGGAGAGTCTGCAGAGTCACCCCAATATCATCCAACTCTGTGAATACTTCGAAAGTCGGGCTCCAGATGGCAGCTGTATGCTAGCCATAGTGACAGAGTGGGGAGAAAAGGACCTGATGCAGGATATGGTGCAGCGGAAGACCAATGAGTTCCCTTGGTCGGAGGAGGATTTCAGATATATAGCATTTAGTGTGGTGCATGCACTGGCCTTTGCAGAGCGACTAGGAATTGCGCATCGCGATATAAAGCCACAAAACATCTTCTACAGTCCTATCAAGAAAGTGGCGAAATTGGGAGATTTCGGGTCCGCTACTAACATATATAGCAGAACTGATGCATCACTCGTAGGCACTCCCGCCTACATGAGTGCTGAACTACGGACAGGCATGCGGCAGGGAGCGCAGAGAGTCATCCACGATATCGTCAAGTCAGATGTGTACTCTTTGGGTCTAACACTGGTCGTTTTGGCGAGTTTAGAACAGCCTGCAATGAATCTAATGGCGGAAAGACAAACTGAGAAAACGCAGCAAAAGATAGCGAATTTGGCCTATAGTGAGCAAGTAAAGTGGCTACTGTGGGAAATGGTGAATCCTGAGAATGAGTTGAGACCCACATTTATGCAGCTCGAAAGCAAGTACTGTCCATTGGAAGAAAATAGGTTTTCGCAGCAATACCCGCCTCAAACAAGTTCCAATACGCCAGTGATTGTAAACTGCCCTGAAATCTCCCCACTTCCACAATATATCGCCCAGCCTTTACCTCCAGCCTCCGATTACCCAGCAGTACCCAGTTCCGTCCCTATGGGTTCGACAGTTTTACATCAAAGTTTCAAGTGCTGTGAGGGCAAGGGAAGCTTTTCCGTGCCTGTAAGTCTCTGCTGTACTTCTGGAAATCTCATTTTCTGCCAGAAAAGTTGCTATAGAGAGTTTGTGGAAAGGGCTACTCGGGACTATACGAATCCGCTAAAGTGTCCTATTTGTGAGGAAACTATAGGAAACGAAGCAATTAAGAAGGCGTTTGGAGGCACAATGGAGCAATACACTATAGAAGTCTACGAAAAAGGACTAATCTGTGTCAGTTGTAATAAATGCAAAGCCACTCACATCCTTAAATGCGGCCATTTGTACTGCAAGTCCTGCTTAGAGCTGTACAAAACCCCCCGCTTTCAGAGAAGAAAGTACATTTGCGCAAGCTGTAGCGAGATATCCTCTAAGACTGAAAAAATAACTACGAAGAATGAGCCTAGAAGCCAACCTTCTTGCTTTGGAAGTAGTGATATTTAGCACTATTTATAGCTCTTCTCATAGTATCTATGCCTTCCATTCCACTTGACATGTCAAGATCAGCCTAATTCTTTCATTCCGGATATATCCACCTTTCCGAAGTCCACTCGATCGCAAGAGCTTCCTAAGCGAACAGCTACTGAGAAGACTCAGTAACTTCGCTATGAAGATTGCAGTAATATGAACCAAGACTTCCTATGCGAACTGGCCAAACTCGGCTACAGCGTCTCCACCCAGGTTTACCAATCCGGCCACACCACAGTCTTTCTAGGCCACAGCCAGTCCTCCCACAGTCCAGTCGCCATCAAGCTGCTGACCGCCCTAAGCGACCGCAGCTATGAAAAGGCCTACAGCGAGTGCGAAGTCCAGCTCCGCTTCAGCTACCACAGCAGAGTAGCGCAGGTCCTGACCAGCTTCGGCCTGCGCGGGCCTGACCAGCCGCTTTGGTCCTTCGTCATAGTGCTTGAGTGGCTGGGAAGGGACTTCCACAAGGAAGTCGCCTGCCGCAGGACTGAAAACAGGCCGTGGACTGAGGCGGAATTGATGCGAATTGCGAGAGATTTGGTGGAAACGCTGGCGGAACTGCAGGAAAGCGGAGTCGCCCACAGAGACATCAAGCCACAGAACTTATTCTACACTTCACAGGGATATGCGAAGCTCGGGGACTTCGGCTCTTCCCGGACTGAAGACTTTTTAGCCCGTCAAAGGACTACTTCCCAACTAACAGTGACAGGGACTCCCTTCTATATGAGTCCCGAGCTCAAATTAGCACTCCTAGGCAACTTGGCCAAAGCCTCCTACGACCCTTACAAATCAGACGTGTACTCCCTGGGAATGACGCTGCTGTGCTGCTACCTGCTAGAGCCGCCCACAGCCTTGATGGATATGCGCACAGTGGAGGCAAACACCCTCACCACCCTTCAAGCCGTCCATTTCCCAGGGTTACTGAAGCTGTTGGAGGGGATGCTGCAGCGGGACCCTGGGCAAAGGCCGGATTTCCTGCAATTGCGGGCAAGTCTGAGTGAAGGCTTGGAGCCGAGATGTCTGCACCTGCCAAATGAGCAGAGACAGGGCTGTTCCTTCGAGTGCCATGGCTTCTTTTGCTGTTTTTGTGCGCCGGAATGCACAGTGACAGAAGGACAGAATGGGGTCTTTCGAACCTACAAATGTCCGGTGTGCAGCCTGGAATATGACCACTTCCAGCCCAAAGAGACCTCAGAATTAGAGCAAATCTCTGTAATTCATCCTCCGCCCATCACCGACACCAGCGAAATACCACTAATAGTCGAAAATATACGCATATCTGCTCCTCTTCCCCTGCCAGAAGAGGCAAAACCCAAGGAAAACCCAGGAAATAGGGACAATAACGAGGGAAATGAGCCTTCCCAGTGGGTAAAGTGCTTTTTTGCTCTTTGTCAGCCTGGGAGAAGGCTGAATAAGCAGCTAGAAGGCGCTACAGAGGATTTCTGACTTAGGAAGGAGGCTTAAGCCTGGGATTCAATAGCAATTGGTAGATTTTGCCTTATTTAGGCCTTTTAGAGGTCACTCGAAATATCTATAATTTCGCCTAATTTCACACTTTTACTAATAAGCGTCTAAGACAAACGCAGATATCGTCAAAGCCAATACATCTAAAAGTGGAGAAATGTCTATAAATATAAATATGGTAGTGGAAGATTCGGAGACAATTGGTAAACATGGAAGAATTGAAAGCGAGAGGCTTTCTAGACTGCGTACTCGTCAACTCAGTGCCCAGTTCCCTGGTCTACAGCGCTTCCCACCCTTCCTGCCCTATGTGCACTCCCAAAGTCGCTATCAAGCTGCGGACTCTGTCCTCTCCCTCTGCCTTGCAGGCTGCCTATAAGGAAGTGGAAATCCATCAGAGACTAAGCCACCCCAATATCATTCGATTCTGTGAGTGCCTGCAGTACCCAGAGGGAAGTGGTCGCTTCGGACTTGTGACGGAGTGGGGGGAAAAGCACCTGCTGCAGGATATGACGGATAGGGTAAAAAACCAGTTTCCTTGGAAGGAAGAGGAGTTGAGATGTGTGGGTTATGACTTGATACATGCATTTGCGTATGCGCAGAGACTCGGCATCCTGCAGCACGCTGTAAAACTGGACAATATCGTATACAGCCCAATAACCAAAATCGCGAAATTGAGGAATTTCAGCAGTGCTGAGTGTTTATATGATAGTCTGGCTTCAGCTTCTACAGGTGAGAATGTTTCCGCCTGCCTAAACGGAGCACTGAGGGAGCAGCAGAAACGAACAGTGCACGAAATGGCCAAACCAGACGTATACGCCCTGGGAGTAACACTGCTCGCACTGATCAATTTGGATATACATTTGGTGAATGCAGGAGTGGAAGTACAGGCTGCGGTGCTGCGGAGACTGAGGGGAAATCAGACATATAGTGACATGATGAAGGGACTGGTTTGGGAGATGATGAATGTTGAGAGGTCAGGGTTGACATTTGTGGAAATTGAAGAGAGGTATTGCCCGCTGGCCTGCAATGTCCCTGCAGTGCTGTCCCTTGAACCGGACCCTTCCGTTGTCACGACAGTGAATACCTCCGAGGCAATTATATATGGACAGGCTCCAGCTCCACACCAATATCAACAAATTCCGCAGGCTGAAATGCCCCAATATCAACAAATTCCGCAGGCTGAAATGCCCCAATATCAACAAATTCCGCAGGCTGAAATGTCCCAATATCAACAAATTCCGCAGGCTGAAATGTCCCAATATCAACAAATTCCGCAGGCTGAAATGTCCCAATATCAACAAATTCCGCAGGCTGAAATGTCCCAATATCAACAAATTCCGCAGTCTTATTTTGCCCAAAGTCAGCCCTCTCCCCAGCCTCCAGCCCTACATCCCGCTCCACTTGCACCGGTAGATGCTCATCACACTTTCAATTGCTGTGAGGGTAAGCAAGGCTTTTCTGGGTCGGAATATCTCCAATGTCCCAGCGGGAGAGTTCTCTATTTCTGCTCAATGGATTGCTATGCACGGAATATGGAAAAAGCTACTAGGAACTACACGATAATGCAAATAAACTGTCCAATTTGTGGGGGGACTATTAGGGAAGGAGCAATTAAGGATGCATTTAGAGGCCAAATGGACCAATATAGGAGCGAAAGCTTACTAAAATGTGCCATTTGCGAGGACCGAAAAGCCACTTTTACCATTGACTGCGGTCATTTGCACTGCGACACCTGCTTAGAATCAAACACTGTGGCTAGTGAGCAACAACACCCGAATTATTTCTGCACAAAATGTGGCAAACTATCCACCAAAAAGTCTCACAATTTCAAGAAAAAGTTCAAACATCGGCGAAATCTGGGAGATAGCAATAGTTAGTTCCCCTCAATTAGCTTAGAAACAGGTCCAAATTGATGTAAATACATATCTCTGCCCCTTTCTGCAAACAGTGGCTATAGCAAAGACCAAGCCCATGAATTCAGACTATGACTCCCACTCTTCTTTTCTCCTAGGAGCCAACCCTAATCGCCTGTCTACGGCCAATCCTCGCTGATTCTCAGCCTTTAAAGAACACTCAGGGAAGTGACGCAGATGGAAGTACGGGGAATGCTGCCTGTGCTTTCGCGAATGCAGCTACGAGTGAGTCCTCCAATTTGACTCTCCGGGATATAGGTGCTGGGTTGGGAGAAGTAACTTCGAACTGCTGTTCCAGACAACCACATAAAGATGGGAACTGGAAGGGCTCTATGCAGCTCTGAGGGGTGGGGAAGTCAGTGGGTATTTCCTAAGTCAGAAGAATATCACTAATGTAATCGATCCATTTTACAGGACGTTGCAGAAAAGGCAGGACTTTGAGTATATGGAAATAGGCGAAAGGCCTGTTGGAGGAACTTTACTGCAGAATGAGGAACCTTTTCATAATAGTCATAAAAAGGACCTAGTAAACAGCTTTTTATAGGGAAACTATCGTATTTTTGTGAGTTTGTATGGTTAATTTGGCAGATTGTAGGCAAATATACAATTTACTGATTTGGATCTCGCTTGTTAGCGCTTATATGTGACTAATGAGCCTTAAATAGCCGCTTAGCAATGAGCATTATCCAGAATTATCGATATGTGTATGGTAATTCCTTCAGAATCTGCCTTTGTATGGCAATATTTAGCTAATGTATGACTTTTAAAGCCGTCTAAAGGCATTTCTCTCCCGTATTGCCAATTAAAAGCTGTATTAACGTCAAATCTCGTTTCCCCTCTCTCCGAATACTGCTAATTCTGATATTTTTCATATTACACTCCACTATTCCCTATAAAACATCACTATTTCCCACCGCGCCCTCTCCAGTTCCTATTTAAAAACCCAAATCTCGCAAGAAATGGCAAAACCCATATCCAATTCCCGCCAAGCTAGTGACTTTCCCAAGCAGCCCAGCATTCCTGCCCCTTCCCGCTCCCCACTAGGCAAATTGCGCTACAGACCTGCCAGCTGACCAATATGTATAGAATAAATGGAAGCTCTCACCCAGTTCTTCGCTATCCGAGCCCTGCCTATGCACTTCACCAGGGAAGTTCTGACTTCTGAGAACCTCACAGTGTATCAAGCGGAGTGCAGTAATACAGGCGACTGGGCCGCTGTATCGTTCTACCCTGGACTGGAGGCTGAGAAGTGGGGGAGGATGAATGGGGCTGTGACCTGCCAGCGGGAGTTGATAGGAATTCCTGGAGTTATGCAGATATGGGACTGTGACTCGTATCAGACAAGTGAAAGTAAATCTACGATCTTCACAGTGGAAGAGTGGGTCGAGAAGGACTTGGCCAAGGACATCGAGGACCGCAGGCAAAACGGCTTCGTGTGGACTGAAGATTTGCTCGTAAACCTTGCAAATAAATGCATTTCCACGCTTGCAGAGATGCAGCGGATGGGAATCACTCACCGAAACATCAGCCTGCACAGTCTCCGCTACGACTCAATCACACAAACAATCAAATTGGGCGGCTTCACTCAGGCCTGCAAAGTCGAAAATTACCCTATTAGTGTGGTTTGGACCCCACTAATGAGTCCAGAACTCATGGATTTGATAAGAGGACAGGTCGGAGTTGCAAATTACGACCCTTTCAAGGCGGATGTGTACTCTTTGGGAGTCTGCTTGCTGTCTTGCTGCTGCTGGGACTTGCGGGGGCCTGCAGAAGTGGAGGAAAACCTCGTTTCCCGACTTAGAACCGTGCAAAGTATCAGTATGAGGAGTCTCCTTTACTGCATGCTGCAGAGAAACCCGGAAAATAGGCCCGATTTCCTCTATCTTCAGCAATACATACACAGCCCCGGGGCCTTCCCGAGTCTAAGCTGTCCTCACCCACTTCCCGAGTACTACTACTTCCCCTGCCATGGGAAGTTTTGCCAGTCCTGTGTGTACTTCGACCAAGACTACTCTACCTACTGCGCGATCTGTGATACTCACTACCCGAACGCTCAAAGACAGATTATCGCCCCAGCTCTCATCGCCGACCCTAATGAGGTAGTAGACATGCATTTCTACCTAGAGGAACCGAGACTACCAGCAAAGGATCCAATTCATGTGGATGATTCAGCAGGTCCACTAGTGTCTTCGAACCCATCAAGGCCGAACTCACCAAGACCGAACCCACCAAGACCGAACCCATCAAGACCGAGGCCCAAAAGCTGGTTGGAGCGTCTTTGTTGCTGCTTTGCCTCGAATCCATAGTGCTAGTCTGTTTCTAACATAGTGCCACTCTATCTGTATCTAGCCTACTGGATACCCTTCTTCCCCCAGCAGACAGCCACAGCACCTGCAGAACTTCTTCACAGCCTTGAGAATCAGCAGCACCAGGCCGAGCACCGGACATAGGGCTGCCAGGCCCAGCAGCGCTATAGTGAGCACTGGTCCCAGTGCCAGTCCCAGAGGGAAGCAACAGAGGCAGAAAAAGCACTTCACACAGGAGGATTTCGGCTTGAAGGACTCGCAGCACGGGATAAGTAGGCAGAAGCCAGAAACTAGTGGAAATAAGGCGAATCCCAGAGGAGTCACAAACAGGGCTAAAAGCACTACTATGGGCAGTAAAGCGCATAAAGTGCCTGTGGTTAGAGAGCCGCTTCTATGTCTCCTGGGTAATTGCTGGTCGTGGAGGGATAAGAGCCACACCAAGGCTAGAATCACGAATATGAAGGGCAGTAGGACTGGGATGAACAGGATCAACAGGCAGACCGCGGTAGGTAGTGATGTGCAGATATGTCCGTGGGATGTCTTTTTTCCGCAGTACCAACACCAGCGGTAGTGACATCGGTTGCAGACCATTGACGCACAGCCCCCTGCCTTCTCCACAGGGACTCGGCATCCAGGGCAGAATTTGGCTTGCCTGGACTTGCGCCACTCTAGGAACTGGCTTTCGGAGGCGGGAAGGACGCAGCGCCCTTTTGCGTGCCAGGCGGCTTGGCAATCGCCACAGTAAATGTAACCGCAGAGGGAACATATTAATTTCCGCGAGTGGTGGCGATACGCGAATCCCGAACAGCCCGGTTTCGGACACCACCTGAGACTCGGGTCCTTTTCCAACTCCGCCTCATGTCTATACCTCATCAACTTCTCTCTACTCTGCACATCCAAATAGTCCATAACAAAGGCGTCACTAAGTGCATTTGTACATTTGAATACAGGGCACACAATCGCTCCAGTTTCCCGGGTTTTGACCTTTTCACTGCAATAGTCCGTCAGACACTCCCCACATATACAGTGTCCGCAGGTCAGCGCAGGGTTCTTCTGCCCTTCTCGGTCACATATGAGACACACCGGACTTGTATAGGACATCGGGTCCATCATCTCTCCTGAACTGGGCATTGCTCCACTGATGTCCATATATATAAGTCCCTATGCCTAAGTACGAAAACCGCTTGTACCATACCAACCGCTCGGCCCAGCACAGAGACCAGCAGAAGTACGGCCGGAGACTGCTGTATGACTCGGAGAGGGATGAGCATGTGGCGAGGATGCACTCGAGGTCGAGGAGCGACTCCAGACACTCTAGACACTCATCGGATTCCGACCAAAGAGGCCTTTCCCAGGCCTTCCTCAAAGACCTGTGCAGCGCCACGTCCCTCGCCGAGCTCGAAAAGCTCCACCCCAAGGAAGTGGCGGACTTCCGAGCCGGCCTCCAGCCTCCCAAGAACTACGACCCCTACCACCTGACTCCCCTGCCTGCACTGACTTTGAGTCTGGATATAGCTGAGGAGGTCAGGAGTGCGCAGAGGACTCGCAGGGAAATTCGGATTGAGGACTCGCAGGCGTTGATAGCTGCTAAGGACGCGCTCAGAGATGCGGAGTTGAGGGATTACGCGGCTTTGGCGAGACTGGAAGCTGTGCAAGACCAGCTTAGGAAGAGTTCTCAGGCCTAAATAGGCACTTCCGACCTAAAATACAGAAGGCTGCGGAAGGATATTGAGGATGTGCGGCTTCTTAGGTCCTAGCGTGTCCTTTCCTAGTCTACAAGGCCTCTCCTTTCCTCACAGTCTTGCCCACAGCAAACAGCAGGCAGCACTAGCCAGGCCCCGCCATTTATACATGAAGGGATACGCCTGCGAGGAGGCGCTGGACAGCAGTTTCCGCTGGAAAGTGGTGTCGGGCATGGTCTGGAACTCCTTGCTTTTGTACGTACTCTGCTACTTTCTGCCCTATCTGCAGGCCCGTACTGCGGATTTCCCCGCCTTTCCAGACTTCGTGAAATCTGCGCTGCTGCTCTGTCTCCTGCTCCTAGTCAAGGTCTGGACCTTCACTAGTACTGGTCACACAGACTTCCCCGACTGCTGCTCTGCTTTGGAAGAGGTGAAGAAGCTGTTCACTGCGACTTCCTTCTTCCATGCAGTGATTGTGGTGTACCTGGCGCTTTTCCCGCTGGCGTATCGCTCGTTTGGAGTGTTGCTGGGTGTGCTGCGGCCGCTGGAGAGTGACAACTGGGTGACTGTCTTAGGCGCAGCGCTAGGCGCAGTCAGTGGCTTCGCCTACCTCCTCAACCATGAGTATGTCCATATATGGAGTCCAGTCCTCGTCCCCAGGTCTCTACACCTCCTCCGCTCCCTGCCCTCCGCTGCTCTCACAGTAACTGCTCCCCAGGCCGCCATCCGCTCCGCCGGAGTCACCATCCTCGTCCTCCTAGCCTGGACTTTCCAGCGGAAACAAGACCTGCACAGCTCTGTCTTCAGTTCCTACGAAAGCAACAGCAGACTATGCTACGATTTCTTCATAGTGGGCTTTTGCGTGCAGCTTGCAGACCTGCTGTTTCTGTCGATGATGCACAATTTCCTCACGAAGCCGCCCAAGTTGGACCTGGAAAATGCGCTAGGGGAGCAGTTGGCGGTAGTGGGACTTAAGCAGATGAGTCCTGTCAATGTGCAGTTTGTGTGCTTTCAGGATTTACTGAGAGTTTCCACCCAGTCTGGTCCTCGCTTTCTATCCATTTTCAACCCAAAAGCCGGCCAATGGTCCATTCTGCTAGATAGAGGCCTCGACAGTCTCCGCAACGTGACCTCCAAAATCCGCAACAGGACCAGCGCCAAGGTCGAGCACGAAGGCCCCCGCCAAAGCCACAGCCGCAACCTCCTCGACCGAGTCAGTTTCGCCCTCTACTCAGTCTTCAACGAAGACTTCGAGTGCAAATTCCGCAGAGAACTGTACCAAGTTACAGCACTAGCGGAAGTAGCATCTGCTGCATTGACGAACTTCCTGCTCAGGTCGGTGGCTATGGAGTGTGAGCACTTCGTGCATAGAGACAACAGCATTGGGAAGGTGTTGGAGGCGCAGTGGCAGTCTTTTAGTGAGGTGCGGCGGTACCAGGGCGAGGACCTGCAGATTGACCTGCTGTGGTACTTGCTGACACTAAAGGACAACTTGGGCAGACTGTATGGGAAGTTCAGAGAGACACATCCAGGAGTCAGTAGGGAAGTCGAGGAGCAACTGGCAGAGCTGGTATCCGGCTAGGATATAAATGGGCAGCGCAGTTACAAGTCAGCGTCATTGGGTAACTGCTACATAGGAGTCGCAAGTCTTGGTGGCTGTGCACCAGCAGGCCTCCACCGCCTTCCCTCTCATCACTTCTTTCCCCAGCTGGCAGTCGACTCTACTAGGCCGAGTACACTTTATTCAGCGGCAGTGGACAGTTCTGCAGTACGCAGTGTGGTCAGGAGCCTACCAACTCGCTGAAAAGCTGCTAGCAGCCGGCTGCAGTCCTGTGCAGCCCACAGGAAACGGCGAAACGGCTTTGAGCCTCGCACAGGAGCTAAAAGACGAGAAAATGCTGTCGCTTTTGCAGGGTGCTGAACTGTTCCCACCTACAGACAGTGTCACAACTGTCCAAATTAATAACTATGTGCAGCCTGCCACTTTTCAGGCTCGCTGGTAGTATAATGCGTTGAAATGCGGGGTTGAAAGGGGAATTCGACATATTGGCTGGTGGGCGCTATTGAGATAGCCGTGGGTATTGGAGATTTAGTATTTCTTATTTCTGCATATTAGCAGGGAATTAAAGAAGAAATGCACGTTTCTCGCAAATATAAGCACCTAAACAGGTCCTAAGATAGAGCGAAAACCAGTTTTCCCCTTCCAGCAATTTCAGACTTACGGCAAATCTAGCAAATCCCTCAAGCTGTTCTTCTTCGACTTCCTCAACTTCCCCTCTCTCTCACTGCCCTGCACACTGAGCATCGGCGTATTCACATAGGAAGGGATGTCCAGGGACACCTCCAGGCCCGCCCTGGTCTTGGCAGTGTGGTACAGACCCTGGATTCGGTTGGACTCAAGCCGAGGCAGACTGCGGGCTCGCTCCTCAGTGAGTCTTTCCCTCGCCTTACGGACTGCAGTGTGCACTTTGGGGGACAGACAGGGAGGCTGGGAAGGCCGTTTCCGCTTGTTTCCTGGCTGGTTGAGTAGGTAATTCACCATGTTTTGGGCACTTAGGCGGCCACCGTGCTTGATGTTGGCCACGCGCAGGGCAGTTCCGCCGCCCAAAGTGCCGAGAGCAGTGCTCGGCCGGGTAGTGACGAAGAACTGGGGACGGACGTACTGAGTCAGGTCCGGAGACTTGGAAACTGGGCGGGGCTGCGTGCTGCGGCGAGACTCAGACTGGACAATGGGCTTTGCAGGCTCGTGGTGAGGGCGAAAGGCAGTGTTGGACTGGGAAGTGGGGACTTTGCTGCGGGGATTAAGGGAAGCATGGGCCTTGGGATACCTAGCAATGGTCCTCTGCAGCTCCCTCTCCACCAGCTCCCTCTCCCTCTCTATTGTCTCCAAGTCCTTCTCCGCCAGTCCCTCCGCGTCCAGGTCCTCCAAGCACTGGAAGTGGATCATTCTGTTCCGCAGCAGCAGCTTCTTGTGGTACTGCGCCTTGGAAAGCCGCCCTTCTGCGTAGTCTCGGCCCAGGTCTTCGTCCACCTCCAGCACTTCCTTAGTACTGCCTCGCATTAACCGCTTCCTAGGGACCGACTTGAGCCGAGGCACAGGGGAGCGAGGGGACTTCCTGTAGGGCGAAGCGAAGACTTGAGAGTCAATAACGCCTTGCTTATTCCCCTTGGGACTAGGCGTCTCTGACCCTACACTTTCCCCCATATCCTCCTCAATCCCAGCCTTTCCCCCCTCTTCCTCAACAGTTTCCTCCCTCTTCCCCACTGTTTTCTTCCTTCTAAGTCGCTTATTGTACGCAGTGCTCTGCTCTTCCGCCGTTTGCCGCTTATTGAAGTTAATGATTTTCCTTATATAGGACTCGTGGGCGCCGGAAATGCGCTTTTTGAGCTGATTGTGAGAGAGCCGGAGTCTGCGGAAGGAGGAATCCACGTAGGTTTCGCAGTCGTAGAGGATGGAGTGGTCCGTACCTGCCATTTCATATAGGAGTGACTAAGGGGTTGTTAGGCGCTGTGGAAGGGAGTTGGTAGGAATTTTGGGACTGATTATGGCGTAGGGAGTAGATAAGCAAAATGTTGGTATTCTTAGGGTCCTGTGGTGACTTCCTATCCCGTTGCCGACTGGGAAGCACACCTAAAGGCTATCGATGCCATTCTCCCCTTCTAGTAGGCGCTGACTGCAAGATCTGCTACTACTTCGACTCAGACCTGCTACCAAGATGCGATGAACGACCTCCTCGGCTTAACCTGACAAGCTGGACTGCCACAGCCGCGGACTGTGCTCGAGGGACAGCGGGCCTACTTGGAAAGTGTGACTGCACGTCTCTTCGGCCCGGCCATCACTAACTCATCAGCGGGAGGGACTGACTTCGAGCTGTTGGCGTAGTCCTGGGTCCTGAGAGTGGGACATAACGCCTTGGTAACCGAATACTCGACCTTCCTGGCGGACTTAACGGCATTGCGGATTGGACGACTGTGCATTGGGATAGTGGCGACTTGCTCTATGACACCTCCTCACTCACGAGTGGCTTAGTAGGGCCTGTGGAGTGCGACATCCTGGACAATGCCTACCCCACAGTGCTGGATTGCACCAACGCAAACTGCAGTTTTGAAGATGGGGTGAGGTGCATGTTGCTGATGTGGGAGCAACTGCATACTCAGCTTGCACCTTAGCTCGTGCGTCTGAGTTCTACGCCTACTGCAATATGGCTGCGTGTTCATTGCCAAGCGAGTGCTGCCTATACAACTCCGACTTCTTATGCTGCCCTCCGTGGAGCTCTAGGTAAAAGTTGGGAAGAACTAAATTGAAGCCAGACGAGTATTTCTGCAGTTCCTAGTGGGGTGGACTTGAGAGGCCATAGGAAATTGCCTTGGTCCAAGTAGCAAGCTGGAAATCGCCCTGGACAACTGCACTGTTATATACTACCCTGCGGATCCGATGAGTGCGCTGGCGATATTGAGCGAGTGGAGCTGCCCTGCTCACATGAAACTTCCAGTGACGGCCTTATTATAACTTCTCCAGCAGGAGCACTTTGCGATTAATCACCAACGCACTCGCTAACAGGTCTCCCAAGCGTCAGCCCCTGTGAAGGCATGCAGTCCACGTCTGATAGCTCAGTCCTCTTCATTCAGCAAGCGGATATGCAGGTTTCCTCTGGCTCTGGGGATAAAAACACCCCTGTGGCGAGCATTAGGGATAAGGAGGGAGTCTTGCCGCAGCCCTGTTCCGCCCAACAGCTCAAGGCCAAGCTGGAAATCCCAGGGGAGGAAACAGCTATCAAACATCACTATGATAATCAATAAGCCGAGTAAGTCCAGTGGTCCGACTAGCAGCGACTTGCTCACTCCGGCTTCCAAAAGTCAAGAAGTTGTGAACTTGATGTCGCCCAGAACGAAGTGGAAACTGCTTCGCAAGCTACAAGCCATACAGGAAGACTGCGAAGAAGAAGCCAAAGCTGCAATGGGCACTCGTCTCTTCCTGCCAGCCTCAGAGGGCGCTTCCTGCGCCGATGGAAAGGGAAAACAGTGGTTCTGAGGAAGATGAGTAATGCAAGATAGCAGTAGTATGAACACTAATGAGTTGCTTTACGTCTTATTTGTGTGTTTCTCTGTCACAGCTGTGGTCTTCACACTGGTGTACTGTCTGCTCAAGGACCTCAAGTTCCCTTCGGATGAGGAACTTGCACAGACAAGGCGGCCTCGCAGACCGATGGGCAGCACTAAGAAGACAGACTAGGTAGGACTTCAGCTAGCCGAAATGAGGTTTAAAGCCTTTGAGTGGCTTGTTAAATCCTGATATAAGCGTAGAACTCTGCATGCACTTCTGATATTCGCCCCTACTTGGACTTAATCACTCTACTAAAGGCCTGTGTGACCAATTCCGCTGAGTTACTCAAATGGCTATTTGAGTTGATAGCAGGAAGTCCGCTGAGTTTTACGCAGGCGAAAGGCCTCACTATCAGAGGGTGTTCACTGCGTCCTTTACCGCCTCCAGGGTCAGGCTGAGGGAAGTATTTTCCTCACCTCCATACTTAGTCGTGCCCTGTACGCGAGTACCCCAGCCCTGGCCTTGGACTGAGTCTAATCACAGAACTCTGTGTCAATAACTTTGGCTGACAGTAGCTCTAGTCTATGACATGTTTGGTACTAGACAGTCCTCGTACAGTGTTGGTGTCAGTTTAGTCCAATCGGCCTTTGTCGCTTCCGTCCGAAGTAAGAAAGTCCCTTGGACGGGAATTATCAAATACTATTTTCGCCTTTAATCCTCTGTAACTAGTGCATCAGACCTGTTTGCCAATGTGACAGAGATTCCCTCTGCTCAAATACATATGTAGCCTACAGCTGGATGGGGGCAGATAATCGAAATGTTAGCATTCTTAGGGCTCCTGTGGACCTGTGAAGCTGTGGTGACTTCCTTGCCACCTGGAAGACACACCTACAGGCTATCAATGCCACTCTCCCAAACTAACAACCGCTGACTCCAAGATCTGCTACTACTTCAACATCACTGCAGACTGCTCCGGCGCTGCTATCGGCACAGCCACCATTGCCGACGTCCCCAACTGGACCGCCACTGTGCCACAGTGCGAAACTAGGCTGGAAGCAGATCTCCCCTACTTGGAAGCAACTGCGGCGAGTCTCTTCAGTGCTGCCATCACCTTGGCTGCCGGAGCGAGTGTGGCTAATTTCGAGCTGTTGGCGCAGAGTTGGGTCCTGAGAGCGGGGCGCTGGTAGTCGACTACGCGATCTTCGTCACGACCATCAACACCATCGTGAATTGGGCGACAGTGAGTTGTGATACCACCGACCTGCTCTATGACCGTTTTACTAGGTTCTGTGGACTGCGACATACTCGACGGCTAGTTAGTAGCTCTACTTATGGCTCTGGGCAGACTGCAGTTCCTCGCCTTTCAGTGAGAACTTTTAGTGCAGCTGCACGACAGGGTGCAGTCACTTGCATGATATAGTTTGTAATCAATAAATAACCTACAATGCTGCCAGCGGCGGAAATAACCCCTACGAAGGGTAGATGTAGCGCCAGTTCTAAGTCGCACAGTTCAGCCGAGGTTGGCTACAGCGGTGGAGAAGAAGTCTCAGAAACTTCATCAAGGCAGCTAGAAGTCCTGTCGACTGCCTTCGAATGCACGCAGTCAACTGGCTTCTCAGACTGCTGTCTCGCTGGATTCAATTATAGAAATAAACAGCGAGGCTGTGGCTAAGGACAATAGGAAGCTGGAAACTATCCTGTCCACTCGGAGTGTTGGACTGCTCTCTTCCGACTCGGCAACACACTGAAAGGACAGAATAGCGAAGTTCAACTCCGTGGAGTACGTTGCTTGCTTGGGAAGCAATTGACGTACATGCACAGGTACTGCAGTGTCATGGTTCTTATAAGTGCGCAGCCATCGATACCGTTTTATAGTGGTATCCTGCTGGCGTAGGCCGAGGTTTCCCGATATCTAACCTACACAGAAGCATAAAATACCCAATAATATCAGAATTTCCAGTAACAGACCTGCCTACTGTAACTGCGATGATATCGACCGACACAAGTCGACCCCGGAGACAGTGCAAGCGTTGATAACCTGCCCAGTGCAGATGCTATAAGACGCATTGAGACGGCACTATGGAAGTTATGCCTCTTTTAGCACGTATTCAGGTCGAAGTCGCTGGATGCGCGGTCCATCTCAACGAAGTGAGTGCATGTTCGTAGTAACTTAGAAGGCCAGGGAGTCCCTGCAAACCGCTTCCCAGCAGCTTTTCTCCTTCCCGCTCGAACCACCTCGTGAAGCCTGAGGCACGAAGGCGGGTCTTCGAATAGTTTCTGTTTGTACGCTCTACTGTAGGACTTGAACTCCCCATTCTTCTCAGGCTTCATTTGAGGGTCCAAGTAGTTCTTCCAGCAGGCTTTCTCCGCTGCAGACATCGCACATTTGAGGAAAGCGTAGTCGCGCTTCATGTACTTCCGAAACTGTCTGAGCCAACACTTGTCCAGCTCTTCTTTCTTCTTGGTGGAAAAGAGCAGAGGCCGGCTTCACTGGTACAGACATGCATTGGCACAAGGGTAAGGACGCTTTCCCCTTCTCCTACTTCCTCGAGCAGGACCATAGCCTCAGGACCTTCTTCTCCCTCTTCGAAGGAGTCAGCAGACTTCGGGCTGAGTGAAAGCGGCGGAGAGTAGTTTCCCTCAGAAGGTAAATGATCATCTGCATTGAACGCTATAAACTCCCTGATATCCTCTATGCTCAGTCCTCCCAAATCTGCTGATACCCTCGCTGTAGAAGACTCGTTTCCTGTCCTGATAGCCGATAGAAGCGCTTCCTCCACATTAGTCCCGGTTCGAGCGCTGGTTTCCACGAAATCAACGCCCATTTCTCTGGCGACTTCCCGGCGGGTGCCTCCATGTCCCCCATGTGTTGGCGCTTCTGAAGGAACTGGACGACAGCGAGCTAGTGAAGCGCGACATCGACCGCAGAGCTGCCCAGAGGACATAAAAAGTACTTATTCTCATAGTAGGCTTTATGGGCTGGTTTAGATTTGTATAGGCGGAAATGATGGAAATTCAGATTAATCGAGTGAGGAAAATCCCAAAGTAAATATAACAAGTAGAGAAATACCATTTGGACCTTTATTTCAGACATATCAGTCTGCTATATCGAGATTTCGGCTAACCCAAGGAGGGAAAAACAGCTCAAAGATATTTTCTAACTTTGAAACAATTTGTACCGCCTTAAAATAGTTCTATGAAGACTTGTATAGAATAGCTGCAGCCTATTTCCCTACTTCCCTCTCGGAATTGCAAGGAAAAGAGTCTTTCTATAGCTTGAATTAGAATCTATAAGGAGGTTCTGGTATGAGATTCGGTATATTTGGCTTTCAAATCGCTTTAAGGTAGATAAAAGTGAAAGATCTAGTAAATAGCCTTCAAAATCACTGGAATTTCGCTTTTTATCCACTTAGGGAGGCCTACTTTTCATTAAAATTCAAAACTATTCCCTGCAGAAAGGACTTTAATTGCAGAATAATTAGTCAAAATTAGAATTTCTATACCTTTCCTTGACTAATAGCCTTAAAAGCTGCATATAAATTTCATCGATTTCCCACATCTGTTCTAGATGCATCCAAAATACCTCTCCAAAGCTGCACCAATAGCAGCCATTTGATTGCCCTCAATGTAAGAAACTATGCAAAACACCTGCATCAAAAAGCAGCTAAATTCCATATTTCCAGTCAAAAGATCTTTTATTGCAACGAAATCCTGGCATTAGCAGTAGATTTGCCAGACAAGTATGAGAAACTTCCTTCTAAGCATATTTCTCATAGTCCAGCAAGCACCTTGGAAGGTGTGTAACTCCAATCCAGGGATGCGTGGCGTCTCTAAGTTTAGATGCTTCTCCACCCGCTCTAGAGATCGCTGACACACCCTGGATTTATCGCTATCAAGTCTACTAGAGGTCTTTTTCCGCCTGGCTCAGAAAGGTTTCTAGACTCCTGGGTTATGTGCTTACAGTCTCTTAATGGGAGAGCTAAGGACTAGGCGAGGATCTGCAGTTGGAAAGATGGAATTTTGAAGCAGTTGAATTGGATTCATTTTTCGGGTCGATTTCTTGATGGAAATATCGGATTTAATGGAAATAACCTGAGAAATACGAAATTTCGATAAAACTATAAATTTATATTAAATTTTCTGGGCTTTGGACTAGAGCAGTGGATTTGCCTTCTTCATAAAAGTACATAAAGAGTTGGAACTATTAAAAGTCCTTTTGCAGATGTTGGCGGAATATTAGTAAATCAGATTCCCAGAGAGAAACTTAGGTCTTTTACTCCTCCAAATACAGCAACTTCTCTAAAATAGATGAAAAAAGCAGTCCTTCAAGCACGCACATTTGTGCTAATCTATCTAAATTACCCCCAAAAGTGGTTCTGGCAGAGCGGACAGTTGTTCTTGCTGGAGGTCTGGAACCACTTGCGGATGCAGGCAGCGTGGAACTTGTTTTTGCAGACCTTGCAGGCCATGGTGGGCAGACTGCGGTCACTCACGTGGACGATGTAGTAGCAGATGGTGCAGTGCTCCAGTCCTTCCAGCTCCCGGTCTACGTTCGACTTCCACATCAGAATTGCTGTCAGAATCGAGGCATTTTCATTGTTGAGCAGCTTATTCAGCCGCAATTCCCAGTTCCTAATCTTCGCCTCACTCAGCTTCACAACCGTCCTTATCTCCAACGAAATCGGCTGCAACGGGTAGCTCTCTGGCGGGCGCAGGTCAATCTCCACCCTCACCTCCTCCTTCGCATAGTGGGCAGTTATATCCCGTCCAGCCCTACTGGTCCTGATTTCCAGGTCAGAGCACTGCCACTCCACTCTGCGGTTTTCAATGTTTTCGATTTCCGCCTCGAACATGCGGGAGCTGAGGACTTTGGTGACGAACTTGAGCACTAGGGCGCTCAGACGCTTTTCAGTGTGGTTCCACCAGCTCCTTGCCAGGGCTGGAAAGGCACGTATGAAGGCGTATAGCGCATAGCAGGCCAATTCCGCACAGGCCAATTCATCAAACAAGTCAATGAGTCCAATCGCCAACTCCGCCTTCAGCAAACTCGGACTGGCCAGGTCCTGCGGAAAGTACGCAAACAGACTAGTCAAAAACACAGTCACCAGTTCCTCCCTGTCCTCCAACAGCGTCTTCAAACACACTGCGAAGTCACTGTCCGGACTCTCCTCCCTCTTCGCCATGTGGAACTGTTCAGAGGTGTGTTTGGACAGGAGCAGTAGCCAGGCGAGGAGGAAAGCCAGGGCGCTGGGGTCGAGGTGCATGTCGCTGTCGCTGCGGACTTCGGGGATTCGGTCGAGTAGGCGGAGGGCTGCTGGGGGGATGGGGTTGCCGGCCTCGGACTCTCGCCGCACCTTTACGAGGGTCCAGTTTTGGTAGGAGTAGGAAAGGAGGTGGTAGACTGCCTTGATCACTGCTTCGTGGTAGCTCTGTTCTAGGATCAGGTACAGGCCTTCTTCGTCCATATTTTCATCGCCGATGGAGTATAGGCGCGCCAGGACCTCCGCTAGGTCCAGCATCAGCTGCTCAGAACGATGAGAAACGAGCCGGTGAGTGAGCGAAATGAGGGAGCTGCAGAGGACACTTTTCGCAGAAATCAGAGAAGGAAAGCCGAGGAGACGCTGAATGTAGGGAAGAACTGTAAGGAGAGCGTCCACTTCCTCCGAATTGACAACTTTCAGTGCCTCTTCCTCATACACTCCCAGTAGCTCCCCAAACGCCTCAAAGCCATACCTCCTCGAAAATGCAAGCGCGTACACAAAGTCGAAGAGGTGAAATCCGCGGCTGACGGGCAGACTGAGCAGGGCTTGGTCCGCTTCGTCAGAGGCTGTGAGGACTTCGGGCAGGGCGGAGCCGTAGATAGCGAGTTGGTGGGGAGACAGGGAGGCTGCGGCTCGCCAGCGAGAGAGGTGGGAGGTGAATATGGGCGTGCCGAATAGGGGCACTTTGAATTGCCTTATTACCTCCACCAATGCCCCTTCCATCTTCTTCCCCTCCACAAACTCCACCAAGCCCTCAAACACTCTTGCCGCTTCCCCACCACTCAGACCCTTGCCCTCCTCACCCACTCCCTGCAGCACCATCTTCAAAGCCCCAGCCAGTACCTTGCTATAAGCCAGTCTGCCTTCTGCCCTGGCTATAATTGCCTGCAGCACCTTCAGAATGTCCTCTGTATTGCGAGTCAGCAGCATATGTGCGAACAGCCCCGGCACATGCTTCTCCCTGTACCCAGTCAAGCGGTGTCTCAGTTCGAACAGCAGCTGCAGACTCGGGCAGAAGTCCACTCCCTGCAGGTCCGCTATTAGCCAGGGATGCAGCAGGCTTCCGCTGGGACTGGAGACTAGTTCCTGCAGCGATACGGCCTTTTCGACTGCCATTTCCTCGAATACAGTCCAGATAAAGGCCTCCGAGTCGCTACGGTTGAAGAAAACTTCGTCCAACAGTATGGTCTGGATGAGCTGGGCAGGGGAGTCTGTAAGGGCCAGGAGGTGCCTGGAAATAGAGAGCTGCGAGGCAGAGGCAGGGCCTGTATGAGTGTGCAGACTGGACTGGAACAGGGAAGAGACCAGCACTTGCAACTCCGAGCTCACAGGACTGGCGGATATCAGTGTCCATAGAGACTCTGTGAGAACGTCGATTCGAGATTCGCGTTTATCAAGGGAAAATACCAACAAACGGCTGACAATGTCCACTGAAGTGGCATTGTAGCGGGTTAAAAGCACCTTCGCACAGCCCAAAATCGCCAGCATCTTCGTGTAATCCAGGCTTTGCGAGTTGGCCTGGACTAGCCTTTGCAGGGCCGCTTCTACCCCGTTCCTCGTATCCTCGCTCAATAAGCCTGACTCCCACAGCACGAAAACCACCTCACTGCACGCTTTCACCATTTCTTCTTGGTCATTTCTCGCCAACTCCCCAGCTATCTCAACTGCAATTCTCTGAAAAGACCCATTCTCGCACACACTTTTCAAGCCATCATTAGCCTTTTCCGGTATAAGCGCTAACAAAGTCTTCAAATAGGCTAAATTGGCGCATTCTCCGAGTGCCAAAACGACCTCGAACCACTGCTTTGGGTAGCCTTGCAGCAGGGTGGAAAGCAGACTGAGCACTTCCTCGTCCCCTGTCTGCCACTTCCGCTGCATTAGTTTCCACCAACTCAGTAGCTGCGGCTTGTAGATGAGGCGCTGGCCGAGACGCTGGATGAAGAGATGGTACAGACGGAGGGCGGGGATTAGGTCGGAGTTGGGCTTGGAGGAGGCGAAGTGTGCCTCTATATCATGACTAAACACCCCAAACGTGTTCTCCACCAAGTCCTCCAACTGCGACTTCCCCGAAAACGCCCCCACCAGAGTCTTCGAACTGACCAAATCCAGCAACTCCACACAGGCCGGCTTGAGCTGCTTGAGCAAGTACTCCTGCACTAGTTGATACAGCATGTCCCATATATCGAAAGAGACGGATTTCGCGTCCAAATAGATCAAAGTGCGGGAGAAGCCGGAGGGGATGGCTTGGGTGAAGTCGCTGTTTTTCATATAAAGCTCGATTGGCACTAGGGACCATTGCTTGAGCCACTCTCGGTCGGCCTGCTTTTTGATGTAGAGCAGCAGGAAGACTTCGTAATACGCCATTATCAGCGCATGACTATAAGCCTTGCAGTCGTCATTGCTGAGCGCCTGCATAAAGGCAGTATACAGTTCCCTGATATACGTATGTGTGAACAAGGCCAAGTCCAACTGCGAACACAGTTTCAACATACAGGGGTAGAAGTAAGTGCCAGCGCCATACCCCCCAGTCCTCACAGTGTTAATCAGCTCCTTCGCTAGAGGCTTTGCGTCCACTAAGTCTAGACAGGGCGGCTTGTGGTCGAGGAGGGTGGGGATTGCGACTTTCCAGAAGGACTGGGAGACGAAGCGGTCCTGGTCGCTGATGCGGGAGGTGAGGAGGGGGAGGATGGTGCGGAGCAGGGCAGTGTCGAGGAAGGGGGTGAAGGAGAGGAAGGCGGAGAGGAGTTCCAGAGCAGCGCTGCGGACCTTGGGCCGGTACTGCTGAGGGTTCAGGAAAGCCCAAAGCTTCGGCCCTGTATAGACACCATCTGATACCAAGTCTCTGACCAATTCCAGCATAACTTCCCTTCCCTCCACCGTACTATTAAGCTCCAGTGCCACCACCAGCCCCAGCATAGCCGCAGACACCAGTCGGTCGAACAGGTCCTGCTTCACTTGCGTTGTCAAGTCTTCGTCTGAAATCGTCAGCTCCGTGCTGCTCAGAGTGGACTTGAGGTCGGAGAGGTAGGCTTCTTGGCACTTCGCTAAGACTTTGCTGTATCTGTCTACTGGAAACGTCTCTGTGAAGATTTCCTTCGCAAGAGCTGCCACCTCTATCGAAGGGTCGAACTGTCCATTCCACATAGGCACGAAAATGTCCGCTATGAAGGGCACAAAGTCCTTCTTGAAGCAGCGCAGAAAGGCCCGCTGCACCTCTAGGATCGCAGTACGCACCTGCTTGTCCTGCTCGAACTTCATTAGACGACAGAAGAGCGCTACCCAGTTGGGCAGCTGGTCGATGAAGAGAGTTTTGTCCTCAAGACTGTGAAAGGTTTCAAGTATCCGTCCCAGCGCCTTCAACTTCGTGTGGTCACTCTTCTTGAAGCACTTCTGGAAGAGGTTCTTGAGGTCCAGGAAGGCCTGCTGCGAGTAGGTGGAAGCCGAGTTGTACCTGAAGGCGTTGTTGAGTTCTGAGTTGCTGAACTGGGCGAACAGGTTCACACCGGAGTGGCTGAAGGAGGACCCTTTGTCTTTGAAGCTTGCAGGCCGCTTGTCCTTTTTCCCCATATATGGAATGGATGGGAGGGGAAAGGGAAAAGGAATAGGTAGAAGCGCCAATGGTAGGGAATATAGGGGAAAGAAGCCCTCGTCCACAGTTAAAGCGCTGGATATACAGCTGTTGTCTAGGGGAGAGTTAGAGCATTGCGGCAAACAACATGGAACGGCCTTCACTAGGCCATCAAGGACTCTATGGAGGAGAACTACAGAGCCATCCGAGGTCTGTTCGAAGTGCGCTTTAAGGAATCGATGGCTGTATGGATACTGCACAAGCTGATCTCGACTCCCGCCTACGCTTGGTGCAGGCTACACCGATACTCGCCTTCAGTTCCTGCAGGCCACTATCGACTCTAGAGTCTGTAACTAAATTGGAATTAAGTAGAACACTGTATGGACTTTCCAGTGCAGAAGCGACTACCTCTGAAGGGAGACCAGCGCTTTATTCAACTCACAATACATAGAACTAGGCAATCTCTCTGGATGGTACCAAGACCCGGCGAGACAGTAACACCCTAACAGCCTATCTAAGGCCGACTCCCAGTCCAGATGCTGAAGGGGAAGTAGGACACACACTGTCCACTACATCAATAGCATGTTCACCTTGCCTGTAGACCAATCGAAGTCGCTCCACATATATATACTTCCAACGTCCCTCTCCAGCGTGAATCCAGAGACTGTCTACCTATCTTGTTTCCTGTCCCTTTTAGACCAATATATGCGTTTCACCCCTCCGATTTGCAATCCCGCTATACAACTTTTGATGGCGATCTCAAGATTTCTGCTCTGCGGCCTGATTCTACTGGGGGTGAGTGGCACTGGCATTGGTACAGCGCTGAGGAACGAGGGAGTGAATCTGGGTGCGCAGCTGCTAGCAGCTAAGCTGGTCGTGAGGACTGCGTACTTTCACGTCTCAACCGACAACAGCAGTTTTGACACTCTGCTCAAGCTTTCTCAGAGCCCAGCAGGAACTGTGGGAGTGAATCGCTTCGTGCAAATCATGGTCAAGCACGGGGCTGAAGTGACGAAGGCTTGCTCTGACCTCAGACAGGCCCTTGCAGACGCTACTACCGCTCAAATCAGCGCCGATGACAGCAAACTGCAAGGGGCGTGCGGGAGCGTAGCCAAGCTGGAAAGTGCTGGGCAGCTTTGGGACCAGAATGAGGCGTTTATCAGAGAAAACTTACCTGCTGCGGGTGCTTATTTGGACGCGAGCTCGGATCAAATCTTGCAGGAATGCCGGGAAGGGCTGGCGGCAGACAAGGGAATATGTGCGGACGTGGACGTGGAGGACGAGTAGTATTAAATAAAAGGTAGACATCCTAGTTTGGGAGGAACTCAGGCAGAGGAGAGCTGGAATAGGCGGGAGTGGCTTGTAGATGGGTTATTTATGGGAAATAGGAGAGTTTTGGAAGTGTGGCTGGAAAGGAAGGAGGTGGATCTGTTCCCTTTACAGGGAAAATAAGTCAGAATTTAGTGCTTTTTTCTGTGTTTTCTATGCTTGTATTATAATCGGCCTATTCGTAGCTTTATATTAGCACTTCCCTCCAGGTCCACTTTCTTTAGGAGCTTTCACTAGGATCTAATCCTAGGTTCCTTGCCTTTACTAATCTCTGCATAATTCTGTGTAATCCGAAGGGTCCTTTATATTGAGGAATACTGAAATGCCCACACTGCAAATGTATAACCCAATTTCCCTCCTTCCCAGCAGTTATTAGGGCTAGGTGTTAGACCTGTGACTTACGTATAGGGAAATCTGCTGGACACACAATTGACGGCTTCGTGGAGCCCTGTGCACTAGGACTAGACATCTGTTAGCCATATGGACTACTTACTATGGCGTAAGGACCGAGACTTCTTCCTTGATCTTATCCAAGCGGCTTTTGAGGGACAAGTCCATGAAGGCTGTAGGGAAGTAGAGCTGCAGCCCTCCCAGAATAGTCGGGTCCACATCATAGTGCAGGTCGTACTTGGTGTCTTTGCTGAACTCGGCCATGGACACTTCCACTTGCTTTTCCTCCTCGGCGGACAGCTTGGTGGCGGACACCACCTTCACTGACTCTCTTCTGTCCTTCAACTTGTAGTAGGACAGGTACTTGTCTGCCACTTCCTTCAGATGCCGGAGACGACCGTTCTCGAGCAGGGTGCGGATGAGGTTTTTGGAGACCGCGGCGAAGTTGGCTTGATCGCACATCTCTGAAAGGATCAGCTGCACTTGCTGCTTCTTGAGGCTGGGGTTGGCGATGAGGATTTGGAAGTCGATACTCTGAGCGTAGACTTCATTGATGAAGACCATGTTTTCCTTGACAGCGTCCAGGGACTGAGTGTGCTCAGCAGCCCTGTAGAGGGCGAACGCGTAGCGGCCCTGCTTGGACAGCTCCACCGGGAGCGTCGCAATGGCTCTGGCTAGGCGAGTGGCCAGCATTTTTTACCACCAGTCCTGCTTCCTACCCCAGTTCCCACAGCCCACTGCTACCCTACCTCAAGCACTGAGGAACTCCCTACCTATATAGACTCTGAGACTTTAGGACTGGTCTGAGACACACATACAGGCAGTAAGTCCGGATATACCCAATTACCTGCAATTTACTATCGAAGGCATACGTTGACAGCTAGAAATATCAATGCTTTTACAGCATCTGAATTACGAAAGATGCCTAGGAAAGAATTCAGGTCTCAGTTGCAGCCAATTTAAGGGAAACAATGTGATTAGTAATTGCAAGATGAGCTGAAGCTTATCAGACACCGCCTGGAGCAGGTGGAGATACGCTTAGGACTTGACACGCCTCGCTTCCCTGAGCAGGTGGTTCAGCCCCTTCCCCGAGATGCAGCTGCTCCCCAAGCTCCTTCGCACGAGGCCCATGTCTCTCTCGGAGCCTGCGTGGGATGCAACGCGAAGTGAGCGTGGTGGGGTTGCATCGCCTGGGGAACCGTGCTATTGGAAGCCAGTCCGTCACTCCTATTCTCCCAGCACACCTGCCAGAAGCCCACTGGCCAGTAGGCAAATAGCTACTTTGAATCTCGCTATATATGAAGTTTGTACATAAATTGCGAACTCGATTTTCCCCGCTCATCAGATTTGTATGTGAGGTCCTTCATTTGGCATTCATACATATCTAAGGAAACAGTATACAACCATACAAGCTTGAAAACCTCCTAAGCCTCATATTTGACCCACAGTCTCATTTCTATAGACTAAAAACTAGGCTGAGTTAATTGCTGCAGGGAGTCATTTTGGAACAAACTGAGTTTCCTTTCTGAGTAGTGTGTGTGCAGTCCTGAAGAGTCCGCATAGGCCGTCGCAGGG
>Ga0247837_1002356_pt1 | contig 36090 bp, 26 predicted proteins | sample LaCtaG_2_FD_187115 | JGI IMG/M metagenome (GOLD analysis project Ga0247837, IMG submission 187115) | Freshwater microbial communities from meromictic Lake La Cruz, Castile-La Mancha, Spain - LaCruzMarch2015_14.5m | ecosystem: Environmental > Aquatic > Freshwater > Lake | place: Spain: Castile-La...
AACGAAGCTAAAGAGTCGGATGTGTAGGCTACAACATGTGAGTGTACTAATAGTCATTGGGCTGATTATAAGTTCGAAGGAACTGAAACTTTAGAGGTAGTAAATGCTATTGTACGGGAATTACCGGTTTCTTGTCTAAAGTGCCTTTTCGCCTCTCATTTCTCTGACAAAATTCGCGAATTTGCAGCCGAAAGTATATGCAAAGCCGTCAAAATAGAGGTAAATCGCAATAATTACTTTCACAACACCAAGCAGTTTCTAATACAATGTGACCTCTCAAACAAATTTCCAACCACACTGGACATAATTCGCCGAATTGGACGTGAAACCTGCCTTCTATTCGTCAATACAAAGAAGCTTGCAGTGTCTCTCCAAAGGTTTTTGAAAGAAAGCGATTGCTTATGTGAGATTTTCGCTGGAGGATTAAAGACAAACGAAGAGTGAGACGCTATTTCAGAGAAACTGAGAAGAGGCGAGATCCTATTTCTAATAGCCGCAAAGCTGCCTATCAGATGTGCTGATACCCGAAGGGTCGACTTTGTCATAAACCTGGATATTCCCCTACAGCATAAGACTAATGAGGCTGACCACATAATCTATATGAGTCGCATAGAGCGTACTTGGAGATACGGTCAGAAAGGTATTGTAGTGAATCTCATTTCCAACACTCCAAGTCAGCAAGCACTTTCAACCATTCAGTACATGTATGAGTTCGAAACTCCCAGCATCTCAGTGGAAGAACTAGCAACGGAAGTCGCCCACTCCTCAGTAGCCTTACATTAACTAGTTACAGCGCTGAGCCAGAGATTGCGGAGTTCTTCAAGACTGGACATCCGCACTCGACTGCGGGACTTGGCGAAGATGCGGCGGATCGGGGAGTCAGAAAGGTGGGTGTGAGCAGGGGGCTGGAAAGTGACACTGGTTTTTAGGTTGAAGGGGTTGAGATTGGGGGATTTGGGGTGAGAGGGTGGGTCGGGACTGCGGACTGGAGGCTCGGGAGTATGGGTGAGGCAGGGATCTGGGGTTGAGGAGAGGCGAGTGGAGCGGGAAGGACGGGAATAAGCAGATTTAGACGGCTTTACACTGACTTTTGGGTCATTTTTCGTATTCCAAAGTCGTTCTTTGCAGTTTCCCAGCAATTCAAACACACACAAAACGCGAGTCGAGCACTGCCAAGCAGTGCACGCAACCTCACTCTCCCCGTCTCTCCGCAGATGCACCAAAATGGAAGCCTTGCAGCAAGCACTGACAGGCACCAAAGTGCCCATCGTCATCACATAGTAGTCCGCCCGGAGCTGGGAAACCTTGTAGCTAGCAGTGGCATTAATAGGCAGACGTAGGAACTCCGCCACTACATGGAGGACTTCATGCCTGCGACCCACGTCGTTAAGTCCGGGGCCGAAGGCTTGGCTGTAGGAGCTGGGCAGGGCGAATTGGGGAGGCACTGTGGCCTGGCCCAGGTAGTAGTGGGCAAAGTAGGTGGGGGTTTCCCTTTGTGAGTTTTGAACTCGGTCTTCGGTAGTTCCTGGGGAGCGATTGGCTTTGGGAAGCAGGCGGACGGACTTCCCTGGCGCAGGCTTCCCTTCAAGCGGGTTTAGACAGTCTGTTTTCTGCTGTGCAGAGGGCTGCAGGACTCTTGTGGCTTTGCTATGCTTCTGCAGGTAGGGCCGCCTCTCTTTGCCTGGGAATTCCTTCCGTTGGAAGTGGCCAGAGGGATTCTGCACGGCTCTGGTCAGTTGCCTTCCAATGGGTGAATGTCTGTACCTGGCGGAGTGCAGTCTAGTCCTGCTTTCCACTCCAGTCTGAGGAGATTGTAACTGCACAATCGAACTGGGAGACTTGTCTTCTCTTCCCAAGGCCTGAGAAGGCAGTGGCAAGGCAGTCCGCAATGTCCTCTGCGTCTCCTTAGCTTCCGAATGGGAGGGAGTGAGTTGCACTCCCACAGATCTGCTGCTGTCACACTGTGTCGCTGCGGACTTCGTGACAGGTCGGGCGAAGACTTCAGGCAGTGCAGACATCTCTGAGGGAAAAGACTATAATGATAGATTAGAAGTCGAGAAAGGTACTTGGGTCGGTCGGCTTGCACTCGTCCAGGGTAGGGTCCTTCTCTGGATATTTGTCGAAGTGGCTGGCGTCCAGGGGACTTCGGACCTTGGGCTTGTATGAAGGTGTTAGGCGTCTCTGGGCCGCAGCTTCCCATGACAAGCCTGCGAAGTAGGAGTGCGCGCGTATTCCACTCTCCACAGCTCTGGCCTCAGGGTCTTTGCAGAGCAGAGCGGAAACCAGTGTCCTAGCCTCGCAGTCCATTTGACCCGGGAACTCCACTTGGTTCGTAAGTATGGTTTTATAGAGATTGTAAGGACTATCCGCTCTGAAAGGCGCAGTCCCTGTCAACATCTCGAATATGAGCACACCCAAAGCCCACCAGTCACAGCGGAAGTCATGCCCAGTGTTCAGGATCAACTCAGGAGCCAGGTACTCAGGCGTCCCACATAGTGTAAATGTCTTTTCTTGAGGCTTTAGCTTCTTAGCGAAGCCGAAATCGGCCAGTTTCAGATGTCCTGTGGACGTTATCAGAACGTTTTCCGGCTTGAGGTCTCGGTAGACGACGGATTTGGAGTGCAGGTAGCTGAGAGCGCACACTGCTTCTGCTGCGTAGACTCGTGCATCGCAGCTTTCAATGCGTCCCTGCTTCGCTAGTAAGTGGTACAGCTCTCCGCCCTGCACGAACTCCAGCACTAGGTGCAGACTGAAGGTGTCTTGGAATGTGGCTTTTAGGGTCAGTAGGAAGGGTGAGGACAGCTGGGCGAGAAGTGTCTTTTCAGCCATGACATGGGCCACTTGTTTCCGCCTCAGGAGTAGGCTTTTGCTCATAGACTTCAGGACCACGATTTCGTTGTTTTCACGGTCGATAGCCAGTCGAACCCGTGCGAAAGAGCCTGTGCCGATGGTCCTCAGGAGCGTGTAGTTGGCCATGCTTGGACTGTCCGCAGGGCGTCTCAAGCGTTTCAATTCTTTTGTTTCAGCGAAGGCCTTCCTAGGAATAGACCTGCGTATGAGCGGCAGACGTGCGAGGCTGGGTCTAAGTGTGGGAGTGGGGCGGGGAGTCGCTGGCGAGGGTGTCGCAATGGTCTTCTGCGACCTGCTGCGGAAAATCCCTTGGCTCATTATATTCAACATCTAGTATGTGCCCACGTCACAAAGTCCAAATAAAACATGGGAATTATAAGGATGCGAAGGACACACATAACTGGGGACTATAAACTATTTGCGAGGGTCGCAGATCGGTTTAAGTAGTTGATAACCGAATTTCACTGAGTGGTCTTTGGATGGCTGGAATGAAAAGACGACTTTTCCTTCTTATTCACCACTCTGAAGCCGTCTGGACTGTGTATATATAAGTGTATATGTGAAGTCTGCATAGAGTCTCAGTCGGAACCACATCCTAGTAGACTAAGGATTGCACCTCAAGGAAGATGGCAGGACTCGGAGGATGCACTGAGCTTTGACTTGAAATTAGCGACTAATTACTGAATTTGCGTGAGGAGGTGAGTGTTCGTGAGTAGTTTTAGACTCTTGCCGTATGGTTATTTGGTAGATTAACAAGGGAAAAAGGACATATAGGTGCACGGTTCCACGCAATTCATCACTTCACTCACTGTGCAGCCACGCTTTGTCCACGTGCAGAGACATTCCAAGTCGGATTCAGAGCGAAGGAAGCATTCCTCGATGGAAAGACTTAAGAAGTCCCAATTACTGGCCGAGATAGGTACAGCAATGAAGCTAAAGTACAAGGCTAATGCGGCACGTCAGCACTTGCAGCGAGAGAAGTGTCTTTGGGCTGCACAGAACTGATATCTTCCAGCGTGTCGTTCCTTCTGCAGTTCTGCCTAGGCTGAGCTACAGGCAGAGTGACGGCCTTCTTGGAACTTACATTGTATTTGGCAGGCTGCACTTTGGCTTTCCTCACTCGCAGCAGTATGATGAACTCGTATGTAGTCAGGCCTTTGTACCACAGTAAAGCGTGGAAAGTGGTTAGAGCTGAGACGGTCACGAACGTAGTGGCTACGAATAACCACGTCAAAAGCAACGTTCCGATATACAAATAGCCTCTTTCGCCTACGTTATATCGAACCAACACTTCACTTTCCCCCACCTCCGCCCAGATATTCGTCAGAACGGCCAAAATCCCTGCTGCTTCCGCTCCATTCATCACCAACAGTCCCAGTAGTAGCAGTAGAAAGTAGCGATAGTTGCGTCTGCCTACACAGTTATTCAGCCAATTGCAGTGGTGGTCAAAATTGGCCACACAGCGGTTGCACACTGAGCAGTGTTTGCTTCGTACTGCCACTCTTCTGTTGCAATGCTGACATATGTGTGAATTTTCCGCTGATTTGTGCGAATGTTCAAAGGTGTAATCGTAGTCGCTTGAGTCTAGACAGGTTGCAACGCAGCCGAACAAAAGAACTAAACTAGCGCCAGTAGAATGGGAGAGCAGCAGGGGTAGGTACAGATTAGGCTGCAAGTTGGGCTGGACCAGGACGTAGTAAATCCCTGCGTAGGCAGTTAGCAGCAGACAGGCCGCTACTTGCTGGCCACTAAACGGCCACTCACACCCATGTCTGCGAGGCTTGCGTCTTTCTGCCATTTCTACAGCACCGAGAGGACACAAATTAGCTTTTAGCTGCGGGAGAGCGAACTTCTATGACAGAGTCAGACACTCTAGACTTGAATACAGAGATGTCATCCGTAGAGTCTTCAGCGGCAGTTCTCGACAAGACTCTCAGAGAAGTCTTCCTGTGTAGCGCTTTGGGCTTCTCAGTGTAGAGCGACTCGGGCTTATCTGTTTTGGTCACGCCGGATGTAGGGTTTACGGAGTCGATGTTGTACTTCACTGGGACTACCCGGGCTCGAAGTCTGGTGAGGAGGATGTATTCGTAGGTGGATATGCCTCTTACTCGCAGGTATATGTGGAAGAACAGAAGGAAGCCGTTGCACATTAGAATGAACACTGACAGTGCAACCACCAGCAATATACTCGAAAGGAAGAGGTACCCTCGGTCTTGCACGCTGTACTTCTCCAGTATTTCACTTTTATCCAGTCCCTGCGTCATTATCACTCCCACCAACTGCGCCCCGCTGTAAGCCTGCACAGCCACAGCTGCCTCCACCAGGCAAATCGTCGCAAAGAACCAGCGGTAATTCCGCCTACCCACACAGTTGTTCAGCCATATACAGTGGTGGTCGAACTCTGCAGTGCAGCGGCCGCAAACTCCGCAGTGCTTGGACCTGAAGCCCACATGAGTTTCACACTTTAAGCACAGCTTGGGGAAAGAAGGACAGGGCGCTTCGACTGTCAGCTGAGAGGAATTGGAACCCTGTTTGCGCTTGATGGCAGGGTCTGTAGGGTCGGTGAGGGTACTGACTACCGTGGTGGTCACGACTCCTAGAGACAGGAACACGTACAGTGCAGTGAGGGATGCGAGGGAAGTGGTGGGGAAGTTGGGGAGGACGAGAGAGTAGGTAATGAGGGCTTGGTAGAGGAAGCACAGCCAGGAGGACACCTGCAGACCTGAAAGAGGGCATTGAAAGCCGTGTCGTCGATAGCGGATTGGAGGCATTTCGGTCCAATATCCAAGTTTGATTATGTCTATTTCTCAGCAAACCTATGCAGTCACTCCACCGCCAAGACATATACCAGATAGTAGCAAAGCCATGTCCGAGCCTCAGCATAAGTCCTTCTCCTGATTGCTGCAGTCGTCTAGGCTGTTTCCATAGAGACAACGGCTTCCCTGAGAGATAAATGTCAGTCTACAGCGGCTTCACTACCCGTCACCAGGAAGTGACCTACAACCGACTCACAGAAACGCTGCTCCTCCTGCTCCAAGACCGCCTCCTAGCCCTGCAGCGGCACGACCAGCCCACAGACCGCTTTTGGCTCGAACAATTCAGTAGCGTTTTCGCCCAAATGAACCGCATGGAAGCACACAAGTACTTTCCGCCCAAACTGACTCAGTGTGTGAAGGACCTGGCAGCGTCGCATGGACTGGGAGAGTGGGAAGCTCCTGTGAACCTGTCCACTGTGCATCACAAGGCAGGCACTGCGAGACACAGCTACCGAAGGTCAGTGTCTCCACGGAGAGATTTGAGCCTTTTGATGCCTGAAGACTTTGTGATGCCTGTGACGACGCAGAGAGCGAGGAGGAAGAAGCGCGCTGCGAAGAAGCCGAAGAGGGAAAACGAAGGCAAGTACACCATTGAGTGGGCAGACTTGAAGCCCAAAAGCAGAAACTACTATAACGGCCTGCTACTCAAGAAACTCACCAAGCCGCAGACTCGCTGGGCGGGGAGTCAGCTCCAGTGGAGAGACTTCTAGTGCTAGCAGTCCTATTAATACGCAGAGAAAGCCTGGATATGTGCTCATACAGGTGTAATAATGCTCCAAAATAGCTACTTCTGCGTTCACTCTGCGATTTCCACGCAATTCTGCTTCTGCCAGCCTCAAGTCGCCTACCTCTGCAATGCCTGCATCAGCAAACACGAAGGCCACGAAAAATACCCAATCGAGCGCATAGGGCTGCTCCAGACTCTCAACATGGACCAAGCAGCCTTCAGAAGCCGACTAGAGACCTACGAACGATGCTTAGATTTCCTCAACTCGCTCACAGCGAGCGAAATCGATGCTCAGAGCAACGCTGAAGTGATGCTGCGGAGAGTGACTGAAGTCTTTGAGGAGTTGATGGAGCGGAGACATAGGATTTTCGAGAGTATAGTTGGGGCGTTGAAGGAGGAGACGGAGATGTTGCTCACTAAGTTTAAACCCAAGGTGTCGCCGCTAGCGCAGGCTCTGCAGGCGAAAAGTGGGGAGTCGGGAAGGAGTGAGGCCTGCAGAGCCATTTTAAGGTGTGCAGAGCTGAGTGGCTTGGAGGAGGCGCTCAGTAGGGCTGCGGACGCCTGCAGCGGCTCTGAACACGTTTTGCATCTCGAGTACGAGGAGCAGTTTCTAGCAGCCTTCGCCACTCTCCCAGACCCCGCAGTCCAAAGTCCAACTGAACTGCCTCCGTCCCCCCTGCTTCCGACCCCAATGGTTCCCTCTGCTAACTCCCTCGCCGAGCTTGCAGGTCCTTCGCCCGACTACCTTACTCAGGCAGGCAAGGACACTCTCGACCGTTTAGGCCCGTACCCCTTCCAATACGATGAGTCCCCACTCGTGAAGCGAGGCCCTCTGAGTGTAGACAACGGGGTGTACATCGGCCAGTGGAACTCTCAACTGCAGAGACATGGCCAGGGACAGCAAACCTGGCCTGATGGACGGATGTATGAGGGCCAGTGGCGGAATGGACAGTGCTCAGGGAAGGGGAGACTCATAGGGCCGAAGGGGGAAGCCTTTGTTGGGGACTTTGAAGCGGACCGCCTTAGTGGCTTTGTTGAGGAGTACCAGCCTGATGGCAGTCAGTATTCTGGCACTTTCAGAACAGGGAGAAGAGACGGGTTCGGCTATTTCCATGCAGGCACAGCGAATAAGTACCCCAAGAGTGATTATTACGGAGAGTGGGAAAAAGGAGTAATGCGAGGCAAGGGCGTTCGTTTCTACGAAAACGGGTCAATCTACGTCGGAGAGTGGGCAGGCGGACGAGAAGACGGCCAGGGAGTGTTGATTTGGCAGACAGGCCACTTCTACCAAGGGAAGTGGAAGGTGGGAAAGCGCTCAGGGATGGGCTGTATGCTTTCCCCAGTGGGCGAGCGGTGGGAAGGACTATGGGCGGATGACCAGTTGGTACGGCCCACCACCCTACGTCCTACTTCCCTACAACCTAGTTAAGTCTGAAGGGAAACTCTGCAGACTTGCAATTTATATGGTGGGGAGGAGGAGTTCCGCAAAGGATAATTAGGTACTTATTTTGAGGCTTCGGGACTTCTGAAGGCGCTGAAAGTGGCTGTAGACCAGGGACAGACTCCTCCTAGTAGAGGTCGTGGACTCCACGGTATCCTCCAGTTTCCTCAGTATTTCCTCCATCTTCCGGCTTCTCTCGGTCTTTCTGCCACTTTGCGACCCAGGGAAAGAGCGACACTTCCCTTTCCTAAACAGCATTCCCGGCACACAGCGAAAAGCTGCCTCACTGTCCGCCCGCAATCCTCCCACAAGCGGCTTCTTAATGAACGGCAGCAGCCTCGCCATTCGTATACGTGCATTATGCGCTTCTTCCAGCCCCGCAGCAATGAGGAAGCTCTTGCGCAGCCGTCTAGACCACAAGTCTGTCACATGTATGGTCTCTCGTCGGAGGTAAGTCTGGGCTGAAGTCAGCACTGGCTCGGGAGTACTAGATTGGAAGGCATTCGCACGGAAGCCGAAGTCGTGGAGCACCTGAATGCCCTGACGGACGTGGGCACTGGGGACAGGCGGGAGCATCGCTTCGTCGAGCGGGTTGAACAGGCTTCGCTTTTTCATTATAATCGGCACTGGATTCTGGTAGAAATGCGGCTGGTAGCTGCCTAATCATGGCTGCTACTAGCTTCTTTCATCGACTTAACTCGCCGAACCCAGCCTTGTGTCGAGGAAAACTGTGGTTCAGGTCCGCTTCTTCCAGAACTTCTAGGAAATCACTCCCCACATAGCAAGAAAAGATTAATAGCAGGGATGTGCATCCACGACTGCCCTCCGAGCTACTGCAACGAAGCCTGCGGCCATCTCCGCGACCCCCGCTCTCTCGAAGACATATTCAACTCCTTGCAGCCCCTGCCTCCTTTACCCCAAGTCCTGCTCCACGACATCAGTCACCCTGCGGCTCTGCAAGGCTTCGTGACTGTGAACGCGGACATGCTGGCTCAAATTGAAACCCAGGTGCATAGCATTCGCTGCAACTTGAATGCTCTGTCCACGTCCATGACTCAGGTGCAAGTGCCGCCTCTGTACGAAATCGAGGAAATGCAAGGGAGAGAGGAGAAGAAAAGCGAGAAACTGGACTCAGCTGCGCTGCTATTGGAACTAGCGCCTGGACAAACCTTCCAATACGCACTCAAGCTGTATTCCGATTTCAGGTCGCCTTTGTATAAAAACCGGCCTTTTAAGTGAGGTGTATTCAGCTTCGAACTGAGAGCTATAGCGTCTGACCGCAGTCCTCTGTTCTTCTCCACTCCCTACGTATTTCTCGCTCGAGCCTTCAGAGCCACGATGCCAGTGACCGAAGTCACAAGCGAACTACTCGTTGGAGACCTCCAAGTCTCTGCAGTGGACACAGAAGTGGTGCAGTTCCTGAATGTTAGCTTCGGGGATGTGACCTCCAATCACCCGGAAAACTGGGTATTCGTAGTGGTGCACTGCACTTCGCACCCAGGGATCAAGCCGCTCGTCCTGGAAGGGGTCAGAGTGAAGGCGAGGAAGTCACAGTTAGCAGACTTATAAGCTACTGAGTCACCTAAGTTCGTTGGATTGCTTGGAGTAGCGGTAGCTCAGACGGCGAGTTGGGTACAGGCAGCCCAGCAGTTTGTACTTGACACTAGGAGTGAGTCCATACACTAGTGCGTTGCCGAAGCCGCCCAGTCCCATAGCAACTCCCGCCACTATGAGTAAGGGGAAAAGGTCTGAGTCAGGCTTGACAAACTCCATGCCTCTGACGACTGTGAGAGGCAGGTAGCTGGCTGCTAGCACTAGCGGGTACCACACCAGTTTCTTCACGACTGTTTCGTAGGTGGTGCTTTGAGACAGTGTGAAGTTGCTTTGCTCCTTTGCTACTCTGATGATTCGAGCGTAGACATATGTGTTGAGCAGGATGATAGTCCAGAGTGGGACGTAGAAGGTGGTGAGCCGCCAAATAGTGGGCACCCAGAAATCCCTTTCAGAGACTTTCACCCAGCACCAGCCGTGCATCTTGCCGTAGCTATTAGTCATTAGTGGCAGTAGCGCCCCTGGCAGAGGCAATAGCAGGGATATAGTCACAAACAGCGCTTCCTTCTTCTCCACATTTGGTGTATGTCTCAGAGTGGCCACAAACAAAGAATAGGCAATGACCGAAGTCATCAAAATCGACGCCATTGAGAAGTAGCTGGACAGGACCGCCTGAGCCACACACCAGCTCTCTCCCTCCGGTAACATGTACGAAACCCCGTTGAGAAAGTCCAGCGTCTCCATGTACACTACCAAGCGAGCAGCGTAGCAGCGCAGGTCCTTAAATGCGGTGTACACTGCCACGATGAACAGGGCTCCCAGCATGCTCAGACCCATTGCAGCCTCCACACTGATAGACACCCACTGGTCTTCTTCGTGAGAAAGACCCATTGTTATAAGACTTGGCAGTGCTATGGACAATTGTTGAATTTAATGCTTCCGCCTTGTCTTTTGCGGGAACTTTCTCTGCGGAATCGGCCATGTGGTCAATTCCCAGGCTCAATTTCTCTGTCTCCCCTCCAATTTCTCATATAGAAAAGTGCCCAGTCTATAGCCTTTCCATCAGCTCCATACCCCACTTGCGCTATAATGGGCAGCTGCTGTTCAACTGGAAAAGACCAGCCGCTCTCCAACTCTCCCTCCTACTCCAAAGTCACCGACTCCATCCTACAGCTCCGCCAGCCCACAGTGGAACTGCAGGAAGCAGACGTACAGCTGCTAGTGGAGGAGAAGCTACAGGAAGCCTATGAATGGCAACTGACCTGTATGAAAGCAGTGCTGAAGCAGCCTGCACTGGACGCCCAGGAGTTCGACGAATTGATGGACAGACTGGCGACAGACGCCAAAAACTACTTCAGAACTCTGTTTCTGCAGGGAACGACTGGGGAAAATGTCCCTTTCGCCCAAATTGAACAGAGTGAAAACACTCTACTCGGCTTCTGCAAGTCAGATTCAGCGCTGTTTCGCTACTGCAACCTGTTCAAATCCTTCACCGTTTGCTCAGGTCTGAAGCGGGAGTTGGTGAAGGAGCACTCTGCAGGCAAGGCCAAACTGCTCAAGCTCTACGATAGCAAGGCCCAGGGTCCCTACGCCAGCCGCTGCAGAGACGACCTAGAGCAGCTCCTGACTATGCTGGGCAGATGCCAGTCCATGCAGGAAGTGACGTGCAAGTTGGAGGCGCAGTTGGTAATGGACCAGGACATCCTCGCCACCAAGCTTTCCAAGGCGCAGGAAAAGGCCAAAACGAAGCTAGGCGAGGTCTTCGACAACAGTGCGGAGGGACCCCTCGGCCAGTCCTCAATGACTAAAACCATGCTTCAATCCTACGCTTCAGTCGTTGACTTGTTCAACAGGATCGAGTCGTCTCCCGGGACTTGCAACAGCTACGCGTATTCAGCCTCTCTCGGGTCGCAGAAAGACCCGATTGGCCTCAAGAAGCCCAGTTCAGACGAACCGCCGAAGAGGGAAGACTCTGGGGAGGACCGCAAGTCGCAGCACAGTGAGAGTAGTTCTTCACTGCAGGGTGAGAACTCGCTGAATTCACGACTGATGTGTATGGACCGGGAGACCCTAAGCAAGCTGGAGTAGCCTAGGCTTGATACGCATAGGTAAAGAGGGAATTGAGACTTTCTTCGTGGTTTGACTCCGTAGTAATGCATGTAGTGCCTACAGACAGTTATGTGTAAACACTGTTAGACTACTAGGAAAACCACCACTGGGAGCAGAGGTTGAGAGGTACGGATCCGGGCGACAGGTCACGGAAGTTGCTGTGGTATTTCGCCTCATACTTCTTGTTGATAGCCTCGAAGCGAGCGAATTGCGGCACACTGCGTATACTGACCCAGTTCTGCCTCAACTCACTGACACAGTTCTGAAACTCAGCCAAACTGTGTCCCGGAAATAGCGCCTTCCCCAGGTCAATGGCCTCTCTTTTCAGCACCGCCTGCGACAAATAAACCGCCAAAAACGCCACTCCCGCTGCCACCAAAGAAGGCGGAAACTTCGCCACAGGGTTGACCAACAGCGTCAAATCCGCTAGGTACTAAGTAGACCTTACCAGCTGCAGCACATACACACTATGGTCCGTTTCCAAGACTCTCTGGTACAGCTTGACGAAGTGCACGACTGTTGCACTTTGCAGGCGGAAGGAAAGCAGAGTCAGCACTTGCTTTTCCATCTGCACGACTTCTGCGGCTTTGTACTCGTCTGCGGTGATGTAGGCGTACTCGGCGGAGTTGTCCTGGCGGTAGTATTCCTTCGACCGCTCGTTGTACACATCTGCGATTTTCATGCAGGCCACGCCTAGTAGCTGCAGCTTCACCTTTTCGATCTTTGTTTTGGCGAGCGTTCTGTCGATGTAGGAAACTCCGAGGTGCAGAGTTTCGTCCATGAGTTCGAAGTGAACAGAAACGTCCACAAGCCAGTCCACCAGAATCGCCCGCATCACCTCATTTACTTCAGTTTGCTGAGAAAGGTAGGTTGACGGTAGGGCTAATTCGACTTCCGTCGAATGCAGTCTATTGAGAGACTCCGCAATTTGGGCAATGGCCGGAGACTTGTAGACTGCAAGGGAAGAGTACAGGGAAGGACCAGTGGAAAAGAAGGGATGGCGAAGTGCTCCTGCAGCTGATATGCGAGTCGCAGGGTTGAGTTCAAGACAGCGCTGCAGCAAGTCCAGTCCCTGCGGTCCCAGCACCTTGCCAATAGCTTGGAGCCGGAGCAGGCTGGTTTCTCGGGCGGGCAGCATAGTGGCGCAGAGGTTAGCGAAGCTGGGGGAGTGCGCAGGACTGAGGACTGTAGAGAACACCACAGGTTCCCACTTGGGAAAGGTATTGGCGTAGCTGGGATATAGGTCGGGACCGGGCGACCCGATCAGTTTAAAGATGCGAAATAGCTGTTCTATTTCCGTGTCTGCAGTGAATAGTGGCTCTCCGCAGGCCATTTCCGCCAGTAAGCACCCTGCCGCCCACATGTCCACCTCATAGGAGTACATTTCCTTCCTCATTAGCATCTCAGGCGGCCGGTACCAAAGCCTGCGCGCTTCTCTGCCTGACCTGTCCCTTTCCTTCGGGTCTTCAGGAGTGTAGGGCACATGGGGAGTGACGCACAGCCTTGCTAGGGTGAAATCCGCTAGTTTAACCTGTCCCTCTGCAGTGACTAGGATGTTATCAGGCTTGAGGTTGCGGTGCATGATGCCGCAGTGGTGGGTATAGTCCAGGGCCTGCAGTAACTGCGCCATCAGGCTTTTGACGTCCATGCTGCAGCTTTGCTTCAAGTACTGGGCTAGGTTGAAAGTCGTGTGTTCCGAACATAGCAGCACGAACTCCTTTTTCACCTCTGCGAAGTGCATTTTGGCGACGTTGGGGTGGTCTAGGGTGGATAGGTAGGAGACTTCCCGTAGTAAAGAAGTGGGCACTCCGTCGTCACTCCCTGCATTGGTCACATCCAACCTCACCTTCTTGAGGTTCACAGACTGTCCGGAAGTCCTCAAAGTCCCAGCGAAGAGTTTGCCTTTGGACCGTCTCTCCACCATACAGCTGGTCTTCTTCACTATCCAGGTACTCTCCAGTGCTCTGCTCTGTGCTAACTTCTGCCACAGAGAGGTGGAGTTCGCGTGTTGCGCCCAGTCCTTGCACACGTACTGCACGCTGGAGATCAGTTCCTTGCAGTCCAAGCACTCGTAGATCCACTCGAGGATTTCGGAAGGGAGCATGAGGATGTGCACACGACGCAGGGAAGCGCTGGCACTCGGCCGGCTGCTGGTTTTCGCTTTCTTGACTGGACGAGAAGCGGAGGGCTGGTTGGGGTTGAGTTCTGCGAGGAAGGTGCGGGGCTTAGTGGGGGAGCAGGACATTTTGATTTGATTTCAATTCTTCATAGAGAGGGAAAAGCTGCTATTCCGGCCTAAGACCCGCCCAGTCCCACACCTACCAGCAGCCACTGCCTCTGTTCTACCCAAGTACTGTCTCTCTCACTTACATTGGATGGACCTACCTGGCTGTCTGGACCACTTCTCTGTAATATGGCTTCTGTGATGAAAACGATAGGGACATCTGAGCGTGATGTTACCCAAGTAGACCCTGATGCCTATTTCCCTGCATAGTAACTCCACTAGTGCGTCTTCAAGGCTTGCATCTGCCTGTAGAGCTGATTTCAGAGCAATATTAGAAGTCTATAGGAGACAGCCACTCCCACTCACTGCAAGCTGCAGGCAACTAACCCACATTTCAGCCTCCGAGCCACACACCTTAACACTTAGAGAACCAAGCAGAATTGGGGCAGAAGACCTAGTTACGGGTTTATTTCCAACACTGTGGACCCCAGTTCCTCGTGAGTCACCAGCAGGCTGAAAGCTGCAATTTCCGCCTTTTCGTCACTTGTCACTGTGGAATAGTCGAATTTGCCCCTGATATCAGTGTACCCATCCTTATAAAAGGCCACTTTCCCAGCGGATTTCCTCACATAAACCTTCACATACGCCCCCGCCACTCCCTCTAAACTCGTATCTGTGACCCGAACAACCCCTTTGGAACTGTATACTTGCACCCGTAGACCCGACTTCGCATACAGTCCGGACCAAGACTGCCCTCCGCAGTCCAGAAGCAGCATCAAATTGGCTAGTTGCAGCGACTCCGGCAGCCTATATTTCACTGTGAAGCCAGACACCAGGGCAATGGACTGGGTGAAGCTAGGGACAGTGTAGGAGGAAGCTGTGGAAGTGGACTTGAGGAAGGGAGAGCGGGAAAACAGCAGTTCCAGGTCGATTCGGTGGATTTTGAGCAGACATTGAGCAATGTCTTCGGAGTAGATGGAGAGAGTGGAGTCGAGTAGCTCTGCATTGAGCAGGGACTCGGAGTAGTTCTGCTTCGTCTCTAGTTCCCTACCCATTTCCTCCCACTTCCCCTGCCAATAGAGCGAGGCTGTCGCGTTGTGCCGCTCAATGGCCTTTTGAGCAAGTGAGGAGTTGAGGTAGGCCTGGAGGTAGTCGAGCTGCATGTGCAGGTCGGTATTGGTCAGATCTGCAATTTGGGCGATTTGGTCCTGGGCTTCTTCGTATCTGTGCTGCATGACGAAGTATTGCGCCAGTACCAGCCGGTCTTCCGAGTCCAGGCGGCCTTTGTAGGCCAGATATTTGAGAAAAGACTCATAAGTGAGGCGGAACTCATTATTGGCAATGCGAGAATGGCCTTGCAGTTGGTGCCAGCGAGGGTTAGTGAGCGGGAAATACTCGCGGTACTGGAAAGCCGCCTTTTCCGTGGAAAGCAGGGAACTGCGGAAATAAGGTCCGATTACTGAGAGAATGTTAGAGTCGCTGGAAAGCAATTCCCTCATTTCGGGCTCTGATTGGTGCTGTAGACTATATGCCCAGACTTCAGGCACATATACAAGTCGGCTTCTGAGCACGGAAGTTACTGCTAGGAAGGCTTCTTTGTCGGCTAATAGCCACAATATTGGAGTGTATTGAAGGGCTTCCAGGCTATGGGTAGTGAGGTAGGAAAGCACTGCTGTGAGGTTCCCTGAAGTCGCTATTTCCTCGAAAGAAGGATACTCGGTTTGGGTTGACTTCTCAAGTATATGAAGAGGAATGTGAGGCGAGCGCTGTATCACTACTCCTTCCTGCGCCACATAGACTCCTGCATGAACAAAGTGTCCGGAAGTGGGGAAATAGCAGTCGTAACTGAGTTCCCGAACACTGTAGGGACTTAATTCGACTACATTTGAAAGTAGTGTTCCTCTGTGATGTAGAGAAAGGCTGCCTTGTGGGACCTGCATCAGTACTTCCACTGTATGCGACTGCTGGGAAAGGTTCGATAACACGACTTTGACAGTGTAGGGTTTTCCCTTTACCAACTCCTTCGCCTCTGCACCCTGCTCCATATAGAACTGCGTGGCTGTCAGAGCGCTACTAAGACTGAGAGGCACGCTTTGAATGGCTCTCTTCAGCAGGATATAATTGGAGTTGGTAGTGCTCACAGGGCCGAAGTCTAAGGTAGTGACGGAGGCCCAGGGCAGGTCGACTAGCGCTACTGCTAGCAGTGCTTCTCTCACACTGTTGTGGGCGAATAGCACTGAGTCTGTGAGGAAGGAACTGTTCCGCTCTCCTGCGGAGGACCAAAATTGAGCTGCAATATCACCTTCTTCGCGAGTCAGATATTGATTTTCTTTGTATTCATCTGCAGATCTCCCAAAAGGAAAGCGGTAGAATATATTCCTCGAGTCTAAAACCCGCAATCCACTATAAGAATTCTTAATTGGAAAGGTAGAAAACCAGTCAAACTTAACGTAAGCAGTCTGCCTAAAGTCCTTGAGTGCATAGTCAAAGAGTTGACTGAGTGTACTTACTGAGGGCAAATTAGCAGTGCTTCTGGCCTTTAGCCGAGTTGCCAGTCCAGGTGCATACCCTGCCAACAGGGCTTTCTCCAGCGGAGAGAGCTTGCTAACTTGAGGAAAGGCCAAATACTTGTCTAGCGGTCTTTGTAGCACAATGTCGTCTAGCAGCGTTTTCTCCATTTTCCCCATAACCAAAGGCTTCACATAGGTGGAAAAGAAGGATAGATCTTTGTGGTAAAGGAAGAAATTCAGTTCATTGCTAGCGAATTCGTCATACAGGGAGAGTTTCTCGGATTCGGGTTTCAGGCCCCAGTCACTCAGAAACATCCACTTAGATAACTCCGATTTGTAGGATTTCAGCAGCTCCAGAAGCTTGCCTAGGGTATCAATGGAGACTACATCTGCATCTTCGCTGTCCATTCGATCCTTTTCCTGGCCTTTCCTCCCTACTTTCATGCTACGAACCTCAGCAAATCCTTCCTCAGACGGCAGCGCCTTCTCTAGAGTCAGTACTTTTTTCTCAATTGTGGCTTGCGGCACAGCTTCCATCCGCACCGCTACAGCTCCATTGCCCACAGCCATCACCTCCACCAGTGCATATTTCTGTAGCTGTGAAATGTCAATGGTGGCTGCACAGTTCGCATCGATTTTCAAATTCGTCAGAACTAAAGCTGGCTCTGCTAGGAAGTCTAGAAAACTTCCATTTGAGGACTCCTTCTCCTCCCATTCAATGTCGGTTTCGTCTTCTGAAGTTTGGGTAGATTCAGAATTGGAGTCATTAAAGGCAGTGCCTTTGTCGGGAGTTTGAAACCAAGTTTCTGTACCGCTCACAAGAGTAGGGTGAATCAGTAAAGAAGGGGAAGGGAAGGAAATGCCTCGCTTATCACTCGCCTGCTTTCGGTCCAGTACATAGAGATACTCCTCGTCCAGCAATCTGCTCTCTAGGTACTTCGCTTCGGTGTCAGGATTAGAGTAATAGCTTAAACTTTCAGCCTTCATCTGACTGAATTCAGTCCAACGAGAGACTTCAGTGCCCGCAAATTGCCGCAAAGAGATAATTAAATGCGCGTCTCGACACTTCCCACTGAGTTGCACTTTCACCGATTTCTGTCGAACTTCCAGCGTGCTGATGCTTAACGGAAGCGACTGAGTCGAGGCAGCCATCCCAGCGAAGTCATATATATAGTCATTAACTACCAGTTTCCCAGCCAACACTGTAATCAAGATAGTGATTCTGTCGCTAGAGTGTGGAAGTCGCAGTTGATATTTGCCCTGTGTCAGGGACTGCAGAGTCACAGTTCGAGTGGTCGACTCGATATTTAATTCAGTCCTTTTAACGACTATGTCCCCCGCCATTGTTAGTAGGGAGACAGGCCCGGGGCTCACTACGGGAAGCTGAATAGAATCGCTAGTTCGCATAGTAATCAAGTCTGGGTAGCTCACTCGTTCGTTCAACTTCGCTAATTCCCAACTTCTTACTGAGCTTTGCATTTCAGCTTTTATATATTCCACTTCCTTTAAGTTCCCCAAGCGAATAATACCTTCAGAATCGCTGGCAAGCTTATAGACCTTTTTCCCCTTGTAGTAAATAGAAGTCAAAGATATTTCGACTGCGCGGCCATTCAATACTTCTCCATTTTTCCCTAGTATATGCAGCTGATATCCTTCAGGAGTATTTCTTAAGTACAAGTCGGAAATCCGGCTGTGCTGAATCTTTACATCAATATCCTTGGATACAGACAAGGTGATATGTGGGCTAGACTTGAGTACCGCAGAAACAGTGATTTGGAGTGAGGAAAACTCAGTTGGAAGGTTGAGGGGCACTGAAAACGACCCAGAAGACAGTTCAATTTCCATCTCGCACACTACTATTTCTTGGTCATCTTTATCTATCTTTGCATGTATAGCTACAACCTTTGCATGTATATTGCCCAGGGAAGAAAGAGCCAGAGAGCGTCCATTCAGGTAGAGCCGAGGAGTCACAACTGCCAAGGCTCGCTGTTTCGAACGCAGTGCCTCTATCTCTAGGTGGTACCCTGCTTTCAGTTCATACTGAGGAGCATCGAATCTCCATTGTCCCAAGTATTGCACCAAATTGCCACTCAACAAAGCAACACTTTTCCACACAGTTTCATTTCCCCAAGGAATTAAAACGTAGTCAGTATCATCTTTCTGCAGGTGAATTTTCCCATCTATAATTACTCCCGTATGCTCACTTTTCATCAAATCCCCGTCAATCGAGTAAATGTATACCTTATAGCCCGCCTCTGTGTGCACTCTCACTCTCTGAAGACCGCCCTTTTGGATCCAGGCCCGGGCATGCAGTCCTCCCCCCATCGCCTCCACTACAAACAGTCCCTCCTTGCCTGCAAGTTCAGGGAAAGACACAGTCTCTGTCACGCGAGTTAGTGAACTTTGAGGAGTCTTAATGGTTTTTTCCAACGTCGCTTCCACTCCATCTAATAGAAGGTCGGCTGGAATAGGAGTGAGGTTGGTCAGGTAGTAGCGCTCTGCATCTATCGATATCACTTTTAAGACGATTTTCGACACGTTTTTTCTCCTGATTTTGAGGGTAATGCCGTCTTTTATGGAGAAGCGGACGGGGTTGCTTCGGTCGAACTCCAGTTCTCGGGTAGAGGCGAGACTGGGGATGAAGTCTGCAGGGAGACTCGAGTCGCTGCACAATTGCCCAGAAAGGAAAGCTGCTCGGGCCACTTTTGCCCTGAAAATAGCCTTATCCGGGTACCAGGAGAGATAGTGACTGAGTTCAGGGTCCTCCTTACTGAGGTAATAGTCCTCGTACTCTCTAATCAATACGTCTTCAGGCAGGGAGGGGACTATCTGGTCAATTGCTTTAATATACTCGAAATCCGTCCTAGTGTAGTTCACGTCTTTTTTGAGGCTAATATACCTATGAAACTCACTTTCCGATACATTCTGAGTATAAAGCCCCAGGACCAACAGTCGATACAGTACTTCTTTCTCCATAGACTTGCAGTCGCTCTCTGTCACCTCGTCATAAGCGTCTCTCAGTTCCCTTTGCTTGTCTCTGTAGTCCGCAGCTGCAATTGGGTGCTTCTTCCTCAGCATAACATTCACAAAGCTGCAGTGAGTCCAGGCCTCCGGCCTCAACTCTGCATACTCTTCCAACTGCTCCACTGTCATTTTGACCAAGTACTTCCTCACTTCCTCATAAGTCATAGTCTCTGCTAATACGCTCGGTACACTCTGAGTCTCAGGAATAGTCTCATCAGTGAGAAACCTCATCAGTACTTCCTTCGACATTCGCCTGATGTCCAGTAGGGAATACGCCGCAGGTGTGAGTAGTTCGAACAGACTCAGAGAAGTGTAGATAGATTGCGGAATTGCAGTATCGAAGTAGGGCAGTTCCGAGGGCAGGGCTTCCAAGTAAGAGCTCACAGGAGGCTCGTGCTCTAGGTAGACTTTGTCCAAGTAGCTGCTTACGTTCTGGAGTATGGTCGCTTTCTCGTGGGGATTGGGCTGCAAGTCCCATTTCTGCAGCAGACTACGGAGCTGGAGGGTCTGATAGCCCTCACAAGGGCCGAAGTCGCCATATCTCCGCAGTAAAGCATCGAATTCGGAAGTATTGACTTGTCCTCGATTCATCAAATTGACCAATTCATAGTGATAATAGTCCCTGGAGCCCTGCAGAAACCCTGCCATTGGCTCCGCCCCCCACAGATACCCCTCCAATGCAGACGTCAAATCCCCTGCTGCCAGCACTCCCAACAGTCCTGACAGGAAGACTAGCATCTTTATAGCCATTTGCCTCAGCTAATGGGCTACTTAGACTCAGTTTAGGTTGAAACTGATGGTTTTCGATACGAGTTGCCCCAGTAGCTTCCCTGCTTCGGAGTAGTTGGCGGCTTGATAGCTGGTCAGCAGGGTGGAATAGGCGTTCTATGTGTGTTTTACTGAGTAGAAGGTCAAATTCGTCGCAATTCGCGTGATGAGGAGGTTCCAGGACATATTCAATCTGACGTAATTGAAAAGAGTGACAAAGTTGCAGGTCTGCGTCCAAAAGTCCAACGCAGTGAAGAAATCTCTAAGGTCATACAGCGTTTCCCAGCCTCCCAGGCCCACTACCGACCCCGCAGCCGTTTCCCACTTCGTCACCAGCGGCACTAACAGCGTCTGACAGTTCGAAAGAGTCGCAGGGTTGCGCTGCAGTCCCGCAATAAACCCACTTCCTATCTGCATCCAGGCAGAGGACGTATCAGCGGAAGCAGATACGAGGAGCAGTAGGAGCGTCACAGCCTTGAAGCCCATTATTTGCACTATGGACAGACTAGGGTTTGGCTCTGCTAGAAACAGGGCAGAGCTCTCTCGTGCCCTGGTGTCTGAGGTGCAGTTCTCCACGTTTGAGGCCTTGCAGGAGCGCAGGTTGGGAGAGGTGGCAAGTCTGGAGAGACTCTATCGGAACAAGGGCTTTCCTTATCGGATTCAGCCGCTGGTTAGGTATCGGCTGAGGACCAATCGAGTTGGCAGGGAGGTGCACCTAGCACCGCTGGGAGAGACAAGAGAAGTAGTGGAGCTGCCTCTATCGCCCAGGCTCAAGGCCATGAGTGAGCTGAAGAAAGCAGCCCACTCTTCCCGAGGAGGCGGCGGCTTCCTCTTCACTCATTCAAAGATCCACCTCCCCCCCATCCCTCTCCGAGCAATGATGTAACCTACTTCTGGCTACTCACAGTCTTTACTTCTCGGAACTTCAGCAGTTCTGTCAGCTCCGTAGGGAACAGGAACTCCTCGCCTGTGACGAGGGAGTGCCAGGCGAAGTTGATGCACTGGCACTGCACACAGCGCCACGCTTGGAAGGGAGACTTGGCCCCACAACTCTCACAAATCCACCCTTTCTCCGTCATTTCAGGCTGCTTTTCCAGGTCGATGGCTGCTCGCTCGGAAAAGTCGGCCAGGCCAGGGGAAGTGGTGAAGCGGTGACTGTGGCTTGGGAAGCGTTCGTTAGCGTACTGCTCCAATGCTGTGGCATAGTGCGCCATCCACTGCTGTTTAGGAGCGTCGTTCAGACTATGTGAGTATCGCAGTAGAGCCGCTAAAGAGGTCAACTTGTCGTCCACAGCCAAACCCCGCAGCGCCACTTCCTCCCCACACATCGCACACTTCCGAGTCTGGCGAATTGCGAGGAAGTAATGCACGCAGGGCAGACATATCAAGCAGAAGTGACAGGGAAACAGCAGCACTACCTCCAACTCCACCACTGCTCGCTTGCACTCCACACACCGAGGCAGATGCCGGAACTCCTCAGGGTCCATATTGCCGAGTCTATAATTTGGTCTTTCCTTAGTTATCTAGCTAAATTGACTGCAGCTATAAGGCTTGTGGTAGGGTTGGGTGAGTGGAACTAGCAGGAAGACTGCATAGGCATATTAGCTATGGTCGGCTGCAGGAGCTAGTCCAGGTGCAGGTTGAGGTGAGGACTTTCCACGCCTGCAGCAATTTGCTCCATCATTTGCTCGCGGAAACGCTTCAGGGCCTGTCGCACATCCTTGACCTTCCTAACCGATATCTCTGCCTACTCCTCACCTTTCAGCAATGGAGCCAACTCCTCCAAAGCAGTGTCAGACATATCGTCAAACCACGACCTTATGAGAATGCCATTATCCGGCTGTAGTTGGAAGTTTTCCGCTACATTGTCCACTATAATAGTCTTAGCTATATTCCTTCCTATGCGAGATAAGTCCTTGAGATATACACTTCCATCAGGAATTGCGTGCTGTCGGTACAGTCTATAGGCAATGAACTGACTAGCATCCAAGTGATCCAGCACCCAATCTGCATAGTCCTGCATCGCAGCAGTGAAGATCACAATTTCATAGTGCTGCGCCATTTCCTCTAGGAAGGTATCGCACCCAGGCCGCACTAAGTAGTGTCCCTCGTCCTCTGTTTCGTAGTAGTGCACAAGGGTTTCATCTAAGTCTAACACCAGTGTGAACCGGTCCTCCTCTAATGGAGGCAAGTAAGGCGGCTGCACTACTGGCAGTTCGAAGTCTTCTTCGAAGGACTCTGTGAGGTTGGTGAGGTTGAGCTGAGTGGGAAGTACGAGGGAAGTGGAGGGAGAGGGCGGTTCGAGGGCTTTCCTCATGATGCTTCGAGCCATGTCTACGTCGATGCTTTCCACCTGCTTGAGGACTTGGAGGGAGGAAAGCAGGATCGTCTTGAAGTCCTTCGTTTTGCAGTTCTCGGAAAGGCTTTTCCCAAGCACCTTCATCAGAGACGCCAAAGCCTCGTTATTCCTACGCAGTACTTCCAAGTTTTCATGCTTCTTGGCTTGAGACTGGCGCTTGTTGTATATGAGGGACTGGAGAGTGTATGCCCAGCGCTGGCTATTTCTTACATTCTGCGCGTAATCCGCTGGTAGCCGATGCAAAGCGTAGTACACCAACGTCAAGAAATTCTGATGCACGTAAAATAGCAGTCCCTTCAATTGTTCCTCTATAACGGAAGTGAGTTCCACCCCTGTGGATGAGAACTGAGCGAGAGAGACAGCCAGTATCTCCATGATCAGACTGTGCTTCAACACTTTCTTGGTCTCAGGGTCGCGGTACAGACGGTCGATTTGAGATATGGCGTTTTGGGAGGACAGACGCCACCACTCTTCGCAGTCCGAACTCAAGTCCGAGCCAAGCCCCGTCAGTAGTCTTTCCAAATGAGTCTCCAGCTTGACCAGGTCTTCCAGGTTGATGAGGAACTTGGGAGTGTTCGGAGTAGGCCGCGAAGTGGTGGGACGCAGGGAGGGAGGCTGGGAGTCGCCCACCGCAGGTGTGGACTCGCTGTGGTTCAGGTAGTGGTTGGAACGTTGATTTGAGAAAGTCGTGGGCTTGGGGGCTTTTTCGCTGACCAACGCATTTAGCCTTCTTCGAGAAGCCATTACAGGGGCAACTTGCCAAATGCCTAGGTGTAGTAACAGCCAATGTGTGCATTACTAGGAAGAGAGTTAGTGCTAAGACTTTCGCATCCTCGTGAATTTGATAGCAAAAGGGTCCCAGCCTCCTGTTCCGAAGCGAAGAGAGCCCGCAAAAACAGTCTTCGGAGAGGGCGCGTTAGGAGGCAAGAGGGCAGGGCTTGAAGGCGAAGCGGGTTTGGACGGTGAGACTGTGCGTACAGTGCTGGAGACCAGCCCAGTGCAGAGCACCAGAGACTGCAGTCCCACAGCCCTGCACTGACAGCGAGGCACTCTGCAGAGCAGTCCCAGCCGCCCCTGTCCTTGCAGTGCTCCTGCTGTCAAGTGTCTGCGGAGTCTGCTCAACCGCGCCTCCATATCCTTCATTCCGACTATATCTCAAATGTTCCAGTCCTCCGCATGCCAGTATAATGGCCGCTTCCAAACTGCGTCTTGTGCACAAATCAACAACTTTCGACCTGCCGCTGTGTCGCTCCCGCCCGCGGATATCAGAGGAGCCGCAAGCTTCTCGAGTGTTGGTAGAAAGCACTGGGACTTCCCCTGCTTGTCCCCTGCCCAGACCCAAAGATCAACTCACTTCTTCGCCTTATGTGAGTGCGCAGGGTCGCTCTCACAGTGTGACGAAGGGACGCAACCGAGGCACTTTAGGCAAATACAGATCCCCGGTGCGGGAGCGAATTCCAGCTTCGATGAGCTTTGTGAAGTCAGAAGCTCTATTTCCCAGAGAGAATCCTGCCCCTAGTCGACTCTTCTCGGACTCTTCTCGAGGAAAAGCGGCCGTCCTCAACCAGACTGCAGGTCCCAATGACCCCAGCGAGTTCACCAGCCTTTCCTTCAACTCCTCCTTCACTTCCTCCCACAAGCTGCCCACTGCAGAGTCGCCCACCTGTGTGCGGCCGAGGAGGGAAGCCCAGGGACTCAAAGCAATCGAGTCTGCTTTTAATAAAGCGCTCAGAGAATTGAGTCTCAAAGCCACTGACGAGGCAAGGGAACTGGCGGTCTATAGACATGCCTTTGGGGAGGTATTGGCTCTCAATCCTATTGGGAAATCGCTGCTAGTGAAGATTAAAGGGAAGTATGAGTCCTGGCTTTGTCGAAGACTTAGACAGGAAGAGAACCTGGGAGAACAAGCGAAAATTGGGCATTTGCAGAGTGCACTGCTGAAGGAATTAGAAGAAAAGGGGACATTTGTTCGCAAATTTGAAGAAATATCAAGAGAAAACGCAGAGTTGAGTCGCAGTTACGCGGAAATTCAGCGGAAATGCGAGGAGTTCCAGCAGAAACTGAGTCAAATTGCGAATACTCGCCTAGACGGGTTTCCGCCCAGCGAAGAGGCTTGGAAACTAGTGGTGGCCGAGTTGGAGTCCTACAAAGCCTGGAAAGCCAAAATGGTGAAGCAGCAAAGGGCCTCCGCTAGCAAGGAACAGCGCCTCCTGGAGCTGCTTCGAGCCTTAAAGAGCCGCGGCTACCCCGTAGAGCAGGTCTACGACGAGGCCCTCCGTTCTCCCTCCATCCACAAGCAGTCCACCAGGACCGAGGAATCCGACGAAGAGTCACTGGTGCAAGTCCCTGCCAAGGCCTTATTTCGTCCCGAAGCTGTACCTTCTCTGCGACTCGAAGCAGTGCCCAGGAGCCTTTCCTCCTCCTCCGAGTCTGAGGTGTCCTCTGCCACTGAGGAAAGCAAGGCCCGCTGCAGTTCCCAAGGCTCTGCCCAGCAGGAGAGCAGGCCAGTGCCGAAGTTGGCCCTGCCGAGACAGGTGGAAAAGAGCTTCCAGGAGGAGTTCATGGCCAAGTATAGCGAGTTCTCAGAGAGCTGGAGACACCAAATCGACGCAATGAAGCATTGACAGACTTTGTTAGTATCTTAATAGGCGCAATTGCCGGGCTCTGGAGCAGGGATGTCACTGATGTTGCGAGTTCTGCTTCGCCTCCTTAGCAGTCTCTCGGTCTCTATAGGAGAACAGGAGGTCCGCCCTGTATCGCCAATGAAGGCGAATGGCCTGTTTAGGCGCAGTTGCTTCTGAGGACTGACACTTCTGCCTCTTCTCGTAGGACCATAGTGCTGTTCTTTCCTCCAATAGTCCTCCAAATCGCGCTTTTTAGGGACTTTCCAGGCTGTTCCTGCCACTGACATTCTGGCCTTAAAGGACGAAAGGGTCGTTTTGGGCACAGAGCGAAGTCTTTTGAGTGTAAAATTCTCCACAGAGCGCAGTGCCAAAGCCGCCGCAGTCCGAATTTCCCCCCTCAAGTCCTCCACAGCCTCCAGCGACAGGTCGATTTCCTCGTCAGAGTCAGGGGGTGCCTTGGGCTGGAGCCAAGTGACTAGAGATAGAGGAACTCGGGGAGTGGGAGAGGGTGGAGGGGAGTCTGGGTGGCAGGCTGTGAGGGGGAAGTGTGGTTTGATGTTGGTCTGGGAACTGATTCTTGTCATTTAAATAGTCTAGAGGCAAGCCTGCTTCTATACTATTAAAGAGCTTAGGTTGGGGAGTGTCGGGAGATTGGGTATCTCTAGTCTTTGGCTGGTGTAGTGAAATGATAGATTTACTGGGATATAAGACTATCGCTGGAAAGTCTACATCTAAGCTAAGCCAGAGTATAATTCCCGTGCTTCCGTTTCCCTCTGCATAATAGAAATCCCCCTTTTGTTGCACTGGGCTACTCGAATCCAACCCCCTTCAGTAATGTGGCAGATATACTAACTGCAATGGGACTCTGCTACACCAAGGAACACCAATTCCGCCAGCCCGCCCTCGCTCCCACCATCGACCACTCCAACATCAGCTCCTCTGTGCGCTTGGAAAGTACCTGCTAAGCAGACATACAGAAGTACTACCACTTCAAAAAGGTGCTGGGACATGGACATTTCGGCACTGTGCGGGAAGCTGCGCGCCTTGCTGACCCTTTCAAACGGCTCTACGCTGTCAAATCCATTCCGAAGGAAAAAGTAAAGAAGGAACTGAAGCTAATGAAGCGGGAGTTGGAACTTTTAAGACTTGTGGATCACCCGAATATCATCAAGTTGTATGAAACCTTTGAGGATGAGAGGTATGTGCATATTGTGATGGAGGAGTTGACAGGCGGGGACCTGTTTGACCACTTGATCACGCACGGACAATACACAGAGAAGGAGGCTGCGACGTTACTGGAAAAGGTGATATCCGCCATCAACTACCTGCACTCCTCTCAAATCTGCCACCGAGACATCAAGCCCGAGAACTTCCTATACACTTCCCCTGACAAAGGCGCAGATGTGAAGATCATCGACTTCGGCCTCGCCACTAAATTCGGGGAAGAAATGATGCACACTGTCGTGGGCACTCCTTACTATGTCGCCCCGGAAGTACTGCGAGGTAGCTACGGCCAGTCCTGTGATGTATGGTCTTTAGGCGTGCTTCTCTATGTGCTGCTAGCCGGATATCCGCCCTTCAACGGAGAAACTCAGCAGGAAATTTTCCACAAAATTTTGCATGGAGAGTACGACTTCGACCAAGGGGAGTGGGAGGATGTGTCCCCAGAGGCCAGGGACCTGATTTCGAGCATGCTGGTCCTCAGTCCTGAGAAGAGAACTACCCTCGTCCAAGTCCTCAAACATGACTGGTTCCGAGTGCACCAGGGAGCCAAGCCTCAAGTGCCTTTGCGGATTCTGGATAAACTGACGCATTACAAGGCGCCGAAAAGACTAAAGCAGGAGGCTTTGAAGGTAGTGGTGAAGTTGCTATCCAACGAGCAAATCGACGAATTGCGAGTAAGGCCTATATAGCAAGCCTTCGAAGCCATCGACACAGAGCACACCGGCTTCCTCACTATGGCAGAGCTGCAGAGCGCTATGGAGCAGGCCGGCCTGCACGTAGCGAAGGAGGAAATCACTCGTATGCTTTACTTAGAAATCGTCAACAAAGTGGACTACCTACACCAGGGCAAACTGAACTACACGGAATTCGTCCTTGCAACTCTGGACCGAAAGAAAGTAATCACGGATGAGATCATTTTCAACGCCTTCAAGTTCTTCGACCCTGAAAGCACAGGCTTCATCACCCCTAACAACCTTGCAAATGCCTTCCAACACGCTGGCTACGAAGTCCACTCTGAGGAAGTCGCGGAAATGATAGAAGAGTACGATGTGAAGAATGAGTACAGAATAGACTTCGAAGAGTTCAGACAGCTGCTGAGTAAGTGCTAAGCAGTCCGGGACGATACCTCGCCAGACAGGAACAGATAGTGTAAACTAGAGATGCAGAAAAGAGTTAGTTAGCTCTCGGGAACTGCCGAAGACAGGGCAGCCCGGACTTCTAGAGACTGAGAGTCTTCCTCTTGAGCAGTAGGGGGAGCCTCAGTGGGCGGATTCACTGTTTCGAGTGGGTCTGATGCTATAGGCCTATCGGAAGGGTCTGACTGGGGCGCTGCGGCGGGAGTGGAATCAATGAGGGGCTCAGCCGGTTCAAGTGGGGGCTTTGCCTCTTCAGTAATTGGCTGTTTTGGCTCTTCAGTGGGTGGAGTGGGCTCCTCAATTGGTAGTGTTTGCTCTTCAACTGGTGGATTCGGCTCTACAATAGGAGAATTGGGCTCTTCGGCTTGTTGCTCAAGAGGAGGCTCAGAGGGTTGCGCTTCTTTTGCCACTTCTTCATGAGGAACGGACTGAGACTCAGGTGGAGGAGAGCTCCTTTCTGCAGGCTGTTCCAAAGGAAGGGCTTCTGGGGCAGAAAAGTCCATAGCAGGCTGCTCTGCTTCGTGCTTTGATTCTTCTGGTCCAGAAACTGCCTCTCTAGGAGCTGCGCTGACTTCTTCTGGAGGGTTGTGACTCTCCACTGGGTCTTTCGCCTCTTCAACTGGGGGGAATTCACTCATTGGGTCTGCTGCTAACTCCACTGGTGCGCTTTCCTCTGGCTTTTCACTTGGACCCGAAGCAGGTTCTTTGGACTCTTCAGCCGGAGTAGGCTCCATCGGGTTAGAAATGGGCGCAGTTGTTACCTCTTCCCGGGACTCAACCGCCTCAACAACGCCTGTTTCTCTCACAGAGGTTTCAGGCTGATGGGGCATGGACGGAGAGGGGGCCTTATGGACTGCTTCCTCTGTGAGCTCCTCATGAGGAAGTGGCTGCTGAGGCACTGGACTGGCTTCCTTTCGCTCTACTGCAGGGAGGAACGGTTCCTCTTGACTTGCAGACTGAGGACTTTCCCGAAGGACTGGAGTAGGCTCTTTGGGCTGGTCCTCTGGTAGCCCCTGGGCGGTAGCAGGCAGTTCTGTCCTAGGCTGGGGTAATTGGGAAGGTACCTCTCTACTCTCTGTATCAGCCTTCACTGCAGGACTTGGTCCTTTTCTTTTGGGCGTTTCCTGTCTGAAGTGCGGACTGCCCTGGTTGCCCTCATGCACAGAAGGCACTGCAGACTCAGCACTGGGCAACGCTTCATAGCTCGGCTTGCCCAGGTCATCAGCGAAGGGCTCTATAGGCTTCTCTCGCACCACCACGACTTCCTCACTCCTAGCAACTGGCCTTTCTCTGGGCGGACTCTTCTTCACACTACGCCCCGGAGGCTTCGGCTTCTTGACAGCGGGTAGAGGGTGGTCGACTGGAGTAGGGTGGTCGATAAGGATCAGTTCCTCGCCTTCGAAGGCTAGAAGCGCTACTAGTCGCTCGTAGTTGGCTTCTCCACCCATGAGTCTGAGAGCTTCATTCAGGTCCAGCTCCAGAGTGTAGCTGTCCGGGTTCTCAATGTCGAAGGCAGTGATGGACAGCCCGCCTTCCAACTGCGAGATTTCCACCAAGAAGTACTTGTCTCTGATGTTGATTCCGCGCTTAAAGACCACGTTCCGGCTGGAGTCTCTGGACAGCGGGACCAGCTTCCTAGGACGGTCTGTCGTCCCAGGAGCTCTGTGACTGGCAGTCCTGCCTTCCGCCCTGGAGTCTACACTGCCAAAGCGCCTTCTGCCTTCCTCCACTGTGAAAGTCTTGACTCCCAACTTGTACGGAAACTCGCATATGTTCTGCAGCAGGCGCTCTGTCTGCTTGCGCTCCCCTTCCCACTTCTGGATGTTGTAGGAGGGCTGGCGGTCCTGCAGACGCCGCATCAAAGCCTGGTTTTCCTGCGAGATTTTGACAAGCTCTCGCTTGCGGGACTCTTGGTTGAGACTGCGCTTCTTCACAGAGCGGGTGCGGACAGGGCGGCCGCTCATGATGCTGGACATCTTCTCCAGGAGCAGGCGGTTTTCTCTCTCGATTTCAGTATAGCGCTCCTCCAACAGCTGCTCGCGCTTCGCTTTCTTGACAGTGTGCGCAAACACAGGCGGACTATTGGCATCGACAGTAGGTCTCATGCTGCGCAGCTTCTCCATGTGGACTTCTTGATTCCGCTCTTCCCACTTCTTGGACAGAAATCGGTTGCTCACAGGAATGGCACGGTGCATAGTTTAATGGCGTTGAACTACTTGCTAGGAACAGTGCAGAATAGCTATTTCTAGAAGAGACTACAGTTTGCTGTAGACATAGCTGAATATGTCTATAATGATCTTTTGTTGAGGTCAGATAGGTTGGCATAGCACACCAGCTTGCCGCTCCTCACTTCTCGATAATGCCTTGCTTCCTCTTCCCATGGCCTTATCTGTCCTCTCAGACCTCCCGCAATGTGATAGGCCAAAAGTGCTCGGCAGTAGCAGTACTTAGCATAGGCGTATAGGCCGGTTTTCTGGTATAGCAGAGCTGATTTGAGGGACTCTGTGCCTACTTTTCTCGCCTCTGCTCTGTCCTGCTCTGGGAACTTTGGAAGAGGACATTTATCGTTGGCTTTTCGGAGCATATCAAGCATATTTCCGTACAGACGCTCATGAGGTTTGCCATTCCTTCTTATAAACTCGTAGTCAGCGCTCAACTTGTCCAGACTGTCTGCCAAGGGCACTTGACTAATCAAGTCTCGAACCTGGTAAGTACTCAGAGGAGGGATTTCGCTCACCTCGACCAGTCTCATTGACTCTTCTTCACCATCGAGTAAGTGTGTTGGCAAATCCCGCAACACCAGTCTTTCTGCTGGATCTGTCCTAGTCATATTGCGAATGAGCCAATAGAACGGCATGGAGTGGATTTCGTATCGGTGCAGCTTAAGAGGGGAGCGTTGGCACAGCAGATAGAGGAACACCTTCCCAAGTGAGTACACATCTGAAGCCTGGGTGTATTCAATAGCGACGTTTATAGGAAAGTAATCCATTATATGAGCAGGAATGGTTATTGCGCTTTGTGTGTACTTGCAGTAAAGTTTAAAATTGGACACGCGGATATTTCCCTCCGAATCTACTCGCAGAGCTTCAGGTACAATCTCCCCGTGCAGGATGTCATTTTGGTGCAGGAAATTGAAGACATACAGGAGCTGTCTTATCCAGTGCAGAACTTGCTCTTGAGGGACTTTATCATCGCACTTCTTGTAGTACTCATTCAGACTTTGAGAGGTACCATCGTCATATTTCAGTTCGAAATCAGTCTCGCTGATGTAGGGAGAGACGTACTTGAGCCGAGATCCCCTTAGTACGTGGTCAGCTTGGTCAACTAAGCATCGCCATTGCGCCCTTGTCATCTCATGCTCAGTTTTCGAGTATTCTGGGGATTTTTGAAAAGCACAGGGTTTAGCTGTCCTCGAGTCACTCATCTTTTAATGTCTACAATACTCACTTAGAAAAAGCGTCCGTTCGGATGAAGCCTTACGAATAGGAGCCTTCCTTGTGTTCTGCACACAGCCTTAAGGGATAGCTTTCTGTTGCCCTGGTTGTAGGGCTTGTTTGTTGGTGTTTGCACACCTGGACACTTTAACTATATGGGCGAAATCTCTAGTTAGAAGCATATTCTTGCGGAAAGCTTCACCTGCTCAATGCCTTTTAGTCTTCCGAAGTCCTTTCACTTGCTTGGAGTCGCTCAATTTCATTAATTTCTGCACAAACACTGTATGTTTAATTGAATATTCAGTTTTGTCAAATCAGTAGAAATAATGGGTGTGGGTTGTAAGCTGCTAATTGAGCTGTTGCCGATAGAGCAGTTTTAACTGAAGTCCAATACTCTCAGTTAGATAGGAATATGAGGAAGTCCTACTAGCGAAACTGCATTTCTGCTGTTTACGCCTTCGATAATCGCCTAAGTCTTCAGTCATTTGACAAAGGACACTCTTCCGCTTCTCGGCAGCCTACTAAGTGCTGTAATATGGCAAGCCCTACACTAAAGCGCAGCAGAGATAACCCGCTTTCCCCCAACTTTCTCAAGCGGCCCAAGCCCAGTCTCCATATCGACACTTCCGGCCGCAGTCTGTACTATGTGGCCAACTTCGCTAGCAGACAACTCAGTCTTCCCGCCATTTCTCTCCCCTGTCTGTTCTCTCAATGCTTCGAGGAAGCCAGGCCTGAGGCGGAGGCTGTTTGTATCCTCACTCAAGCAGCAGAGAAAGCCGTGATTGACCCACTCGGAGCAGCCTGCAAAGGACGACTGTTGGTTCGGGAGGGAATGAAGGGGACTAGAATGCGGGGAGGACTCTGGCTGGTGCAGTTCTCGGATAGACTGAGAGTGGCGGTGACCACTGCTAAGTTGCAGCAGTGGGATATCAAGCGACTACTGCATACGATTTGGGTGCAGGATTTCCCTATAGGCTACAGTCCTTGTGAGTTTTCCTTCGCTCTCGCCCGCTATGTCTACTCCCTCATCCCTCCCACCGACCTGGAAGCGCAGCTCGCAATGAACTTGGCCAAATTTGATTTCTCAGGAGCAGCAGTGGACCTGATAGCCACAATCCCAGGAGTATATCCCGCCCACATCCATCTCGGCCTACTGCAACTAGCAAACACCGTGCCCACCGGCCTGCCCTACTCAGGACTCCTCGCTAGCACTACGGAAACGATGAAAGACTACTCACTCCTCTTCGGCCTGCAAGTCCATCTGAACTTACCCAAGTACACAGATATCCTCATAGGCTACCCTTCCTTTCAGCTGGTTTCAGAGAGTCTGTATGGACTGGGCGGAGGCGGCTTCGCGGAGCCCTACGGATTCACTCTGGATCCAGGACTGTACAGTGACCTGAGTCTCAAACAAAGCTTGAGTCCTTCAGGCTGCAGTGCACTTCCCGGGTACAACTTCCTAGTTCTAGGCGGAGACATGATATCTGAAGGGGATATGGTGATTTACTGTGGCAACCATGCTTTTACCTCGGAAGACTGGGGGACGGACGTAGGCAATGGCCAGTGGCGGTACGAAAGTCATTGCGTTGGGGTGGTTTTCAAGCGTTCCAGTCCTGAACACACTCGCCAAGTCCTGCGTTCCATTCCCTATGCGCTAGGGGAACGGCTGGACCAAGACCACGAGCCCTGGCAGCCCCGCAAGCACCTTCTCTACCTCTAAGTCTATTAGTCTCCCTTTCTTGGGAAAATGGCCTCGCGCGCAGCTCTGCAAGTCCTGTTTTCACGGATCTGCCAGCAGCAAGGCTCTCCCTACTTCCAGGTCAGATCAGACCAAATCCACGTGCTCAAGTCCCCTATTGACTTCTACCTCTCACTATGCAAGGGCATACGTACGTCCTATAGACGCATCTTGATGAGTTCACTGTACGTAGGCGAGGGCCCTTTGGAGCGCTATTTGGCTGATTTGCTGTTCAACAAGTTGGAAGTGAACAAGCACTTGCGGATAACACTGGTCAATGACTACCACAGGAGCTGCAGAGCAGGGAAACTGCCTACCTTCCGCCTACTTGCGCCACTCAAAGAGAACTTCCCTCCCAATGCCAACGTCACTCTCTCCTACTTCCGTCCTCCCAGAGTGCCTGTGGGCCTCGGCTCCATCCGCACTCTCAACGAAATATTCGGCGTGCAGCATATGAAGATTTGCGTGTTCGACGACAATGTGTTGCTGACAGGTGCAAACATGAGTGAAAACTACTTCACAGAGAGACAAGACCGCTGCTTCGTAGTCACCAATTGTCCTGAGTTCGCAGACTACTGTGATGACTTGGTCAGTATGGTGGCGGAGGTGGGCGTGCAGTGGGATGAAAGTGGGAAGTTCAGTGCGCCCATGCACTGTCCGGATGCAAGGAGGAGTAATCCTGTTGCGGGGAAGAGATGGCGGGAATGGGCTTCCAACCGCTTCAAAATGCACCACTTCCTGCACCAGCCGCAGTCACTTCCCTCCTTTGATGCTTTCTATGCGGCTGCCCAGCCACAGCACAGTGCACCGTCTCCGTCCCAGTCTCCTCAGGAATTGATTCTTGCAGCGGAACGCGGAATTCAATGGGGGAAGAAGCTCAGGACAGTCGGCAGAGCCGAGGACGTGTTCAACTTCATCAAAGACCTGCCCTCTGAACTGAACATTGTGACAGGGCGAGGAGGGTGGGAAGAGGGTCTGACGGCCACAGGCAACGCAGTATACATATTCCCAACCATTCAACTGGGGTCTTTAGGCCTAAACGACGATTTGGACCTGCTAAAGGACCTGCTCCCAGCACTACAAGAAATCACGCTGGCTAGCGGGTACCTGAACTTACCCTCTTCCCTCACCCAAGTTCTCAGGCAGATGGACCACCTAAAGGTAATTTGTGCCTCGCCGAGTGCTAACGGCTTCCTCGGAGACGGCGTGAAGAACTGGATCCCGTACCTCTATCGAGTCCTAGAAGAGCGCCTCCTCAAGCAGCTGCCCAAGGCCCAGTTCTACGAATACGAAAAAGAAGGCTGGACCTTTCACGCCAAAGGCCTCTGGTCCTCTCTCAATAACTCTCCCTATTTGACTGCTATTGGCAGTTCTAACTACGGTACGATGTATGCAGCTCGCAGGTCGTATATGCGCGACTTGGAGTTTCAGGCGTACTTCTGGAGCGAATGCGGGCAATTCAGTGAGCATTTAGAGCGGGAAATAGCAGGGATTCAGGCCTCCTGTGGACCGGTGAGCAGCCACACATTGAAGCAGTCCGCCTTCAAATGCGGACCTGCGAGTCGACTTTTAGCCTCTGCACTCGCTCGTTTTCTTTAGTAAGCAGAGATATGGAGGAGTCCCGTGTGGAAACTGGAGGAGATGAGAGGTCGCTGGACCTATCAGAAAGTCCTGCTAGGGATACAGACCCTGTGGCTCAATTGCAAGTCAGTGGGAAGAGGAGATCCGCCCTGCCTGCTTTCCTTGGACTGACAGTGCTGCTGTTACTTGTAGTGGGCACTCTCATCGCATTGACTCAACAAGCAGACCCAGTGCTCTGGCAACTACAAGTGGGGGATGTGTATGAAGTACAGCGGGAACAGACCTCGCAGACTGAAGGACTGGGCTCGGGCAGGCGTCTGGGAGACATGGACAACCCAACAGTCCTGGTCAGCTCGATATTCGTCCTTTCCTCGGATCGGAAGGAAACAGACTTAGTGGTGTTCATGGGGCGAATTGACAGTGTGAAGAGTCAGGGCATCTTTAGCTTATTCTCTGGGGAGGAGGATGAGGAAAGGGACAGGAGGAGAGGGAAGACTTTACCACTAGTGAGAGTGCTGGCTGAGACCAATTCCGGCAGAATCAAGCGAATACAGGCGCCTTTTAGAGCGGACAAACTGATGGTTCAAATTGCGGAAAACATTGCTTCGGACCTGCTCTTGAACCGTGATGCTCAAGTTTATTTGCCCTACTCCCAGCACAAAGTGAGCTCTGGAGCGTCTGAAGGCGCCTGTCAGTACCCAGAAATAAAGGGCGGCCAAGAGCTATGTCCCGAGTTCGAAGTGGCGAACACCGCTAATGAAACAGTGTATACCAAGGTGTTTAGCACTACTGGAGTAGGCAGACGGCTCGAGTCCTCTGCTTCCTCCTTCACAGCCCGCCAGTCTGCCTATGTCAATAAGCGCACAGGCCACTTGGACAAAACCTGCACGACAGGGAACCTGACTGTGCAACTGGTCAGTGGCGGACAAGACCCTCAGGATTTGCTCATTCAGCAGGCCACTGCCACCCGCTTTTCCTTGACTGCCAAGGCGCTATCCAAGAGTGATGTTTCCCTATTCAAGTTCCTAATCGAGCGAAGACTGGAAATGGTAGACATCACTTCGAGGTTTGACCGGAAAGAGGATAGAGAACTGGCGACTACAGGCTTGACTTCAGTGCCCATATTCAACCTGCTAGGATTTAAAGTGAGGCTGGAAACTGAGCTGAGAGCTCTGCCGCATGCTTTGAACGTTACTGTAATGTTAGTGGCGGACGGCTGTGCGAGAGTAGTGCTGGCTTCGGGACTGATTGGTGGGGATGTGATTACAGCTGTGAAGAAAGTGCAAAGTCTGAGTGGATTCGCTCAGTGGACTGTGAATGAGACTTTGGCTTTGCTGGGGAAGTACTCAGAGTCGGGAGTGGAGACTTGGAGACAGGCCCTGGGCTCTGCCAATACTGGGATATGGGCGGAACTGTATAAGCTGCAAGCTGGCAGTCCTGATTATTTGGCCTATGTAAATGCCTCAGTGCAGGTTGCCAATCAGACCATTCAGCAGGTCATTAGCAACTATACGACCACTCTCAGGCAGGAAATCACCTTCTACACCACTCAACTTCACTCCCTCAACGACTCCCTGGTGTCCAATCAGACCCAAGTCGCTGGACTCAACCAGACCCTTTACACCTACATTTTCCAAGCAGATGAAATATACTCCCGCATCCAAGACCTGCTGGGCAGACAGCGAGACTCTAGACTCGAAGTCTCCAGTCTGCGCACCTTAATTGCTGCCACTCGCGCCAGCATTCTCGGCAAGACTGCCTGGGAGCACTTCAACACCACTTTGTGGGAGTATGAAAGGAACTTGACCAGCTGGACAGCACAGGCTGGGGAGGTGGAGAGCAGTTTGGACACGCTTAGGACTGGGTTGGAAGCAGAGGGAGTGAGGTATAACAACATCCTGGGAAGGCAAATTGCAGACCTGCAGGACCAAGTTAACACCAAATGTGTGCCGCTGTACCAGAAACGCAACGAAT
>Ga0247837_1002358_pt1 | contig 36083 bp, 36 predicted proteins | sample LaCtaG_2_FD_187115 | JGI IMG/M metagenome (GOLD analysis project Ga0247837, IMG submission 187115) | Freshwater microbial communities from meromictic Lake La Cruz, Castile-La Mancha, Spain - LaCruzMarch2015_14.5m | ecosystem: Environmental > Aquatic > Freshwater > Lake | place: Spain: Castile-La...
TCAGATTGGCTTCTGTGGCCCTCGATGGGCTGTGATTTGACCCTACGTCGATTCACAGCGCAGGTTTAGCCCGCCATTCCCCCGTACTCCTCAAGCACTGAGATCACATCTCGGACTCGCCTGGCATCTTGCTGTTGAGCTCGTCGAGCCGTTCCTCCTCTTTCTCGAGTCGTTATCGGCTCCGCCGGCCTTCGGCTACAGCCTCTGCTCGATCGCGTATCGCTGCACTTTCAACTCGACGGTTGGATGCCAGCTTGCTGTTCTATGGCCGTCGCCACGGCGGCAGCGATGCAAGGAATTCCTGCTTGCTGCGGTAGGTCGACGGAAGCGGCTCCCAGGAGGTCGACATGGGTGTAATTGGTAAACAGCATGATCAGGGGGAGGAGCAGGGCGGCAAAAACCGTGATCCAGCATTGACTGTCAAATCCCAAAAGCACCGTAGCCAGCCCAAACCCTGCACACATGATAGTACAAGTAAACTATTGGGGAATCAGTGGAATCACGGAGAAGCCCAGTCCGGCTCCAGTGAGGGGCTTGCGGTACTCGCTGGGGCTGGGAGTAGGCGGTGGGTCCGGCTGGATCTGATTGCCACGACCATAGATATACTTTGGCTATTCGAGCTGAGCTGGAATGAAAGTGAAGGTGCAGGCCTGGGGCAACAGCCTGGGGCTAAGGATCCCCAAGGCTTACGCCACCGAGCTGGGTGTGGGTTCCGGCAGTGAAATGGAAGTGAAGGTGGAGGCCGGTGCCTTACTCGCCAGGCCCGCAGAGGCAATCCACCTTGCGGCTCTTCTTGCTGAGATCACGGCTGAGAACCAACACAGCGAAACTGACTGGGGTGAACCCAGCGGTGCGGAGCTGTGGTGAGAGCACCGGAGCGCGGGGATCTGATCTGGCTCAGCTTCACACCCCAGAGTGGGCGTGAACAGAGTGGACGCCGCCCGGCATTGGTGGTGTCGCCATCGACGTACAACAACAAGGTGGGCCTCGCTTTGGTTTGCCCCATCACCAGCAGGGTGAAGGGATACCCGTTTGAAGTGGTGCTACCGGAAGCCGGGCCGGTGCAGGGGGTGGTACTGGCGGATCAACTGCGCAGCCTTGACTGGCGCAGCCGTGACGCTGAGCTCATCACTAAGGCTCCAACTGCAGTGGTGGAGCGGGTGCTGCAGCTGGTTGGAGCGCTGTTGAGCAGTCCGTAACAGTTTGGGGGTGCCAGGAAATCTGTACAACTTGTACAGATTTTGGACGCCTTCAGCTCAGCCTCAGGCATCGGCCAGGTGGCCGGTGCGGTTGGCTTAGCGATCGGTCTGCTTGGCCAGGCTCAAGGGGATGTTGGGGCTTTCTGGGTTCACGGTGATCGACTGCAGCTGGGGCCGCAGCACGAGATCCATGTCTTCCATGGGGATGGCCCCCAGCAGCACCTCGTTGCCCAGCACCATGGCGCCGGTGAAGCAGCGGCGGTTGGCGAAGCGCACCTCAATGGGGCCCATGTACGGCACCGTGCGCCGGTGTCCATCGGCCAGGATCACCTCCCGCTGCTCCAGCTCTCGCAGCTGCAGCTGGATGGCGACGTGTTCAGGGATGCAGAGGTGCACGGCCCCGGAATCGGCCAGGGCCCGCACCTCCAATCCCTGCAGCTCGGGGCTCGAGGGGTTGGAGAGCTGAACGGTGCCGTAAATCAAGCCCATGAGGTCAGGTTAAAGGCGTTTTGCCCGTAGGCATGCCCCCCTTCCGTGGGGATGGTTTGTGGAACAACGTTCCCCGGTAGCCTCATAAAAGCTTGATTGATCCCATGCCCTCACTACTGCCCGAAGGGATCAACCGCGTGCTGGTTACCGGCGGCGCCGGCTTCATCGGCGGTGCGCTGGTGCGCCGGTTGCTGGAGGACACCACCGCCACGGTGTTCAACCTCGACAAGATCGGTTACGCCAGCGACCTCACCAGCATCGAACGCTTGGGCTCTGAGGCGGCCCAGCGGCACCGCCTGCTGCGGGTGGACCTCACCGACGCCGATGCCACAGCCGCAGCCGTGCGCCAGGCCGATCCCGACCTGGTGATGCACCTGGCAGCCGAGAGCCATGTGGATCGATCGATCGATGGGCCTGCGGCGTTCATCGAGAGCAACGTGAGCGGCACCTTCAACCTGCTGCAGGCGGTGCGGGCCCATTGGGAGCAGCTGCCGGCGGAGCGGCGCGAGGGCTTCCGCTTCCACCACATCAGCACTGATGAGGTGTTCGGCTCGCTGGGGCCCACGGGCCGGTTTTCAGAAACCACGCCCTACGACCCCCGTTCCCCCTATTCGGCCAGCAAGGCGGCCAGCGATCACCTGGTGAGCGCCTGGCACCACACCTACGGGTTGCCGGTGGTGCTCACCAACTGCTCCAACAACTACGGCCCCTGGCAGTTTCCCGAGAAGCTGATCCCGGTGGTGATCCTCAAGGCCGTGGCCGGCGAACCGATTCCCCTCTACGGAGACGGCGCCAATGTGCGCGACTGGCTGTATGTGGAAGACCACGTGGAGGCCCTGCTGCTGGCGGCCACGCGGGGGCGGCTTGGGGAGAGCTATTGCGTGGGTGGTGCAGGCGATCACGGCTCCCCCAGTGAGCGCACCAACCGCGATGTGGTGGAAACGATCTGCGCGCTGATGGATCAGCTGCGGCCCCAGGGTGCTCCTCATGCTCGATTGATCACCCGTGTGGGCGACCGCCCCGGCCACGACCGGCGCTATGCGATCGATGCGGCCAAGATCACCACCGAGCTGGGCTGGAAACCGCGGCATAGTTTTGAGCAGGGCCTGGAGGCCACGGTGCGCTGGTATCTAGACAATCTGGGCTGGTGTGCGCGTGTGCAGGCCCAGGCCGGCTACCAGGGTCAGCGGATCGGTGCCAATGTGGCGGCAGCCCAGGCCCCGCTCCCCACGCCTGAACCGCCCCGCGAAACCCGCTATCAGTGAGGTTATTACTCACCGGAGCTGCAGGCCAGCCAGGGCAGGCTCACCGGGATGTGGGGGCTCTCCGGTTTCAGCGTGGATCGATCTCAGGGAGCCACGTTAGTGCCGCAGCATGAGATCCCTTTGCCCATGGGGATATACCCGGCAGCACTTCAATTGGACCCATATGGGGCACCGTGCGGCGGTGTCCATCGGCCAGGGCACGCACCTCCGATATATGCAGCTCGGGGCGGGTGGGGTTGGAGATCTGAACTATGTTGTGAATCAAGCCCAATTGATAAGCTTGGTTTCGGCCGCTTTAGGGCTTGTCCTCTACCCATGTATTTGGCCGGCCAAGCTGCTAAACGCAATAAAGGCGCAATTAGCGCTGCACGGACAACAACAACTGACTGATCTGATCCGATTGCCGATCCAGCGTGTAGCGGCGGGCATTGTTGTAACCCAAGCTCGACAACTGGACCCAGAGGGATCTGCTGTTGGCCAGATCGTAGAGCCTCTGAGCCATGTTTTTGCCGTGGTCATCTACCCGGAACAGCAAGCTCGCCTCGTGGTGCATTTCACGATGTACGCCGATGTCACTGGCCAGGGTCGGCAGACCGATCGCTTGAGCCTCTAACAACGGGAAGTCAAACCCTTCCATGAAGCTGCATGAGACTAAACAGAAGGCCTGACGCAATGTCTCGGCCAATTCTTGATCGGACAGTAAAGCCAGCCAGCTGATTCTGGAATCTAGGTTCAGGGCCCGGCTGGTTTGCTGTAGCTGGTGGGTGCAGCGGCCCGCCCGGCCAATGATGAGAAGGCGGCCGGGCCAGTGGGGGTTCATGTCCAGAAAGCGCGCAAAACCTTCAAGAGCCAGCTGCACATTCTTGTTGCGGTCGTGCCTGGCCAGCACCACTACATCATGGCCCTGAGGTCTGTGATGCCAGCGAGTTGCTGGCGGCAGACCATTGGGGATGACCTCAATCTGCCGTGCTGCAATCCCTTGGCTCACCAACTGATCGGCCACCGTGCGGCTGATCGCGATTACTCGTGTGGCGCCGCGACAGGCGGCCAGTTGAACGGTCTTGGCATACCAATGGGCTGCCGCAGAATTGGGATAGATCAGAGGAGTCAGGTCATGGCAAGTGATCACCTGGGGCTTGTGCGGCAGACGCCAGAGCAGATCAGTGAATGGGGCGTAGATAAGGCTGGCGTCGGCCAGTTCGGCCTCGTACCGGGTGATGTACTGAGACATCGCCTTGCGTGTAGCCCAGCTGGCTCGCCGACTGCCCAACCGGAGCGGCAATCCGCCATGGGTATAACGCTGGAGAGCGAAATTGGCCTCAGCAAAGGCAAGCACATCCAGATCGAGCCGCACCGCCAGGCCATGAAGCGTACGCTGGGCATAGACACTTAAGCCTGTGGGAGCCGGATAAAAATTGAGCGCGTTGACTACGATGGAGTTGGTAGTCATGGCTCAAGCAATTGCCGCAGCCGCGTCATCCATATTGACCGTTGGAATTCGCTGTCATATCTATGAAGCGTTTCTTGGTGTAGCAGGTTGAGGTGGGGCTCGGGTTGCTTGGCCAGAGCGAAGAGTAAAGGCACGAGTGAGCCGCGATGACCATCCCAGCGCTGGGATGGGGTGTGGCTCACCCAGTAGGCCCCACTGCGCGGGTGTTGCAGGGCAATGGCTGGCACCCCGTAAGCCATTGCCTCCAGCTGCACGATTCCAAACGCTTCGTGGCAACTCTCGGCCATCAGCATCAGCAGATCGGCAGCGGCCAACAATTGCTGTTTGCGTTTCTCTTCGGCACGGCCATGAAACTCAACCAGCCCTTTCAGCAGGGGAGAACGCTCCACGCGGCTGACCAAATGGTCACGATCAGGGCCATCACCAACCACATCCAGCCGGATGGCGCGGCCGGCTGGCACCAGGCTCACATTGGCCGCTTCGATCGCATCCAGCAGCCAGTCAATGCGTTTGTAGGAAGCCAGGCGGCTGATTGTGATCAATCTGAGAGTTTCAGGGCAAGGTGCTGGCTTGGCGTCAGCCAGTGCCGCTTTGGCTTCACGCTCCAGGCTTTTCGGCACACAGCATGGCAGCACGGACACCCTGGAATCAGGCAAGCTGGCGCTGTAGACCAGCTCGTTTTGCAGAATCGGCGAGGTGGTGATCACCTGATCAAACAGCCTCATCAGAGCCTGGGCCACCTGTTGATAGAGCCCAACAAGCACGCCCACAGCTGTGGGATTCACCTCAAGGAATGAATGCCAATAGATGCTCACCCGCCTCTGGGGCCGCAGCAGCTTGCAGAGTATGGCCAGCCCCAGCACGGTGGGGCATGGCAGATGGGCGATCAACGCGTCTTGCGACAGCAGGAGCCTGATCAGCGCTCTACAGGGCAGGGGCAGGGGCAGGCGACCCAGTGCCCAGGCGCGCATCTTGATGCGTCCATAGTGGATTGGTAGGGGGTCTGGGTCACTGCTGCCAAAAAAAAAGTAGACCTGGCTGGTTGGTGTGAGCCCGTGGACCGCGATGGCATCAGCCACTTCATGGGCGACACGTTCGACCCCTCCATAACCGGGCGGCTGCTCGCGGGTCAGTTGCAGCATTTGACCATCCGACTCAAGCTCACGACCAAACAAATATCATGGAGTAAAATGCTGCCCAGGCTTTGCCGAGCTGCCCCTGCCCCAGCGCCCTAATAGCTCGAAGCAGCATTGAAGCTCGCACCAATAGATGGAAACGAGGATCGTGCTTCATCGAATAGAGCAGGCAGCTTCTGTAATAGATGAGTGACATGCTTGTGGCCAAAGACGTCGCTTTGGTGCGGGAAGACACGCCAGTTGATGACCCTTCAACATGCCTGACGACGCTGTTTGCTGCGACAGCTAATGAAAATCCAGCCTTTCGCGCCCGGGTGCACCAATCTAGATCTTCATAGTAAAGAAAATAGGATTCATCTAGTAAGCCAATCGTTTCAATTAGTCGACGCGTGGCCAACAACGATGCTCCTACCAGATAATCGGCAGCAGGCAATGGCTGCAGTGCGTCTGTCAACAAGGTGGTGGAGGCACCTTCAAGCAGATGTCTGGTAGTACCCATCAGCCGATTGTATCTAGCACCACAAGACTGAATTGTCATTGGAGCGCTATCCATGACCAGTACCGAACTGCATAAGCCCAAGCACGGGTTCTTCTGGAGGCGGTCAAGCAAAGCTTGGAGGCTGGAGGCCGAAACCTGGGTATCATTATTGAGGATCCACACAAACTGCATGCAAGGATCGGATAACGCCACACGCAGGCCAACGTTGTTGCCATAAGCGAACCCACCATTGCGGGGATTGTGCAGTAGGCGAACTCCAGACAGTTCAGCTCCCTTGATGTAAGTAGCAATATCATGCGCAGAAGTGTCGGCAGAGGCATTGTCACAAACGAGAACCTGGACGCCCTGCTTCAGTAGAGGCCTAAGACTTTCAAGGCAGGCAATGGTCGCGATAGAATTATTCCAGTTAACTAAAATAATATAAACTACTGACTGGTCAATCGATTCTTGCAAATTGACATTTTTGGCTAAGTGATGTACCATTTTGATCAAAAGTAGGGGCTGAGCTTTGATGGTTTTTGCTATAGAATATAATTTGATTTTATTGCATGCATCTAAGCTTACTCGTGGAGGGAGGTCATCCTGTTCCGTCGGACCGGGGCGTGATCGTATCCTACATTCGCCAGCATATATCTCTGCAGATCTATGTTGATCATTGATTGCATTATTTGCTGAGCATGTTCATGCTTGGTCTTGCGACTTCCTGATCATCACCAATCTTCATGGCCAGGCGGCTTTCGTGCGACTGCCGGATTTCACTGGCGGAAGTTTTTCAGATTGCTCGTGGCCGATTTTCACACCTAGATTGATTGAAGTCACAGGGATCTGGGCAGATAGACGGGTCGACTCGCGAGAAGCCGGCCGTGGGATTTTGCGAGACTCACTACTAGGTTTGCCCCAAGATGAATCTACTTGTTTACTCACATAAAATGCTGCGACTCGGGGCTTGGTTATGCAATGTGCCGCTGCACTTATCCTAGAATTTTGACGGCTTCTTCTGTTTGCCTGTCTACTAGCCGTGCCAAGCAATCTCGCGCTGGAGATATATCGCTAAAGTCAGCAATCATGCATTACTGTCAATGTTCGTGATGAAGCGGCCGGTGAGCATTCATTTCATGGTATTGGATATAAGAGAGAGCGGTTCGGCTGCGAAGGCCGTGCTGGCCGCCTGGTACTAGATTCTGCCTGTCAAGCATCGCCTTCGGCTCCACTCGATCGTGTCGGCGTTTCTTGCTCATCATGGCATGATCTATGATAGGTTCAAAACTAAGCATGGTGGATAGCATGTTCGGCATTAGAATGAGAGCAAAGCGAATTTTCAACCGCGCAATTATTAACAGCGATCTGCTTCATGCCAACATCTCGTATATGTGGCAAGGCCTCAATCGCATTGGAACGCCTCAGTATCGACTCGGAGATCCCGTCTGGAACCGTGATTCGCAGGAGCCTCTGAACGATGAAGGCTTGGCCAATATTTGTGTGTTTGTTGTTTACGCGTCAGAAGCCACACTATCCACGCTCTCCTACATTCAAGCCCTTCGAGATGCAGGGTTTGCAATACTAGTAATCAATAACTCGGTTACTTCTAAAGAGTTTCTCGATGCGCTCAAGCCCCTATGCTGGCGAATCTATAATCGAAGAAATATTGGTAGAGATATTGGCGCGTTCAAGGACGGCATCATGCATCTGTTTGCTCAGGGAATTCTGCAACAATGCCGATTTCTCTGCCTTGCCAACGACTCGATGCAGTTTGTGCCGGGGATCAACGGCGCGGACTTCACGGTACGAATCAAGAATTTTATTAACACCGAATCCGGTGCTCTATTCACACATGAGAGCCACCAAATTGTCAAACATTATCAATCCTTTTTTCAGCTGCTAGACAGCACGATTGTCAATTCCCCAGGCTTTCACCGGTTCTGGAACAGGTATAGGCCGCTCTCTAATCGTGAGCATTGCATTCATAAAGGCGAATTAGCATTGTCCCAAGCTGTCTATAATCAAATTAAAGAAGTCCGAGTTCTCTATACAGTTGAAGCTATGCTTGCCTCCTTGCGGCATGCGAATGAAAAAAGTGCTCCAATGGTAGATGAGATTCTTGGCATAATGCCGTCCCAGACTCGCACACAACAAGGAGAGCTAAGCATTTACCCCTTGGGGCAACTCACTGATGCCGCGCTTAACCGAAAATGCTTGGACCCTTTACTCGAACACTATCTTTCCGAATTGATCGAGCTGTCTAACCCCTCCCATGTGGCCGCTTTTCTATTTCCAATATACCTTAAGTGTCCGCTTATCAAACATGATATTTGCTTTGCTGGTTCTTACAGCGTAGGCAAGGCACTATTGTTATTCAACGAGGTCTTATGCAATGCAGGTCTTGAAGCCGCTGATCGTAATGAACGCAATCACGAATTCCGCAGACTCATTCAGATGAAAGGCATTCCCTCAGACTACAGTTGCAAGCCTGTGGAACGAGCCCTCAAGGGTGTGACAGATGGATTCCAATATACGGCATGATAATCTTGTCTCCGATCTAATAAATTTTCCTTCTTTAAGATTAGTTCTTTCTTTTTTAAAAATGCTCTTTCTAAACCACGGCGCACAGCACAAAGACACCGAGCAGCACTGTTTGGCGTGCGGACACCAAGGCCTAACTGCCTACGTGAAAGCGAGTATGTCTGGGTTTGGCGTTTCGGAAGCGGCCCTCAATATCATCTTTTATCGTTGTGAACGGTGTCAGAGCATCAATGAATTTTCATCAAGTCAAGGCTTTTATGCCGTCGATGAAGATGATTCTTTTGCTAATTTCTATCTTGATGTCGGCGCAGGCATCGAAGAAATGATTGATCCAATCGCCAGATTTGCAAGTTTTGAGGCATCTAAGCCGCCACAAGATCTAGCCTGGTCTTTTCTTGAACTAGGTTGCGGATTTGGCTTTGTTGTTGACTACGCATCCAAAGTTTTGGGCTGGCAGGCTCATGGGATTGAGCCAGGAGGGTACGGACGTATCGGGTCTGCGGCATTGGGTGTGAACATCGAACGGCAGCTGCTCGGCCAAGGCAGCCAATTCGATGGAGGTCGCTACGATTGTATCTACGCCAGTGAAGTTATTGAGCATGTTACTAATCCTGATGCCTTTTTCAAGACCTGTCGAGAGCATCTGAGCGACCGCGGTGTTTTAATCCTCACTACCCCAGTTGCGGAGTATATTAGCCCTCAGAACCAGCGAGAAGAAGTTTATGCCAACTTGTTTCCTGGTGAACACAAAATTATTTTTAGTGCTGCCGGGCTGCGTAGCTCCCTAGCCCGCGCTGGCTTTCAGCATGTTGAACTTGAGAAACGACGCAGTAGCAATTGGGTTGTCATCGCATCTTTCGATCGTAACTATGAAGGAATCTATAGCCGAGCATATCTAAGCGACTTAAGCAACGAGCAGTACGCAACTTATCTGCAAAAAATTCTTAAGAGCGGCTCGACTTCGGCATCGATGCAACAGCAACGCGTCAAGCTAGCTATGTGTTTTAGGCTGGTCAAGCACTTTGTTAACAAAGGAAAATACGATGAAGCCCTTAAGATTCTAGTCGAGTGGTATCGAGCTATTGCCATTCTTGCCGACCCTGAATGTTCACACTCAGCAATTCATGACTGTCCCCCTGCTGACCGCGACTCGCTTCTTTGTTCACTCCTAAACCTCTGTCTGATTGGGCTGACTCGGGAAAGGATTGAAGTTGAACATTTTCATCGACCCTACCCGACATCAGGCGCCGCATTCTTGAAAACCCTTGGCTTTTTCGTCACCATTATTGCTCACAATACCGAAGTGAAGGACCAGGGGCGCGTTCTGCCGATCGTTGCCACCTTTCTGGAATCCTTGATTGGCTACGCTTCCTACGTCAAGAGGAGTCAAACACCATTTTATCATCTAGAATTAATCTCCCTGATTGGCCCTGCAACTACATGCTTGCTGTTGGCAAGGAAAAAACTGGGGTTGAGTGTCTTCATGAGCGATTACCTCTGGCTCAATGAGGCCTCGTTTGCACAATCTTATCCAGTAAGCTACGAAGAAATCATGGCCTTGATTTCGACTCAATCAGGCCAGCATTCTCCCGAGAATCAAGCTTTAGGATGCGTAGGTCAGGCTCAAGGGATCAAGGCAAGGTTAAAGGGCCTGCGGAATCTATTTCGAACATTCGTGTCCGAGAGATCAGGTAACAGATCCTAGATCGAACTGTCGCGCTGTTGGCGTAGATTAATATTTGGCTTGTCAGGCCTCGGCGGTTGGTGTTGATTGATGGCTCGCAGCCTCGGCCCTTCTGCGTCTGTAGTGCATTTGGATAGCTCTGCATGGGAGCTTGAGGTTTGAGTTAGTGGGTCGTACCTCAACTCTTGGCGCCCTCACACACTCTTATAAGCTGACCAGCTTGGAGAGACAGAACGACCTATGGCTTCGGCCATTGGTTGGCCCCTGAGGTTCTCGTTTTTTACTGGCCATTTAGCCTGTCTGCCGATAGACGGTGTGGATGGAATGCAGCTGGTTTTCGGTCGTAATAACCGCACCAGAAAAGGGGAAGTGCAGTTTCTGCGCGGTGTTTATGTGGAGGGATTGACCATGCCTGATTGGTTCACAAAAAATAAGTGAATTCATTGCGATCTGATCTGATTTGGGGTCGCCAGAGGAGGGATGGAGTTATGCGATATAACTTGCTATGTAGAAGGGCTAATGTCAAATCTATTTGCTACACTAGAAAGGGGAGGTAGCGACGCTGCCGTTCTAGTAGCCATACGGAAAACCAAGTCCCAATGATATTGAGTAGGAGCAGCGGTAGTGCATGATCCAGCTTTAGCTGCCCCTCGATTAGTGCATGGCGTATGTTGCTTAGCACGCGATAAAGAGGATTGATATCGGCGGTCCAGCCAAGTGTTCCGAGAGCTTCTTTTTTGTAGAGAATGGGGGATAGTAGAAACATTACTTGCAGCGCAACTGGCACCAGCTGGTATAAGTCTTCGAAGTGAGCGCCCAGCAGGCAGAGTAGTAAGGGAAACCAGTATATGAAGAGCAGGAGATTAATCAGTGGCAGCAGGCCAGCGCTGATTAGATGCAATGGTAAGGTTGGTTGAAATACCATTAAGGCGAGCAGCACAAGCCCGAAGGATTGGAAGAAGGTTTGGGCTTGAAATGCCCACTCTTCCAGCGAGTAAAAGATTGGATGAATATTGGTGTTCTTAAGGTTCCCGGCATTAGAGCGCAATAGGTTGGGAGCTGATTGCACGGCGCCGGCAATCGTGTTCCAGATAACTAGGCCCGTGCCTAGATACACCACATAGGAGTTGAAGTCTTGCACTTTGAATACGGTGCCATAGACAACGGCAAGTACGCTGATCGAGAGTAGATTTGATATGCCCAGCCAGAAGCTCCCAAGAGTGGTGCGCGCAAATCTATCCCGTGTGCGCGCCGTGGCTGTAAACCACCAGGCCTGTCGTGAGCTCCAAGCGAAGCGCAGGGCCTTAGCAGCAGTGTCCATGGTAATAAGAAAGAGATTCCTCTATCGGTCCGTCAAATATAATCTGGCCCTGGCTGAATACTAGGCCACGATGGCAGAACTGTCGCAGCAAGCCATCGGAATGACTAGCAAGAATCAAGGTCCCCGCAGTTTCGATAAATTCTTCAAGTCGTCGCTGGGCCCGCTCAAAGAAACGTGCATCACCTGCGCCAAAGCCTTCATCGAGTGCAAGGCAATCGTGATTGCCGGAGGTGAGGAGTGTAAACAACAACCGCGCTGACATTCCCTCGCTGTAGCCTTTTATCGGCAAGTGTATAAAATCCCCCAATTCAGAAAACTCAACAATGTCATGCAGGTATTCAGAAAAGCCGCGCAGGTTTCCGTGAGTGAGTAGATAATGGCCCTTCACAGCTTGCAGTCCGCTGAGCTCTGGGCTGGTGATAAAACTCTTCTGGATCATCGGAAACACCGGGCATGAGGCTCGGAAAAAGCCCGAAGTTGCTAGGTAGATGCCGGAGATCAGGCGTAAAAATGTGGATTTGCCGGCGCCGTTGTGGCCGATCAATGCAACTCTCTCACCATGGCGAATGGTGCATGTGATGCCGCGTAGTGCCTCGATTTCAGTTCCGCTGGTGGTTTTACGCAATGAACCACCAGTTACGGAGCGCATTAGCGTCTTTTTAAGTGTTCGCACCTCCCGAGTGTTTACAGGTATGCGCAGCCATATATCTCTCAACTCAAGAACAGGGTTCTTTTCGCTCATCTGGATTATGCCGTCGCCCCCTGGGGAGCAGGCGCCGGCTGGAACATAAACATCGAATAAATCACATTCCGCCGCATCTGCGTCATCATCTCGAGGAACATATCGTAACCCTCATTCTTATATTCGATCAACGGATCCTTCTGCCCATACCCCCTCAGACCCACCGACTCGCGCAGCGCATCCATCGCCTGCAGGTGCTCCCTCCAGAGGGTATCGATCTGCTGGAGGATGAAGTAGCGCTCTGCTTCGCGCATCAGCCCCGGGCGTTGCTGCTCAACTTGGCCCTCCTTGATGTCGTAGGCATTGCGCAGCTGCTCCTGCAGGAAGGCCTTGAGCTCCTCGACGCCTAAACCCTGCAACTGCTCTGGGGTGAGATCTTCCAGGATATAAATAAACTCCTTGGTTTTATCCACCAAACGGCTGAGATCCCACTCCTCGGGCGGTAGCTCTGGGTTCACATAGGCATCCACGATGTCTTCGATGGTGCGCTCGCCGTAGCCGATCACCTGGGCCTTGAGCTCCCGGCCCTCGAGCACCCGGCGCCGCTCGGTGTAAACGGCTTTGCGCTGGTTGTTCATCACCTCGTCGTATTCGAATACCTGCTTGCGGATGTCGTAGTAGTAGGTTTCCACCTTCTTCTGGGCCCCTTCCAGCGAGCGGGTGAGCATGCCTGATTCAATCGGCATGTCTTCTTCCACCCGGAAGGCATTCATCAGTCCGGCGACCCGATCGCCGCCGAAGATGCGCAGCAGGTTGTCTTCCAGCGAAAGGAAGAAGCGGGTGGAGCCGGGATCGCCCTGGCGGCCGGCGCGGCCGCGCAATTGGTTGTCGACGCGGCGCGATTCGTGGCGCTCGGTGCCGATCACGTGCAGGCCACCGGCCTCGCGCACTTGCTGATCGTCTTGCTTCACCATGTCGTCGTATTCAGCCTTCACCTGGGCGATGCAGTCGCGCAGGGCCTGGATTTGGGGGTCCTCGCTGGGGGCCTTTTCGGCTGCCTGGGCAATGCGGTCTTCCAGCTCCAGCAAGGTGAGCTGCCGGTCGCCCCAGGCATTCACTAGGTCTTTGGCGAGGGTCGCTAGACCCTGTTCAGTCGTTTCGCTGAGGCTGCAGGGATAGAGGCTCCCCAAACTGCGGGCTTCGCGTGCGGCTTTGGCTGAGGGGATGGGCCGGTGCTCATTTTCCGGGCGCACCAGCTTGGGCAGCAGCACCTCGCGCAGCTTGAGGCGGGCCATGTAATCGCTATTGCCGCCCAGAATGATGTCGGTGCCACGGCCCGCCATGTTGGTGGCGATGGTCACTGCGCCAGCCCGGCCTGCCTGGGCCACGATTTCGGCTTCCCGCTCCACGTTTTCTGGCTTGGCGTTTAGGAGGTTGTGGGGGATGTCTTGCTCAGCCAGCAGGGCTGATAGCAGCTCCGATTTCTCCACACTGGTGGTGCCCACCAGCACCGGCCGGCCGCCCTTGTGCACCTCGGCGGTTTCCAGTGCGACTGCGCGCCACTTAGCGGTTTCGGTTTTGTATACCTGATCGGTCCAGTCGGAGCGGGAGCGCACCCGGTTGGTGGGCACGATCGTGACCTCGAGCTTGTAGGTCTTCTCGAACTCCACCTCTTCGGTCTTGGCGGTGCCGGTCATCCCGGCCAGACGCGGGTAGAGCAGGAAGAAGTTTTGGTAGGTGATCGAGGCGAGAGTTTGGGTTTCGGGCTGGATCTCCAGCTGCTCCTTGGCCTCGATCGCCTGGTGCAGGCCGTCGCTCCAGCGGCGGCCAGGCATCACCCGACCGGTGAACTCATCCACGATCACCGCATCGCCATTGCGCACGATGTAGTTCACGTCCTTGGCAAACATCTCCTTCGCCTTGAGGGCATTGCCGATGAAGTGGGCCCAAGGGTCTTCTGGGTTGAAGAGATCGGTCACCCCCAGCTCCTGCTCGGCCTTGGCATAGCCCTCGTCGGTGAGGGTCACATTGCGCTGCTTCTCGTCGACCTCGTAGTCGCCCTCGGGGTCGATACCGTCTTTGCCTAGTTCGGCCGAGCGCTCCAGCAGCTCAGCCACCTCGGCGGCGCGGCGGTATTTCTCCTGGGGGCGCTCGATCTGGCCGGAGATAATCAGCGGCGTGCGAGCCTCGTCGATCAGGATCGAATCGACCTCGTCGATCACGCAGTAGTTGGGCTGGCGCTGCACCACCTCAGCGATGTCGCTGGCCATGTTGTCGCGCAGGTAGTCGAAGCCCAGCTCGCTGTTGGTGGCGTAGGTGATGTCGCAGGCGTAGTTGGCCCGGCGGGTGGTTGGCGTCATCTCCTGTTGAATCAGCCCCACCGAGAGCCCCAGGAAGCGATGCACCTGGCCCATCCACTCGGCATCGCGCCGGGCCAGATAGTCGTTCACCGTCACCACGTGCACGCCCCGGCCGGTGAGGGCGTTGAGGTAGGCGGGCAGGGTGGCCACGAGGGTTTTGCCCTCGCCGGTTTTCATCTCAGCGATTTGACCGTTGTGCAGCACCATGCCGCCGATCAGCTGCACATCGAAGTGCCGCATGCCCAGCACCCGCTTGCCGGCCTCGCGCACCACGGCAAAGGCCTGGGGCAGCAGCTCATCGAGCAAGGCCCGCTCCTTGGCGGTATTGCCCGCCACCTGCTCCAGCTTCTGGCGGAATTCAGCCGTGAGGCCGCGCAGCTCGTCGTCGGAGAGGGGGGCGATCTCCTCCTCGAGCAGGTTGATATCAGAAACGATCGGCTGGTAGCGCTTCAGCTTGCGGGCATTTGGATCACCCAGCAGCAGCTTGAGCATTGAGGCGGAACGGCCAGCACTTTTTTCATTGTACCGGGAGGGGCGTGGTGGCTCTTGTCAGCCCGTGATCCCAGGGTTGTCGCCCAGGAACTCCAGGATCTCGCGATCTTTGAGGTTTTGAGCGGCGCCGTTGCAGGGCTCCAGCAGGGGGCGGCCGGCGGCAAGCTCCCGCAGGCAGCCCTGGGTGCGGGCTAGCTCCATCTCCAACACGTCGATGCGCTCCATCAGGTTGCGGATCACATTCGCTTCCGTGTCGGGCAGGGCTGAGTGGGCCAGGGGATCGATGCGTACCCCGCTCTGATGGATCACCCGACCAGGAATGCCCACCACCGTGCTGTCGGCCGCCACATCGCGCAGCAGCACCGAGCCGGCGCCGATGCGGGTGTTGGCACCCACGGTGATCGCCCCCAGCACCTTGGCGCCGGCGCCCACCACCACGTTCTCCATCAGGGTGGGGTGGCGCTTGCCATGGGCCTTGCCGGTGCCGCCCAGGGTGACGCCCTGATACAGCAGGCAGCGGTTGCTGATCACGGCTGTTTCACCGATCACCACTCCCATGCCGTGGTCGATGAACACGCCGTGGCCGATCCGGGCGCCGGGGTGGATTTCAACGCCGGTAGCCAGTCGCCCCAGCTGGCTCAGCAGCCGTGCCAGCAGGGGCAACGGCGGCAGCCGCCGGCCCCAGAGCCAATGGCTGAGACGGTGCAGGGTCAGGGCGTGCAAGCCCGGGTAGCAGAGCAGGATTTCCAGCGTGCCTCGGGCCGCAGGATCTCGCTGCTTGATGATCGCCAGGTCGGCCTGCAGTGCCTTGAGCATGGAGCCAGTTTGACCGAGGGGCCCCCCGTCATGCATGATCTTGAAATCGGCAATGCCGGTAGTTGCGGATGTAGCTCAGTGGTAGAGCATCTCCTTGCCAAGGAGAGGGTCGAGAGTTCGAATCTCTTCATCCGCTTGATTCAGCCTGCCATTTGGTTCATGTAGCCATTGGTTTCATGTAGCCATTGGTTTCAGGTAGCCAGTAAGCCAATTTCTTTGCGCAGTCCGTCGATGGTGGCGGTGCCTAGGTAGCTCTGGGCGCAGTGCACCACAGGCATCCGTATCAGTTGGGCCCTGTTTTGGCGCAGGCTCTGCTCCACCAGCGGCAGGCTGGGGCGGTCGCAGAGCACGTGGCTGGCGGCCCGCAGCAGGGCCAGCAGGCGGCTGCCTGTGTCGGGGTTGGCGGTCATCACTAGCAGCTCGTTGCCGCGCATGCTGTGCAGGATCACCTCGGCGGCCCGCAGGATCCCCGGGCTGATGCTCACCAGGCCCACGCAGCTGCCCTGGCGCAGCTCCTTGAGTAGGTCGAGCTCGTGGCGAAAATCGTTGAGATCAACGGCCACCGCCCGCACGCCGTGCTGTTTGGCAATCTCTTCCACCGGCTGCAGGAAGTAGCGGCTGGTTACCACCGTGCCGTTGTTGGATTCGGTGAGCACCGCCGCCAGCTCCTCCATCGGCACCACCTCCACCGGCACCTCCAGGCTGGGGATGAGCTCCTCGGCGATCAGCATCGAGGCGCCGATGTCCTCGCGGGGGGTGCTGACTAGCACCCGGGCGCCGCAGCGCAGGCGCCAGTCGATCTCCCGGGTGAATAAGTCGCGGCTCTGCTGCAGGGTGCAGCCGGCATTGAGCAGGCCATCGACGCTCTGGCGCACCTCACGGTCGATGTCTGGCAGGGGACGGCCCCTGGGGCCCGGCGGCGGCTTGATTTCCCGCGGCTTTTGCTGGTCGCGCACATAGATGCCCGATCCCGCCATCGCTTCAACGACGCCGTCGGTTTCCAGCTGGCGATACACCTTGCTGATCGTGTTGCGGTGCAGGCCGGTCTGCATCGCCAGCTGCCTGGTGCTGGGCAATCGGTGCCCCGGCGGGTAGTGGCGGGCCGCAATGGCGAAGCAGATCTGGTTGTAGAGCTGCGTCGACGCCGGGATGTCGCTTTCCTGCTGGATGTGGAATCGCACGCCGGGGTTGGGCCAATTGGGCTGGTGGCCACCATAAAGAGGCTTGGCCCTGGGGACAATCCCCCTGTTGGCATACGGGCGTGTGCCGGTTGGGCCTGGTGCAAGAGGGCGGCCCTCCGGGAAGTTGTACATCTGTACAACTTCCTGCACACGCGCAAAAACCCAATGCCCGCCCGCCAATGCCCGCCCGCCAATGTCAGTCCGCCAATGTCAGCAGCCCAGACCTTCCCTTCAACCGCTCAGCGCTTGAGCGATATGCAGGCGATCGCTAGAGAAGCGATTTAACCCGTGGGTTCTGCAGCGGAACTTGAAGCCACCTTGGTGTTGCCCTTTGGAGCGGCGGCCTTGCGGGGGCTCAGGAACATGATCATGTTGCGCCCTTCCCGCTTGGGGGGCTGCTGGATCTCGGCGTTGTCCTCGAGGTCCTTGGCCATGCGGTAGAGCAGCACTTCAGCTAGGGCGGTGTGCTGGATTTCGCGGCCGCGGAAGATCACGGTGCACTTCACCTTGTCGCCGTCCTTAAGGAAGCGCTGCGCCTGGCCGATCCGCACCTGATAGTCGTGCGAGTCGATCTTGTAGCGCATCTTCACTTCTTTTACTTCCGTCTGGTGCGACTTTTTCTTGGCTTCTTTGGCCTTCTTTTCCTGTTCAAACTTGTATTTGCCGTAGTCCATGATCCGGCACACCGGCGGATCGGCCTTTTCGCTCACCAACACCAGATCGAGCTCGCGGTCCTTGGCAACCTCAAGGGCCTCCTCGCGGGTGATCACCCCCAGTTGACTGCCATCGGCATCCACCACCCGCAGGTTGGGGTAGCTGATGCGGTCGTTGATGTTGGGCAGCTCCCGCACGGGAGCACGGCGGTCAAAACGGGGACGTGGAGGCATTCAGGGGTGTGAAGGATCGCGAAATCGCTAACGCTTCACCCTAGTCCGCGCTCGACCACTTGCAACGCCTGGGCCAACTGCCCCTCGGTGCTGCGCTCTTCCAGCCAGATCGGCGCATGGCGCCGCCTAAACCAGGTGCGTTGCCGTTTGGCGAATTGGCGGGTGCGCTGCTCGCAAAGGGCGATCGCTTCAGTTTCGCTGAGCTCGCCGGCCAGCTGCTGCTTCGCCTCGGCATAGCCGATGGTGTTGAGCAGGGGCAGTTCAGCCCCGTAGCTCTCGATCAGCGCTTCGGTTTCAGCTACCAGCCCCGCAGCAAATAGGCCCTTGGTGCGGCTGGCAATGCGGCCTGTTAGGTCGGTGGGGTTTAGGCCCAGCTCCAGCACCCGCCAGGGCGGCGGCGTGGCTCCCTGCTGGCTGGATAGGGGCCGCCCTGTGGCATAAAGCACCTCCAGGGCCCTTTGGGTGCGCACGGCATCGGCGGGGGCGATGCGGGCGGCGGCCGCTGGATCGCCCTGGCGCAGCAGCTGGTGGCAGAGGGGCTGGCCAAGGGCTGCCAGCTGGGCGCGCAGCTGGGGTTGGGGTGGCACCGCTGGGGGCTCCAGCCCCTGGGTGAGGGCCTGTAGGTAGAGGCCGCTGCCGCCAGCCAGCAGGGCCAGGGGCTTGCGGGCAAGTTCGGCGTTGAGCTGGGCCTCGGCGATGGCCCGAAACTCCTGCAGGTTGATCGGCTGGTCGGGATCGCGCAGATCCAGCAGCTCGTGGCGTGCCCGCCCCCGCTGAGCGGCTGTGGGCTTGGCGGTGCCCACGTCCATCTGCCGGTAGAGCTGGCGCGAATCCACGTTCAGCACCGCCAGATCGAGGGCCTGGGCCAGGGCGATCGCCAGGTCCGTCTTGCCGCTGGCCGTGGGGCCCAGCAAGACGATGACGAGGGGTTGGCCTGCGGACTCAGTGGGGCTCATGGGTCCACCTTGCCAGGGGGTGTCAGCCCGAGTTGGCGGTGGTAAATTGCTTATTGCAAAAGGGCTTTTGGGCTCGTTTGCGCCTTACTTGCCCCGGGATTTCGCCGTCCTGTGCCGAATCCCTGGGGAGACCTTCCTGCATGAGCGCTGAAAGCCAAGCTTCCACAAAAATTCAGGCCGCCTATGGCGCCGAGCAGATCCAGGTTCTGGAGGGCCTGGAGCCGGTTCGCAAACGGCCGGGCATGTACATCGGCTCCACCGGCCCCCGAGGCCTGCACCATTTGGTGTACGAGGTGGTCGACAACGCAGTGGATGAGGCCTTAGCCGGCCACTGCGACCAGATCCTGGCGGTGCTCAACGACGACGGCTCTTGCGCAGTCACCGACAACGGCCGCGGCATCCCCACCGATATCCACCCGCGCACCGGTAAGAGCGCCCTTGAAACCGTGCTCACGGTGTTGCACGCCGGCGGCAAGTTTGGCTCTGGTGGCTACAAGGTTTCTGGCGGCCTGCACGGCGTTGGTGTGTCGGTGGTCAATGCCCTCTCCGAGTGGGTGGAGGTCACGGTTTACCGCCAAGACCAGGTGCACACCCAGCGCTTTGAGCGCGGCGCCCCGATTGGCATCCTGCAATCAGCCGCTGGTGAGAAGGGCCGCACTGGAACATCGGTGTGCTTCAAGCCCGATATCGAGATTTTCTCGACCGGCATTGAGTTCGACTACCAAACTCTCTCCTCGCGTTTACGCGAGCTGGCCTACCTCAATGGTGGGGTGCGGATTGTCTTCCGTGACGACCGTGCTGCGGCCCGCAATGCCGCTGGCGAAGCTCACGAAGAGATCTATTTCTACGAAGGCGGCATCAAGGAATACGTCGCCTACATGAATAAGGAGAAGGATCCTCTCCACCCCGAAATCATTTACGTCAACCGCGAAAAGGACGGTGTACAGGTGGAAGCGGCACTGCAGTGGTGCGTGGATGCCTACTCAGACAGCATTCTTGGCTTTGCCAACAACATCCGTACTGTCGATGGTGGCACCCACATCGAGGGCCTCAAAACGGTGCTTACCCGCACCCTGAACACCTTTGCCAAAAAGCGCGGCAAGCGCAAGGATGCCGATACCAACCTAGCTGGCGAAAACATCCGCGAGGGCCTCACCGCGGTGCTTTCGGTAAAGGTCCCCGACCCGGAATTTGAGGGTCAGACCAAGACTAAGTTGGGTAATACGGAAGTTCGCGGCATTGTTGACACGCTGGTGGGGGAAGCCCTCAGCGAATATCTAGAATTCAATCCCTCGGTGATCGATCTGATCCTCGAGAAGGCTATTCAGGCCTTCAATGCAGCCGAGGCTGCCCGCCGCGCTCGCGAGCTGGTGCGACGCAAGAGCGTGCTCGAGAGCTCCACCCTGCCTGGCAAGTTGGCAGATTGCTCCTCCCGCGACCCGGCCGAGTCTGAGATCTACATCGTGGAGGGGGATTCAGCTGGTGGTTCGGCCAAGCAGGGGCGAGACCGTCGCTTCCAAGCGATCCTGCCATTGCGGGGCAAAATTCTCAACATTGAGAAAACTGACGACGCCAAGATTTATAAAAATACTGAAATTCAGGCGCTAATCACCGGACTAGGTTTGGGGATTAAAGGCGAGGAGTTTGATGAGAAAAATCTGCGCTACCACCGGATCGTGATCATGACCGACGCCGACGTCGACGGCGCCCACATCCGCACTCTGATTCTCACCTTCTTCTTCCGCTATCAGCGGGCCCTAGTTGAGGGGGGCTACATCTACATCGCCTGCCCACCCCTCTATAAAGTGGAGCGGGGTAAGAACCACACCTACTGCTACAACGAAGACGATCTCAAGAAAACGATCGCATCGTTTGGCGAAAAGGCGAATTACACGATCCAGCGTTTCAAGGGCTTGGGCGAAATGATGCCGAAGCAGCTATGGGAAACCACCATGGATCCCACCACTCGCATGATGAAGCGAGTCGAGATTGAAGATGCCCTCGAAGCCGATCGCATCTTCACAATCCTGATGGGCGACAAAGTGGCCCCGCGCCGGGAATTTATCGAGGCCCATAGCGCCACCCTCGATCTAGCCCAGCTCGATATTTGATGGCGGACATCCGCATGATGCAGTCGTCTGCAGCCTGGCGCTGGGCCGCCTTGCTTGGTTTCGCCCTGATCACCCCCGTGGGCTTGCCTGCCGGAGGGGCTGATCGCAGGCCACTTGAGGTGCGCCGGCGATGTGCCGGAGATCCCTTGCTGTCCAACCAGGCCGTGGCGTTGCGGGCAGCACCGGAGCAGCGCGCCCCTGCCTTGCAGCAGCTGGGACCCGGCGAGCCCATGCGAGTGCTGCGCAGCTGGCGGGGCAGCTCCGGCCAGCGCTGGCTTCAAGTGCAGGCCGCCGATCGCCGCGGCTGGTTGGCTGTTGGTTGAGTGAGTTGCTTGAGACCACACTCGATATTAGTCCTCATTGAGTTTGTACATCTGTACAAACTCAATGAGGACTAACAGACCAACGATCCGCCGGTTAGGCGGCTAGGGCAGCTTCGATGGCGCTCTTTAATTCAGCTGAATCGGGCTCCACGTTGCTCTTGTAGCGGCCCAACACGGTGCCGTCCTTGCCCACCAGAAACTTCTCGAAGTTCCAGCCCACGGGGCCAGCGGGCTCGCTCTGGATGAGGGTGGCGTAGGGCTCTTCGGCCATCAGCACTTTGTCGAGCAACTCAAAGTTGGCGCCGTAGGTGGTGGAGCAGAACTGCTGGATCTCTGGCAGCGTGCCGGGCTCCTGGGCGCCGAAATCGTTGCAGGGGAAGCCGAGCACGGCCAGGCCCTGGGGGCCGTAGCTCCCCTGGAGGGCCTGCAGGCCTGCGTATTGGCGGGTGAATCCGCAGCGGCTGGCCACGTTCACGATCAGCAGCACCTTGCCGGCCCATTCGCCCAAATTGCGCTCGTCGCCTTTGGCATCGCGCACGGCCACATTGGTCACGGAGATAGCCATTGGTCCGGTTGTCATCAGGTGGCCGGACCATAGCGGGCCGAAGGCAGCCGCGACCCATAAACTCAGCATTGCGGCGTCGCGGGGCCTATGGGCGAAGCCAACGGGATCCAGGTGGCCGAGGTGGTCGCCCAACAGCTGGAAAGCCTGCTTGAGGCAGGTAACTACGACGGCGCCAAGTTGCTGCTCGGCCCCGTGCAGGAGGTGGACGCCGCTGAAGCGATCGGTAGCCTGCCGCGCACCCTGCAGGCCCTGGCCTTTCGGCTGCTGCCTAAGGACGAAGCAATTGAGGTCTACGAATACCTCGATGCGTCAGTGCAGCAGACCCTGCTGGAGCGGCTGCGCTCCGGCGAGGTGCTGGAGCTGGTGGAGGAAATGTCACCCGACGATCGGGTGCGGCTTTTTGATGAGTTGCCCGCCAAGGTGGTGAGGCGCCTGCTGGCCGAACTCAGCCCGGCGGAGCGGCGGGTCACGGCCCAACTACTCGGCTACGAGGCGGAGACGGCGGGCCGGCTGATGACCACCGAATTCGTCGACCTCAAGGAGTTTCACAGCGCCGCCCAGGCCCTGGCGATCGTGCGCCGCCGCGCCCGCGATACAGAAACCATTTATTCCCTCTATGTCACCGATGGCTCGCGCCACCTCACAGGCATCCTGTCGCTGCGGGATCTGGTCACGGCCGACCCCGAGGCCCGCATCGGCGATGTGATGACTCGCGATGTGGTGAGCGTTGGCACCGACACCGACCAGGAGGAGGTGGCGCGCGCTATCCAGCGCTACGACTTCCTGGCCGTGCCGGTGGTGGACCGGGAGCAGCGGTTGGTGGGGATCGTCACCGTGGACGACGTCATCGACGTGATCGAGCAGGAGGCCACCCGCGACCTCTACGCCGCCGGCGCCGTGCAGGCTGGCGATGAAGACGACTACTTCCAGAGCAACTTGTTCACCGTGGCGCGGCGCCGGGTGGTGTGGCTGCTTGTGCTGCTAGTGGCCAACAGCGGCACCTCGGCGGTGATCGCCTCCCAGGAGTTGGTGCTCAAGCAGGTGGTGGTGCTCGCCGCCTTTATTCCGCTGCTGATCGGCACCGGCGGCAATGTGGGAGCCCAGAGCTCCACCGTTGTGATTCGGGGCCTGAGCACCCAGCGCATTCAGGCGATGGGCGCCTGGCGGGCGATCTGGCGTGAATCTGTGGCTGGCGCCCTGCTGGGCTTGTTGATGGTGCTGGCGGTGGTGCCGTGGGCCGCCTACGTGGCAGGCAGCTGGTTAGTGGCTATGGCCGCCGGCCTGAGCCTGGTGGCGATCACCACCCTCGCTGCAACGGCCGGCGCGGCCCTGCCGCTGCTGTTTGACCGTCTGGGCCTGGATCCGGCCTTGATGTCCGCGCCTTTTATTGCCACCGCTACAGACGTCGCTGGGGTGTTCATCTACCTGCAAACCGCCTCCTGGCTGCTGCAACGCGCCGCGCCTGGCTAGGTAGCTGCTGGGAGTGGCTTGAGCCGCAGTAGCAGTTTTGGGGTTTCTGAGAGGAGTTAACACTTCTTCAGGTTAGGCTTTACACATCTTCAAAGCCCCAACGCCGTGGTCGTCGCCATCGCTACTGCACCCACCGCAGCTGCTCCCGACAAGGCTGCCCGCTCCATGCCCGCGGCCGACGGTGACCTGGTGCGTAGCTACCTGCGGGACATCGGTCGAGTGCCGCTGCTATCCCATGAGCAGGAGATCACGCTGGGCCGCCAGGTGCAGGAGCTGGTGGGTCTAGAGGAGCTGGAGCTGGAGCTGGAGGTGCAACTGGGCAACAAGCCAAGCCAGGTGGAGTTGGCCCAGGCCGCTGGTCTGAGCGCGCCATTGCTTAAGAAGCGGTTGCAGGCGGGCCGGCGTGCCAAGGAGCGGATGGTGGCTGCGAATTTGCGGCTGGTGGTGAGCGTGGCTAAGAAGTACACGCGGCGGAATATGGAGCTGCTGGACCTGATCCAGGAGGGCACGATCGGGCTGGTGCGCGGCGTGGAGAAGTTCGATCCAACGCGTGGCTACAAATTTTCAACCTATGCGTATTGGTGGATTCGCCAGGGGATCACGCGGGCAATCGCTGAGAAGAGCCGGACGATCCGGCTGCCGATCCACATCACCGAAACGCTGAACAAGCTGAAGAAGGGTCAGCGTGAACTGAGCCAGCTGCTGGGGCGCACGCCGACGGTGACGGAGCTTGCAGAAGCGGTGGAACTGCCAGAAGAAGAGGTGAAGGATCTGCTGTGCCGTGCGCGCCAACCGGTGAGCTTGGAGACGAAGGTGGGCGACGGCGATGACACCGAACTGCTGGACCTGCTGGCAGGAGATGCGGAGCTGCCGGAGGAGCGTGTGGATGGAGAGTGCCTGAAGGGCGACCTGCGAGCGCTGCTGGAGCAACTGCCGGAGCTGCAGGGGCGGGTGCTGAAGATGCGTTACGGCATCCCCTGCGCTGACAACCCTGAGGGTGGCGAGCCGATGAGTCTCACCGGTATCGGCCGCATTCTCGGGATCAGCCGCGATCGGGTGCGCAACCTGGAGCGTGACGGCCTGGCCGGCCTGCGCCGCATCAGCGATGCCGTAGAGGCTTACGTAGCAGGTTGATCCTGGGTTGCTGCGATCAAGCAGTAGGCCAGCGACATGGCGCCGGGGTCCGGATGTCCCAGGCTGCGACTGCCATGGGGGCGAGCACGCCCCAGTTTTGGCAGCATTTCTGCGGTGGCTTTTGCTGACAGTAGGCAGGTTTCCGCGGCGATGTGCAGGGCTTGATCAAGGGGCACTCCGGCTTGCAGCTCCGAGTGCAGCTTTTGGCAGTAGGGCTGGAGGGCATCCACCATGGTTTTGTCGCCGGGAGCCGCCTTGCCGAGGCCGACCACGGCCTGCAGGGCGGCGTCGAAAGCTGCTGCAATCTCTGTAGTTCCAAGTTCACTGGCTTGAGCTATCGAGTTGCCGGCAGCCAGCAGGGCTCCACCCCAGAGGGCTCCAGAGGTGCCCCCGCCGTGGTCAGACCAGGCTTCTCCAGCCTCCATCAGCACTTCCCCGGTGCTGCAGCCCCGGGTGCAGGCGCGGATGGCGCTCTGCCGGGCGCCCCGAATACCCCGCAGCATTCCGAGGCCATGGTCACCATCGCCGGCCACGGCATCGAGAGCCCCGAGTTCCTCAACCCGCTGCTCCAAGGCCTTTTCCACAGCCTCGAAGCGGCCCAGCAGGGCGTTTTGGGCCTGGGGGAGTGGGGTAAGGGCGCCGCGGCGGTAGGCAGCGCTGTCGGCGGGGGCGCTCCAGAAGCCTTCCAGCTCCGCATCCAACCAGCAGAGGCTGAGGGACACCCCGGCCATATCCAGGCTGGTGACCAGCTCGCCGCACTCACAGTCGGCCAGCACCACCCCCCTGGACAGGAGCTCCTGGTTCACGGCCCTGAAGAGCACAAACAGCTCCTCGTATTTGAAGCTGCCCAGCCCGTTCAGCAGCACCACCAGCCGTTGCTGGTCCTCGGGCACATCCGCCGGCCGTTCCGTCAGCAGCCGTTCCACGAGTAGGGCCGCTAGGCTGTTGGCATCGGTGAGGGGCCCTTCCGACAGGCCCGGTTCGCCGTGCAGCCCCATGCCAATGGCCATGCGGCCGCTGGGCACTTCAAATAACGGCTGGCTGGCTCCCGGCAGGGTGCAGCCACTGAAGGCTACCCCCAGGCTGCGGGTGCGCCCATTGGCTTTGCGGGCCAGCCGCTCCACCTCGTCGAGGGGCAGTCCGGCTTCGGCGGCGGCACCTGCCACCTTGTACACAACCAAGCCACCGGCAATGCCACGCCGCAGTTCCGGTTGGTCGATGGGGGCGCTGGCGATGTCGTCAGTGACCGTCACGATGCGCACGTCGATTCCCTGGCGGCGCAGCCTTTCGGCTCCGAGCGTGAAGTGCAACACGTCTCCTGCGTAGTTGCCGAAGCTCAGCAGCAGGCCCGCTCCCCGTTCCACGGCCGATCCCACCCGCAGCACCTGACCTGCCGAGGGCGAGGCAAAAATGTTGCCGCAAACGGCGCCGGCGGCCAGGCCCCGGCCCACCAGGCCGGCAAAGGCTGGATAGTGGCCGGAGCCGCCGCCCACGACGACACCCACCTGGCCTGCGGGGATCGGTGCTAAGCGGATCACGCCGCCATCGGTGCGCTGAACGTGGCGGGGATGGGCAGCTACAAAGCCGTCGATGGCTTTGCTGGCGAAGTCGGAGGCGTCTGTCGGCAGGTAGCTCATGGCTCCAACTTATTCAGGCTCAATTGGGCAAGCTATAAAAGTTCACCGGGTGCTGTCTACGCTGCCGCCGATGCCGCTGCCACGCCGTGATGGATGCCCCCAGCGAGTTGCCGATCCAGGTGATCGGCGTGGGGGTGGTGCGCAACGGCGCCGGTGAGGTGCTGATCGATCAGCGGCTCAATGAGGGTTTGCTGGGGGGATTGTGGGAATTCCCCGGCGGCAAGCAGGAGCCGGGTGAGCTGATCGATGAAACGATCCGCCGTGAGCTGGAGGAGGAGTTGGCGATTGAGGTGGAGGTGGGCGAGGAGCTGATCGTGGTGGAGCACGCCTACAGCCATAAGAAGTTGTGCTTTGTGGTGCATCTCTGCACCTGGTTGAGCGGCGAGCCCCAGCCGCTGGCCTCCCAGCAGGTGCGCTGGGTGCGGCCTGAGCAGCTGAGCGAATATCCCTTCCCGGCGGCCAACGCCCAGATCATTGCTGCGCTGCTGGGGGCGGGCACTTCATTCGCGGCAGCTAGCTAAGCCAAGACTTAGCTAGCCAAATAAAACAGCAAGCTGCCCCGGCCGGTCGTTCAGCTCGGCGAACGCACCTCGATCAGGCGTCCAGCTTCTGGGTTGAAGGGGTCGCTCAAGCTGAGCTGGATTTGCCAGCAGCCGGCCGGTGCGCTGCTGAGTCGCTCGGGCCACTCCACTGCCAGCAGGGCGCCTAGGGCTCGGGCTTCCTCCTCCTCCTGGGCAAATAGTTCGTCGGCGGCGGCGGGCAGCTCCAGCCGGTAGAGATCGAGGTGCACCAGCCCGCCGCCCTTCGGCAGCGGGTAGTGCTGGGCGAGGGCGAAGGTGGGGCTGGTGATTGGTTCCTCAATGCCGAGGCCGGCGGCCAGGCCCTGCACCAGGCAGGTTTTGCCGGCCCCCAGGTCACCTGCCAGCAACAGGATGCTGCCAGCGGGTAGACGCAGCGCCAGTTGCCGCCCGAAGGCCTGGGTGGTGGCGGCATCACTCAGGGCTTGCATCACAGGGCTTGGATCACGGGGCTTGCATCACGAGAGTTGAGGTGCTCCTTGTAGATTGAATTTTCAGCGAGCCCGAAGCCTCGGCGTCTCCGCAGATATTTCCAAACCACGCCCTCCCAGCCGGGAGCGAGCAGTACCCCAAACAAAACCCATGGTGGCTTCACCCGCCTCAACGGCTTCCGCGCCCGTGCTGCAAAGCACTAATACCTACGTGATTGCCGATCTCGGTCTGGCCGATTTTGGCCGCAAGGAGATTGCAATTGCTGAAACTGAGATGCCTGGCCTGATGGCCCTGCGCTCCAGGTTTGGCGTTGAGCAGCCCCTCAAGGGCGCCCGCATTGCAGGTTCCCTGCATATGACGATTCAGACTGCGGTTCTGATTGAAACTTTGGTGGCTCTCGGCGCCGAAGTGCGCTGGGCCAGCTGCAACATCTTCTCTACTCAGGATCACGCCGCCGCCGCGATTGCAGCAGCCAATGTGCCGGTGTTTGCCTATAAGGGCGAAACCCTTGATGAGTATTGGGCCTTCACCCACCGCATCCTTGAGTGGGGCGATGGTGGCACACCTAACATGATCCTCGACGACGGTGGCGATGCCACTGGACTCGTGGTGTTGGGTACTAAGGCTGAGAGCGATCCTTCAGTTCTAGATAACCCCTCCAACGAAGAGGAAACCGCCCTCTTCAACAGCATTCGCCAAAAGCTGGCCGCCCAGCCTGGCTTCTACTCCCGCATATACGCCGAAATTCAGGGCGTTACCGAGGAAACCACCACCGGTGTGGCCCGCCTCTATCAAATGCAGAAGAGTGGCGAGCTGCCCTTCCCGGCGATCAACGTCAACGATTCGGTCACCAAGAGCAAGTTTGACAACCTTTATGGTTGCCGCGAATCCCTGGTTGACAGCATCAAGCGCGCCACTGATGTGATGGTGGCCGGCAAGGTTGCCCTGGTGCTTGGCTACGGCGATGTGGGTAAGGGCTCAGCTCAGTCGCTGCGCGGTCTTGGCGCCACCGTGATGATCGCCGAAGTTGATCCCATCTGCGCCCTGCAGGCCGCGATGGAGGGCTATCGCGTCGTGCGTCTTGACGACGTGGTGGGCGACGTGGACATCTTCGTGACTGCCACTGGCAACTTCAAGGTGATCCGCCACGAGCACCTGATTCAGATGAAGGATCAGGCGATCGTCTGCAACATCGGTCACTTCGACAATGAGATCGATGTGGTATCCCTCAAGCAGTACACCTGGGATAACATCAAGCCTCAGGTTGATCACATTGTGCTGCCCAGCGGCAACAAAATCATCCTGCTGGCTGAGGGCCGTTTGGTGAATTTGGGTTGCGCTACCGGCCATCCCAGTTTTGTGATGAGCGCCTCCTTCACCAACCAGGTGCTGGCTCAAATTGAGCTGTTCACCAAGGGCGACCAGTACGCCAAGCAGGTGTATGTGCTGCCTAAGCACCTCGATGAGATGGTGGCCCGCTTCCATCTCGACAAGATCGGCGCCAAGCTCACTGAGCTCTCTCAGGAGCAGGCTGATTACATCAACGTGCCGGTAGCCGGGCCCTACAAGCTCGATCACTACCGCTACTGAGACGAGCCCGATGGGGATTGGCGAACTGGTGCAACAGCTGCCTCAGCTGATTGGTGCGGCAGTGGAGGCCAATCCCTGGCTTGGCTATGGAGCGATCTTTGCGGCGATGTTCCTTGAGAACCTCTTCCCGCCGATCCCCTCCGAATTGATCATGCCCCTCGGGGGCTTCTATGTGCAGCAGGGCCAATTGGCCCTGCTGCCAGTGGTAGTGGCGGGGCTGCTCGGCACGGTGCTGGGGGCTTTGCCTTGGTATGGCATCGGTCGGCTGATCAACGAGCAGCGCCTGGAGCAATGGCTGGCTCGCCACGGCCGCTGGATTGGCATCAGCCCTATGGAGCTGCATCGCAGCCGCGATTGGTTTGCCAAATACGGCACCGCTTTGGTTTTTTGGGGCCGGCTGGTGCCTGGCATCCGCACCTTGATTTCGGTGCCCGCGGGCATCGAGATGATGCCCATAGCGCCTTTCCTGCTTTGGACCACAGCCGGCAGCCTTATCTGGACCCTGCTACTTACCCTGGCGGGCCTGGCCCTGGGTGAGGGCTATGCAAATGTGGAGCTCTGGATAGAGCCGGTGGCCAAGGCTGTGAAGCTGGTGCTGGTGCTTGCCTTGGCCGCCGGCGCCGTCTGGCTGGGGCTGCGCATCTGGAAGAAGCGCCGCGATTCCCACTGATCCAGACCCGGCTTAGAAGGGCACTTCCTCCTCGCTTGGAGAGCCACCACCGAAGCCTCCTCCCATGCCACCGCCACCTTCGGCGTCGCGCTTGGAGCCGAGCAATTCCAGCCGGTCTACCCGGATCACGGGCTTGGTGCGCTCCTCACCGCTGGCCCGGTCGGTCCAGCGGTCAAGCTTGAAGCTGCCGATGATGCCCACCAGGGCCCCTTTGCGGACATAGTCGGCGGCTACCTGGGCTTGTTTGCCCCAGATTTCGAGGTTGAACCAGTCGGGCTCGTCGTCACGGCTGCGGCGGTTGACGGCGAGGGTGAGGTTGGCGACCACACTGCCTGATTCGAAATAGCGGACTTCGGGGTCGCGGCCGGCCCGGCCGACAAGGGTGATGGAATTCACGCCCATGGTTGATGTCTCCTGTTGCTGATGGATCAATGATGCGGCACCCGGTTCGGCTGCCACCTTTCATCAGTTCCACCGTTAGAGCCGTCTGTAACACCCTCGTATGATTCGGCCCTTGCAGGCCGGGCGTCCGTGTTTTTCCGTCGTTTCCAGTTTTCGCGCGATATCGGCATTGATCTGGGCACCGCCAACACCCTCATCTTCGTGTCGGGCAAAGGCATCGTGCTCCAGGAGCCCTCTGTGGTGGCCATGGATCTGGAGCGGGGTGTGCCCCTGGCCGTGGGCGATGAGGCCAAGATGATGCTGGGCCGTACCCCCGGCAACATTCGCGCCGTGCGGCCCCTGCGTGACGGCGTGATCGCCGACTTCGACGCCGCCGAGCAGATGATCAAAACCTTCATTCGCAAGGCCAATGAAGGCCGCGGCATCGTGGCGCCCCGGTTGGTGATCGGCATCCCCAGTGGAGTTACAGGTGTGGAGCGCCGTGCTGTGCGGGAAGCCGGCCTGGCTGGCGCCCGTGAGGTGCACCTAATCGATGAGCCGGTGGCGGCCGCCATCGGCGCCGGTCTGCCCGTCACCGAGGCGGTTGGCACCATGATTGTTGATATCGGAGGCGGCACCACTGAAGTGGCGGTGCTCAGCCTGGGTGGCACCGTGCTGAGCGAGTCGGTGCGGGTGGCTGGCGACGAACTCAGTGACGCCATCGGCGTCTATCTCAAGAAGGTGCACAACCTGGTAGTAGGCGAGCGCACCGCTGAGGACATCAAGATCCGCATCGGCTCCGCCTTCCCTGACGATGCCCACGACAACACCTCCATGGATGTGCGCGGCCTGCACCTGCTCTCCGGTCTGCCCCGCACAATCAACATTCGCGCTGGCGATATTCGCGAGGCGATGGCCGAACCCCTCAACGTGATCGTGGAAGCCGTTAAGCGCACATTGGAGCGCACGCCGCCTGAGCTAGCCGCCGATATCGTCGATCGCGGCATCATGCTTGCAGGTGGTGGTGCCCAGGTGCGCGGCATTACCGACCTGATCAGCCACGAGACCGGCATCCTTACCCATGTGGCAGAAGAACCGCTGCTCTGCGTGGTGAACGGCTGCGGCATGGTGCTTGAGGACTACAAGCGGCTGCAGCGCGTGCTCGACACCCCTGACTTCGTGCGTCAGCACGCCTGATCCCGATGCAGGCCGGCCGCAGGCTTCGCCTTCCCGCCCTGGGCCCTGTAGTTCAGGCCTGGCCCTGGGCCTTGCTGGTGCTGGCCCTGCTGGCCGTGCGGCTCAGTAAAGGAGTGGGTTTTACCGATGCTTACGCCCTGTTGAGCCGGCCTTTCTGGCCCGGTAGTGCCCAGGGTGAGTGGGTGCGTAGCGGCCAGGCTCTCAACGATCAAACCCGCTTGCGCCAGCTGGATGCCGACAACCGGCGGCTGCGCAGCTTGCTGCAGCTGCAGGGTCAGGGGGGCCGCGAATTGGCGGCAGCGGTGATCTCGCGCCAGACAGGGGGCTGGTGGCAGCAGCTCGTGATTGGCCGCGGCGAGTTGCAGGGCCTACGGCCCGGCATGGCGGTGACGGCGCCGGGGGGGCTGATTGGCAGGATTGCCGGCGTTACTCCCACTACTGCCAGCGTCACCCTGCTCACCGATCCCGGCAGCCGGGTTGGCGTCTGGGTGGGACGGGTTCGGCGCCATGGTTTGCTCACGGGCATTGGCACCAGCCGCCCCTTGCTGCGCTTTCTGGAGAAGGATCCAGGCGTGCGCCCGGGGGATGTGGTCGTCACCTCGCCCGCCAGCACCCTGGTGCCTCCCAACCTCACGGTGGGTGTGATCCAGTCGGTCGACGACCGGGCCGTACCGGCGACCGAGGCCGTGGTGCAGCTGAGTGCTCCGCTTGAGGCGGTCGACTGGGTGCAGGTGCGGCTGCCATGAGTCGGCTGGCCCGCCACGGTTGGTGTGTGGCTACGGCTTTAGTAGTGCCCTGGCTGGTGCTTGCTGCGCCCGGGCCCCTGAAGCTGGCGGGCATTCCCCCGGCTTGGTCCGTGCTTTGGCTGCTGCCCTGGGCCCTGGCCGATGGACCCCTCTCCGGCGCCCTGGCTGGGGCCGGGCTGGGACTGCTGCTTGATGCTTTGCACCCCGGGTCTATTACGCAGATTCCTGCCCTGGCCCTGCTGGGCTGGTGGTGGGGTCGGCTGGGCCGCCAGGGGCCGCCGATCGAGCGCAGCTTCAGTCTTGGCCTGCTGGCCCTGTTGGGTGCGGCCCTGCTTGGCGGCAGCCTGATTTTGCAGAGCCGGTTGCTGGGCCCCTGGCCCCTTGAGCCCGCATTGCACACCTGGCTGGCCCAAACCCTGCTCACGGCCCTGCTGGCACCGCTGCTTTGCTCCCTGCAGCTGCTGCTCTGGCGCCAGCAGATCCAGGGCGGGCGAGGCTGAGTAGATGGCATTGATCCAGACCCGGCGGCGTTTCCTTGAGCTTCTTGGCGGTGGCTCCGCTGCTGCCCTGCTGGCAGCGGGCCTGGGCAGTTGTGGCAGGACTGGTCCGGGGACTGATTCCGCGGCGGCTCAGGTGCTGAATTTCTGGACCCTGGACCTGGCCCCCAAGTTCAACGACTATTTGCGGGAGCTGATCGCAGCCTGGGAGGGCCAGAACCCCGGGCTGCAGGTGCGCTGGACCGACGTGCCTTGGAGCTCGGTAGAGCGCAAGTTGCTGGCGGCTGTGTTTGCCCGCACCGCCCCGGACCTGGTGAATCTCAACCCCCCTTTCGCGGCAAACCTGGCCAGCAAGGGGGGGCTGCTTGATCTAAGTGATGTGCTGCCGGCGGGGGCTGCTGATGCCTATTTGCCAGCGATCTGGGAGGCAGGCCGCCAGGGGCAGGGGGGCCAGCAATTTGCCATTCCTTGGTATTTGACCGCGCGGATAACCATGGCCAACCGCCGGCTGCTTGAGCGGGCCGGCTACAGCGCCCCACCGGCTTCCTGGGACCAGGTGCCGGCCTTTGCCGAGGCCGTGCGCCGCCGCACGGGCCGCTACGCCTTGTTTGTCACTGTGGTGCCCGACGACTCCGCCGAGCTGCTCGAGACCCTGGTGCAGATGGGGGTGAAGTTGCTGGATGGGGAGCAACGAGCCGCCTTCAATAGCCCCGCAGGGCGGCGGGCCTTTGCCTTCTGGAGTGACCTCTACCGCCGCGGCCTGCTGCCGCGGGAGGTGGTGAGCCAGGGCTACCGGAGAGCCATCGAGCTCTACCAATCGGGCGACCTGGCCCAGGTGGCCACGGGCCCCGACTTCCTGCGCAACCTGCAGACCAATGCTCCCGGCATTGCAGCGGTCACGGCGCCCTTTGCGCCGCTCACGGGCGCCAGCGCTGAGGCCAACGTGGCGGTGATGAATTTGGTGGTGCCCAAGCAGAGCGCCCTGGCGGCCGAGGCGGCCCGCTTCGCCCTATTTCTCACCAATGGCCCCAACCAGTTGGCCTTCGCCGAGCAGGCGCGGGTGCTGCCCTCCAACCGGCAAGCCCTGCAGCAGCTGGAGGCCAGCCTGGCTACTGCTACTGGGGCAGGGGCTGGGGCTGGGGCGCAAGAGGCCCTGGTGCAGCGGGCCCGGTTGCTGTCGGCCCAGACCCTTCGCCAGGCCAGGGTGCTGGTGCCGGCGAGCCCGGGGGTGAAACGACTGCAGGCGATTGTGTACACCCAGCTGCAGCGCGCCATGCTCGGCCAGGTGGCCAGTGATGCGGCCTTGACTGCTGCGGCTGACGAGTGGAACCGCTACTCCCGAGCCCGTTGGGGGTGACCCCAGGGGGCATCGAGCGTTATGGTTGCGATTCTTCATCCCGGCGCACCGCCCATGCCTTCGGAGGACAGGCCCATTTCAGACGCCTTCTCCGATTCCCTGGGGCCTGCCCCGGTCGAGCCCAAAGCCACCGTGATGGTGGTAGATGACGAAGCCGCCGTGCGCCGGGTGCTGGTGATGCGCTTGCAGCTGGCTGGCTACAGGGTGATCTGCGCTGAAGACGGCGAGGAAGCCCTCAGCCTGTTTCACCAAGAGCAGCCCGATCTCGTCGTGCTCGATGTGATGCTGCCCAAGCTGGACGGCTTTGCGGTTTGCCGCCGGCTGCGGGCTGAATCCTGCGTGCCGATCATTTTCCTCTCGGCCCTTGATGCAATCGCCGAGCGGGTGTCGGGCCTAGACCTCGGGGCTGACGACTATCTGCCCAAGCCCTTCAGCCCCAAGGAGCTCGAAGCCCGCATCGCCACAATTTTGCGACGGGTTGGCCGTGGTTCAGCTTCTGCCGAGCCTCGCGAGGTGCCCAGCGGCAGCGGTGTCCTGCGGGTTGGGGACTTGGTAGTGGACACCAACCGCCGCCAAGTGACCCGCGACAGCGAGCGCATCGGGCTTACCTATACCGAATTCAGCCTGCTGGAGCTGCTGTTCCGGGAACCGGGTCGGGTGGTGCCCCGGGCCGAAATCCTTGAGCAGCTTTGGGGCTATCCCCCCCGCCGCGCCGCCGACTTGCGGGTGGTGGACGTGTACGTAGCTCGCCTGCGCGGCAAACTCGAGCCCGACCCCCGCAATCCGGAGCTGATCCTCACGGTTCGCGGCACTGGCTACGCCTCCCAGCGGATGGCGGAAGCAAGCCTGGCTGCAAACGGCTAGCGCTCCTGCAGGATGGGCCGATTCAGTCCCCTGTCTGCCTTGTCGGATCTGCGCGAGACCCGTCTGGAGAAAGCCGCCGCCCTAGCCGCCCTCGGCCAGGGTCCCTACGGCCTGCGCTTTGAGCCCAGCCACCGCACGGCGGCTTTGCAGCAGGACCATGTCGACCTAGCCAACGGAGAGGAGCGGCAACTGGAAGTGGCCGTGGCAGGCCGGGTGATGACTCGCCGCGTGATGGGCAAGCTCGCCTTCTTCACCCTGGCTGATGAAACCGGTCCGATTCAGCTGTTTATTGAGAAGGCCACCCTCGAGGCGTCCATGCCGGAGGATCCCGAGGCTTTCGCCCACCTCACCTCCTTGGTGGATGCCGGTGACCTGATCGGCGTGCAGGGCAGCCTGCGCCGCACCGATCGCGGTGAGCTTTCGGTGAAGGTGAAGGGCTGGACCATGCTCTGCAAGAGCCTCCAGCCCCTGCCCGATAAGTGGCACGGCCTGGCGGATGTGGAGAAGCGCTACCGCCAGCGCTACTTGGATCTGATCGTGTCGCCCCACACCCGCGAAACCTTCCGGCGCCGGGCCGTGGCGGTGAGCTCCATGCGTCGTTGGCTCGATGAGCGCGACTTTTTGGAGATCGAAACGCCGGTGCTGCAGAGCGTGCCCGGTGGTGCTGATGCCCGCCCGTTTGAGACGCACCACAACGCCCTCGATCTACCCCTCACCCTGCGCATCGCCACCGAGCTGCACCTCAAGCGGCTGGTAGTGGGCGGCTTTGAGCGGGTCTACGAGCTGGGGCGCATCTTTCGCAACGAGGGGATCAGCACCCGCCACAACCCCGAGTTCACCTCGGTGGAGATCTACCAGGCTTATGCCGACTACACCGACATGATGGCGCTCACTGAGCAGCTGATTGCCCACGTATGCCAACAGGTGTGCGGTAGCACCGAGATCAGCTATCAGGGCACCGACATCGACCTGGCGCCCCCTTGGCGGCGGGCCACCATGCACGAGTTGGTGCAAGCCGCCACCGGCCTTGATTTCAATTCTTTTGATAGCCGAGAGGCAGCGGCTGCAGCCATGGGAGCCCAGGGGCTGGAGGTGCCAGCCCTGGCCGATTCCGTCGGCCGGTTGTTGGTGGAGGCCTTCGAGCAGCGAGTGGAGGCGGATCTGATCCAGCCAACCTTCGTGATCGACTACCCCGTGGAGAACTCACCCCTGGCCCGAGCCCATCGCAGCAAGCCCGGCATGGTGGAGCGGTTTGAGCTTTTCATCGTGGGCCGTGAAACCGCCAACGCCTTCAGCGAGTTGATCGATCCGGTGGACCAGCGCCAGCGGCTTGAGGCCCAGCAGGAGCGCCGTGCTGCCGGCGACGAAGAGGCGCAAGGCGTTGACGAGGACTTCATCCAAGCACTGGAGGTGGGTATGCCCCCCACGGGCGGCCTGGGAATTGGCATTGATCGACTGGTGATGCTTCTCACCGACAGCCCCTCGATCCGTGATGTGATCGCCTTCCCCCTCTTACGTCCGGAGGCCCGTCAGGAGGTTGGGCCTGGCGCAATGGGATAATCCCTCTAGTAGGCAATCTCCCCCATCCGGGGTC
>Ga0247837_1002359_pt1 | contig 36074 bp, 30 predicted proteins | sample LaCtaG_2_FD_187115 | JGI IMG/M metagenome (GOLD analysis project Ga0247837, IMG submission 187115) | Freshwater microbial communities from meromictic Lake La Cruz, Castile-La Mancha, Spain - LaCruzMarch2015_14.5m | ecosystem: Environmental > Aquatic > Freshwater > Lake | place: Spain: Castile-La...
CCACCGTCCTATCAAGTCTCCAGAGGGGAGGCAGGACATTACTCAGATGGGCCTCCGAACCCATTCCGGCAGACGAAGGCAGCACCAACGTACAAGGCCCACCCACCGGGGCCTCAAACCCTTTCCTCAAAGTAGGACAATAGCTTGCTAGAAGTTAAAACCCTTCTCACTATGGCTAGTGTGATGGGAGTGAGTTTGGAGAGCGACATGAGAAATACAGTCTGAGTCAGTCCTACTCCTAACTGCCAAAAGTCTCTCGCCTTTCTGCTGTCCCCAACAAAACGCAAAAAGACCTAAATCACTCAACTTACAAAATGCGCAGAATCCTTGCATCTTCCCCAGAACCGACACGAATTCAAGAAAAGGAGGCTAGAAGTACGACCGAGCCAAGTCATAGGAAATCCCGTCTTAACGTAGTTAATATATGGGCGGCTCTTGGCTAAGATCAGGGCCTTGTTTTCTCGTAAGCTGTGATTTGAGGTCTCGAGAACGCAGGGAAGACCTCAGTCCTAAACCAGCTCACCAGCGGTGCGCACCCCCGTCCCGACCATCCGTTTGAATGTGAGGACTGTAGCAAGGGCAACAGCACTACCAAGGTGTGGGATTTGGGCGGTCAGGTGCAGTATAGCGCTATAGGAAGGGAGCGGGAGCGATTCTCTTTGTTGTGAATGCGGTTTCTCAGGACTCTTCCGCCCCAGATGTAGTTTCCCTGGCCCGCAGAGAAGTACACGTATTGCTAGAAGACCGCGAATTAGCTGGCATTCCCTTACCAGTGCTGTGCAACAAATCGACCTCGACCCACACCTAGCGGAGCCGGAGATTACAAAAGGGCTCAATCGGACTACATTATGGAGAACCCTTGGGTCGTTATTTCCATAAGTGCGCTCTCATTTCAGGTATATTGAAGCCTCGGAGTGAACTTCCCATGCCAAACAAGCGCCATTTCCTTCAATTTTGCAGGCAAGTGGACCCCCAAAGTCATCCCAGGCCAAAGTCTTGAACTCAGAGGAAGACAATCCAGGGTGCAAGAAGCTAACAGCGCAGTGAGAGGTAGAAGCAGTTGTAGAGGAGCCAGACAATTGAGGTCTGAGAACGGTGTACTCCAATTTCACAATGCCGAGGAACTCTCCAGATAGGACGTAATAGGCTACATATTTCAATTTGCAGTATATGCTCATGCAAACTGAAAGTAGCCTGCATAGGGCACTTCTACACTTGCAAATACTTCAGTGAACTTATAGTTGACTTGCACCTCTTTTTAGTCAAAGAACTACAAGTTTAGGCCCTGATTTCCCAATACCTTAGTGCTTAGAAGACATCTTCTATCCACACACAGCCTATTCACTTCTATAGGAGGGGACTGCGACAGAGCTTAATAAGGCAGTAGGAACAGTCATGTGGGCAGAAGACAGTTAGAGGCCTACCGAACCAGCTTAGTTAGCATTGAGACTTCGTCTAACGGATGTATATGACAGCGCAGTGCTCCCTTTCCCCATGAATTCCCCTTCAACAGATTTCTATGCCCATCAAAAAAGCTAACACTTGGCTTCTACACCTCATACATATGCATGCCTAGGACCGCTGTTTTAGACTAATTGCTGGAAATAGACCAAAGGGGCAGGAAAGACTGCAGGGCTGTGAGTTAGCCTACAGCCTCTCATTCTCCAGTGGGTTTTCTCAGAGTCTACAAAATTTCGCCTAGGAAAACTCACTTCTCCTGCTAATTTGGCCCACTGCGGCAGTTATTTTGCCTTCAACTCCTCTGAAGCCATTATCGCGGACGCCGTCCACCTGTCATAATGTCGGCTTCGCTTCCTTTCCAAGCTCTAGCTTCGACCACTGACTCCCGTCTCTCCGCAGAGAAGTCTCTGGGCGAAGTATTGAACTCTCTAAGCGAACTAAAGCCCCACAGCTTTGTCTTACCAGCTGAAGTGAGTATCCTGAAGACTTGTGGAGACGGGGCGATAGCGGGTCTATATGACGGGAAAGTGGTGCTGGTGACAGTGAGTCCCAACTCTCTTAGTTTGCTGGAGTGTGATAAGCCTCACACTGGAGTAGTGTGGGGTCTTGAAGTCTCTCAGGACTATCAATTGGCGCTAAGCGGGGCTTTAGGTGGGGCAGTAAAGCTGTGGAGCATAGCTGAGAAGCGGGAATTGGCTACACTGGGACAGCATGGTGAGGATGTCTACGCGGTAGCTATGTCTTTAGACGGCAAATTAGGCATATCAGGCGGGCAGAATACATTGATAAAGGTGTGGGACTTAGAGAACAGGTCAGAACGAGCGACTCTTAAAGGCCACGACACCAAAGTTTCTAGCGTTATTTTGACCCGCGATAGCGAAATATGCATATCCGGAGACGATTTGGGTGTTATTAAGGTTTGGGACTTGGACGCAATGAAGGAAATCGCTTCTTTCAACGGACATACTAGAACAATCACATGTCTCGTACTTTCTCCTGATGAAAAGATTCTTTGGTCCGGTGCACGAGACACTAATATCTCTAATATCTGCGTTTGGAGTCTTGAAAACTGGCAGAAAATAGCCACCTTGTCAGGACATACTGGTTGTATAACTAGTTTGAAACTGATAAGAGACGGAACAGTGTGCATTTCCGCCTCAGAGGATTTAAAGGGGAAACTGTGGAGTTTAGCGGAAAAGGGAGAAGTGGGGACTTTGGAGGGACATACGCAGGGGATATGGGGCTTAGTTGTTTTGCGAAATGAAAAGTGCTGTCTGACTACTTCTAGAGATAAGACTACTAAACTGTGGGATTTGGAGACTTGCACAGAGATAGTTTCCTTCGCTGGACATGAAGATGCTATTTTGAACATTGCGTTGACTGCTGATAAACAACACTTTCTGACTGGATCAAGTGATAAAACCATCAAGGTTTGGAGTTTAGCGGAGGGACTGCGTGAAGAGCGAACATTGACCTTCCAAAAAGAGATAGCTTCAATGGCAGTGACAGAGGACTGCCTGGCACTGGCAATCGGAAAGGACATAAGACTATGGAGTCTTAAGGAGGATCGGGAATTGGCAGTGCTCGAAGGACATAATGAAAGAATCAACGAAATAATTGTGACTCCCGACCTGCAGTTCTTACTTTCAGCCTCAAAGGATTGTTCTGTCAAACTATGGGACTTACAATCGAGGAAGCAACTGCACTCCTTCACAGATCACACCGAAGAGGTAATGAGACTCGCTGTTTCCCCTGATGGGAAGTTCTTCTTATCTGCAGGGTGGGACCCAGCTCTCAAGTTATGGAACCTTGTCGATCGAAGTTTAGTGGAAAGTATCAACCTTGGACATAGGATACTTCGGATGGTGAGCCCTGATGGGCGAAACCTGGTTTCCATAAATAGTGACGGGAATATATTAATTTGGAGTTTACCTGATCTGAAGGTGCAGCCAACACCGTCAAGTTATATGGATGGTGCTACAGGAATTGCCATAACTCTGGATGGAAAGACGCTAGTGTCGAGTGGAAAAGATAAAACAGTGAGACTGTGGAACTTTGATGGGGGGAGACTGCTAGCTACTCTTTATGGCCACTCAGGGTCTACCAACAATGTGACAATTTCGAGAGACGGTCAATATGCTATTTCAAGCAGCAGGGATGAGACAGCCATAGTGTGGAGTTTGGAGGAAAGAAGGCAGGTGGCCTGTTTCAGTGGACATAGTGGTAAGATGTTTACTGCCTTGTTCACTGTGGACTCTCAGTATGTGATTACAGGGAGTGATGATAAAACAGTGCGCATTACTCCTTTTGTGGTGCCTTGGGAGTCCACGGATAAATCTCCACTTCACCAAACCTCAGAGGTAGCATCAATTATGCAAAGCTTAAAGGAAGGCAGTCACCTGAGTTATGTAGCTGCGAAGACACGGCTGTTTCCCTACAATGTGAACAGTCTGCATATCAGTGCCTTTTACAACTACTCTGAGCGCTGTAGGGAGTACTTGGAAATGGAAGTGCCCTTCCTCAAAGGTGCGTTTGGATCTCCGCTCACAGTGTCATTGAAGTGGAAGACTCTCAAGTGCACCGATGTGTTCCTCAAGTACTTGATAGACTTGGCGGAAACAGTGAAGAAAGATGATGAGTGGCCCATATTCAAGTGCATCAACGAGGACATTCCTGCATTATTGGGCTGTGGCTCAGGTCTACTCCACACTTTCTTCAGCGTCCTGATGCAGACTCCCTTTATTCCCCCTCTTCCTCAGTTCATCACTCCTACTTCTCCTCTGCCCATTGTCCAGTTCTCAGAAAGCCGTTTGCTCGACATTAAAACCTTCGACAAGTCTGACAAGGGAGGAATGGGTTCTGAACTTGTCAATTTCTTGATTGGACTGATTAGGTGGAACACCACTCCTGGGTCCAACCAGTCCCTAGAGCTGCTAAACGCCCTGCAAGACTGCGAAGATAAAAGTGTCCTCACCAGTGCCTACACTACTCTTATAATCGAGCAGAAGTGGGAGTACTTCTACCCGATCACTCTTTCACTCACTCTCCTGTATGCAGTTATGCTGGCCTCACTGGTGATGCTGCTTTTCCAGGCACAGACTGAGCTTCCACTCGCAGGGGTGTTTATCTGCTTAAACGCCTTCTTCATGATCTATGAAATAGCTCAGGCGGTGACTAGCGACAATTCCTACTGGCTTGAGCCCTGGAACTACTTGGATTTGTCCCGGGGTCTGCTATGTCTTTGTTGGGGATCACTGATGTTCTTTGAAGAGGAAGTGTCCTTCCTAGGAGCAGACCTCCAGAAAGACGTGCGCCTAGTACTGGCCCTGCTTTGCTTTTTAAGAGGCTTCACCTACTTCCGCAGCTTCAGGATGACTCGACTATTCGTATACCTGACACTAGCAGTGGTCAAGGAAATGTACTGCTTCCTTATTGTGATGGGCTACTCTGTCTTTTCTTTCGGAGTTTTGATTTCGATTCTGTTGGAGCACGAAACCTTAGGAGTGAGCTGGACCTCAGCTTTCAGCTTGGCGTTGGGGGACTTTGACAGCCGTGGTTTCGGGGCATTGGAGTGGTGTGTGTTTTCTTGCGCCGCAATCACAAACGTCATCGTTATGCTGAACCTACTGGTGTCTATTTTGGGAGACGCGTACGAGAAGACTCAAATGTCAGCGCGCGAAAATGACCTCTTCGTGATGCTGGGACTAGTCACCGAGTATGAATTCCTCATGCGTTGGCGGAGGACTGCAGGCACTCCCACTATTATTCACTCCTGTCAAAGAGTACAGGACCCAGTAGCGACTGAGGAGTGGGCGGGTCTTGCTGCCGAAATGAAGTATGCAGTGAAGGAGGAATCCGAGAATGTCAAGTTGGAATTTGAGAAAAAGACCACAGCGATGCAGGAGGGACTGAGAAAAATGCAGGGAGGATTAAAGGGACTGGAAAGCAGAATGAAGGGTGAGATGCAGGGAGGAGTAAAGGCACTGGAGAGCAAAATGAAAGAAATGCAGGGAAAGCTGGACACTCTGGTCGACCTGCTTAGCCAGCGTAGTTAGGAAAACTAGCTTCCAGTTAGACTCTATGGGGCTGGGTCAGTCTGTAGATTTGAGCCAATTCCTGCTGACACATCGTAATTTCACAAATTCTGACCTTCAAAATCGTCAATTCCAGCCTTTCCCTGCGATTTCATACCTTCCTTCCCAATTCCTTCCTCCAGCTAATAGAATGGGTGCCAACTGCGGCTCTCTCTGCTACAAGCCCTGCCACTCGACATCGAAGACAAAATAACAGGCCTCTTCAAACAGCCCTCCTTCAAGTCCACAGCACCTTCCTCAAATCCAATAACTCCTACCTGTGAAATAGAGCAACCGCAATGTGCAAAACCCAGGCATAAAATATGCACACTCGGCCTGATTCCCTCACTTTGGCTAATAAATGGGTCTAACACCCCCTTGTAGGACAGTCAAAGGCAAGCCACTGCAGTGAACCCATAACTGTGTATCCGAACACATGCATATAGTCGGTGCAATGATTCGAAAGTCCTTTCTCCACCTCACATTTGCAGTGTGCTATTTCCCTATATATGGTATATCACAACTTTCACGAATAGCATCGAAGTGCCGGACTTGGTCTTCCGACCATGAAAAAGTCCCTAGTGCAATAGAACGCCACCTGGGGAAAGTTAGAAGAAATACAGACGAAGCGGACTGTGTTGGGGCTTGGGGCGGTCCATTTAGTAGGGAAATGGGATAGCTCCGCTATAGTAACTCTACGTGGAACCGACTCAATCAAGACATTATATAAGGGAAATGGCCTGGTGTGTCCGAGGCTGCGGAGCCAGCAAGCCTCCTCTAAGCAGTCTCCACCTCGCCACTCTCAGCAAGCAGTTCCGCTTCTCTCCGCAGGAAATCCTGCTGTACCGCAAGCGATTTGAGCACATGACGAAGACGGAGACCTTCACTTTGGCTCAGTTTCGAGAAAACATGGGACTGTTAGGCCTGGAGTCGACTTCTATCCTTGCGGATCGGATCTTTGCTGTGATGGATAGGAGTGGAAATGGGAGAGTGGCGTTTGATGAGTACCTTTTGTATATGGACGTATTGACCCAAGGCAGTGAGGACGAAAAGGCCGAACTTTCCTACAAGTTGATCACCAAGGGGCTGCTCGAGCCCATCACCTACGAGCAATTCGCAGACATGATAATCAGCATATGGAAACTGTACAATACCATCACCGGCTCCAGAGTGATCGACTCTGAGCGAAGCATCCAAACCATATTTGAGCAGTTGGACCTGAACCATGACCATGTGGTGGACATGAGGGAATACAAGCACAGTTGGAAGCACAATAAGCAGCTCTTCGAGTGGTTCGAGGTCATTAGTGGCGGAGTTACTAACAGTCCGCGGGCAGAAAAGAAGCTAGACGAGAAGGAAATCGTACTGCGGCAGTTGGAAGACTTGGAGAGGGAAGTAGAAGAGTGCTTGGAGCTGGTGGACCCTCCTGACAGCCGTTCCGAGCCGGAAATAACTGTGCTACCAGTTGATATCGCAGAGGAAGAAGACAGTCTCTGGGCCGCGGACTACCCCTCAGCCCTGCCAGAGTGTTCCTTGCTAGGTAACCAGCCTGTGGTCACTGCGAGTCGCAGGTCTGTCGACCCGGGCCTGCCAGTGCTCACAGAGACTGCAGACCTGCGCAGTCGCAATCTTTCAGGCAAACTGCACTCAGTGCTCTCCAAGGTTGAAGCGATACGAATGTTGCTGCAAGACGAAGAAGCCAGGGCAGAGTACCAGCGGTCCTCCTCCAGTCCCAACCCCCGACTCCGCAAGTCAGTCAGCACAATCTCATGGGGAGACGAAAACTGGAACCTTATCGTCAACATGATGCTGGGCATCCAAAAAGCCGTCCGCAGTGCTTCCAGCGCAGATACTGGCCGAATCGACCTTGCAGAGGACTGCTTTGAGCAGAAGTGCAAACATGCAGTTTTGCAGCTACCACGGGGAGCGAACACTGAGAAAATATACGAGTTCAAGGACTACTCTCCGGCTGTCTTCGAGCGGCTGAGACGCATGTATGCGATTCAGGCCCAGGACTATGTGAAGTCGCTGGGAGTGGATAAGATGCTGGAGAGCTGGCTGCAGGGGCGGTTTTCCTCACTGGAAGGACTGTGCTCCAGTGGCAAGAGCGGGTCCTTTTTCTTCTATTCCGAAGACGGGAAATACATGCTAAAGACACTGCCAAAGGAGGAATTCCAGCTCTTCCGACGCATGTTGAAAAGCTACTACGCCTACTTGCTGAAATGCCCGAACTCCCTAATCACGCGTATCTACGGCCTGCACCAGATCCTGTCCCGCAGGAAGCTGCGCACTACTCACCTTTACTTCATCGTGATGGGGAATGTATTCAGCAAGTCCTATGAAATCCACAGTCGCTATGACTTGAAAGGCTCCAGAATCGGCCGCTCCACGGAAAAGGCAGTGGACCAGGACGTTGCTCGCAAAGACTTGGACTTTGAGGAAACTGGCATGAAAATCCAACTGGGCAGTGAGCGACGAGTCCAGTTAATATCAATTGTGGAGGAAGACTGCCGCTTTCTGCAGGCCAATAACATCATAGACTACAGCATCCTCATAGGAATCCACGGCTTAAAAGGCTTCTGGACCCCGCCAAAGCCCACAAATCCCTCTTTTGTGCCCTTTACTGAGGAAAACGACGGCGGATTGGTCTCCTCAGACGGCACAATGCTCTACTTTATCGGCATTATCGACATTTTGACCTTCTACGGAGGGCGCAAGAAGCTGGAACACGCTGCCAAAAGCATGATTTACGACAATGACGGGATTTCCTGTGTGCCGCCCAAGCAGTACGCAGAGCGCTTCCTAGCCTACCTAGCTTCGGTAGTAGAGTAACTAAACGGGCTTCACTGCTAGTCGACTGTAGAGCAGTCTTCTCACTTTCTGAGAGCTAAGCAGTGCTTGGCAATCCGGCTTTCCAAACGCCGACATGAACTCACTCACTGCAATTTGCGTCTTTTCCCCAACAACTGCATGCACCAGTTGCGGAACTGAGGCCACTTTCTGCTCCCGAAGTGCAGAAAGGTAGTCTTGGACTTTGTTTTTGTCCTCGGCCAGGCCTTCCACTAGTACTTGTATGCGAATTACGCTCATGTCGATGAGGTCTTTTACCATTTCCTCGATGGAGGCTCGAGGGAGCAGCTTTGAGTAGGTGGAGTCGTAGGCTTCGAAGAGGACTTCGGCCTTTTCGTTGTCACTTCCGGGAGCCAAGAGCACTGCCAGCACCGCCAAATCTCTCGCCTTTATCTCCGGACTCCTCAGACTCGCATAGAACTCCTCAGTATTGGGACTAGTGAGTGAGTTGGTAGTGCGGATTTTCATCGCTTTCGCAGCTTCTTCGAAAGCGACAGCGTTCAAAAAGGCCGAGGACTGCGAATATCTGCGTAGAATGAAGAAGTGCTGGTTGACAGTGAAAGAGTCGAAGTGCAAGGAATGCTCCAAGCCGGACAGAGCGGCTTCGGCTGGGTTGAGATCTGGCCCCGAGGCTGTGCAGCCCATAGAAATATGGGGTGTACGCAGCCACTTCCCCAGCGGTCCCGCTACACTGCCTCTATGACCCACAGCACCGCGCCCCTACTCATCAACGAAAGCATGCTCAAAGAGTGTCATTGCTGCTACAGCCCTGCAGGAGTCCTCAAGTTCGAGGCCGGGTGGACGAGCGAAGCCCACTCTACAAAAGACGTGGAACTGGAATACGAGTGTCTCTGCAACTACATGTCTGCCTACGTGAAGTCCTATCTCTTCCACGAGTGTCAACTGCAGGTCCTGTGGCTGCCTGGGGGCAAGAAAGCGGAAATAGACATATTCGCCTCCAAGGATTGGGAGCAAAATGCCTCCACTGCACTGGTGATAATCCCTGGAAGTGGGAAAGTCACGCTTGGCCAGTGGTCGCGAGGCTTGTGCAAAGACATAGGCTTGAAGTTCGGTACTGTGAAGTCCTACATCGACCAAGCCTATTCCCTGGGCTGGAGCGTACTTGTCATGAACCCTAATGCGACTAATGCCCTGGTGAGGGAAAACAGATCGAATACGCTTTGGACGTGGAGTAACTTTGTGAGCAAGTCGCCTGCGCAGCGGATTTGCATAGTTGCGCATTCGTATGGTGGCACGTGCACATGTCATATTGCCAATGAGTGTATTGGCGATTTCCAAAGAGTGCATAAAATTGCGTTTACTGACTCTGTGCATAGCAGAGACTACTCACATGGCAGAGGACTGAGGCCTGAAGTCAAAGACATGCTTCGGCAGCGAGCGGTCAACTGGGCCAAGTCGGACCAGCCTTTGGACCAGGTCCTCAGCCCTGCTGGCAACAAGGACGTCTGTGAGTGCAGGTCCGCAGGCCACCCAGTGCACGAGTACACCTCCGAGTTTGCAGTGGAAGCTGTCTTCGCCTACCTCTCCCACCCTAGTCTCTAATCTAAAATGACAGAAGTCTTCCTCAAGCCCGATTTCGTCCGAGCAATCCGTGCTGAAGCCATCAAGAAAGACTCCGGCCTGCACAACCTCACCTTTTTCGACCTGCTCCAGACCGCCCCGGGCTTAGGCGTCCTGCAGGGCTGGTTCTCCTCCCAAGCAGGCACGGAAATCGAAGAGTACAATTTCAAAAAGGTCCTCGGCTCTATGTGTGTGCGAGTCACAGACGTGGAGTCTTGGGACCTATTTGACTGCGTGACTATGGAGCCTGTCGTCACTTTCAGAGAGTTCTGCTTCATTGTCTTCTTATATGCGGCTGCAGAGAGCCAGCAGACTAAGACTCTGCTCTATTTGCACGGCGCTTCGCTCTATTCGCTGGTCGCCGGCAAGGAAACGAACGAAATCACTAGTGAAAGAATGCTGCGGCTGGGGAGATTCATAGGTCACCAGGAGCGCTACCTGATATCGAAGCTGAAGGAAATGAACCTAACGACGAAGTCAAAAGTGACTTTCGACCTCTTCCAACTCTACTATTTCGACATCTTTTCCGAGTGGGACTACAGGGAAGAGAGCCAGGCTGAGGAGGCAAAGGCGCAAGAGCCGGTGCTGGTAGTGGGCAGCTTCGCTCCACAGGCGTCTGTCCTGCCTCCGATTCAGAAGAAGAAGAAATCCACAGGGTGTCGGTCCAAGATGTGCGTCCTCCTTTAGTCCACACAGTAGTAACTGGCTTTCCCAACACACGGAACTAGGCTTCTAGGACTTAATTCTTAAGTGATTACTGTGGGCGCGTCCCTGCCCAGTGTAGCGTTGATGTCCGCAAACTGCAGCGACCACGCAATCACCTCCCCAAGCGCCACGTCCGTAGTCAGGTCCACCTGCTCTCTCTCATATTTCTCATAGTAAACGCGCACTGTGGCGCCCACAGAGCCAGTGCCAGAGAGGCGATACACCACTCTCCAGGTCGGAGTCACGAAGCGAAGCCCTTGGTTCTTGGACACGGAGTGGTCCACAGGGTCTGTATACTCGTATACGTCAGCCGTGCCTTCAGGGAATTGCGTAAATTTGGCTTGCAGGGTGGCCATTAGTTGGTTGGCCTTGTCAGAGTCGACGCCTTCGTAGTCGTACCGCATGTAGTAGTTGCGGCCGAACTCTCTCCAATGCGCCTTGACAATGTCCTCAACTGTCACCAGGGTTGTCGTTCCTTCGTTCTTATGGGCTAAAATGGACATCCAGGCCAGCACCGCCCACACTCCATCCTTCTCCCTGATATGGTCACTCCCTGTGCCGAAGCTTTCCTCTCCACACAGCGACAGCATCCCCGCGTCCATCAGGTTCCCGAAGAACTTCCACCCAGTAGGGACTTCATACACATGCAGTCCAAGCTTTTCCGCGACCTTGTCCAGTGCACAGCTGGTCGGCATACTGCGAGCCACTCCCTTCAGACCACTGCGGAAGTAGGGAATTGCCTGGTAGTTCGCTGCAATCACTGCTACAGAGTCGGAAGGAGTCACGAAGAACTTCTTGCCGAGGACCATGTTGCGGTCTGCGTCTCCGTCATTAGCTGCGCCGAATTCAGGGAAGTCGCCCTCGTGTCGGTGGCCCAGACCCATGGCCTCTACTAGGTCGTGGGCGTAGACCAGGTTAGGGTCGGGGTGCTTGCCTCCGAAGTCCTCCAAAGGCTCAGAGTTGTGCAGGCGCTCCAAAGGTGCGCCTAAAAGCTCGTGGAAGATCTTGCGCACATAGGGTCCGGCCACCCCGCTGAGACAGTCGTAGTGCAGCTTGAAATCTCCTCTGGCGCCGAAGCGACTAATAGCCGGGAAGTCAAACAATTGCTGCATTTTCCTAACATAGTCCTCAGTGTTATCGATGATTTGCACAGTGAAGTGTCCATCCGCCACTGCGAAGCTCTGCTCTCCCAACTGCGCCAGGTCGACTTCAGGCAGGTCCACCATCTCATACTCCGCAATCCGCAGGGTCCGCTCATAGACCTTATTGGTGAAATCCTCGAGCGCAGGGCCGCCGTTATGCGCGTTGTACTTGATGCCGAAGTCTTGGGTAGGGCCGCCCGCATTGTGGGAAGCTGTTAAAATCAGCCCTCCCATCGCCACATTATTCTCCCTTTCTCGAATAATCACTGATACAGCCGGAGTGGACAGGATGGCGTTCTGTCCCACCCACACCTTCCCAACTCCGTTGGCTGCTGATAACTTTAGAATCAGCTGCACGGCTTCCTTGTTGTAGTACCTGCCGTCGCCGCCCACGACCAATGTCTGTCCGTGCGTCAGTTCTCCAGTTTCCTTCAGGACGTCGAAGACACTTTGGACGAAGTTGGCGAGGTAGTGCTCCTGCATCACTTCCACCACTTTCTTCCTCAGGCCGGAAGTGCCTGGCTTTTGCCCAGCGAAAGGCTGAGTCGCCACTCGGCGGACTTGCATAGCCATTAATTACAGAGAGATGTGGACTGCCACACTGATTATAGCCGGAACTAAGGGAGAGAGCGGGTTTGTGTGGGAACGAAAGGGTGGTCGACAGGCTAAAAATAGATGCAAATTTGAAGACTAGGATTAGGGAAAAACAGGCCATTTAGGTGGATATATGCAAGAAATTTGCTTTTTGTCTATGAAGTCTGCTAATGCTTTTAAAAAATTACGCAATATATTTACCCATTAAAACGCACAGTGGCACTGCTCTAAATCACGAATAGACAGACACCGAAATTCATTTTTTCTGAGATATATCTGAAATATCGATTTAATGCTACTAAGTCCGGTCTTCTGCACCTACCAGAAGATGCCTATTTAAGCAGGGAAAGAGCTTCTGGTCCAGTAAGGGAGTGAGCGTTTCCTCTTCTTTCCGCTGAGTTGTCGCACTGGGGTGCGGAACATGCGTCTTCATGGCTAAATCCCTCATAAAGACTCCCACACGTTTGTGACAAATTCGCTTTGCTGTCTGTTCTGAGGAGGAAATGTCTCCTTTTTCGCAGTGAGTCGACTCACACCAGTCGTATTTCCAGTCCAAAACCAGCTCTTTCCGTCTCGCAAGTCCTGTAAACAGCTGGCGAAGGAGGTTGTAATTCGGCTTTTCTTCGAATGATAGTCCTTGACAGGTTTCCAAGTAGGTCCGAAACTCCCCGTCCACTTCCGCACAGACTTTCACTGCAGTCATCTTCTCCCGGGTTTTATACAAGTCTCTGAACGACCTGCGAGGGCCGGAAATCCAAGGCAACTTTCCAGTTAACAGGTAAATAAGGACGTATCCCAGCGCCTCCACGTCATCTCTCCTAGAGGCTCGGACTCCCTTGAGCATGTTAACGGAGCAGAAAAACGGAGTGCCCTGAAATCCGCTGGTCTCAGCGTAGCTGCAGTGCTGGCCGTCCCAGCAGTAGGGCAGACTGAGGCCCAGGTCGATCAGAAATATGCGTGGGTCGGATGGACTGAGTGCAGTCGCCAGGTTGTCCGGCTTAATGTCGTGGTGGACATACCCACAGCCATGCAGCTCCTCCAGGGCGGTAAGCGTCTTTATAGCTATCATCAGAACTGTCTTTATACTGAATTGCCGCAGGGAGAGACGGATGTCGAACAGACTTCTGCCCACTAGGTCCATCACTATGTATGGGTCAACTGCTGAGTTTAGCAGTTTGGGAATGCCTGGGTAGGCCTTACATTGACAGTGTCGCAGGCGGTGCATAGTCTTCGCTTCTTTGGCCATTAAGGCCGCGCCGGCTTTGTTCTTAGCCACTTTGACAGCCACTGTAGTGCCTCTAGAGGCATCGAAGGCTGAGAACACTGTGCTGAAAGTGCCGTCGCCGACCTCGTGCACGGCAGAAAAGACGAGTGGTAGACATTGCTGGCTAGTCATATTTGTTAGTCCTGGAAAGAAGCGTAAGTTAGCCCCTGTTCTAGGGGATTTCAGAGACACTAAAATTTCGCTGTGCCGGGACACAACTAGCAACAAGTTTCTTATTTCAGACTGATTCGGCCTAGAAAACCCAACTTCCGTTTTGGTGTCTGCATCAAATGAAAACCGGTCTGAATAGACCCTAGCAGGCTAGACCTGTTAGCTTGAGGAAATTGGCAGGCCACAGCAAAGGGAAATCGGCGGGTTTTGTGTTTCTAAGGAAAAGAAGAATATGAGGGGAGAAAAGACTCGCCAAAGTTTCTGCTTCGAAGGCTTCGATGCTGGTAATCTGGCTTTCAGGAGAATTAGCCTTCTAGAGTCCTTCAAATCTCACAACTCCGCTGCGAACTGATTCCACAGCCTCAATTTCAGTCTTCCCAGTCCAAGCACTTACAACCCGCTCCAAATCCGCTTTGCAGTCCCTAACTTCCCTCCATCCCTAGCTTTAAGTGAAATGTCTGACCCAGAGCTACAAGAGCCCAGCGCAGACAGTCCCCTCTCCGACTCTCCCTACTCCCAAGCCGAGCTTTCCCACCTCCAAGAGATATTCGCTATCTTCGACAAGGACTCTCGGGGAGTGATTGAATTGGAAGACATGCAGCAGCTGCTGGCGAACTTGGGCAAAAGTCAGGAGGAGGCGGAGAGGGTGCTGGGAGTACTGGGGGAGGAGCATAGGGAGGGAGTCACGTTTGAGGCTTTTGTGCAGGTCTTGGGGAGGCTCGAGAAGAGCTTAAAAGTCGAAGCGGAAACGTCTGAACAGAGAGAGGAAAGTTCAGGGGAACTTACTGCCCCTGAGACCAAAATTCTGGACTTCCTGAACCTCTTAGAGGAGTACAGGCGGAAGTGCGAGGAAGAAGGCAACTATGAAGAAGCTCGCAAGGCCCGGGCGAAGTACGAAGAGCTCCGGAAGAAAGAGTCCGCACGCCAACTCAGCAGCATGCGGATGGCGCAGGACCAAGAACTGCAAAACGTGGAGAACACGCAGAAACAGCAATTTGCAGAGTTTTCAGCGGCCTGGGACAACTACATGGCCGAGTACGAAGCCACGGCCTACCGGTCTTTGGAGAAACTCAAGGAAAAGCACATGCTGGAGTTCCAGACCTTCCGAGAAAAGGTCCTGCGGGAGGCGAGACTGCGGGTCAAGCACTCCAAGGAATTGCTGGAACTGCGGAAGAAGGAACAGACACTGGCGAAGCAGGGCATATACGACCAGGCCGAGGCTGTCAAGCGCAAGGCTGACCAGCTCGAAGAGTGGGAAAGAGCGCGCAACGAGTCTCAAGTCGAGCAAATGGCGGAAAAGAAGGAAGCGCAGTTGCGACGACAACAGCAACTCGCCCTTGCAGCCCTGCTCAAGCGGATCCAGCGCGACCGCAGTGAGCAGCTCAAACACCGCCAGATGGACTCGCAGCGGCTCATGCAACGCAACAAGAACCAACTCAACGACTTGCTGCTCAAGCAGAGCAATGAGACCAAGCGAGTGCTGGACACTGTCAAGCGCTCACTAGGCCCGGCTGACAGTAGCAGAAAGAAGTGATTCTTATAATGCTCGTCCGCTAGCTGGACCATAAAAATATGCGCCCTGGAGACGCCAGGCCCATTCTTAAGCGGCAGTCGGACCTATCGCCGCTCAGCAGAGCCCGGCGCAAGGACGGCCAAAGCAAATCCGTCAACTTCCCAGACTACTCCGGCTTGCCCCTCTACCAAATCCGAGAAGTAGAGCGCCCTGAGGCAGACCCACAGGTCCGCTCTTCCTGCTGCCGCCTCTTCTAGGCCCTCTATTCCCTGCGTACCTGCCCTATACAGCACTTAGGCACTGGACTTGAACTGTGGGGAATTGGCGGTGGTATTGCTCTTTTGGCAGGGGTATGGAGGATTTTTTGATTGGGAAGAGGCGGATTAGGCAGAAAGTCACTATTTGCGGCTGAATTTGGATATAATGTCGAGGATAAGGGGCATTTATCTGAAAATGTGAGGTTTAGGGACTATTTTCAATCTGATTACCAGAGGAAAGCAGAAATATAGGTAAAAATATCTATTTTCCCTCACAAATCTTACAAAATTTGCGATTTTGGGATAAAATGAAGCCCTAATTGCGCTTTCCATTCCAACAACCCCGCCAAAAGTCCCATCTCTATATGAGATCAGGAACTCCTCAAGCAGAAAGCCGTAACTCTGCCTAAACTAGTGCTCTTGTGAACAGAGAATCAGTCTATTGCCTAGAGCCAGTTCTAACTTATGTATGAAAGAGTGAATATTTACCCAGACGGAACAGGGAAAGGCTGCCACCTAGGGTTATTGGCCTATTTGTGGGACGAAATAGTCCAAAGGGCCGGCTTTCCTTCCTATTTCTGCAAGGTGCAAGCCAGATCTCCCTCCCTACCCACTATATTGGCTTCCCCTAGTCTAAATATGAGTCTAGCCGCCCGCGCCTCCTTCGTGAGTGACTCCGAGTCCCAAGTCTACGAAGCCCAGGGCGAACTCTCCCCCTCCGCCCCTCCCTTCGAGAGCAGTCCCCGGCCTCTTTCCTTCCCCGCCCTCCGTTCCCAGCAGAAGTCCACCCTGTCTATCGAGAAAAGACTGGAGCTGATACAGAGGCAGTTGGAGGAGTTGGATGGGGAGTTTGCGGCAGTGACGCATGTGGTGGAGCATAGGCTGCAGGACCCGGTGGCTGAAATGCGGGAGTTGGTGCTGCGGGCGAATGGAGTGGCGAAGGAGGTGGGGACGCAGGGAGTGGACTGGATGTGGGCGGGGGAGGGGGCGAGAAGGCTGGCAGCGGCTATAGCAGGAGGAAGCAGTGCTCAGAAGGATGTGACCTGCGCAGTGATTGCCACTTTCTCCAGCCCTCCAGAAGACGTGTCCACTCAGATCAAGGAAGTCGAAAGGCGGATCACAGCGCTCGAAACAGCCACAGGCGCCTGGCAGCCGTCCTTCGGCTTTCTGACCCTTTCCCAAAGCCTCTCCTCCTGCAAAAGAACCACATCCAAGCTAGACTCCAGCCAAGTCGCAGCCCTCGACGACCTGGCTGAGAACATCACTACTGAACTCGACGTAGTGAACTACCGCAGGGAAATGCTGTTCGGGGCTGATTCCGACCAAATGGTAATTGAGCAGCTTTACGACCTGCTCACAGACTTGAGCCGAGTCCAGCCTGCACTGCCCCTACTGGTCGCTAGGCTGAACGACCTGAAGAAAGTGCATGAGGAGGGGGCGCAGTTCAAGCAGAGGCTGGAGGAAGTGGCGGGGAGGCTGGAAGCGGCGGAAAAGCAGCTGGGCAGGACTGGGGTGGACCTGTTGATTGTGAATTGGCAGGCTTTTAAGGACGGGCTGCAGAGTGCCTTGGCGGGTTTGCATAGTAACGCTTAAGAATGAGGCATTTAGGCGGGAATTGGGGAATTTCATTATGTTGTTAAGTGCGTAATAGCAGAAATGGCTCGACTACAGAGTTGGTGGAAGGGAAAATTTGCTCTTTAATAGTTATCCAAATGCAAAATTGAGAAAAATAAACTGGTATCAATACATTTTGTTGAAGAATATAGAAGCAATGCCTACATATATCTTGTTTTTCTATCAAATGAGATCTCGGAATTTCAGCCTATTCCTCACAATCCCTAATTTTCCCGCAAAGAAACTTCCCAGATCTCGGACAAAAGCCAAAATCACATGAGAGAAAAGTGCCTTTTTCTTAATAGTGTCAGTGTTAGCTGCTACCCTACCACTTCCCCTCTCATACTGCAGTCCAAGTCTTCATACCCTTCGTCCTCCGAGTCTCCCTCCACAATGTCGTAATCCGCACACTTGGCCTCAGGCTCGTTTACCTCGAAGTAACTGCCTGAAAGAGGGAAGGGAACAGACCTTTTGAGGCCTACGGGCAGGTCAGTAGGGTGGGCGTAGACACAGTCCTGCTTGCTGCAAGGCGCATTCCTGCACTTGACTAGGTCAGTTCTGACTTCCGCCTGCATGACAGCCACTATATCCTCCAAACACTCAATTAGCAGGTCGTCCTCCCCTTCCTTCTCTATGGCGTCCAGACCTGACACGAAGTCTTCCTTCAAAGACACCAAGTGCTCATTGCAGATAACTACATTGGCTGGCGCCCTCATGTCGTCCAAAGGACAGGCGAAGTAGGAACTCGAGCAGTGCTGGTCGACACAGCGGGTGCAGAAGAGGTGGCGGCAGGGCGACTGCCGGGGCTGGGTGATTTGCAGGAGGTCTTGGTAGCAGAGGGCGCAGAAGGGCAGGCGGTCGAGGATACCTATCAGCCTCTGATCAGTCTGAGCCATTATGGGTGAAGAGGCGGAGTTCTATAGGAGTGGTAGGGAAGAGACTTATGCCACAAGTGAAAATTGGAGGTTGGGTTCGTATAGCTTGGGGAGTGGTGTTCTTGCGAATTGAGGCAGATCAGTGAAATCTCTTGCGAATAGTTGGCTTTCTCTATAAGCTGATGAAGCCAATAAAGGATTTTTGTCTAATTCTTTGCCAAATCGCTCACATTCCCTACTCTACAGCAAGCAATTCCGAAAAAAGCAGCCATAGTGGACATTTAGAAGTGGCAGGGAAAAACGCATTTTGGTTATAATGGACAGTAAGCGGCAGTTCCTAGCGGAAATCACCCACTGGAGCTCAGCTTTCACTGAGGCATTGCCCGAGCCTGAATTGCTCGCCTCTCTGGACCAGCATTTAGCTTCCTTTCCACTGGAAGGCTCTGCAGGAGTCCAGCAGAACCTAGCAGATGTCGCCAGGTCTATCACACTGACGGAAAACGCGGAAAGAGTGCAAAGCAAGGTAACTCAGGCCTACATCCAAGTCATTAGAGAATTCAGCGACAGTACTCGAGTTCACGAGCTTTCCTCCGCAGATGCAGAGTTATTCAAAGGCATAATTGAGTCAATTTCCCAGAAGTGTATGGAAGAAGGCGAGCGCACAGCCAGCAACTACATCCAGAAGGACTCCCGGACCTGGTCAACTCTCAGACTCAAGAAGGCGAAAAAGGGCATAGAAAGGTGCTTGTTGGAGACTTATGCGAACAAGGAAGTGGGAGTTGCCAGTGAAATCTTGGGGAAAATCACTCAGTTCTTTGCGGAATTTCAAGAATTCGTGGGGCAATATATGCAGAAGTTGAGGGATGAAGGCCTGCCAGCTCCCCTAATTAGTGCCATTTGGGAGGACTTGAAGGGCAAGTATGAGCCTGCATATAGAGCAATCCCGGGCTTGCCGCAGAGTTACGTCCGGGAGTCGGAAAATAAGTTCAAAGCTGCCTTCCTCACAGCGCTTTTGCGGGATTTCGGACCCTATGCGAGTGCATGGATCAAGCAAATCCACTCCGGGGAGTTGAGTCTCTTTGACACAGGCATGTGCAGACCTCAAATCCGTCAACTCGTCCTAAGTGCTGCCCTGAGCATGATTCCCCCCAAAGCAGCCTTTACAGGCCTCAGAAACGGCCTGAAAGAGGCACTGAAGGTGGAAGAAGTGTCTGATTGGGAAGCGCAACTGGTTCAGTTGCAGAGCAACTTGCCTATGCAGGAAAAGTTCTTCACGCTTCTGAGTCTAACCCTGTTCTTTGTGAATGCCGATAGTCACTACCAATCCACCTCCCGGCATTTCCTCAGAGAAATCACCCTCAAGCTGCTTTCCAGTCCCCACTCCCTCTACCCAATCAACGACTGGCTGCTCGTCCACATCTGCGAATTGCACATCAGTATGAGTCTCGATGACGCGGGGTGCAGTCCTTTGCACCTGCCTATTGCTTCGGACTTGATGAGTGCGAATGAGGAGTTGCGGCTGGAAGAGCCGGTCACGATGCTGGAACTGCTGTCGCTGACGCACACGGACACGGCTGCGCCTTTGCATGTGACTATTGTGATTCCTGGATGGCTTTCTGAGCCGAAGGACTTACAGCTGTACTGGAATTCAGTGGCTCAGTACAGTTACTATGGGGAAGTCTTGGGCCTGCGGTGGGAAGCCGAAGGCAAGCTCTCAGTCATAAAGAAAGAAACTTCGAGACTGGCAGACATCTTCGGGGAGTTCTGGACCCCGGTGGGACTGATAACCAGCATTTTCTCTTCAGCTTCAGTCGTCCAAGACTCCACTTTCACCGACTCCGCCAAAAAGGCAGACGACACAGGCCGCATTCTAGCTCAATTAATCAGAACTCGCGCCCTCGGCAACGTCACCATTTCCCTCATCGGCTTCTCCCTCGGCGGTCGCATGGTCGCCTCTGCTCTTTCCGAACTGGCCAACGAGCCTGAAATCTACATCCAAGACGCAGTTCTGATAGGCGCTGCAGTTTCCCACAGTGAGGAAAAGTGGCCTGCCAGGCGCAGAGCTGTGGCCGGCCGGTTGGTGAATGTGATGTCCAGCAATGATGAAATCCTGACACGGCTGTACACGGTGGCCACTGGGGAAATTGCGGCGGGCATTCACCCGGTGGAGGTGGAAGGCGTGGAGAACTTGGATGCTACGGAGTATGTGAGTGGCCACGGCCAACACCCTCAGAAGCTAGACAAGACCCTGACTCGTCTCAACCTCTCTCCCTAGTTAAGAAATGGACGCAGGGAAGTTCGACGCAAAGGTAAGGAAGTGGATTGCCTCTCGCTCCAAGCCTGTCCCAGAAGTCGCGCTTTTGGAAGCCTTCACCTCGAAATTGGCTGAAATTCGTGGGAAATACCCGATTTCGGATGAGGACTTTGAGACTGTTTCGCCTGCTTTGGAGTCTCGGGCTCGGAGAGCAAACTGGTTCCTGATACTGCACGACTTGCTTTCCGCCTCCAAATCCATCATTCGCTCCGCCACTTCCTCCAAGGCAATTTCCTCTCTCGAAACTGCTACACCCGACAGCACCTTCCAAAGCGTGAATCTAGTCCGGACTTCTTTCCTCGAAGCGACTCTCTCCATCACAAACAAATATCTGCCTCCAGACTCTCCTACCTGGGCGCTGTTCAATGTGGATAGGGTGATATGGGCCTTTGAGGTCAACTTGGTAGGAAAATATAGGAAAAAGATCAAGGGGCATTTTCAGTGGCTGGAGGATTTGTTCCTGCAAAGGAAAGGGACGATGGAAGTTGAGAAGGATTTGTATGAGGATTTGACGTTTGAAGGCTTCGAATACGTCTTTTTGGCGAAAAGCGAAGAGCGGAAGCGAGAAATATTGGAGGAAATGAACCGACTGACCTACGGCACAATCCCCAGGACTGTATCCTACCAGTACGAACTCGAAGTCTTCTTTTCCTTCCAAGACGAAAGCGAAAAACTGATGAACAGCGTGTTTCTACCCCGCATAATTGCCACCATGAGAACCCAAATGCAGGAAATCCGCGCAGGCAGCAGACCAGTAGCAGTCAATTAGCTGTTCGACCGAGAACTGTGCGGAGACACTGTGCTGGCAGTGCTAGGCACAGCGGCGGGGCTGGAGCGGCCCTGGCTAGAGAGCTGCAAGGAAAGCCAGGCCTTTCCTGTGCTGGAGACACTGCTAGGCGGGAAAGAGGGGGTGGGAATGGAGGGGTATAAGGAGGCTGTGCAGGGAGTGAGGGCTGCGACTTTACTAGAAGCAAAGTGCTACATTGCGCTATCACTGCTAATTGCAATCAGTGGACTGAGCAGGCGAGTCAGTCCCCTGTGTGGTGCCTCCCCTGAGACCTGCTACTGCTATACTCCTGTCAGAAGGCTCTTTTATCGGAAGCTATTGGGCATTTTTCGCATATATTTGGACCCGAGTTTCCTGGGCAATTGTGCGGAGTTGGTACTTGCGGAGGCTTTGGCAGACCATCCGCTAGTGGCCCACGACCCGGACCCGATTTTGGAGAAATTGGCGAGCTGTGGAGCGCAGGAGTACGAGCGAAGGCGGACTTCTGCGCCTGTTTCGCGCACTTTCGGCAAAATCCACGGCTTTCTCAAGCGAATCTACTCCATCGACCCCGCCAAAACCCACCACTCCCTTACATTTCGCTATACTCCCATACTGCCAGGTCCAGGCCTGAGTGCAATAATCGTGATTCCAGGGTGGCTGTCAGTGGATATGGACATGCAGCAGGTGTGGGCGGGGGTGCAAGCCTTCGGTCTCCCTGCCCGAGTTACATCACTTGTGTGGGATTGCGACTCGGTGGTGTCTGTGGCGCTGGGTGGGGTCGTTACTAAGTTCCATAAGGCGTGTAACAAAGCCAAATTCACAGGAAGACAACTCGCCTGGCAAATCGCCAGCCAAGCCTTCGGTGTAGGTCCAGTGTCACTCATCGGCTTTTCCCTGGGCTCCCGAGTGATTTACTACACCCTAATGGAACTCTACGATATGGCAGAGTCTCAAATATACATCCAAGACGTAATCCTCCTAGGCGGAGCAGCTAAGAACGACCCTGTGATTTGGAGTGAACTTCTGACCCAAGTGGCAGGCCGGGCAGTGAACGTCCACTCCAGCAACGACCTAGTTTTAAAGCGCATTTACAACTTGGCAATGCTGGGGAAGCCTACGCCCGTGGGCCAGGGACCTATAGAGTGCGAGAGAGTGGAGAACTTCGACGCTAGCAGCTATGTGGGAGGCCACGGGGAGCATATGACGCAGCTGAAAAGGACGCTGCAGTTGATAGGCTTTCAAGGCTAGTTTAGTCTTTTGGGGTAAATTGCAGTGGAAATTCGGAAAGGATACGGAAATTTATAGAACTTGTGATGGTTTTTGCATTTTCACCCGAATATTCCTGATTTCAGCAGTAAATCAAGAGAATTTGTGGCTTTCGACCAGACTAGAAAGTCTTATCCATATTAAAGGCATAGCCCCTATTAAAGCAGCGAAACCTCCCTACAGTTTTATAGAAATGGCCGACGAGCAGCGGAAAAAGCAGCTAAAACAGGTCAATTGCCGCCTTTCCACACTGCGCTACCCCCTTCTCCCCCGCTCTCTCATCAAGGAAGCAGCTTCTATCTACGATAAAAACCTCCACTCCTTCAATTTGCCTAATAACCCCTCAGATCGTACTAAAACCCTGCAGAGAGCGCAGAGAATCAACTCTACCAAAGCCTTCGAAAAGCTGCATTCTGTTGCTGAAAGGTTATTGAGGGAAAACTTCTCCGATGAGCTTTTTGGGACGATTCAGACACTGAATTTGGAAATTTGCCTCAATTTGGTTTAAACTTTTACTGAAATGGTCGCTCCAAGTACCAACAAAAGTACCCAACTTTGGCCACATGGATGAAAACTGAGGACGTAAGCTGCCTTTTTGAGGTGAAATTAGAGGGAAAATGGAGGCTCGAAGATGCAGGATCTAACAGACTTGATCACCAGCATTCGCTTGGCATCACAACAGCGAGTGGTCGATTTTCGGGAAACTGACTCGATTTACAGCTTTGATTCAGCCCTAAAGTTGCTATTTGGCCAGAAATATGCAAATATTCTTCCTGTTATTATTTTTTAAGGAGAAATTGCTGCCTACTTACCTTAAGGTGGAAATAAAAGCGAAATGTGACGAAATCGCTCGAAAGACAGCTTTAAGGGTATTTGAGCCGAGGATAAAGCACAAAGTGAGGCACTATTTGGCGGAACTGCCACAAAAAGGGCTGTTTGCAGGAATACATAGCGACGTAAAGCGAGTTATTTATTAAAAAAATTAAACTTATACTAATTTACTAAAAAAATACCCAAAAACTCCTTATTAAACACCTTCAGGCCTATCCGAATGCTCTATTTTGCCTGAAAGACGGTACAATGAGTCAATTCTCAACTTTCAGAAGAACTCAAGTGAGGACTGCGCTTTTCCCTCATTGATGACGAATTCCGGTACACACCCTTCCGCAGACGCCTATTTCGCGAACTTGTTGGGACATTTATAGTGCTTTTGGAGCCTGCTTATGTGTGCAATTGTGTGGAAAGCGAGGTAGCGGCTTTCTTTGCGAATAAGCACATTGCATCTTATCTGCCTAATGAAGCTATGCAGGAAGGGGCTGCCTGGGCAAGGAAGCCTATGAAAGACAGGTAAATAGGGGCACATTGAAGCGGTTGTTGGGTAAAGGGACGGGATTTTTATCGTCTTTTGCCACGACTGACCCGAATTACTCTAATTCTCCCTTGATTGACAGATATGAACGGATACAGGAACAGCCTGCACTCAGTCTGACTGTAGTAACGCCCTCATAAGAACACAGAAATAGGGCAGAACTAAACCTACCCATATTGTCTACTCTGGTACAACGACTCCCTCTTTTCCTATATCACTTCCAAAGCTTACACTCCTCGCACTAGGCACTGCTTTCGCTACGGAAGTCCTTACAGGGACTTCAGTGCTGCTACTGGGGCTGTGTCTCTTGGCTTGGCAGGGGCTGTAAGGGTCAGTGTGCAAAGGCTGAGTTCACAGGGAAGCACTGGCCGTGCAGATTCAAGAAGGACTGCCCTGTGCTTATCAGTCTCATTGGGTTCTCTATGGGCTGTCAAGTCATATACTCATGCTTAAAGACGCTTTTAAGTTCGGCCAGTGCTACATCCAGGACTTCACTTTAATAAGCGGCGCAGTGGCCAACAACCCCTTGAAATGGGACCGCTACCTGAGGAACATCGCTGGTAAGGCCACTAACGTCTATTCCCAACATGACGAAATACTGAAATGCCTATCAACTGCCCACACTGGGCACTAAGTCTCCTATTTGCCGGTGCGGTGCACGCGTATGACCAATTTCGATGCGAGTCAGTATGTCGCGAGACATATAGAGCACTGCAGACAGCTTGCAGGCCCTTTAGGCAGAATAGACTTTCAGACCAAGCTAAGTCAAATTTCAGCTAGATTGGTTTTTTATATATGCACTAGACAGCATTGCTTTGTTCATTTGTAGAAATTTAATGGCAGATGCGAGGCTAACCAAGGCGCTGAAGCAAGTGAAAAAGCGAATGTCCAAGGAAAAGAAGCCTCACTCGGACCAGTCTCTGGAAGCTTTAGTCCGCTTACATTTAGAGGAAAAACGAACCTTTCACAATCTATCTGTGGACTTGCAGCATTTCTTTTACGCTGAAATTTTGCAAAAGGCCAAAGACGCCAATGTTGTGAAAATATTGAAGCGCCTCTATGACAAGGTCGAAAAAGCCCTCAAGTCGATGACTACAGTGAACACTTTAAAGCAGATTCAGTCCGAGTCTGCATCAAATTTGCTGCATGTTGTTCAAAGTTGTGGAGAGTTAGTGGGAACTTTCGCGCAGAGATATCAAGAGAAGTACGCAAGTGCACGAGAGTGGGTACGAAGGGAGGAAATTGTCAGCTACTTTGAGACTGTTTTGATGGGTAGGTTTAAGGAGGGTGGGGTTCAGACGAGTGGTGACCTTTACGGATTGCTGAGACTAACCTGTAACCGAGGCTTCCCAGACACTCTTTCACGGAGCTCTTTAGCGCTTTTTGATGCGGAATTAAAGGCGAAAAGCATCCTCGATGCCGAGTTTGTTCAATCCAATACTCTAACAACCATTAATGCCTTCACATTACCACTATGTCTTCAGCGGGAGATCCAAATAAGCATAAACGCTAAATGCAACAAACTCGCAGTTGGAGTAATAAATCAGTTCTTTCAGCCAGTTATGGAGTACTCTATGAAGGCTTCCCTTACAGCCCTGTGTGCAGGCAGCAAACCAGTATTGTCTATTTAGCTGTTCGACACAGTGGAGTACGGACTCCGACAAGTGATGTATACCTATATAGCAACGAACAGAGCTTGGCTAGAGAGTAAGGGAGAGCATACCTTAGTGGAGCTCTACGGTGCTGTTTTCGGCCTAAATTCAGGTGACATGCTCTCGACTAATGATTTCTACCAATATATCACCTATTACCGTCAGAATTTAGAAGATACTGACAAGTATTTCCTAACAATTTGTTTATTGCTGCTAACATCGGAGCTACATCTCAGCATATGTCCTCCGTATGCCCAAGAAAGCAGCTTTCGCTATACTCCAGTCCGGCGATGCGCCTTTCGTTCGGTGATTGGGCTATTTTTCGAATATATCGATGCAGCGTTTTTGTGCAACTGCGCGGAAAGACAAGTGGCGGATTTCATAGCAGAGCGAAGTTTGCAGGCTCATTTGCCTGATCCAATAACCCAGGAAGTGGCTTCTTTAGGACCAGCGGAACACCACCGACAGTCCACTGCCCCAGTTGAAATTCTCAAATTTATCGGCTTTTTCGGTAAAATATTATCTCTGGTGACCAGTAATCCTTGCATTACTCATACAGCTTTGAAATATGAATACAAAAGTCTGTGCAAACTGTCAGCACTGAGCGCCACTGTCGTGATCTCAGGCTGGAGTTCCGAAAATGACGATTTGAACGAGGAATGGAAGGGATTAAAACCCTCTGGAGCCGCCTATGGACTAGTTTGGGAAGCTGGAACTCTTTTTTCAAGTGCTGTGAAAGCGATAGAGGCGGGAGTTACAGCTGCGGTACCAGGCTTAGCTGTAAAAGCAGGGGTTGTTGCTGTTGTTTCGGCTGGCCTTGCTGGTGCCGGCTCTTGCCTATATGACTTCGTCACTGGCTGCCAAAAGGCGGCTTTTACAGGGAAGGAATTAGCCAGACACTTGCAAGAACACGTATTCGGCTTTGTGCCAATTAGTCTGATCGGCTTCTCCATGGGCTGCAGAGTCATTTACTACTGTCTCAAAGAGCTCTCCAAAGCCTTGCCTCAATGCTATATCCAGGACGTGATTTTACTCGGAGGAGCTGTGAAGAATGACCCTATGCTCTGGGATCGCTTGCTCAAGTGTGTGGCTGGCCGCGCAGTTAACGTCTATTCCAATCAAGACGGGATGCTTAAGAAGCTATACATCATTCCAATGATATTAAAGCCGCCGCCTATTGGAATTGGCCCAGTGCTATGCATGCGCATGGAAAACTTCGATGCAAGTGAGTATATCACAGGACATCAAGACCATAGGAAGCACCTGACTGAGACGTTGGCACGGATAGGGTATATCAGTTAAACTAGCTTCAGATTGATATTAGCATTTGCAGACATAGACATTCTTAGGCTTATGCTGCTATAATTGGCCACTCTCAGACAGATATCAGCTCAATAAGCCTCAAAGCGTTATTTTTAATACACCGAAATTTGCCTTCTAATGGATTTCCAGCACTGCGACACCCTAAGCTTACGAAGCCTATCTAAGGTTGTAAAGGTGTTCGTCAATTTCCGCAATCCTTCTCTCCAGCAGCGCAATCTGCCCCTCATCCACCTTCGCCGCAGCCAGCAACTGCCTATATTTCCTCCTCACAATCGCCTCATGAAACCCCGCATTCCCAAAATCCTCCTTCCTCACTAAGAAGTAAGAATACCCCAACCAAGCCCAAGATATGCCACACATATAGGACACCGGCTCCATCACATCCCAGCCATACAGGCCGAAAGTCCCATATCCAATGACTCCGAATTGAACACACAGAGTTGCTAGTCCTGCTTTCATGATGTTGTCAGCGTGGATTTGAGCTGCGGAGTGCAGGGCGTCTCTTTGGCTGCGGACTGTTTCGAGTTCGGCTTTGAGTCGGTCTTGCAGGTCTTGTAGCTGGGCTTCTTCGTCTTCCATGGCCTTTTCGAGCTCGACGAAGCTGAGTTCCATGGCGGCTTTCAGCTCGAGGTTGGTGAAGTTGTCCTTTAGCTTGCCGTGGAGAAGCTCCATGAAGCGGGTGAGGATGCGGGAGTCGTTCACTGCGATGCCGGCTTCGAGGAGGCGCTCCATGACAGCTGGATCCCCTGTAAAAACGTGCGCAATATTGGGATATACTCTCGTAGTTTCGTTATTCAGCCTTACATTCACCTCCTTCATGAACGCCTTCAGCACCAACGTAGAGGGCGCAATCTCCTTCGTGCCTTCCCAAAAGTCCACCACCCTCACATCACTATGGTTGTCCTTCACCTCCGCCGCCAAGTCCCCAAGTGTCTTTTCCGCTGACAGGACATAGGCGAAGTGCTGGTCGCTGTAGGTGAGTTGCAGCCTTGGGGGCAGGGCCGCTTGCACAGTGGTCGTTCGGACCTGCCCCAAGCGTCTAATGACACAGCGGAGCATATTTACTACTCCCAGCGGCGCTGTCTAAGGCTCAGCGGCCGCAGCGTCACTTCCTCGGGCGGCTCCGCGCCTCCGCAGAACTTCGGACTGTGCGTGAGACTGGAAGACTCTGAGAAGTCTGGGAGACTAGTGCCTTCCGGAGACAGAGCGCCTAGGAGCTGAGCACGCTGCACACGACGCACTCGGTCTGCCAGGCTTTCCGGCTCTTTGCGATTCGCACTCAGCTGGGAAGCGTTCGAGTCATCCCTCGCTGTCCCCTTCGTAGACCTCGAAGCGTCTAGCAGTGATGACGACACTCCAATTCCTGGCTTTTCCTCTGGCTCTGGGTACTCCCACCCTTCAAATGTATCAATTGTAGCCTCTGTGAATGACCCTCGGTCCTCCATGACTGGAGTGTCGTACTCACTTTCCACGATAGGCAGGGAAGTGTACTCGGAGTCGAAGTTCGATTGTCTCAAGTTGGGGGTGAAAGGAGGGGATTTGGCTTTGAGCATGAGACGTTCCCAGGGGATTTGGAGACACCAGGGGTGGGACTTGATTTCAACTGAGCCGTGTTTGGAGCCCAGGCGAGTGGAGGGGTTTTTATCGAGTAGCCGGGATAAAAGGTCGCAAGCTTCACTTGACAGATACTGCGGAAACCGCACCTCCTCCGTCTGAATTATGCGATACATAGTCGCCCTGTCCGGGTGATAAAAAGGCGGCAACCCAGTAAGCAACTCATAGAGCAACGCACCCAAGCTGTAGAAATCCACAGCCCTGGTATGTCCCCTGGCACCCAGCATTTCAGGACTCATGTACTCAGGAGACCCGCAAAAACTACTGCGAATTGCGCGGTTGCTGACGTTTTCCTTGCTCACGCCGAAGTCGGTGAGTCGAACGTGGCCGTCTACGTCCAGTAACACGTTTTCCGGCTTCAGGTCTCGGTAAAGGACGTCCATGGAGTGCAGATATTCAATCGCAAGGAGAATTTCCCCGAAATAGAACTTCGCTTGGTTCTCTGTTAGTCGTTTTAAGCCTTTTAGGTGGTAAAACAACTCTCCGCCTGGGCAGAAGTCAAGTACAAGGTACAGATGTGAATCAGTCTGAAAGGCATAATGCAGCTTCACCACAAAGGGATGCGACATCTTGGCCAGTATGCTACGCTCTGTGAGGCTCTGAGCGACTTTGTCTTCCCGCTGCAGACAGCGCTTGTTGAGGACTTTCACAGCGAAGAGTTGGCCTGTGTCGAGTTTGCGAGCCTGCAGGACTGTGGCGCTGCCGCCTTTGCCTATCACTTTCAGGAATTCGAAGTGGTCACGGGAAAGACTGGAAGGGACAGGACGGCTGATGACTGCTATAAGTTGATCCCCGTTGCGAAGATGAGAAAGGGGACGGCTGAGCATAGTCAGCAGCACGTCCAGCATTTCCTCCCGTCCCTGCGACCTGAGCGCCGCAATCACCCCTTCGCCTGCATACACCTTCCTAACAGCAGTAAGCAGCCACCGCATATTCCTTCCCGTCAGCTCCAACTCCACTCTCTGCGCTCCGCAGACCACTGTCACGCGGCGGCCCGTGGAAACGCGCAGTGTGCGGACCTTCTCTAAACTGGCTTCGAAGGCGGCCTGTTTCTGCCCCATGTTTGTGGGAGACTTAGCTACTCGCGCTCGTACTCAGTGTCAGAGTGCTTCGTGCGAATGTCTGGGTGGAAGGAGAAAGCAGGCGCAAGTTCGATCTTCCCAAATAGGTCTGTCGCCAGTCTCATGTGCTTCCGGTCCGTCATTTCCACGAAAGCATTCCGAACAATGAGGGAAACGCCGTTTCTTAGGGCGGCGCTCACTTGTTGGTTAGCCACACGCACATTGATTGTGCCTGTAGGGTCGCCTGCCTCTACGCTCCACTCCTTCTCTTCCCGTCCGTCGCCGTAGCGGAGGTGCTTGATCAGCTGCGGCTCGCCCACAGCCACAAGCCGTAGGTTCAGTCCCTGCGCCTCAGGCTCCAAGTCCTTGGTCTCCACAAAGACAGGCTCCGTCTTGACAATGTCCTCACTAGTCAGCGGCTTCGCCCTCTGTCTGGGCTCTCTAGTTTTAGTCTCCTCCACAGAGTGGGAAGCTGCTGTTTGCTCCACTGGCGCGGCTGAGCGAGGGCCTCTGCCACGGAAACGTCCTCTGCCCCTGCCACGTCTGCCGCCCCTTGAGCCGCGCACAGGCTCAGCGCTGGAACTCCACGGGTCTGAGGCCGCCTGCATATTCCCTTTATGTGAGGTCCGGATTTGCCTATAAAGGGCACTGCTGTAGGCTTCGAGTGGTGGGGAAAACTGCAAGAAGGGAGCGGAATTGCGAATTGTAGGGAGAAAGGAAGAGAAATTGCGGTGTTTATGTGTGTGAGATAATTATGTACGTGCAAAGCCTCAATTTGCAGGAAATTATCCAGATTTACGCAAAAAACAAGCTTTTACCGCTAAATTGTCTAATTATTCATAGATTTAGCTGAATTTCAGCGCTTTTACAAGTCTCAACTGGGCAAGTTTACTAATTAATTCGCAATTATCTCTGCAAACTGTCCAAAGGGCAATAGGGACATATGGGAATTAAGTCTCAGCGCTGGCAAGTCTATAAAAAATGGTCGGCGTGAAAGTGCTGATTTCCTGGGAAAGAGACCCTTCCCCTTTGGAAGCCTCCTTCGCCTACTTCCTCACAGACTATTTCCATGGCTGCAACTGCTCTTCTGTGCAAATAGACTCCGAAAGAGGAGGGAAACTGAACTACCTGCGAGCCAAACTGTCTTCTTCTCAGCTGTTTTCGCCTGCTTCTTACCCGAACTTCGTGGATAGCTGTGCATTTCTACGCCAGGAAGATGAGGAAAACTGGGTAGTGGTGTGTGAGTGGACGACTCTGCAACAGGCCTGCGAACAGCTGTCTCAGCCAATTGGCAGCTTTCTGCTCATGTGTCAGGGGGGAAACGTCTCCTCTGTCCAAAAGCCTCGATATGAAAGTCGCTGTCAGGAGATGAGACTTGAACCTTATCCGAAGTTGAATGTCGCTCTCCCATTTCCAAAGCGAACTCAGATTCCCACCAATCCGCCAGTTTCACAGGGAGATTCCCCTTTACCTCCGCAGCCACAAAACCTAGTTCCGCCCTCTGGTGAGTGTACTCCAGTACACCAGGAAGAGGAAAAGTCGCCTGACCCGCCTCTCGTGTTTGCACCCCGTGAAGTCAAGCCAAGTGTCCTCCCACTCGGTTTACTGGGCAAGCAACTAAAGGACTCAGAAGCCCAAATCAACGCCAAAACGAAGGACGCAGAGGCCGCAATCGCTGCCCGAATCGCCCAAATCCCCACCCAGGCACTGACAGACCCCAACCTGCAGGGAGAAGCAGTGGGCAGGGAGGTGAGCAGAGACCTGCAACTACTGGTAGAGGGGAAGGAAAGAGCTGCTAAGGACCTGTGCATGCAGGCTTCCAAGCAAGTGGCGGCTTCTATGACGGAGTTGGTGCGTGCAACTAGGGAGGCAGAGCAGGACTACAGCACAGTAGTAGGGGGGTTTGACCAGCAGGTGCAAGCGCTGGCTTACAGACTGCAGCAAGTGGGCCAGCAACTGGCGGATGCCAAGGCTGGGGCGTCTATTCAAGCGGAACTGGCTCAGTTGGAAGCGGAAATCCAGGGGTTTGAGCAAGCTGTAGAGAGTCTCGCCCCTCCGCCCCGCTTCCCACTGCGGATCCTCTCCACCTGCGGTAGAGACATCGCCACGAACTGGCCCTGCCCCTTGCTAGTCATCCAGTGGAAGGACTGGACCAGTGGCAGCCAGCTACGACTGAAACTGGATGCACAGGGAGGGTTCCAGCCCTCAGAAACAGTCCTCACAGAGGCTGTTACCTTGCTGCCTTATACCTGCAACGAGAACGCTCTCCTTATAGTGATTTCTGCAGACACAGACCTGGTCCTGTGCAAGAAGGATGTCTGGGTCTACACCGCACAGTCCTATGGTCCGGCCGACTACCTGGTAGACTGGGGAATTGACAAGGCGGCGCTAGAGGGAGTCCGGTCTTAGACCTAATATAGATCAATATGGCGAAAGCTGTAGTCGTCCTTTCCCCGCCTCAGGCCTTCTCCGAGGCCTTTCTGCACTTCTGTCGACTGCGACTGCAGGTCTCTGACCCAGTTCTGCTCTACTCCCATAGCAGTCTCAAAGGCAGTGCCAAGCTACTCGCCTCCCTGCTCCAGCCCAGTGCTGTGGTCAACTCCACTCGCACAGCTGCAGACTACCTGCGAAGTATCCGAGAAGTGGCTTCGAGACAGGGACAGGACTGCGTGTTTCTCCTGTGTGGCGAGGAAATGCAGCAATTGTGTACTTTGGAAGGCGCTTTGCAGGGGACTTTGGGTCTGCAGTTAAGTCCTAACGGCGGCCTAGACGGAGTTATCACTAGAGACGACTTTCAAGCCTATTTACACTCCAAAATGAGTGAATCCTGGAGAGGCGAAACTCCCCCTAAAATGAACCTACAAATGCACCTCGCTGCCATGCGGGAAACCATCCTAACGAGTCTGCAAGAGGAACTGAGTGTGAAGCCCTGCGACTACACTGCCGCTTTAACTCACCTGCAAGGGCAAATCAATACCATAGTTGACAAATTCGTGAAAGAAATCGAGGAAACTCAGAGTTACCGTCTGGAAAAGATGAGGGAAACAGCGGAGACATGTATTGAAGAGGCAAAAGGCCAGTTTGAAAAGGCGCTGGGTCGAGTGGAAGTCCAAGTAGTGACTTTAGTGCAGGAGCAAAGTGAGTTGGTGAGACTGCTGGCTGAGGCTGGCGAGGCTTTGCGCGAGGCGAAGCTGCTGAAAGTGAAGTTAGCAAGCTACGAGGAAGCCAACAAGGCCACTCAGCAGCTGCTCCACAGCCTCAGACTGCCTGCCAAACCGCCTATTCCGTCTCCAAAGGAAAATAACCCCAAGCCCGGACCTCCCTCTGCTCCTCTCCAATTCACTAGTCTCCCTAATGTACCGGCCATGTTTCCACCCCGCTTGCATAACGAGCCTCCGCCTGTCTCCAAAACCCATTCAGTGGAAATCCCCAGAGGGAATTTCGGCTTCAAGTCTAAGTCCACAGCCCCCCAGCCTAGTGTCCCAGCCTTCTCCAGCTCTTCCGTGGAGATTGAGGAGATCATTGAAGGTCCCGAAGGCCAAGATTGTCTGGTTGTAAGGGTGAGGAACACCCTGGATTGCTCAGTTGAAGGTGCGAGTTTGGTGATTGCGGGGGCTCCGCCTCGCCTGATTTTGGAGGCAGTCCCGCCTCTGCCTCCAGGCAAGTCGCAGTTCCTAGCCCCGGCGGACTGCTTGTCTGAGGACTTGAGTGACCATATCGACTTCTTCCTACGGAAAGGTAGTGCTCCGATATCTGCCAGCTACACTGTGTCTCTTGACCATGCAGAAGTGCCCAGCGCTCCCCTCCCAAAGCCTACTCATCCGCCTGCAAAGCCCGGCCCTGCAAGCACTTCTACCAGTGGAAGTTCTGTTAAGAAGGAAGGTGCAGACTTGACACCAGAGCAACACCTCAAGTTCCAGGCTGCACTGGCCCAGTTGGGCGGCTTTGCCCAGCCTATTGTGCAGGAAAAGATCAGACTACTGGTGCAGGACCCCGCCAATGCCTCGCTGCGGCCTGAGCAGTTGCTAGATAAAGTCTTCTCCTAGGTGCACATGTATAAGGAATATCGTTGAGTCATGTAGCCCAGCAAACTCCCTATATCTTTCTTCCTTACTGGGATCCAAAGCCTGTTCTAGTCCAATTCTACATAGTTATGCCATATGTGTGGTGGTTCTCTCTGGAAATAAGCACTAATGCGCCCCTCGATTGGTTTACATAGTGTAGTTGAACTATACAATAACTCTCCTTAGTCTATTCCTGGTACCCGAGGGAAAAGTAGGGCTACCTATAATTTAAAATTCTACGATTCTGGCAAATTTAAGCCTGGAAATTACCGAAGCAAGAGTTTTCTTCACTTCAGTAACCTCAATAGCAGATTTCGAAGAATTCAGACTGCTGGGAAATAACGACAGTCTGCATTGGAGTCTCCAGGGGAGAAACAGGCAGCTACATGTATGACAGTAGCCTACTGTCATACATTGAAATCCCACTATCATAGCTGCTCGACTCAGGGGTTGAGCGGTAATAGGCACATCGCCTTTGCAGAGGGCTGGACAGGCTTCCGCATTTCACTAGTATTCAAATAGATGAAGCATCAATCTGCCCCCGCCTGGACTATCTCTCCCCGCAGGCCAGTTAAGGCCACAGACTTAGCCCCGGGCCCTGGCGCCTACGACGTCGGCTCGTCCTTAAAAGGCGCCAGTGTGCGAGTGGGTTCCTCCCAGCGGTCCGAGCTGGCAGTGAAGACCTCGACTCCCGGCCCCGGCGCCTACGACCCCGCAGCGCGTCCCAGCAGCTCTGGGGCTGTGTAGGAGCTAAGCAGCTTCGGAACTGGGTCTCGAGGCAGACAGAAGAGTGAGGAGAGGCCTGGGCCGGGCACTTACGCCATACCGTCGAAGATCAGGGAAGGACCCAGTTGGGCGATCAAGGGGAGATATAGAGAAAGAGACGCGGATGCAAAGCCTGTAGCGGTTACTTAGGGTCCCGGCGCCTACGAAGCTGCGGCCCAACTAGCGGAGTCCCTGCCTTCCTGGAGCTTCGCCAAGGGACAACAGCGCCAAGGCCTGCCTCCTCCGCAAGCCCCCGGCCCCGGCCAGTACCACCCTGAGTTAAATAAGGAAACTCCCGCCTGGGCCTTTGGCCGCAGTGCCAAGGGCCAATTTGTGGATAAAACGAAGGACAACCCTCCCCCTGGAAACTACGACCTGCCCAACACTTTGGACAAACGAGGCGCCAGCATATCAGGCCGCCACCCAGACTTGACAGAGAAACGGACTGCATTCGTACCAGGACCCGGGGCCTACAACCCTGCAGTGCAGTCCGATAACCCGCAGTTCTCCATTGGTCGCAGCACTCGAGATAAGGACGGCCGCAAGAGTAATCAGGTGCCTGGGCCTGGGACCTACGACCCAGCGGCCAAGCAAAGGGCTAGTAGCGCTGTAGTGGGCACTTCCCAAAGAGCAGGCATAGCGCAGGCTTCAGACATACCTGGCCCTGGTACTTATGCACCCGGAGCGCAGAAAGACGGACCTCAGTTTTCGTTCGGAGGGAAACATGACTTGAAAGACAGGGAACGCAGTCCTGGGCCTGGACAGTATGACCATAATGCCTTTGGCTATGTGCTGGATAGGCCTGCTTCGGCAGTGTGGGGGGCTGACCGCAGCACTAGTAAGGACAATAGTCTCAACCGCACGATGCCTGGCCCAGGACAGTACGACCCTTCAGAACACCACAACGGCCCTAACTACAGCTTTGGTAGCGAACAGCGGAAGTGGAAAGAAGACCCCAACCCCGGCCCTGGCACCTACTCTGTCGCAGCCCCCGCCGACCACCGTTCCGCCTCCATATCAGGCCGCCACCCCATCATCGACAAGAAGGAAGTGCCAGGGCCCGGCACCTACAACCCTGCCACCAGACTCGACAGGCCTCCTGCCTTCAGTGTAGGCCGGGGTCCTCGGTCAGAACTGGCCTCTTCAGTGGAAGGTCCCGGCCCTGGACAGTACGCAGCCAGGGAAGGACTGAGCAGACAAGGAGTTCGCTTTGGCACTGGGCCTAGAGAGAGTGAAGGCAGGAAGGAAACTGCGCCAGGGCCCGGCAACTACGCTGTGAGGACAAGCATAGGAGAAGGTCCGAGCTATTCACTGAGAGGGAAGGTGAAGGCGGAGACAGTGGAGGCAGTCCCTGGTCCTGGCACCTACCGCCAAGACTCAGCCGCAGTGCACGAACGGCCGCCCCAAGTTCCCTTCGGCCGGGAAAGCAAAAGTGACCTGAAAGACCGCTCTGTGGACTCCACAGGCCCAGGGATGTACTACTCCCCTAAGCAGCCGGACGGTATCAAGTGGTCCTTTGGACAGGAACGCAAAGGCACTGTTGTCAAGGCGGAAGGCCCCGGCCCTGGCACTTACGAGTTGAAGTCGACTTTAGCGGATTTGCCAGCATATTCGAGAGGGAAGTAGGAAGTAGTGAGCTCTCCTTGATTAGACGTTTGTATGCAGTGAATAGTGCTATATTATAAAGGCAGGGAGTTTGTGCTTTGTGTTCGTAGCAATGTTGGCTTCTTTCTTGTGTGAATTGCGTGGGTGGAGAGAATTCAGAGTGTGTTATCAG
>Ga0247837_1002361_pt1 | contig 36049 bp, 28 predicted proteins | sample LaCtaG_2_FD_187115 | JGI IMG/M metagenome (GOLD analysis project Ga0247837, IMG submission 187115) | Freshwater microbial communities from meromictic Lake La Cruz, Castile-La Mancha, Spain - LaCruzMarch2015_14.5m | ecosystem: Environmental > Aquatic > Freshwater > Lake | place: Spain: Castile-La...
AAACGAGATCCCGTGCTCCCGGGCCCACTTCGCCTCCCACTCCGCCACCTGGGGCTCTTCCTGGGCGTAGAGCCCGAGCGCCGGCAGCCGCTCCGGATGCCGGAGCACGCCCCGCCACAGGTCGACGCGGTCCGCCTCCCAGAGCGGGCAGTGGATCGCCCCCACGAGGACATCGGTCGCGACCGGCTGCGGCGCGGGCACGGCGTCAAGCCGCTCGATCGCCAGCGGCGGCAAAAAGTTCACCGTCAACGGAACGCGCACGGGAGCAGCGCCGGCGGTAGCCAGGTCTAGCTTGATCTCCGCCGGGCCACCGGTCGTCGCCTCGATCACGAACTTCAGCCGGTGCTCACCGTCGGTGGGCGCGATCAGGATCGGGGCCGGAGCGGAGGGGTCCACCAACCGCAGGCCCAGCGGGAGCACGAGCGTCGCAGTCACGTCGGCTTTGGCCGAACCATCGTTGACGACGACGGCCGTCAGGCCCACGGGCCGCCCCGCCCGGCAGATCGGCCGATCGGCCAGGAAGCTCCGGACCACGAGGCCCGGCTCGGCCGCCGCTGTGGGCACAACCACCGCTAGGGCAAGCCAGCCGACAGCCAGGGTGGCGGATGCTCCCCGTGGCGACGCAAGGCGACCAACAAGCCGGAGTTTCATGACACGAACTATACCCCGCGATTCGGCGGCCGTTCGGCCGCAAGACTATTCCCGCGAGAGGATTTCCGGTGGTCGGCCACCGATATTTTTTGGCAATCATCGCCGCGCTCATTTCCAACCCTGTGGCCCGGCTCGAATCCGGCATTCCTCAACAGCCTGACGGGCGCCGCCGGATCGTTCGTGAACTTCGGCGGGTACGCGACCTACCGCGGGCCCGACGGCTCGTCGCTCCTGACTCGGGACGGCACGCCCGACATGGCCGTGTTCGACATCGTCAATCCAGCGGGTGAGAGCTTCACGGTCGCCCAGTGGCAGTTGTCCGGCACCAACAATGTCTCCGCGATGAGCCTGGTGACGTTCGACGTGGTTCCCGTCCCCGAGCCGTCCGCCGTCATGCTCCTGGCCACGGGGGGCATCGCCGGCAGACTCTTGCTTCGCCGCCGGGGCTGGTAGTCGGCACATGCCGTGAGGGACATGAACCGGCTGGTTGACGCCCACGTTGACCCCGTGCCGGAGAAAGACGAACAGCACCATCCACCAGGAAACCGAAGCCGTGGGAAGACATCTCCAGCGAGGGCGTGATGGCGGAGCGGTTCCAGTTGCCTCCGGGCCAGGACTGATCAGCCACCGCTGTTGTGGCCCGCCAGGGAGCGATTCAGCCCGGCAAACAGCGGCTCAAGGCCTGAAATCGGCTGAGGCCTCCCCGGACCCGGATGCGGCCCGTCAGGAGTGCCCAGATGAGGCTCCGCTCCTTGCGAAGAAATCCCAGCCAGGTCCGGGAGTCTGCGGTGACCGGACAGTCGGGCTTGCCGATCAGGCCCCGCTGCACGTTCAGGGTTTGCTGCCTGATCGTCACGGTGGCTTCGGCGGGTTCCTGACCCGTGAAGATCAGGTGATACGAATTCGAGATTGGCAACGGATCGGGTGGGACTTCGGATCGGCTCCCGGTTCATCCGGCAGGCAAGGCTGATGAGAGTCTTCGCAGAGGGAAAGGTCTTGAGAACCCCTGCTCTTTATGCCCAGTTGCGTGTACGCTGGATCTCCTGGGTGACAAGTGGACGCTCCTCGTCGTGCGGGACATGGCCTGTGGCAAGATGCTCTTCAAGGAGTTCTCCGCATCCCCCGAGCGGATCGCCTCGAACATCCTGTCCGATCGGCTGGACCGCCTCGTCCGCTCTGGATTGGCCGAGTCGTTCAGCCCAACGCCAGCGACTGGTCGGAGCGGCTATCGCCTGACCCCAAAAGGCAGATCACTACTGCCCGTCCTCGGAGCGCTCCGAGACTGGGGCTTGACGCACATCAAGGGCACCGCGGCCCGGATGAAGCCCGTCATCTGACGATGAGCAGGCGGACTGGCGTGGCGCAGAGATGCAGCATCAAGCAGTGCGCTGCAGGTGCCATAGGTTGATTGCCGGTAGGTGCCGGCATGTGCCGCAAAAGCTCCCCGAGTAGGACTCGAACCTACAACCTACCGGTTAACAGCCGGCCGCTCTACCATTGAGCTATCGGGGATCAGTGCGTGGCCAGAACCGCTAGAATAGCGAGCCTCGGAGCCGAAAGCGAGGGTTGCCGGGCGGCGGCAGAGGCTTCTGCCCGCGGCCGACCGGAGGCAGTTCGGCGCCCGCTTGGCCCGCTGTCCGCCGGCTCACTCCGCCGCGGGCTTTTCGCCCCGCCGCTTCTCGAGCACAACGCTGTTGCCCTTGGCGTTGTAGGCGATCCGGGTCATGAACGACCGCATCAGCATCACGCCCCGACCACTCGGGGCCTCGAGCCGCTCTTCGAGCGTGCAGTCGGGCACGCTCCCCGGATCGAACCCCTCTCCCTCGTCGGTCACCTCGAGGCGGACAAACTCGCTCGCCACCTCGCAATTCACATGCACGATTTTGTTCGGGTCCAGGCGGTTGCCATGAACCACGGCGTTCACGAGCGCTTCCTCGACCGCGAGATGAATCGCGAAGATGTCGTCGGGCGGCCAGCCGTGCTGGCCGAGCTGTTCGAGGAGTTCGTCGGTCACCAGTCGGCTGGTGCCCCGCTCGCTCGGCAACGTCACCATCCGCTGCCAGGCCGCTGTCGAGGGTTGCTCCGCCATCCCATTTCTCCGCATCCGGCCCCTGTCTTACTGGCGCCGCGACCAGCGCCGTCAGAAGGCCGCCATGGCCTCGGCCGCGTCTGGCCGAATGTCGAACACCTTGTTGAGCTTGGTGACCTGGAAGACCTCGAGAATGCCCGGGGCGACTCCGCACATCTTGAGTCGACCCTTCGAAGTCTTCACTTTGCGGTCAAATGTGATCAGTTTGCCCAGAGCAGCACTCGAGAGAAACTCCACCCCTGCGAAATCCAGGAGAATCGTCTTGCGATTGTCGAGTTCCACCAGCGCGAACAACTCAGCGCCCATCTCCTGGATGGCGGACTCATCGAGAATCTTGCGGTCGCGGAACGTGACCACCGAGACGTCGCCCGTCTTGGTCACATCAATCCGCTGCGTTGCCATCCCAAACCCTCACCGGAACACCGCTGCCGAATCAGCCCGGCCCGCACCTTAACGGTTTGCCCGCCCGTTCGCCATGCACGCCGGCCTGGCTGGATCACCTGAGTGGCGACATTGACCCCAGGCCACCGCCGCTGCCAGATTGGCAGCGGGCCAGGCGGGCCTGCAGGCCCGAAACCAGACCGCCGGACGAGGTAATTTCAGCGGCGAACTGGCTGAATCGTCAGTCTCGCTCAGTCGGAGGAGCATCCGGCGCGCGACTTGCAGGGGAGGCGGTGCCGGTCGGGTTCTGGCCGGCGACGGCAGGCGGCCGTCGGCGGCCCCCGGGCAGGGGGTCAGCGTCGCCCCCGGCCGATCAACCCATTTCCGTCTCCCTTGCAGAGGTTCAAGCAAGTATGTCAGCCACCGCCACCAAGCACGCCCGCAAGAAGTCGACTCTGATTCCGCTCGGCGACCGCGTCGTCGTGGAGCGTGAAGAGAGCGAGCAGAGGACCTCCGGCGGCATTCTGCTGCCCGACTCCGCCAAAGATAAGCCGGCCCGCGGCACGGTCGTGAGCGTTGGTGAGGGCAAGTGCGACTCCAAGGGCGTCCGCCACCCGCTCCAGGTCAAGCCCGGTGATCGGGTCGTGTTCACGAGCTACGCCGGTGAGGCCTTCAAGGTCAGCGACGAGGAACTGCTTCTGATGCGGGAAGACGACATTCTCGCGATCCTCGGCTGAGACCCACCGCCACTTGTTGGGCCGCAGCCTGCTGATTTCCGACCCGGCCAAAAACTACTTCCCCAGCCACCAACCCGATCCACAACCCCAGCGACAGGAGAATCTGAACCATGGCCAAGATGATGGCATTCGACCAGGAGGCTCGTGAGGCAATGCGCCGCGGTGTCTCGAAACTCGCCCGCGCCGTAAAGGTGACCCTCGGCCCGAAGGGCCGAAATGTGATCCTCCAGAAGAGCTTCGGCTCGCCCACCGTCACCAAGGACGGCGTCACCGTGGCCAAGGAAATTGATCTCGAAGACGTCTACGAGAACATGGGCGCCCGGATGGTGCGCGAGGTCGCGAGCAAGACGAGCGATGTCGCTGGTGACGGCACCACGACCGCCACGGTGCTCGCCGAGGCGGTCTTCAATGAGGGCCTCCGCGCGGTCGTGGCGGGCGTCAACCCGATTCAGATGAAGCGGGGGATTGAGAAGGCCGTGGCCGACATCACCGCGAAACTCAAGGAGATGTCGATCCCGGTCAAGGGAAAAAAGGAGATGGCCCAGGTCGCCTCGATCGCCGCCAACAACGACGTCGAGATCGGCGACCTGCTGGCCGAGGCGATGGACAAGGTGGGCAAGGACGGCGTGATCACGGTCGACGAGGGCAAGAGCCTGAAGACTGAAATCGAGTTCGTCGAGGGTATGCAGTTTGACCGCGGCTACCTCTCCCCGTATTTCGTGACCAACCCCCAGCAGATGCAGTGCGTCCTCGAAGACTGCTACATCCTGGTGTTCGAGAAGAAGATCTCCTCGGTCAAGGACATCGTGCCCTTGCTCGAGGCAGTGGTGAACTCGGGCAAGCCGCTGTTGATCGTGTCCGAGGAGGTCGACGGTGAGGCACTCGCCACGCTCGTGATCAACCGGCTCCGGGGCACCTTCCAGGTGTGCGCCGTCAAGGCCCCGGGCTATGGCGACCGGCGGAAGTCGATGCTCGAAGACATCGCGATTCTGACCGGGGCCACGGCCGTGTTTGAGAACCTCGGCATGAAACTCGAGAGCCTCGGGCTCGCCGAACTGGGGCGGGCGAAGAAGGTGATCATCGACAAGGACAACACCACGATTATCGAGGGGGCCGGCAAGGCGGCCGACATCAAGGCTCGGATCGAGCAGATCCGCCGCGAGATCGAGGGCTCGACGAGTGATTACGACCGCGAGAAACTCGAGGAGCGACTGGCGAAGCTCTCCGGCGGCGTCGCCAAGATCAATGTCGGGGCGGCAACCGAGAGCGAGATGAAGGAGAAGAAGGCCCGCGTCGAGGACGCGCTGCATGCGACCAGGGCGGCCGTCGAGGAGGGCATCCTGCCAGGTGGCGGTGTGGCGCTGCTGCGGGCCTGCTCGCAACTCAAGCCGAAGGGGCTCTCCGAAGACGAGAACGTGGGTTATCAGATCGTGGTGCGGGCCTCCCGCGCACCGCTCTCGATGATCGCCTCGAACGCCGGCCAAGACGGCTCGATCGTCTGTGAGAAGGTGTTGGAGGCTTCGGGCAACCATGGCTATAACGCCGCGACGGGCGTGTACGAAGACCTCGTCAAGGCGGGAGTCATCGACCCGGCCAAGGTGACGCGGACGGCGCTCCAGAATGCCACGAGTGTCTCGACCCTGCTGCTGACGAGCGATGCCCTAATCGCCGAAAAGCCCAAGGATCAGAAGGCCAAGGCGGGCGGTCATGGTCACGGTGGCGACTACGACATGTACTAGTATTCCGGCGGCCGAATCACTCAGCGATCGGGGCGGCCTGCGGGTCGCCCCGATTCTTTTTTGGCTGAGTTGCTGAGCGCGTCGAGGGGCACGAAGCCGTCGCTCCCCGGTGGGCTGTCGGGCGGGCGGCAAGGGGGGGCTACGAGCCGGCGGCTGAGCGACCAGGCCAGCCAGCACGCGGCCGCAACCGAGATCGCGATGGCCAGGGCGTCTTGCATCGCTACCAGCCCATCCAGCTGGCGAACTGGTACGTCGCGAAGGCCGCGAGCCAGGCCAACACCGTCATGTACGTGAAGGTGACCACGGGCCAGATCCAGCTGCGCGTCTCGCGGCCGATCACGACCAGCGTGCTCGCACACTGGGCGCAGAGCGCGAAGAACACCATGATCGAGAGGGCCACTGGCAGCGTGAATACCGGCCGGTCGGTACCGTCCCAGCGGGCCGCCTTCAGCCGGCGTTCGAGAGCCGTGCCCTCGGCCTCCTCGGGCGGCAGGTTGTAGAGCACTGCGAGCGTGCCGAGCACCACTTCGCGGGCTGGGAAGCTCGCGATCGCTGCGCAGCCGATCCGCCAATCCCAGCCGAGCGGGCGGACGGCCGGCTCCACAAACTTTCCAGCCTGCCCCAGGATGCTGCCCCGCTGGATCGCGGACCGGCGGGCGGCCTCGACTTCAGCCGCCGGCTGACCGGCGGCCTCGGCCGCGTGCACGTCGGCGGCGATCTGGGCGGAGTCGCGCGGATAGTTTGACAGGGCCCAGACCACAACACTGACCGCGAGGATCAGCGTGCCGGCGTTTTTCAGGAACGACCAGACCGCTTCGCGGGCCCGCTCCAGGACTACGGCGGACTGCGGCCACCGCCAGCCGGGCAACTCCATCACGAACGGCTGCGGCGGCCCACGGAACAGCGTGCGGGAGAGCACCCAGGCCACGGCCGCCGCCACCGCGATGCCCAGGGCATACATCCCCGCCAGCACGACCGCCGGCAGCCGCACCCACGGGATGCCGACGGAGACGTTTGGCACGAAGGCGCCCGCGAGCAGGAGATAGAGCGGCAGCCGCGCCGAGCAGCTCATCAGGGGCGCCACGAGGGTCGTGAGCAGCCGGTCGCGGCGGTTTTCGATCGTGCGGGCCGCCATGATGCCCGGGATCGCGCAGGCGAAGCTCGAGAGCAGCGGGATAAACGACTTGCCCGACAGGCCCACGCCCACGAGCAACCGGTCCATGAGATACGCCGCTCGGGCAAGGTAGCCGCAGCCTTCGAGCGCCGCGATGAACACGAACAACAGCGCGATCTGCGGCACGAACACCACGACACCGCCGATCCCCGCCAGCACGCCATCGACGACGAGCTCGCGAAGCGCTCCCTCCGGGAGCCTGTCGGCAACCAGCGCCGACAGGCCGTCCATGCCGGTGGAGACGAGATCCATCAGGGGCGCGGCCAGCCAGAAGATCGAGCTGAACAGCACGAGCATCACCGCTGCGAACGCGAGCGTGCCCCAGAGCCGGTGGGTGAGCAGCCGGTCGATGCGGTCCTCGGGCAGCTGGCCAGCCGGCCGGGACTGCGTCGCAATGCCCGCCAGGAGCCGCTCGATCGCGTGATAGCGGGCGATCGCCCCCCGGGCCGCCGCCGGGCGGTGGGCATGAGCCGGATCGGCCGCGAGCGGAAGCGGCGTTGGCGGGCCAGTGGCAGGGGCCTCGAAGATCGCGTCTTTGAGCGCGGTGAGTCCTTCGCCGCGTGGCGTGGCGACGGAGATGACCGGGCAGCCCAGCCGGCGAGCGAGTTCCGCCGTGTCGATCGAGCGGCCTTGCCGGCGGCAGACATCGACGAGTGTCAGCGCCAGCACCAGCGGCAGCCCGAGTTCGGTGGCCTGCGTGGCGAGAAACATGTTGCGTTCGAGGTTGGTCGCGTCGGCGACTATCACAACCGCATCCGGCCGCGGCACGCCCGGCTGCCGGCCATGAAGGACATCGACGGCCACCTGCTCGTCTGGCCCCTGGGGAGTGAGGCTGTAGGTGCCTGGCAGGTCGACCAGATCGATCTCACGGCCCCGGTGCAGGAGCCGGCCGAGCTTCTCCTCGACCGTGACTCCGGGATAGTTGCCCACGCGGGTGGGAATACCGGCGAGCGCTGAGAAGAGCGTGCTCTTGCCCGTGTTGGGATTGCCGAGCAGGGCCACGGTGAGCCGCGCGGGGCCGGGATCACTCGCGGGCATGGTCGGGAGTCACTCGAGGAACCGGGAAGGGGGGGCGGCCGCGGAGCGGGCTGGTGATTCAGGCACGCTCGATGGTCACCCGGGACGCCTCGGCCAGGCGGATCGAGAGCCGATAGCCGCGGAGGCCGAGTTCGAGCGGGTCGCCGAACGGAGCCCGGCCGAGAACTGTGATCAAGACCCCGGGCGTGAGCCCCATCTCCAACAGCCGGATCGCCACCGCATCGTCGCCCCCGATGTCGATCACGCGGGCCGTAGCGCCCACGGCGACGGCGTCCAAACTGGTCGGGGGGGTGGGCATCTGGTACTCGGGACCCGTTGCGGCGGGGGGTATCTGAACCTGAGACTGATTCTCCATCATAGTCTGGACGACGAAGGTCAGGCGTACCGGTCGTGTCACGTTCAGGCTCGCGTCCTCTGGAAAGTTGCCACCTTGCCGACCCTGACCGACCTGCCTCGCCATGGCCTGTTCGTGGTCGGCACCGACACCGATGTTGGCAAGACCGCGGTCGCCGTGGCGATCCTGCGCGGCCTGGTTGCTGCGGGTCGGCGGGTGGCTGCCTACAAACCAGTGGCCAGCGGGATCGCCACGGCCGCCGAGCCAGGCGGCGATCCCGAGCGGCTGTGGGAAGCGGCTGGCCGGGTCGGGGAGATCACGGCCGTCTGCCCCCAGTGCTTCCCGGCCCCGCTGTCACCACCGCGGGCCGCTGAAGCGGCGGGCCGCACGGTCAACGAGCCGCTGCTTCGCGCGGGGCTGCAAGCGTGGCGGGATCATGACATCGTGGTGGTCGAAGGGGCCGGCGGGCTGTTCTCGCCGCTGGCTCGGGCGACGCTCGGCGCGGACTTGGCGATCGAGTTTGGCTATCCGCTGGTGGTCGTCGACGCCGCCCGGCTGGGGGCGATCGGGCGGACGCTTGCCACCGTGCGGGCCGCGCGGGCTGCGGGGCTGGTGGTCGCGGCCTGCGTGCTCTCGCACGTCGCGCCGCCCAGGGGCGAGTTCGACGATCCGGCCGGTGACAGTGGGATCGCCAGGGCAAACGCTGCCGATCTTAAGCGGCTTCTGCCCGCAATGCCGGTCACGCTCCTGCCCCATGGGGCGAGCGGCTTCGATCCGCTGCTCGACTGGTGGGCCTTGGCCGGCGGGCTCTCTTAAAGCCCCCTGCCGTGCTCGGCGGAACAGGCGTCTCGAAGTCGCGCCGCCGCCTCAGCCGCCGAGAGCGGCGTGATGTGGCAGCCGGTGCCGAGTTCGAAGCCGGCCAACTGGTTCACCCGCGGCAGGATCTCGAGATGCCAGTGCCAGCGGTCGGTCGCTTGGGCGGCCGCTGTGCCCCGCCAGGCCGCCTCGTGCAGCCACCAGTTGAAATCGGACCCAGGGAGGATCCGGGCCAGCCGGCCGACCAAGTCGCGGGTCAGATCCGCCAGTGCCGCCGCCCGGGCCGGCCTGGCGGCATGGAAGTGGGGCTCACGGTCGGCGGGAACGATCCACATCTCCGCCGGCTGACGCGGGGCCGCCGGCACGAGCGTCACGAGCCCGTCGGCCTCGGCGACGATCCGTCGCTCGGCGGCCGCCTCCGCGAGCAGCGTGGCGAAGGGATCAGCCTGCGTCGCGGCCGCCGCGAACTCAGCCGCCACCGCCGGCGGCACAAAATCGACCGCCACCAGCTGACTGTGGACATGCTCCAGCGAGGCTCCGGCCCGCGGCCCCGAGTTCTTGAACACCGTGCCCCAGGCTAGGTCGTCACGACGGGCGAGGTCGGCCAGCCGGCCCTGCACCAGCGTCCAGGCCGCTCGCCAGCCGGCCGGATCGACCGCGGTTACCAGCGTGTCATGACGTGGCGACTCGATCACCACCTCGTGCACACCGTGGGCCGGCCGGGCAGTGCCATGGCTGAGCGCGGCGGCGGCCGTGGTGACGAACGGATAGCGGTTGGGGATGATCCGGGCCTGCCAGGCCGCCGTGGCAGCGGCCGGAACTCGGAGCACGTCGGGCGGGGTGCGAGACTCGTTTCCGGCGCAGAACGGGCACCAGGCCGTCGCGTCGGTCTCGCCTGAGTGGGCTGCGAGTTCCGCGTCCGTGGGTCGCCCGTCGCGCCCCGGGGCCACAAACACTGTGCGGCCGGTGCGATCGTCGTGGAGGAGCAGTGGCGGGCGCGGCGTGGTAGCGGCAGGCGGGATCATCGTCATCAGTATGCCCGCGCCCAGCGAGGGGGGCTTTCGTGTTGAACAGCCCCTGCCGCCCCCGTAGACTCTACCCCGAATAGACCACCATTTTCGGAGGAATCCGCATGCTCACCGTCGGCGACCCGTTTCCCCAGTACTCCTGCCAGGCCTGTGTCGGCACCGGGAAGGACGACGTGAAACTGCTCTCGAACGCCGATTATGCGGGCACGTGGGTCGTGTACTTCTTTTATCCCAAAGACTTCACGTTCGTCTGCCCGACCGAGCTCGCCGAGTTCAACAAACAGCTCAAGGCGTTTGCTGACCGCGACACGAGTGTGGTGGGCGGCAGCACCGACAACGAGTATTCCCACCTCGCCTGGCGCCGGAGCCATCCCGACCTCGAGCAGCTTGGCTACCCCCTGATCGCTGCCCAGAAGCTCTCTGCCGAGCTGGGGATTCTGGAAAAAACCGAGGGCTACTGCCTGCGGGCCACGTTCATCGTCGACCCGCTCGGGGTGATCCAGTGGGTAGACGTCAACCAGGGCCGCGTGGGCCGCAACGTCGCCGAGGTCGTGCGTGTCCTCGACGCCCTCCAGAGCGATGAGCTGTGCCCGTGCAACTGGAAGAAGGGCGATCCCTACGTGAAGGTCGGCTGACGGCGGGCAGGGCTCGTGGTGGGGGCACTTGCCCAGTGCCTGGTCATGACCTGCAGATCGCCAACGCGGCCCTCCGGCACCACGTGAACGAATGGTTCAAAACCTGACCCCGCTCGTGAAACCGCCCCCTCGCACCTGGCTCGGGAAGTTCGCCGACGCGTTTCGGGGGCTGTTCCTCTCGGTTGCCACCCAGTCGAGCTTCGCCGCCCATATTCCAGCGGCCCTGGCGGCGGTGGCGCTGGCTGCCTGGCTCGGCATCTCGGCGGTCGAGTGGTGCTTGGTGGCACTCGCCGTTGGGCTGGTGGTCATGGCCGAGGTCTTCAACACCTCGATCGAGGCGCTGGCCCGCGCCGTGGGTCACTACCCCGACGACGGGATCCGCGACGCCCTCGACCATGCCAGCGGCGGTGTCTTCGTGGCCGTGATCACGGCGGTGGTGATGGGTTGCATCATCCTCGGGCCCCGGCTCTGGAAGCTGGCCTTGGGCTAGCGGCCGTAGCCTGCAATTTGACGCTCGCCACAGCCACTCGTAGGGTATCCGCCGCTGCAGAGCGGGTTCGGGTTGGGCCCAATCCTTCGCAGTGGCAAACCATTCAGATTCAAACACACAAAGGGCGATTCTCATGATGGGCAAACTGGCAGCGGAAGCGATCGGGACCTTCTGGCTCGTGCTCGGCGGCTGCGGCAGCGCCGTGCTGGCCGCGGCCTATCCCGATCTCGGCATCGGGTTCGTCGGCGTCGCGCTCGCCTTCGGCCTGACCGTGCTCACGATGGCGGCGGCGATCGGCCACATCTCCGGCTGCCACCTCAACCCGGCCGTCACGGCCGGCCTCGCGGCCAGCGGCCGGTTCCCGATCAAGGACGTGGTGCCCTACTGGGTCGCCCAGCTGGTCGGCGGCATCGCCGGGGCCGGCGTGCTGTATCTGGTGGCCCAGGGGTTGCCGGGCTTCGATGCCGCGGCCAGCGGCTTCGCGAGCAACGGCTACGGCGCGCACTCGCCGGGCAAGTATCCGCTGGCGAGTGGCTTCATCATCGAGGCGGTGCTGACCGCCGTGTTTCTGTTCGTGATCCACGGGGCCACCGACAAGCGAGCGCCGGGCATGATCGCCCCGATCGCGATCGGCCTGTGTCTTACGCTCATCCACCTGATCAGCATCCCGGTCACCAACACCTCGGTGAATCCGGCCCGCAGCACCGCCACGGCGGTGTTCGTCGGTGGCTGGGCCCTCCAGCAGTTGTGGCTGTTTTGGGTGGCGCCGATCGTGGGCGGGGTGATCGGCGGCCTGGCCTATCGGGGCGTCGCCGAGTGCGCCGGCGAGTGAGTAACCGCCGCCTGCCAAAAAAGGAACGGACACAGTCTGGGCCTCAAGCGCATCCGATTGTGGTGGAGCACCGGCTCGAGGGGCGGCAAACGTCTCCGTGCTCCTTGCTGCGGCGGCCGGGAAGCAGGGGCGACCCGGTTTTTCGGCGTCACTTCGCCTGGATGTCGTAGCACAGGATCGCGTCGCCTTCCCGCAGGTAGAGGCGGCCGTCGACGATCACCGGGTGGGCCCAGCTCGGGCGGTCGCCGCTGCCTGGCACCTGGAACGTGCTCACCTCCTGATAGGCAGCGGGGTCGGCCTTGACGAGCGCTACAGTCCCGTCGGCAAACTTGACATACACATGCCCGTCAGCAGCAGCGACGCACGCCGAGTTGCGACCGCTGCCCCGCTCCTTCCACACGATCTTGCCGGTCTCGAGTTCGGCGCAGAAGGGGATCCCCTTGTCGTCGGAGTCGCCGTAGAGGTGGTCGCCGACCAGCACGATCCCGCCGTGCTTGTTGGCCAGGTCGGTGTTCAGCGGGTAGATCTGCTCCGCTGCCACCGCGCCCCCCGGCCCGGGGACCTGCCGCAGCAGAGCGCCGCCCCGCCGGTAGCCGGCTGAAAAGAAGACGAGGTCGCCCTTCACGATCGGTGTCGGGATCACGGCTGTGGTTTTGTCGATCGGGTAGGTCCAGAGCAACGTGCCGGTCTTGGCGTCAACCCCGATGGCGCCCCCGGCGGTTGTCGTTACGTAGACCCGTTTGCCCCCCACCTCGGCGCTCACGATCGAAGCGTGGCCGGCGCCCGGATCATTCGGCACGGGGCAGGCCCAGATCAGGCGGCCCGACTTCTTGTCGAGCGCGACGACGGTCGCCTGGGGTCCGCCGGGGATGCAGATGAGCTTGTTGCCGTCGATCGTCACGCTCTCGCTGTAGCCCCAGGAATCCCCCTTGGTGCCGCCAAACTGCCCCTTCAGATCCACCCGGAACACCTCGCGGCCGTCCTTGACGAGACAGGCGACGAGCTGGCCGAAGGGGGTGAGCACGTAGACCATCGGCCCGTCGACCGTGGGCGTGCTGCGCGAACTCTGCCACGACTCCTGGCCGCCCGTCCACGGTTCGCCCGTCTTCGTCTGCCAGAGCTGCTTGCCGGTGGCCCGGTCGAAGCAGGAGAGGTATTCATCGGCATCAGCGGCGGTGGAGAGGCCGTCGCCGAGGGTGAAGATGCGATCGCCGGAGATCGCGGGGCTCGCGTAGCCGCGGCCGGCGCCGGTCGCCTCCCAGACCACGGGCGGGCCGTCAGCCGGCCAGGTTTCGAGCAGATCGGTGTCGGGGGCCACGCCGGTGCGGTCGGCACCCCGGAAGGTCGGCCAGTCGCCCGCGGGGGCCGGCCCGGAGAATGCGATCGCAGAGAGGACGGCGACCAGCCGAAACGAGACGTGCATCAGAGATGGCTCCGAGAAGACGCAGTGGTGGGATAATCTTCAGCGTACGGCCGGCCCCGGAGACTGGTCAACGCACCGGCGGTTCGAGGGGCCGGCAGCGTCGTGTCCGCCCTGATGGGCCCCGCTCGGCGACGGTATAGTGAGGTGGGATCAGCCCATGGGCCGTCAGGAGCAATTTCGGTGAGCGCGCACGCGACAGGAGAACCCGACCCGGTCTTTGGCCGGCGGGAATCGATCGAGCAGGTCGAGGAGGGGCATGACCTGGCCCCCAAGTTCGACGCCGCGGGATTTATCCCCTGCGTGACGACCGATCATCGCTCGGGCGAGGTGCTGATGGTCGCCGTCATGAACCGCTTGGCGCTCGCGAAGTCGATCGAGACGGGCGAGGCCCACTACTTCAGCCGCAGCCGGCAAATGCTCTGGCACAAGGGGGCCACAAGCGGCCTGGTCCAGAAAATCATCGAGATGCGGATCGACGACGACCAGGACTGCGTCTGGCTAAGGGTTCAAGTGGCCGGCGGCGCGAGTTGCCACGTGGGCTATCGCTCCTGCTTCTATCGCAAGGTGCCCGTGGGGGCCGAGCGCACGGCCGGCACCAGCCTTGAGTTTCTCGAGCACGAGAAGGCCTTCGATCCCCAGGCCGTCTACGGCGACGCCCCCAACCCGACGCAGCTGTAGCGGGCTATTCCTCCGCCGCCTGTGCCTGGGCGAAGGCGAGCGCCTCCCGCATGCCCTCGGTTCGGAGTGGCTCCGGCACGTCTTGAATCACCGCGATCGCCTCGGCGAACCGCTCGGCCTCGACGAGCGCCATGGCGAGGTTGTGGCGGAGTTCGACTTGATCGGGATAGCGGTCGGCGGCGACCGCGAAGATGTCGACGGCGTCATCGAGCCGGCCGCCCTCAGCGTAGGCCGCCCCGAGGTTTTGCAGGACGTAGAGCCGCGCGGGATTGGCGGCGACCGCCCGTTCAAAGCAGGCCGTCGCGGCCTCGAGGTGGCCGAGCTGCCGCTCGGCGTAGCCCTCCAGGAAGGCGACCGGAACGGCCAGGGGGTCGAGTGTCTTCCAGGGGGTGGTGGCCCGGCGGGCGGCCTGCCGCATCCCCTCCCAATCACTGGCATGGTGCGCGCGCCGAGCGTCCAGCACGGCATGTTCCTGGGCCAGAGCCGACCAGGCGTAGGCACAGCCCAGAGCTGCCGCGGCGGCCACCGGCGGGACGAAGAGCCAGCTCGGCAGCCGGACCGGCTCACTGCCGGCAGCTGGCCGCGTCGCCCGCTTGAGGAGCACGAGCACCGCCAGGTGCACGGCCAGCACCACTTGATGGCTGACGCGGTCGAGCGGGAAATCGAACGACGAGAACACGAGGTACGCAATCAAGGCCGTGAGCGACGCCACTGCGAGGCGGGCGTCGCTGGAGGTCGGTGAGCCGGCCAGCACGCCGCGCACCGCGGAGAGCGCCAGGATGAAGATGGCCACGAAGGCTGCGATCCCTGGCAGGCCCTTCTCGGCGAACACCCAGAGAAAGTCATTGTGGGGCTGGATCCAGTTGGTGCTCGCGAGGTTCGTAAAGTCGAGCCCGCCGCCCAGCCGATCCGAGCCGAAGGAGTTATGCATCCGGAGCGTGAAGTTACCGGCACCGACGCCGGTCAGGGGCTGCTCGGCGATCATGTTGACCGCGATGCCCCAGACCATCGTGCGGCCTCCGTCGCTCGGCCCCCCGGCCTGGTGCGGCCGGGAGATGACGAGCCGGTCGATGGCCCGGCCGATGGGCGTATCGGTCAGGGCCAGCCCGCCTCCGATCACGGCCATGAGCGGCAGGGCCGCCAGGCCGGCGATCAGCGGGCGGCGCAAGCCCGCGGGTAGGCCGAGCACCTGCCAGTGGCGCAGGATCACGATCGCGCCGGTGACCGCGGCCGCCGCTGCGGCAAGCCATGCCGCCCGCGACTGGAGCACCGCCAGCCCGCCGACCGCGGCGAGTCCGGTTACCGCCGCCACGCCCCGCCACGCCCCGCTCGACTCCACGGCGGCGCAGAAGCACCAGGGCACCACGAGCAGCAGATAGCCGGCAAACAGATTGACGTTCGACATCATCCCGTCCAGGAAGGCGGTCTCGAGGTCGCGGCGTGAGAGCGTGCCGGCGGCCGCGAGCGGGGCGATCTCCCAGGCGGCCACGGTCACGGCCGCCAGGGTGGCGACCACCGCCATCTCCAGGAGCCGGCGGCGCCAGTTCGGATCGAGCGGCAGCCCGAGTAGGCAAAGGCAGAGCACGAGAAAGCTGCCGAGCGTTCGAAACACATCGGTGAAACCGGCCGTCACGTTCGTCGCGGCCAGGAGCGACAGGCAGCAGGCGGCCAGATACGCCGCCGAGGCGAGGACCAGCGGGTCGCCAAGGGGTCGCCAATCGAGCCGCCGGGCGACCGCTGGCACCAGGAGCATCGCCGGGGCGGCCAGCACCACCAGGGCCATGATCGCCAGGAGCCGCGGCAGTTGCGAGACGTCGTAGGCGGCCGGGTCGATCACCGCGTGGACGCCGACGAGCAGCGTCGCCAACAGGAGCGTGGATACGAGCCATGCCCACGGCCAACTCGGAGGCCCGCGGTGATCGTCCGTCGACCGTGGGGCAGGAGGCAACTCGGGGCTCACGCTCATCGGTCGTTCCGTGGTCGGCCCGGCCACACCTCGACCGTTCGCTCGATCCTGGGAATCATATCGGCGGCGGGATCGAAGGGCCGGGGCCGGAAGTCGAGGTCGGCGGCGGCGGCGGAATGGTCGCAGGACAAGTCTTGATTCATCCGGCCGCCCATCGCGAGGCTGGCACCTCCGGCTGAGCACAATCGCACGAGCGTAGCCCCGACATTCCAGGCCCAAGGCGGCAGGCTGACAGTTCGCGGGACCAGGCCGTGGGCTCGGCAGACCCGGACGACCAGCGCCTGAAACGGCAGGGCCTCCCCACCGGAAAGCGTGTAGCGAGCCTGTGGCGGCCGCCGTTCGAGGGCGGCCACACATGCCGCGGCCACGTCGTCGGCATGCACCGGCTGCCGCAGGCCGAGGGCCGGGCCGCAGAGGGGAAACCAGCCGAAGCGGCGGACCCAGGCGGCGATCGCGGTCACGTTTGCATCGCTCACACCGTCGTAGATCATCGTGGGCACCAGCAGTGTCAGGCCGATGCCGCGGATGGCGGCCCAGGAGGTGAGCTTTTCCGCGGCGGCCGTGAGCCTGGCGGCGAGCGCCCGCTCGGCGGCGTCAGGCGACGACTGTTTCGTCAGCGCGCTCATGGAGGAGACGGCCACGACATGCTCGGCGCCCAGCCGCTCGAGCCAGGTGACTTGGTCGGGCACCGCCCACAGCGGGCAAAGCGTGATCCAGCCGGGGACAGCCGCGGATCCTGCCGGGAGCGGCGCCCCGGTTCGGTGCCGGTGAACTCCGCTGCGCACCGGCTCGGTAGCCACTTCAGCTGCGCGGGAGCATGCCAGTACGCCGCCTGCTTTGTGTGCCACGAGCGGCACGAGTGGGCGGCCGACAAGGCTCTCTGCGCCGATCACGCCGACCAAGGCCGCCTCACTCATGGCTGACGCAAGCCCCCGGTCACGAGGGGAGCGTCGACGCGGGAGCAGTCTGGGACTCCAGCGCAGCCTCCGCTTCGAACACCGCCTCGCGGACGTGCCACGAGGGTATCCGGGCAAGGGCCACGAGCGACCGGTGCACGGCCTGTCGGGCTGCCACCAGGGCGAATCGGAGCCAGACGCCGATGACCACCAGGCCGAACAAACCTGCAGGATAGGCGTGGCGGAAATGCTTGCGGTAGAAGCGGATCATCCCCCGGTGCTTGTGCCACTCGACCGCCAGCGGCCGGGAGCGGCCGCACATCCCGCGGTGATGGATGGCCGGAGCGTCGGGCACGAACAGGATCCGCCAGCCGGCCTGGCGAAACCGCAGGCACAGATCGAGATCCTCGCAGTGGAGAAAGAAGCCCTCGTCCCACGGCCCGGCCTCGTCGAACGCCTGGCGGCTGACCATGGTGAGCGCGCCGGAGACGGCCTCGACGTCGACCGGCCGGACCGGGAGTGGCTCGCGATGGTGGTAGAAGTCGGACAGCCAGCGGGGGGCGAGCCAGCTCAGCCTGCCCAGCCCGAAGCCGCGCACAAAGGAGCGCCACGGTGTCGGAATGCTCCGCCGTGCGCCCCCCTGTTCCCGGCCGCCGCTGTCGGTGAGCAGCCCGCCAACCATGCCGATGCGGTCGCCGGAGACGAGGGCCTGATGCAGCGTCGCGAGTGAACCGGGGCCGAGAATGCAATCGGGGTTCAGAAACAGCATCGTCGGCTGGTCGGCCCGCGCCGCCCCGTGGTTACAGGCGGCGGCGAAACCAGTATTCACACGGGAGCGGAGGATCGTGAGCCGCGGGCAGGTGGCGAAGCGGGCCGCCACCGTCTCAAACGGGACCGGCAGGGAGGCGTTGTCGACCAGGATCACCTGCCGAGCCTGCGCGAGCGCGGCCGCGAGGCAGTCGGCCAAGAGCCGGCCTGCGTTGTGGTTGACGATCACGACGCTGACCGGTGCGAGCGAATCGGCGCCGGGCGTGTCGGCTGGGCGCGTCAGCGGCCCCGGCGCACGGGCGCGAGATCGAGTTTGCTGAGAAATCGCCATGTCGATATCCGGCGACCGGCCTGTACGCCCAGTCGCTTCCGCCAGCACTTGCCCAGCCCCATCACAGCATCCCACTTGGCACGGGCGAAGGCACCGCCCCGGCCCCGGCACCCGAGGACTACGCCTATAAGGATAGATTGGGAAAGATGGGCGAGCAAAGCGGCCGGTAAAATCGGTCCCGGGGTGTTTTTGACCAGCGTCCAGAGCAGGTTTCTGTGGCCGAGATAGGTCGCCAGCTGGCCCTCGGAACTCGCGCCCCCGACGTGCTCGACGACCGCCTCGGGCACATAGCGGGCGGTGTGGCCCGCGAGCCGCAGCCGGAAGCCGAGGTCGACATCCTCGCCGAAGCAGAAGTAATCCTCGTCCAGCCCCCCGGCCACCAGCACGGCCGCGCGGCGGTAGAGGGCAGCGGCGGCGCACGGCGAGAAGATCTCACGGGCCTCGAGGTCGGCCGGACCGATGGGCCGCCCGTGCCCTTCCCGCCAGGCCAGGCCGCTGACGTGCCAGCGATCGCCGATCCCGTCGAGCACCCCCGGCCGGCCGGCTAGCATCTGGCGCGATCCGAAGGCAGCGGACTCAGGGTGGGCGGCGGCAGCGGCGACGAGCGCTTCGAGCCAGCCCGGCTCCGGGAAGGCGTCGGGATTGAGCAAGGCGACAAACTCAGTCTCGGCCACGGCGAAGCCCCGGTTGGAGCCGGCGGCAAAACCGACGTTGGCTTCCAGCCTGTCGATGGTGGTCCGTCCGGTGAGCCCGGCCCGCGCTCTGACCAGGTCTTGGCAGGCTGCCAGAGAGCCGTCGCCGCTGGCATTGTCCACCAGCACGATCCGCTCCGGCAGCACGGTCTGAGCCGCCAGGCACTCCAAACAGCGGACCACGTTGGATCCGCCGTTGAAGTTGACGATCACAACGGTCACGCCGGCTGGTCTGGCAGCTAAAAGCGGGTCACTCATGGCCTTCGTTTCCGGGTCGCTTGACGGTCATTCCGGGTCGGCCTAGTGTCGAAGTTTGGGTCGGTTTCCCCCCGGCCAGCCCCCTTCGCCTGAGCCGCCCGGCCGTGACCCCCCCGCTCGCTACCGTCGCCGCTTCTCCGCCGCCCGCCCCGCCGCCGGAGCAGTGGCAGCGGTCGCAGCCGGCCGAGACGGCCTGGGCCGATTGGTGGAGCGGCACCAAGCACATCGACCTCTGGGGCACGCTCGCCTGGTACGACATCGTCCTCCGCTACCGCCGCTCGCTCCTGGGCCCCTGGTGGATCACGCTGAGCATGGGGGCGATGCTCCTGGGGATGGGGCCGCTCTACGCGGCGCTGTTCGGCGTGCCGCTGGCTCGGTTCTATCCACACCTGGCCCTGGGCATCATCTTCTGGAACCTGCTGAGTAGCTCGATCAACGACGGCTGCCAGGTGTTTATTACCGCCGCGCCGTACCTCAAGCAGGGAGCCGTGCCACGCAGCGTGTTTGTGTGGCGGAGCCTGGCGCGGCAGCTGTTTTTTCTGGCCCATCACCTGGTGCTCTACCTGCCAGTTGCCATCTGGGCCGGACTGAGCTGGAGCCCGCAGATGCTGCTGGTGCTCCCGGGCCTCGTCGTCGTGGTCATCAATCTCCATGCGTTCTCGATCACGCTGGGGCTGTTGTCGGCCCGGTTTCGCGACGTGCCAAATATCGTGGCCAGCGCGCTTCAGCTGCTGATGTTTCTGACTCCGGTGTTCTGGTTTCCCGAGAAGCTGCCGGAGCGATCCCGATTCATCCTCTATAACCCGTTGGCCCAGCTGCTCGATATCCTGCGGCTGCCCCTACTCGGCGGCTATCCGGCGCTGGGGACAATCCGGTTTCTGTTGTACTTCACCGTCTTGAACGTTGCCGTGGCGGCCCTGCTCTACGCCCGACTGCGGCGCCAGGTCGTGTACTGGGTGTGACCTGATGGCCATGATCTCACTCGACGCGGTCTCGGTGGACTACCCCGTGTTCGGGGCCGACGGGGAGTCGCTGAAAAAAGCGCTCACCGCGGCGGCCACGGGGGGGCGGATCGGCCGCGGCACCGGCCTGACCGTCGTCGAGGCCCTGCGGCACGTCACGCTCGAACTCTGCGACGGCGCTCGGCTCGGGGTGGTGGGCCACAACGGATCCGGGAAATCGACGCTCCTTCAGACGTTGGCCGGCGTCTACCCGCCAACCAGGGGCAGCTACATCCACTCGGGCTCGATCGCCAGCCTCGTCAATCCGATGCTCGGGATTGAACGAGAGGCGACGGGCTTCGAGAACATCATGATCCGCGGGCTCGTGGTCGGGATGAATCGCCGCACGATCCGCCGGCTGACTCCCGAGATCGCCGAGTTTAGCGGTCTGGGCGACTACCTCCACATGCCGGTGCACACCTACTCGACCGGGATGCTGATGCGCCTGGCCTTCGCGATCACAACCAGTGTGCCGGCCGACATCCTGCTGATGGACGAGTGGCTCGCGGTCGGTGACGCGGAGTTTCGACAGCTGGCGGAAGAGCGAATCCGGGCACTGGTGTCGCAGAGCGGGATCCTCGTGATCGCGTCTCACTCGGCGGAACTGATCGCCCGGGAGTGCAATCGCGTGATTGAGCTGGCCCACGGAGTGGTCGTGCGCGACGAGGCTAGCGCCGGATTTTCGCCGGCCCAATCAAGCGGGTGAGCGGGCCCGAGACCGGCCGGCTACCGCGGCCGCGATCCGGCCGGTCATATCCTGCCGCAGGGCCTCGTGGATCGCCCGTTCCGCCTCCATCTGGGCGACGAGGTCGTGCCGCTCACCGGCGGCGTGTGTGGCCTCGATGCCGCGCTGTTCCGCCCGCGTGCGGGCCAAGTCGAGCGCTGCCTCGAGCCGTGGGATCGTGAGGTCGTGCTCCGCCCGCACCGCTTCGAGCTGCGCCGTGTTCTGCTCCGCCTCCCTGAGCTGGGCCTGGGCAGCGGCCAAGTGCTGCTCGAGCAAGATCCGCGATGTCTCGGTCTGCTCCCAAGCTGCCGCCTGGGCCTTGAGCGTGGCGGCTGCCGTGTCGCAGCGTTCCACGAGCGTCGCAATCGCCTGCTCGCACCGGGCCACGTCGCGTTCCAGGTCGAGCGCACGAGCGCGGGCGTGGGTGTGCGCGGCCTGCTCGGTCTCGAGCGCGGTGGCGAGGGCCGCGCGCTCGGCTGCCAGGGCGTCGGCATGGCGGGCGAGATCGGCGTGAACGCTCTGCTCGGTCTCGAGCGCGGTGGCGAGCGCCGCGCGCTCGGCTGCCAGGACGTCGGCATGGCGGGCGAGATCGGCGTGAACGCTCTGCTCGGTCTCGAGTTCGGCGCCGAGCCGCTCGGCCGTACGTCGCGCGGCGGCTTCGCGGGCCGTGAGGTCTCCGGTGGCGGCCCCGGTGCGGCAGCTGATGGTCCACTCAGCGAGCGCGATGGCGGCTGTTTCGCCGTGCTTCAAGGGCGCGCCGGCCGGAGCGGTCTCCAGCCCGGCCAGTCGCCGCAGGTGCGCGTGCAGGTCGTGGGCCTCCGGCTGCACGGTGCGGACCAGGCCGGCGCGGTGCGGGGGCAGGACAGACCCGAGGAGCCCCGCCTCGAATAGTGGGGGCGGCGGTGTGAGCACCGTGCCGAGCAGGTTGGCCACGGTCGCCACGAGGCCGGCCGGATCGGCGACCACCTCTTCCAAGTCGACGACGGCCGCCCGGTTCCGGTTCCGGTGCACAAACTCGAGGATCCGCCGGTTGTAGGCCACCCAGACGTCGATCGCGTGTTGCGGGTTGACGATGAAGGCCGTGTCACCGCGGCGAAACAGCGAGTCGACCACGTTCTCAGGCGGCCGCACCACGAACAGCCAGCGGGCCTCGGGGAGAAGTTCGGCCCAAAAGTCGAGCATTAAGACCGTCCGCGGATCCTTCCAGCCCCAGGGCCGGGCATTCGCCCGGCGACGGCCGATGAGTTCGGTCGCCTCAGCGCGGGCTGCCGGCGGCACGACGATCGTCTCGTGGCACGTGAAGCCCTCGAGCGAGAGGCCGTTGGCGGCCAGGATCCGCTGGTGCAACTGGTAGAAGGCGAGGTCCTCGAAGTGCCCGCGGGGGTTGCCCGAGCCCGCGGCCATCAACTCGTCGCCGAGGTGGATCCCCGCGGCCGCGACGATCGACGCCGTCAGCGACGTACCGGAGCGGTGCATCCCGCTGATGCCGAGGGCCGGCGGATGGACGGCGTTCGGCGACGCTGTCATGGGGAGCGGACTCCGGAGCGAAAGGGCTGCGCGATTCTTCCAAGCGCCGCCCAGACCGTCAACGCCGCTCGTGGCCCCGACCCAGGTCCGTGATCTGCCCTGCTTGCCTGCCTTGCGTCATCTGCCGAGGCCGCCCTCGACCTTGACCGCAAACTGAACGGCGTGGTATTTCCCGGCCGCAGTTGGTGCCGGGCCGCCTGAGCTGGCCGCACGTCCTTCGCTCGAGAGACCCGCTCGCATGCCGGATCCGAAGCACGCCGACCTGCGGCCCTATTTTCATGCCCGCTGGTATGCCGCCCGCCACGGCGCCAGCCGCCTGTGCATCCGCTGGCGACCGTGGGCCTACTACCGCCGCCGCGGCTGGCGAAAGGGGCACTCGCCCGGCCCGCTCTTCGATGCGGCCTGGTATCTCAACTGTCATCCCGACGTGCGGGCCGCCGGGATCGACCCGCTCACTCACTACGTGATGCACGGCTGGCGGGAGGGCCGCCAGCCGCATCCGCTCTTCGATCCGTCGTGGTACTCCGTCCGCTACCCCGACATCGCGGTTGCGGGCGAGGAGCCGCTCCGCCACTACCTCACGACCGGCTGGCGGGAGGGCCGCTCGCCCCACCCGGCGTTTGATTCGGCCGGCTACCTCGCGGCCCATGCCGACGTTGCGGCGACCGGGCTTGAGCCCCTGGCGCACTACCTCACAGTGGGCTGGCGGGAGGGCCGGGCTCCCCATCCGCTCTTCGACGTTGGCTGGTACCTCGACCGCAACCCGGACGTGGCGCTGGCCGGGCTCGAGCCCTTGTCGCACTTTCTCGGCAGCGGCTGGCGGGAGCGGCGGGAGCCGTCGCCCGACTTCTCGCTCGCCGCCTACGTGGCGGCCCGGCCCGTGCCGCTTGCTGCCGACGTCAATCCGTTTGTCCACTTTTTAGTTACCGAATACGAGCCGGCTGGAGCCGATGCTCGGACCCGGGCGGCCAGCGCGGCCGCCTATGCGCCCGGCGCCTGGGCGGTGGCAGGCTCGGCCGCGCCTCCGGTCATGGCCGGCCCGGCCAACCGTGGCCACGTGCGGGCGATCGCGATGTACCTGCCGCAGTTTCACCGCGTGCCGGAAAACGATGCCTGGTGGGGTGAGGGCTTCACCGAATGGACCAATGTCCGCCGGGCCCGGCCGATGTTCGCCGGCCATCAGCAGCCGCACGTGCCGCATCCAGACGTTGGCTATTACGACCTCGCCGACCCTGCCGTGCTCGAACGGCAGGCCGAGATGGCCCGCCGTCACGGGATCCACGGGTTCTGCTTTTACCACTACTGGTTTGACGGCCGGCGGATCCTCGAGCAGCCGGTTGAACGACTTCTGGCCAGCGGCCAGCCTGACTTTCCCTTCTGTCTCTGCTGGGCCAACGAGAACTGGACGCGGACCTGGGACGGCCTCGACCGCGAGGTGCTCCTGGAGCAGCGTCACTCGGCCGACGGCGACGAGCGGTTTCTGCGCGACCTGCTGCCAGCCCTCCGCGATCCGCGGTATATCACGGTCGAGAGTAAGCCGCTCCTGGCCGTCTACCGGCCGGGGCTGCTCGCCGACCCAGCGGCCAGCGCCGACCGCTGGCGGCGGCTCGCCGAGCGCGAGGGCCTGCCGGGCTTGCATCTGGCCGCAGTGCACTCCTTCGATCAGGCCGATCCGCGGAGCTACGGCTTCGACGCGGCGATCCAGTTTCCACCGCTCCAGATTCCGGCCGCCAATCTCCGGGACACGGGGCTCAGCGGGATGGACCGCCGCTTCTGCGGCGGTGTGCTCGACTACCGCGAGGCGCTTTGCCACTCGCTCGCCCGGCCTGCGGCCGACTACCCGCTCTACCGCGGCGTGATGCCCGGTTGGGACAACACGGCCCGGCGGATGGAGCGGGCCACGGCCTGGGTCAACTCCTCGCCCGAGCTCTACGGCCGCTGGCTACGGGGCGCTGTCGAGCAGATGCAGCGGGAGCAACCGCCCGAGCGGCAACTCGTGTTCATCAACGCCTGGAATGAGTGGGCCGAGGGTGCCCACCTCGAGCCCGACGTGCGGCACGGCTATCGGGTGCTGGAGGAGACCGCGGCAGCGCTCCTGCCGCAGGCCGCCGGCCGCCCGGCTGGGCCGGAGTCGGCTGCCTGTGTCCCGGCTCGGCATGGGGCCGTGCTCGAACACCGCCGAGCGCGACTCCGCCTGCTGTTTGGCGGCGAGCTGCCCGAGCGCACGCACGGCTTCCTCGTGGAGCAGGTCGCGGCGGTCGCGGGGCTGGCGGCTGCCGGTCTGCGGCTGTTCCTCGACGCGGGCCGGCCCGCCTGTGAGATCGGCCCAAACATCATCACCCTCGACGATTCCTCGGCCATCGCCGCCGCGGTGCTCGCAGCGCGGCCGCAGGCTGCTGACCCGTTCGCGTTCGTCGTGCTCCAGTTCAACCAGCCCGAGGTCACGGCCCGCTGCGTAGCCTCGCTGCGGCGGCTCTCTGCCGGCCTTCGCCGGGTACATGTTGTCGTGGTCGACAACGGTTCCGAGCCGGCGGCGGTCTCCCGGACCCGCGAGCTGTTTGCCGGAATGCCCGATGTGACGCTCCTGTTCACGGGCGAAAACCTCGGCTTCGCCAAGGGCAACAACGTCGGCTACGCCCATGCCCGGGAGGTGCTCGGGGCCGGCTTCATCGCCGTGATCAACAACGACACGGTCGTGGGCGACCCCGAGTTCGTGGGGAAGTGCCTGGCGTCGTTCGCCGAGCGGGCCTGGTCGGTGCTCGGGCCCGACATCGTCACGCCCGACGGCCGGCACGAGAACCCCTGGAACGACGAGGTCTACGAGGCCGGCGAGTGGGCGGCGCTCGGCGAACTCTCCGAGCGGCAGCGGGCGACCTGGGAGGCGGAAGGGCCGGCCGAGTTTCGCCGGCTGGGCCGCCGCAGCCCCCAGGCGACAACGCTTCACGAGCCGATCCTGCAAGGGGCCGCGTATGTCTTCTCGCCGGTGTTCACGGCGGAGCGGCCGCAGGCCTTCGACGAGCGGACGTTTCTCTACGGGGAGGAGTTTCTGCTGGCGGTTGACTGCCTGCTGGCCGGCCACCGCGTCGTCTACGACCCCCGGATCGTGATCGCCCACGAAGAGGGGGTGTCCACGGCGCGGGTGCCGGAGCGAACCAAGCTCGCGCTCGGCTACGACGCGGTCATCGAGACGGCCCGGCTCTGCCAAATGCGGCTCGAGCGGCACCAGGCTGCCCTGGGCGGGAAGTGGCTCGAGGCCGACGCCCGTGAGATCCCGACCCTCACCGCCGACGGCCGGACGCATGTGCTCGTGGACCTACTCTTCTGCCAGCCCGGGTTTCACGGCGGCGGCGAATACGGCAAGGCCGTGTTCAAGGCGCTCGTCGCCGCCGCAGCCAGTCGCGGCGACGTGCAGCTCTGGGCGGCACTCGACCCGGCCTTATTCATCGATGGCTGGGTGTGGCAGTGCTGCCGCGAGCACGCCGTGAACATCGTGGCGGTGAAGTCGTTCGCCGAGATCACGGGGCTCGTCAACTCGGGCCTGTTCAGCTCCTTCTTCGCCCCGGCGATCGTCGTCTACACCGGCTACGAGTACCAGAAGCGGGTCGGCAGCGGACTCGCCTTCACGTCTGGCCCGACCCGCGTCATCGGCACGCTATTGGATGTCCGCGACCTGGAGATGGCCAGTGACTGGGAGCGGATCGCGACGGCTCGACTGGCGACTGGCTGCCGGGCGGAGCGCTCGCTGGCTCCGACGGCCTGGCGACTCGAACGGGAGCGGCAGGAGGCCCATGCCCGCGACCTGACCGAGATGTATCGCGGCATCTGCAGCCACCCATCCCTCGACCGGCTCGTGACGATCTCGGCCTATTCGGCCGCTTCGATCCGGGACCGGGTGGGTACGGGGCGGCCCGCCGAGATCCTGTTCGCGCCGCCCAAAGCCCGGCCCACCCCCGAGCCCTTCGCCGTACCGGGAGTCGAGGCGGGCCGGACTGAGTTTGCGCTCCTGATCAACGCCGGCCGGATCGAGAAAAACGCTGCCGCGGCTGTGGCGGCCTTCGATCGGCTCTCCTCTGACCCCGGCTTCGCGGCTGAGTATCCGCGGCTGAAGCTCGTGCTCGTCGGGATCGGCCGGGTCGACGACCTGGGCCTGGAAACGCTCGCGCATCCCGCCCGCTTCGTCACGCTGCCCCACCTCTCGCCGGAGCGGCTTGAACACCTCTACCGCGAGGCGCGGTTCCTCTTCTACCCGTCGTTCAACGAGGGGTTTGGATACCCGCCGCTCGAGGCCATGGCCCATGGCACCCCGAGCGTCGTTGCCGCCAACACGGCGGTGCCCGAGGTCTGCGGTGCCGCGGCGATTCCCTGCGACCCCTTTGACACGGACAGCATCGCCGCGGCCATTCGCACGATCCTCGCCGCCCCGCCGGCCGCGGAGGAGCTGCGCCGCCAGTATGCGTCAGTGGCTGCCCGCCAGGCGGCTGATCTCGCCCGGCTGATCGAGATCATGATCGACCGGCCGCCGACAACCTATGGTCAGGCCGACGGCCGCACCCGGTGGGCGGCCTGATGCTCGAACTCTTCAGCAAGGAATTGGATCGCGTCGAGAACCTGCTGCAGCGCGCGCCAGAGACGCCACTGCATGAAGCGCTCCGCAACGTTCCCCTGGAGATCTTCGGCGAGCTCCTGCTGGCTGTGCCGAATCACCTGCCGGCCCTCGCCGCCCGCCTCCCCGCGATGGCCTCGGAGGAGGTGCAACGCAACTGGACCGGCAATCAAGGCCTCGTCCTCATGAGCCAATCGCTGGCATTTGTGCGCACCCTGCTTGCGCTCTGGGGCCGACGCTCCGACCGGGGCATCGAGCGGGCGCAGGTGCTCGACTTCGGCTGCGGCTGGGGGCGGCTGTTGCGGCTGCTCCTGCACGCCGTGCCGGAAACCGCGCTCTTCGGCGTCGACTCCTGGGAGAGGTCGATCCGGCTCTGTCGGGAAAGCGGGCTCCGCTGCCACCTGGCCGTCAGCGACGAAGTTCCCGGCCGTCTCCCCTTCACCGGGCCGTTCGATGTCATCTTCGCCTTCAGCGTGTTTACGCACCTGAGCGAGGCGACGGCCCGAACCGTCCTGCGGACCATGCGGCAGTCCATCCGGGGGAATGGCTTACTCTGCCTCACGATCCGACCCGTGGAATACTGGATGCAGGCGGAACCCGAGAATGGCGCTATCTATGCGGACCGCCACCGGCAGACGGGGTTTGCATTCCTGCCGCAAAACCGGCCGCCAGCGGCGAACGGCGAGGTCACCTACGGAAAGACATCGCTCACCCTCGACCATCTGGCGGGCCTCGCGGATGGCTGGCGGCTGACGGACGTCGAATGGACGCCGTTCGATCCACTGCAGGTGATCGTGGCTCTCGAGCCGACGTGAGATAGCCCATGGCCGTTTCTATCCACCAGATTTTCTACGCCGACACCCAGCGGGTGGCGTTCGATCCGGCCTTTCTTCCTTACGACAACCGGACGAACCCACGGCCCGAGTGGCGGGAGTATCACGTGTTCCGCACGGAGTGGCTCGCCGGCCGCTGCGGCGCCGGGGATGTGACGGGCTTTTTGTCGTGGAAGTTTGGCGCCAAGACCGGCATCGCCGGCCGGGCGTTCGTGGAGTTCGTCGAGCGGCATCCGGGCCACGACGTCTACTTCGTCCATCCGAACCGGGTCGAGCCGCGGCCGTTCGCCGGCATCTGGCAGCAGGCTGAGGTCCATCATCCCGGGATCACGGGCCTGGCCCAGCGGATCTTCGACCGCGTCGGCGTGGCCGTCGATCTGGCGACGCTCGAGCAGCCGCGGGAGCAGGTGCTGTTCTGCAACTACTGGGCCGGCACCAGCCGGTTCTGGGACGAGTACATGGCCTTCTGCGAGCCGGTCTACCGCCAGATCATGGAGAGGCTCGACGCGGCCGACCGAAAGCTCATCTGGTCGCGGGCCGACCGCGAGATCGACGCGCCCTACGTGCCATTCATCATGGAGCGGATGGTGAGCACGTTCTTGGCGATCAGGCCCGGGATTCGCTACCTAGGGCTCGACCTGGAGCGTGAACGCCGGGTGGCCCGTCGGCCCTGGTGGCGCCGGCTCCTGCGGCGGCGTAGCGCTGCCTGACCGGCCGATTTGTTCAGGAATCGCGGCGGAGCCAGATGCTGCCACCGACGTTACTCAGGATCGTCGGCGCGTGCCGCTCGAACCAGCCGCGGTCGCGATGGAACAGACAGTTGGCAAACAGCATCAGCGAGAAGCAGCGGTTGTATTGCAGGAACGCCCGCACGGCATAGACCTCGTTCCAAGCCCGCCCCTCCTCAAGCCAGGTCGAGGGATACTCAAACGGCCAGAAGATGTCGTGAATGTGGATCACGACGCCGGGCGCCAGGCAAGGCAGCACCTCAAACAGCAGGCGGGCGACGTCGCTACCGGCCTTAAGTACGTGGGTCGAGTCGATGAACAGGATGTCGTTGGCCGCGAGCCCGCGGAACAGGTCAAGATCAGTCTCCTGCACGATCTGCTGCCGGATCGCCCAGGTGGGGTCGCCTGGTTTCATCAGGCTCTTGAGCAGGTCGGGGTAGGGCTCGAGAAACGTGAAGTCAACGCTCCGGCCGAGATGAAACTCATCGATGTCGAGCATCAGCGCCGAACTGTGGCCGGAGCCCACCTCCACGATCCGCCGGGGCCGGAGGTGCCGCATCAGGGCCTGGAGCACCAGCGCGTCGCCGGGGCCGAAGGAAGGGTTCGCAAACCCATACCGCCGCCCATCCGCCGGCTGTTCGGCCAGGCCGCTCGATTCGAGCAGCGGCCGGAGGTCTTCGAGCAGCGTCCACTGCCGCTCAATCGCCAGGTCGATGCCGGGCAGTTCGGTCGGGCCGGCCCGGTAGTTGGCCACGGCCCGCCGCCGATCGTCAGCCGAAGGGATCGCCGAGTAAAAATGGCCCGCCGGCACAAACTCGGCTGTTGGCGTGGCCGCGGCGGCGGGCTGCGGAGTGCCCTGCCGCTGCCGATACTCCGGGCTTTCCAGAAACTCGAGCATCAGCTGCTGCCGGGAGAGCGCCCGGTCGCTCAAGGCGACGACGTAGTGGTGCAGGCCGCGGACGTCGGGTTCTCGGCCCAGGATCCGCTGGTAGCAGAAGGTGACAAACTCGCGGTCGGTCATGGCGGGGCAGGTTCCGGGGCGGCAGGGCGCGAGCAGTAGAGGGGAAACTGCGTCCGGCGCAGGAGGGCGACGCAGTCGGCGATTTTCCGGCGGACGTCAGGCGTGTCGACGAAGTACAGGGCCGCGGTGTGCCGGGCGGCCACGTCTTCGGGCGGCAGGGTGCCCCGGATGTCGGTGGCGATCACGGCCCATGACTCGGCGCCGCTGCCCCAGTTCCGTACGGACTTCCGTGCGTGGGTGGCGAACACGACGAGGGCGACCATGCAGAGGGCCGCCTGGACACCGCGGGCCACGGCCGTCTGCGGGAGCGCCGCCCAGACGAGGCCGAGGGCCACGGGCACCCCGAGCGCGAGCGTGGAGTAGTGTCCATAAAGCGGGGTGAAGTCGCGGGTACCGCGTCCGTAGCCGATCGCCACCGCGACCAGCCCGATCGCGGCGAGGTAGCCGAGCAGGATGATCAGGCCGCGGCGGTCCGCGCCGGGGGTCGACGGCTTGAGGAAGGCGGCCGCCGTGGCGGCGATCGTGCCGACGATCGTCAGCGCCGTGGCTACGAGCCAGGGGGTGCGCATCGCGGCGACCGGGCTGCCCGGGTACGACGAGAGGGCGTCGAAGCTGGCGACGAGCGTGCGCCATGGACCGGCATAGCCCTCGGCGGGGCCCAGCGTGAGCGTGGCCAAGTAGCCGATCACCACCGCCAGTGTCAGGCCCGCTCCCACCGCGGCGAGGCCGCGGGCCAGGGGGGCTGACTGGCCAGCATCGCGGGGTAGCCGGATCGCTTCGGTCGCCAGCAGCGCGGCGGCGGCCACTCCGACGAGGAGCCCGCTCGAGCCGGTCAACGGCATCAGGCAGGCCAGCGTCGCCAGCGCTGCTGCCCGCCAGACGGCCGTGCGCGGCGCTGCCACCGCCAGGGCGACGAACAGCCCTCCGAGCACCGTGGTGAGCACGAACTGCGTGTGGAACGCCCAGACGAGTGCCCCCTGGCCGAGATGCAGCAGCACGGCGGGAAACAGGATATCGCTCCAGGCCGTCCGGCCGCGCAGCCGGCGAGCCACCAGGATCATGGCAGCGGCAGTGGCGGAGAGTAGCAGGGCGTTGGCCGCCAGCGTCCAGCGATAGTCGGCTCCCGAGAGCCGGCCCAGCCCCACGAACATCAGTTTCACCAGCGGGATGTGGTGTTCGTTGTGCTGCTCCCAGAGCCAGCCCGGCGTGACGGGGCGGTCGCCGGTGATGTAGGGCAGTTCGTCAAAGTCATCGCTCCACGGGAGCCAGCGGCCGTACACCGCGGTGGCGACCAGCGCGAGGAGCGTGGCCACGGTCCAGCCGCCCCAGACGAACCGCGCCGCTCGGGCGGCCGTCGCCGGGTCGCCGGTATCCCCACTCTCAGCCCAGCTGCCGGTCATAGTCCACCCATGGATGCTTGAACACAAGACCGCCGTTGACGTCGAACACCTGGGGCTGGCCGGAGCCGTCGGGCAGCAGGTGTGTCTCCGGCATCTGGGAGCTGCCGGAGTAGTGCGTCACGAGCGACTTCCGCGTCCGCGACTGGTCCGTGATCGGGCTGCCCTCGTGCACGAGCGCCGCGTGCCAGATCAGCACGTCCCCCCGCCGCGGCAGGAATACCTTGCGGGGATGACGGCCCCGCTCAATCTCACTGATGAGCCACTTGCCAAACTCGGCGGCCGACATCAGGTTGGTGCCATCGGTCATGATCACCTCCCCGTCACCGAAGTCGTAGAACCCGAACGAGACCACGTTGTGGGTGCCGGGGTAGTAGGCGAGCGGACCGGCGTCGGGGTGTACGTCTTCCAATGGGATCCAGCTGGCGGCCAGATAGGCGATGTTCTTCTGGTTGTAGACGAAGGCGAAGTCGGCATGGGCTGGCTGCTGGCTGCCCTTGTTGAAGGTCAGGGTCTGCATCGTGCAAGGCGTCTCCTGGAAGACGTGCCGCAGGAACCGGACGAGCACCGGCGCTAGCCCCAGCCGCCGGGCAGCCGGGGAGACAAAGTGGATGTTGTTGAACCGGAGATTGGGGCAAGTTCGGAGTTCCTCCGACGTGCACTCCTCGGTGTGCTTCGAATGTTTCCCGACCTTGACCTCCTGCCGGTAGTAGCTGGGGTTCGCCATCAGCGCCTCGAGCTCACGGTCGAAGGCATCGAGTGCGGCGGGGGCGATGGCACCGGGAAAGATGACCACGCCATCCCGCTTCCAGTCGGTGAGCGCCTGCCGCAGGTCGAACAGGTCCTCGTGATGGGTGCGGCAGTAGGCGTCGATGTCGGCGTCGGCGCGGTCGATCCAGGGCAGACGCGCTAGATAATCCTGCTTGGTCACAGAACGGGTCATGGCGGTGCAGGGCTCCTCGACTGCGGGATCAGTTGGCGGTCGCGTGGCGCGGGAGCGCCTGCTGGCCGCGGTCGTGCGGCGGATTTCGCCGCTCGACCACGATCACATCAAGATACGCCGCCACCATCCCGAACGCTGGAATCGTGACCATGATCCGCCGGGCCTCGTCGCCGGTGCAAGCGTGGATTTGTTCGACAATGTCGTAGCCCCAGTCCCACGTGACGAGCGACCCGTCGGCCGACATCGGGTTACCGTGAAACTCGGGGGGTTCGAGGTGGCGAACGCCGTCGGCAGCCCGCTCCGCCCGCCGGCGGGAGGCCGCCTCGGCCCGCACCAGGGGTGTCGTCAGCAGGTGTGCCCCTCCGGGCCGGAGCGTCCGCTGCACTTCCCGGAAGGCGGCGTCGGTGTCGAAGATGTGCTCAAACACGTCCTGAGTGATCACGACGTCAAAGCAGCCGGATGCGAACGCTTGCTGCTCGAGGTCCTCCGACCGCCAGCGGCCGCCGGGCTCGAGTGTGCCGCAGGGGGTGTCGGGGTCATACTGCGACGGCACGTAGCCGGGGCACTCGCGGGCCAGCTTCGCGCTCAGGCCGCGCAGCTCCGGCGACGACTCGTGGATTCGCAGCCGCCGCCAGTCAGGAAACCGGGTCTGGAGCGCGACCATCAGGGCCCGCTCCCGCGGCAGCGAGTGGCACTCCTCACACAGGTAGTGGTCTCGCAGCCAGACCTCGGTGGCCGAGAAGGTCGTGGCCCGTTCGCAGATCGGGCACCAGCCGGCGTGCCGCAGCACGTAGCCGGCGGGGGCGACCGCCACCGGGGCCATGGCCACCGGGGCGTCGGCGGCGTGCTCCGGCGGCCGCACGCCGTCGAGCACCAACCGCACAAGATCCAGGAGGTCGCGCCGCTGCCGCGTGACGATCGCCGCATGCCGGCTTACGATCTGGTCGCGGGTGGGCGGATCGTGCCAGGCCTGGAGGATCGCCCCCGCAATCGAGTCGACGTCACGCGGGTCGCAGGTCACCGCCGCGTCACCGCAGACCTCGGGGATCGCGGCGACGGCCGCCACGACGGCGGGCGTGCCGTAGCGCATCGCCTCGACAGGCGGATAGCCGAAGCCCTCGTTGAACGATGCGTAGACGAGCATCCGCGCCCGCTCCAGCAGATCCTCGAGCTGGCCCGGCGGCAGTTCGGGGATCGCCGAGAACCGTTCGAGATTCGCGAGGCGGCCGAGGCCCAGCTCGTCGAGCGACGAGATGCCCACGAACACCACCCGCAGGTCTGCCAGACCAAAGGGATCACCCGGGCCGGTAAACAGCCGATCGAAGGCGGCAGCCACCGAGGGCGCATTCTTCTCCGGTCGCCCCGCGTGGAGCACGAGCGCGAAGGGACGGCCGTCTGTGCCGGTGCCGTGGCCATGGTACGGGGTCGGCTGTGGCCGGTCTTTCTCGGCCGAGGAGAGCACCACGAACCGCTCCGGCGGCGGGGCGAACTCTGCCTCGAGCACTTCGCGGCAATACCGTGACACGGTCACCAGCGTGTCGACGTGGGGATCGTGGCAGATCGCGGCATACATCGCCGCGAGCGCGGCGGGATCGGGGGCGGAGGGCGATAGGAACGAGCCCGGTCCGGCTGTCTGGGGCTGCCAGCCCGCCCGCACGAGCGCCGTGGTGATCGCTTCACGGTCGCGGATTAACTGCAGGTCGCGAATGTCGTGCAGCGTGCCGATGACTCGTGTCCGGCCGCCGGTGAACGGCAGCCGGGTGCCGGCCCGACGCATGTACTCGTAGCCGGTGTAGACGACGATCGCGGGACAGAAGAAGGCGGTGAAGCGGCCTGAGTTGACGAGCGCCACGATGTCGGCGTAGGAGCGGACCGCGATCACGCGAATCGCCAGCCGGCGGCACTCGGCGAGCACCCAGGGATCGATGTGGAGCGCCGGGTCGAGGGCGGCCCAGACGGTAACATCGCTGCGGGCGGCCGCGGCTGCGGCCAAGCCGTGGAACACCGCCTTGCCGTACTCGCCGCCGCCGTGATAGCCAGGCTGGCAGAAGAACAGGTCCACGAGCACATGCCGCCGCGGTCCGGCCACGACAGTCGGCAGCGACTCGCTGCGGCAGTCGAGTGGCTCGCCGCGGCAGGCGGCTGCGAAGTTGTCGAGCTCCCCGGCAGCGATGCCAGCAGCCAGCGCCGCGTTCTCGTAGCCGAGCCGCATCTTCGTGGCGCTGGGGAGGGCCCCGGTGGAGACGCCCTCCTCGTGCAGGATCTTGACCTCGGGCGTGTAGGCCATGAAGTGGCCCGCCAGCAGCGTGGCGACAGCAAACAAAAACTCCTCGCCGTAGAGCTTCGTTCGCTCGTCGAACAAAGTGGGCATGCTCCGGACGAAGACCGGCGAGAGGATGATCGCTGCCCCCTGCAGAATCGGATTGGCCACGAACGCCGCCTCGGGCGACCGTCGGCCGAGCCGGCGGAACCGCGGCTGGCCGCTCCGCTCGAAGTCGGCCCGATCCTCGTGGTACATCGCCGCGAGCCGCCGCCATTCACCCGGGCCGTAGCCAGTGTCGTTCCACGGGTTCTCCCGCCGGCCGTCGGGCGTGACGATGTCGGGGCCGAGCACCGAGCAGGCGGTCTCGCGAAACAACCGCTCGCAGCGGAGGATGAAGTCGGCCTGCTCGATCCGCGTGTCGTTGTTGATCACGGCGATGAACGCGGCGCCGAGTCGGTCGCGGGCGTGGGCGTAGCCCACATTGTTGCCGCCGGCGAAGCCGAGGTTCGCGCCCGTCTCCAGGAGCTCGACTTCGGGCATCGCGGCGACCGCCGCTCGCGTGGCCTCGACTACCTCGAGCGGCGAGCCATTGTCGACCACGACAATCCGCACCGGCCGCCGGCTTTCGAGCCGCCGCAGCGACTCAAGACACCGGGCCGTGACGTCAAAGCGGCCAAACTGGAGCACGACGAAGCAGAAGGGGGCGTCCGAGTCGTCGCCCAGCAGAACAGCCAGCGCGTCGGTCAGGTCGCGGCGGTGATCGAGGGGCGTCTCGACGCCGCCGGCTTCGGCCAGGACGCGGCCGGCCTCGATCCGGAGCCGGCCCCCGGCTGCGGTCAACTGCCCCACGAGCGCCGTGTAATCGGCGAGGAAGCCGTGTCGCTCGCGGGAGGGTTCGCCGCCGACAAGTGCTGTGACCAGCGACCAGGCGTGCTGTCGCAACTCGGGCGGATCGTCCGGCAGCGAGTCGGTTGCAGCGAACGCGGTGGCCGTGGCCTGTGCGGTGGCGGGCGGGGCTGCGGGCGGCGCGGCCGGTCGCACGGGCGCGGGCAGGCCCAGCGCTGCGGCCGTCTCGTCGAGGAAGGCGTAGCCGTGCCGGGTGTCGGGCTCGAGGTGGGCGCCCTCGGCCCACTCGTTCCAGGCGTTGACGAACACGAGCCTGTGCTCGGGCGGCTGCTCGCTGATGGTGCGGTCGATCGTCGCCCGCAGCCAGGCGCCGTAGCGGGCCGGTGACGAGCCCGTCCAGGACGTGGCCCGCTCCATCCGCCGGGCGGTGTTGTCCCAGGCCGGCATCAACCCGCGATACATGCGATATCCCGGCGCCGTCTCGGCCAAGGAGAAGCCGGCCGCCTCGGCGTAGTCATGGATGCTGCCGGAGAAGTCGGGGACTGCGGCGACCTCGGCGTCACCGGCCAGATTGCGGGCCGGAATCTGCAGCGGAGGAAACTGGATCGCGGCGTCGAAGCCGAATCGGGCCGGGTCGTCCTTGGAGAAGCTCCGCACCGCCACGAGGTGGATCTCGCCGATCCCCGCCCGGCGGCACTCCTCCCGCCAAGTGGCCGCGGCCCGCCGCGGCTCGGCGAGCGACTCGGGGCGGTAGACCGCCAGGAGCGGTCGCCCGGCCACGCGGATGTAGCGCGGGTCGCGAAGCAGCGGGATCACGTCCCGGATAAAGTCGCGGTCGGCCGAGGGCTCGTGCGACTGCGCCATCAGGATCTCGGTGTCGTGGCCGTCCCACGTCCGCGTCCAGTTCTCGTTGGCCCAGCAGATGCAAAAGGGAAAGCTTGGCCGCCCCGAGCGGAGCATCTCCTCGAGCGGCTTCTCCAGGAGCCGGCGGCCTCCGAACCAATAATAATAGAAGCAAAACCCGTGGATCCCGTGGGCGGCAGCCATCGCGGCCTGCCGCTCGAGCGCGGCGGGGTCGGCCAGGTCGTAGTAGCCGATGTCCGGGTGCGGCACGTGTGGCTGCTCGTGGCCGGCGTACATCGACCGGCCGCGGCGGACGTTGGTCCACTCGGTGAAGCCCTCTCCCCACCAGGCGTCGTTTTCCGGG